>WNFT01003435.1_pt1 | contig 15957 bp, 14 predicted proteins | sample 5400191 | NCBI WGS metagenome assembly WNFT01 (sample SAMN13153359, study PRJNA577476) | soil metagenome | isolation source: 80 cm saprolite under Madrone tree | place: USA:California | collected 2016-06-14 | reverse complement strand
AAGGATCTGCGCGATGTGATGCGCGGCAAAGAAATGAAAAACCGCCGCGGCAGCAAGGAAGGCGCCGCCGGCTGTCAGGCACCGTGCCGAAAGCAATAGCCGATTCTGAGCGGTCATTGAGTACCTCTACCATGCTGAAGAGTGTCCCCCAGAGCGGCTGTTCTGGTCCGTGGCCCGTGCTACCGGGCCTCCGCCCAGACTGCCGCACTTCGGTGCGTTCGGATCGAACCGGCCCATCGGCACCCAACCTCGCGCGGCCTTCAATCACCAGTTGCTCGGCTTTGCCGGATGCGAGCCGCGCGCTACGATTTGCGGGTCCGTAGAGAAGCAACGGCAGCGGGGACGCAGCAGACGCGAAGAGCTACTTCTTCTTCTCCACCCGGAAATCCCCCGTCTTCACGTCGAAGTGCAACCTGAACTGCCCCCCCTCCGGGCTCTTGAAGTCCACCAGGTGCTCGAAGACGGTCCGGGCTTCCTGGATGAGGAACTTGAGGTATTCCCGGTTCCCTTCCTGGAAGGACTTGAGCGCGGCCAGCCCTTCGGGGTCACCCGTCAGGTTCATGGGACGGGACTCTAGCAGACGCGTCCACTTCCCGTTATCTTGCGCCGCTTCGAGGAGGAGCCCGCAGGATGCAGCCGACCCGCCACCCGGATCGTTTCGTCGACCGCCACATTGGACCGGACAGCCGGGACATCGAAGAGATGCTCACGGTGCTCGGGGTGCGGAACCTCGATGAGCTGATCGACCGCACCGTGCCGGCGTCCATCCGGCTGCAGAGGGCGCTCGACCTGCCGCCCGGGCGGTCCGAATTCGGCCTCTTGCGGGAGGTCTCGGAGATCGCGGCGAAGAACCAGATCTTCCGCAGCTACATCGGGATGGGATACTCGGATACGGTCACCCCGCCCGTCATCCAGCGCAACATCCTGGAGAACCCGGGGTGGTACACGCAGTACACGCCTTATCAACCGGAAATCTCGCAGGGCCGGCTCGAGGCGCTGCTCAACTTCCAGACCATGGTCGAGGACCTCACAGCGCTTCCGGTGGCGAACGCGTCGCTGCTCGATGAGGCCACCGCGGCGGCGGAGGCGATGACGATGTTGCACAACGTCGCTCCCGGCGCCGGCAATGCGTTCTTCGTCGCGCAGGATTGCCATCCGCAGACCATCGAGGTGGTGCGCACCCGTGCGGCGCCGTTCGGGATCCAGGTGATCGTCGGCGATCCCGCTGCCTTCGACCCGGTAAAGCAGAAGGTCTTCGGCGCGCTCCTCCAATACCCGACGACCCACGGCGGGATCCGCGATCCGCGGCCGTTCATCGAGAAGGTGCATGAGAACGGCGGCCTGGTCGTGATCGCCGCCGACATCCTCAGCCTGACCCTCCTCACGCCGCCGGGTGAGCTGGGCGCCGATTGCGCCGTCGGATCGACCCAGCGATTCGGCGTTCCGCTCGGATACGGTGGGCCGCACGCCGCGTACTTCGCCACGAAGGACGAATACGTCCGCCACATGCCCGGGCGGATCATCGGGGTATCCGTCGACGCGCAGGGCCACACCGCGCTGCGCATGGCGCTGCAGACGCGCGAGCAGCACATCCGCCGCGAGAAGGCCACCAGCAACATCTGCACCGCGCAGGCCCTGCTGGCGATCATCTCCGCGATGTACGCCGTCTATCACGGCCCCAAGGGCCTGAAGGCGATCGCCCAGCACGTGCACGGCCTGGCCGCCCAGCTCGCGCTCGGGCTCTCGCGGCTCGGGTTCCGGCTGCGGCACGAGGAATTCTTCGACACCGTGGCGGTGGAGGTCGATGCGGCTCGGCTCGGGACCATCTTCGCGGCAGCCGAAGCAAGCAGGATCAACTTCCGCCGGATCGACGGGCGCACCATCGGCGTCGCGCTCGACGAGACCACCACTCCCGACGACGTGCGCGACATCCTGGCCGCATTTGCGGGCGCCCGCACCGTCCCCGATGCGGATGCAGAGGAAGTCCGGTTGCCGCGCGCGCTGCTGCGGCAGAGCGCGTACCTCGGTCATCCCGTCTTCAACACGCACCACAGCGAGACCGAGATGCTGCGCTACATGCGCCTGCTCGAGTCGCGCGATCTCTCGCTCACCCGCAGCATGATCCCGCTCGGCTCCTGCACCATGAAGCTGAACGCGACGGCGGAGATGCTGCCCATCACCTGGCCGGCGTTCTCCCGGCTGCACCCCTTCGCTCCGCGCACGCAGACCGCGGGCTACGCGCAGATCTTCCAGGAGCTGGAGGCGATGCTCTCCGAGATCACCGGCTTCCCCGGCGTCTCGCTCCAGCCCAACTCCGGCGCCCAGGGCGAGTACGCGGGTCTTCAAGTGATCAAGGCGCACCACGAGGCGCGCGGGGAGGGGCACCGCAACGTCTGCCTCATCCCGCAGTCGGCGCACGGCACCAATCCGGCGTCGGCGGCGATGGTGAACTACCGGATCGTGGTGGTGAAGACCGACGAGAACGGCAACGTGGACGTCGGCGACCTGGAGGCGAAGGCGGCGCAGAATGCGAAGAGCCTCGCCGCGCTGATGATCACCTATCCCTCCACGCACGGGGTGTTCGAGGAGGAGATCCGCCGGATCTGCGACGTCGTGCACCGCTATGGCGGCCAGGTCTACTTGGACGGCGCCAACATGAATGCACAGGTCGGCCTCTGCCGGCCGGGCGACTTCGGCCCCGACGTCTGCCACCTCAACCTGCACAAGACGTTCTGCATCCCGCACGGCGGCGGCGGCCCGGGGATGGGACCCATCTGCGTCGCGCGGCATCTGGTCCCGTATCTGCCCGGCCATCCGGTGGTGCGCACCGGCGGCGAGAAAGCCATCGGGCCCGTCTCCGCCGCGCCGTGGGGCAGCGCGAGCATCCTTCTCATTTCCTGGGCGTACATCAAGATGATGGGCGCGCAGGGACTCACGCAGGCGACCAAGGTCGCCATCCTGAACGCGAACTACGTAGCCAGGCGGCTCGATGAGCACTTCCCGGTGCTCTACAAAGGGAAGAGCGGGTTCGTCGCCCACGAATGCATCGTCGACTTGCGCAAGGTGAAGCGCGACGCGGGCGTCGAGGTCGACGACGTCGCCAAGCGCCTGATGGATTACGGCTTCCACGCGCCCACCACCTCGTTTCCGGTGATCGGGACGCTGATGATCGAGCCCACCGAGAGCGAGCCGAAGGCGGAGCTGGATCGATTCTGCGAGGCGATGATCGGCATCCGGCGGGAGATCCGCGAGATCGAGTCCGGCAAGGCGTCCAGGGAGCAGAACGTGCTCAAGGGTGCGCCCCACACCGCCGAGGTGCTCACCGCGGACGTCTGGGATCGTCCCTACTCCCGGCAGCACGCCGCATACCCCGCGAATTGGGTTCGCGAGCACAAGTTCTGGCCAGCCGTGGGGCGGCTGAACAATGTGTACGGTGACAAGAACTTACTCTGCTCCTGCCCTCCCCTCGAGGCGTATCGCTGATAAGCTTTGTGGCGATGGCCGCAGAGGAGGTCACGGCGTTCCTCGCCAAGACGTCGTTCTTCGGCGGGTTGACCCCCGAGGTGGTGGGGGTCGTCGCCGGGATGCTGAAGGAGAAGCGCGTCTCAACCGGCGAGCAGCTCTTCGCCGAAGGCGACACGGGAAAGTCGATGTACATCGTGCGCGAGGGCGCACTGATCATGAAGCGCCACTGCGGCGACGGAACGGAGGCGCGGCTGTTGATGATGCGCCCCGGAGAGTTCTTCGGCGTCACCTCGCTGATCGAGATGGAGCCGCGCCCTTTCTCCTGCTGCGCGGAGAAGGATTCCATTTTGTACGAGCTGACGAATCTCGACCTCTACAAGCTCTACAAGACCGACCAGAAGACGTACATCCTCCTCGTGCAGAACATCGCCCGCGAGCTCTGCCGGCGGTTGCGCAAGGCCGGGGAGCGGATCGCCGCGCTCGAGGACGCGCTTCACGCCGCCGCCCGGAAGCGGGAGTAGGGCTTGCAAATCGACTTGCCCGGCAGCCTGCTTTTCGTGTTCTTTCTTGCGCTTGGGACCGCGGAGCTGCTCATCGCGCGTGTGATCGTTGTGGATAATTTTGACCACGCGCGAGCTCTTGTTCAGTAATATTGACGCACCGCGGTATCAACGCGCGCACTTTGCAAATCTGGCCCCGTCGGCTCATGTGCTGGCCCGCATAGTGCACAACCCACAATCAAAAGTTGCCTTTACTACAGTCGAACGGCGATGCTGCGTCTCTATGCTGGACGAGGGACTGCGCTCTCTCATCGCGCTGCACGGCGTTGGGGAGACCCGTACTGGCGGAATCCTCATCGTCGATGATGAGAAGCCCAACCTGACCGTCCTGCGCAACTTCCTCGAAGCGGGTTATCGCGTTTACGAGGCGCAGTCCGGCAACGAAGCGCTGGAGATCGCCAAGGCCACCGCCCTCGACGTCATCATCGCCGACCAGCGCATGCCGGAAATGACCGGCGTCGAGCTGCTGGAGAAGCTTCGCGATTTCAAGCCCGACGTGGCCGGGATCATCCTCACCGGCTTCACCGATCCCCCCGCTCTCATCTCCGCCATCAACCGCGCCCGCGTGTTCCGCTTCCTGAAGAAGCCGTGGCAACCGGACGACATCCTCGAGGCGGTGCGGCAGGCGAGCGAGCACGTCTACCAGACGCGCGCCATCCAGCGCCTGGTCGCCCTGCTCGCGAAACGCACGGACGAGCTGGACGCGAGCCTGGTACAGATCCGCCGCACGCAGTCGCACCTCCTGCATCTGGAGCGCCTGGGCACGATGGGAAAGCTCGCCGCTGGCGTGGTGCACGACCTGCGCAATCTCATGGTCAGCCTCGGCTACGTCGAGAGCGTGCTGCAGCAGCGCAGCATCGCGCCCGACGTGCTGGAGAGCGTGCAGGTGGGAATGCAGGGAGTCGGCAACCTGATCCATACCCTCGAGGCGATGCACCAGTTCGCGCGGGGCGGAATCCTGAACATCCAGAAATCGATCCTGCAGCCCTCGCTCGTCGTGCACGATGCGCTGGCCATCGCGCGCATGGACATGGGCTTCCGCGCCCACAAGGTGGCGGTGAACATCGAGGAGGGTCTGCCCCCGGTCAACGGCGACCGCCAGAAGCTCACCCAGGTGCTGGTGAACCTGGTCCGCAACGCGGTCCAGGCCACCGCCCAATGGCGGCAGATCGGCGTGGAGGCGACGCGCAAGAACGGGCACGTGGTCTTCGCCGTGGAGGACGAGGGGCCCGGCGTGTCCCCGGACATGAAGGAAAATCTCTTCAAGCCCTTCGTCAGCACCAAAGGCGAAGGGGGCATGGGCATGGGTCTCTACATGGCCAAGCTGATCGTCGACTCGCACCAGGGAGAGATCGCCGTTCTCGACCGGCCGCAAGGCGGCGCGCGGTTCGAGGTGCGCCTGCAGCCCGCGGAGGAGCGCCGGTGACGGTCCCCCTGCACCGCGTCCGGAACTATGAGGAGCTGGAAGGCGCGCAGGGCCGCGAGGTCTTCTTCCGCCCCGAGCGTTACCGCGCGAAGGACCTCGTTCCGCTGCGCTCCGAGGTGGTGATCGCCGTCGCAGGCAGCGATCGAATCTGTCCGCTGCTCGATCTCTCCGAAAACGGCGCCGCGTTCGAATGGCCAGAAGCGCTCGTACCCGCCATCGGCGACCGCCTCGCGTCCCTCAGCGTCCGATTCGACGCGCACGTGTCCTACCGCGGAGAGGCGCGCGTGGGCTCCCTCCGCGAGATCGACGGCGCGACCATCGTCGGCGTCTCGTTCGACGGGCGCCTGGTCTCGATCGACGAAGTCCTCGAGCTGCGCGCCATCAAGACCTTCATCGGCCAGCGCGCCGGACGGCCCACCTGGCGGGTGGCCGGACACGACCGGTTCAAGATGCTGGTGTCGGAGCTGCGGCTCTCCCTCGAGGATGCGGAGCGGCAGCTTCGGACCATGGAGACCGAGCTGCCCTGGCACGTGGTGCACGGCGAGTCCACGCCGGCGCGCGACGAGTTGGTGCGCACGATCCGCTCGCACATCGCCAGCGGGATGGTGAGCGCGACCGAGGAGATCGACCGCGTGGTCCGGACGATCCCGGCGGTGGACGTCCCGGCGATCCGCGAGTACTCGCGGCGCTACCTGGACGACTTCCTCCTGCAGGCGCCCGCGGCGCGACGCGCCTACCAGAAGCCCTTCGGGTACCCCGGCGACTACGAAGTGATGCGGTTCCTGTACGAGCGGCCGTTCGAGGGGTCGACGCTCTTCACCAAGACGATGTCGCTGGTGGTCGACGAGATGGCCGCCAGCCGGGCGGTGCGTTCCCGCAAGGATCTGATCAAGAACCGGGTGAAGGCCCGGCTGCAGCATCGCTCGACTCCCCTGCGCGTGCTCGCCATCGCCGGAGGTCCCGCCCAGGAGCTGTGCGAGCTGCTCCTGGAGACGCCCCGGCTTGCAGCCCCGCTCGACGTCGTGCTCTTCGATCAGGACAAGGGCGCGCTCGCCTATGCGTACCGGCGCTTGCAGCCGCTCACGGACAACCGCGGAGGCCCTCCGGTCCGGATCACGTACTTGCACGAATCGATCAAGCGGCTGCTCCGCGATCGGATGCTCTTCGACGATTTCGGGAAGTTCGATCTGATCTATTCCGCCGGGCTGTTCGACTACCTGCGCGCGCCGACGGCCGTGCAGCTCGCCCGCGACTTCTATTCGCGCCTGGAGGCGGGAGGACAGCTGATCATCGCCAACATGGTGCCGGAAAATCCCAGCCGCTGGTTCATGGAGCATCACCTGGACTGGTCCCTGCTCTATCGCACTCGCGAAGAGCTCCTGGACGTGGGACGGCGGGCTTGCGCCGACGCGGCGCTGCAGATCCTCGAGGAGGAAAGCCACGTGAACCCGTTCCTCGAATTTTCCAGGAACTGATGCAGGATCCGGGCGCCGCATTCGAGGCCCGCTGGAAGCAGTGGCTGGTCGAGCGCAACTGGCGTGGAATGCGGGTCCTGCTCTGGACCGCGTTGGTGCTGTACCCCGGATTCGGCGCGCTCGATTACTTGCTCGCTCCTCGCGAGGCCCTTCCCTTCCTTTGGACGACCCGCGGGATCTTCGTCGCGCTGACGATCGCGCTGCTCGTCCTCGTCAGCCGGCCAATCTTTTCCCGGCATCCAGACTTCTTCAGCGCGGGATACGTGGTGGCGGCAGCCAGCGGCATCAGCCTGATGACGACGTTCCTCGGCGGCCTCTCCTCGCCGTACTACGCCGGCCTCTCCCTCGTCAGCGTAGCGACGGGCTTGATCGTGGTCTGGCGGCCCCAGGCCGTCATGGTGGAAGCGGCGCTGCTCCTGATCTCGTTCATCATTCCCAACGCTCTGCTGCATCGTGTGGGCGACCCGAGCACGGCTGCGTCCAATCTCATGTTCCTGATCGGCATGACCTTCGTCGCGGCGTTGGGACAGGTCGTGCACTACCGATCGCAGAAGGAGATGCTCGCGAGCCAGGTGCGGCTGGAGGACACCAAGGCATCGCTGGAACGAGCTCACAACGAGCTGAAGGCGCTGGACAGCTTCAAGTCGCAGCTGTTCGCCAACATCACTCACGAGTTCAAGACACCGCTGGCGATGGTGCTGGCACCGCTCGAACTGATCCTGCAGGGCGAGATGGGAGAGCAGCTCTCCGCGCACCGATCGACGTTCGAGTCCATGTTCCGCAGCGGCCTCAAGCTGCTGAAGATGATCGGCGATCTGCTCGATCTCTCGCGTCTCGAGGAATCCAAGCTGCGGCTGAAGGTCGCCGAGCACGACCTTGCCGAGTACCTGCGAGGACTCGTGTCTCAGGTGGAGCCGTTGGCCCAGCGCAAGCGGATCGAGCTGATCCTCCGGGTGGACGCCCAGTCCACGATGGTCTGGTGCGATCTGGAGAGGATCGAGAAGGTCTTCCTGAACCTCCTCTCCAACTCGACCAAGTTCACCCAGCCCGGCGGCCACGTGCAGGTCCTGGTCCGCGACGCCGGAGCGTTGATCGAGGTGGTCGTCCAGGACGACGGTCCCGGCTTTCCGCCCGAGAAGGCCGATCGCATCTTCGAGCGTTTCTACCAGGTGGACATGGGCGGGACCCGGCGCTACGGCGGCACGGGCATCGGGCTGGCGCTGGCCAAGGAGATCGTCGAGTTGCACGGGGGGCGCATCTGGGCGCAATCGAGCGGAGGGGCCCGGTTCACCGTCGAGCTGCCGCGCGACCGCGACCATTTCCGGGCCGAGGTCCTCGAGCGGCGTGGACCCGCGCGCGACGTGCCGGAGGGGCATCGCGCCAACGACCGCGGGCTGATGGACTTCGCCGTGCAGATGGCGGCGCGGGACGAGTACCGCCTGCTCGACATCGCCGAGGCGACCGACCGCCGCGTCTCCGTCCGCGACATGGACGAGGACAACAAGCCCCACGTGGCCCTGGTGGTCGACGACACGCCGGACATCATCCGGCTGGTGCACAACTCGCTGCGGACGCACTTCAAGGTCATCTCCGCCGAAGACGGCCTCAAGGGGCTGGAGATGGCGATGCGCGAGCGGCCTTCGCTGGTGATCGCCGATCTCATGATGCCCGGCATCGACGGCCTGGAGCTGACGCGGAAGCTGCGCGGCAGCGAGGCGACGCGCCACATCCCCGTCCTGATGCTCACGGCGAGGGGGGATCTCGAGGATCGCGTGGCGGGCCTGGAGACAGGCGTGTCGGCGTACCTGGCGAAGCCGTTCTCGCCGCGCGAGCTCCTCACCACTGCCCGGGCGTTGGTGCAGGCGCAGGAGACGACCGCCGACATCGTGCTCACCCAGCGCATGGACTCGCTGGAGATCGTGGCCGGCGGCCTCGCGCACGAGATCAACAACCCTCTCAACTACCTGAAGAACGCCCTCACCCGCGTCCGCATGGACGCCGAAGCGCTCCTCTCCGGCAGGCTGGGGAAGGAGGAGCTGCCTCGCGCCGAGAAGCGGATGCGCGAGATGTTCGATCTCGCCGAGAGCGGAATCCGCCGCATCGCCGCCACCGTCGAGCTGATGACCAGCTACAGCAAGGCCGGGTTCTCGCGGCAGTTGCGGCCGCACGACGTATACGCGTCCGTGCGCGAAGTGGTCGCGATGGTATTGCCCGTGACCGGGCGCTTCGTGCAGGTCGATCTGGACCTGGAGGGGGACGGCACGGTCGAGTGCGTGCCGGAGGAGCTCAACCAGGTGATCTCGAATCTGGTGCAGAACGCGGTCGAGGCCTGCCCGGAGACCGGCGGGCTCGTGCGCGTGCGCGGCGTGCGCGAGGAAGAGAACCTTCTCCTCGCAGTGAAGGACAACGGCCCCGGCATCCGTCCGGAAGATGCGCAGCGGATCTTCACCCCGTTCTTCACCACCAAGGGACCGGGGCGAGGGATGGGAATGGGGCTCACCATCGTCTGGCGCGTGGTACAGAGCCTCGGTGGGACGCTGGAGGTGAAGCCCGGGCCCGGAGCGGAATTCGTGCTGCGGGTGCCGCGCAAGCAGTCGCGGCTGCGGGCGGTGAGTTAGTCGCCGTCCACGGCCACGTCGCCGTCGCCGTCAACGAATCAAGCGCGCGCCTTCGGCGAGAGCAGCGCGACCTTGTTCCGGGCCGCCAGGATCTGTTGGCGCAGCACCTCGGCCTGGCGCGCCACGTCCTCCATCTCCTTCTCCTCCGCGATGCGCCCGATGTCGGCCGCTTCGTCGGCGATCTTCTGCATGCGCGACTGCACCTCGTCGACCGCGGAGGCACCGGCCTTGAGCGCTTCCTGCACCTCCTTCGCCATCAGGCCGAGCCCCGCCATCCGCTGCAGCACCTCGGCGAACTCCTTGCGCCGGCCTGCGATCTCCTCTGCGCGCTTCATCAGCGCAGCGGCATCGCTCTCCTGTTTCTGCCGCGTGACGGAGACAGCCGCCACCAGCTGCTGGACGTGAGCGTTGATCTTGTCCTGGCTCTCCGCTGCCCGCGTCAGCGCCTCCGTCGCCCGTTCCAGGTTCTTCTCGGTATTGAGCTTGAGCCGGCCGGCCTGATCGGCCAGGTCCGCGAACCGGCGCAGCTCGCGATCGAGCGCCAGCGCCGCCTCCGACAATTCGCTCGGCTTGTCGGGGCGGTCCACGTCAACCGCCGCAGGAATGCGTGGGGGTGGCGAGGTAGGTCGCCAGACCGGGGCAGCTCGCCGTATGGAACTCGCCGGTGATCTGCTCGCCGGTCTCGAACCCGATGGTATACGTTCCCGCGTAGCCGGTGGCCGATACCGAGGTCAGCTTGACCGCGCCAGAGGTCGCGACCGCGGACTGCTCCGGAACCTCGGCGCAGGACTCGTTCACGCCGAAGCGCACCACGGCGAGATGCGCGGGCGGGATTCCGGATGTTCCGGCCGGATTGAACACGTCGAAGGTCCCTGGCCCCGAGGGCGCGGTGACCGCAAACGATGACCGGTCGACGTCCGCGAGCATCATGACCAGGGCCTTGCCGTTCTTCGGCTCCGTGTTCCCGGTCAGCTTCGCGCACACCCCGGACACGTCGCTCAGCACGATGGCGTCGACGTCTGCAGAGATGGCGCCCAGGGAAACCCGCGCGGGCGAAGACACCGCATCCACCGGCTTCATCTGCTGGCCGCGCACCACTCCATTCAAGGTCGCGCCGGTGCTGCCGCTGCCGCTTCCACAGGCGAGGCCGGCGGCGAGGATTCCGGCGGCGGCGATCCGTGGCATGCGCATCACATACCCGCGGCGGCGCGGGCGCGCAATCCGGCGCGTTCCAGCGCGAAGTCGACCACCCGCGCCTCCAGCGAATCCCCGGTCAGCGCGTCGATCTCCACCAGTCCCGTCGGGCTGGTGACGTTCACTTCGGTCAGCTTGCCTCCGATCACGTCGATGCCCGCGAGCCACAGCCCCCATTCGTTCAGCGCCGGCGCGAGCCGCCGGCAGATCTCGCGGTCCCGGGCCGTCAGCGATGCCGGCGCTGCCGTGCCTCCGGATGCGAAGTTTGCCCGCAGCTCGCCCTCGCGCGGCACGCGCAGCACGGCCCCGAGCGGCTCTCCCTGCAAGAGAATGATGCGCTTGTCTCCCTCCCGCACCGCCGGCAGGTACGCCTGGGCCATCACCGGCACGCGCCCCCCGCTAGTGGCAAGCTCGAGGAGCGTGGAGAGGTTTGGATCGCCCTTGCGCACGCGCAGGACCCCCTGGCCGCCGCAGCCGTCGAGCGGCTTGACCACGCCGTCGCCGCCGTGTGCCTCGACGAATTCGCGCAGGCGCGGGATCTCCCGCGAGACGAGGGTGGGCGGGATTAGATCCGGAAAGCGCAGCGCGAAGAGTTTCTCGTTCGCGGATCGCAGCCCGCGCGGATGATTGATCAGGAGCGGGCCAGGCCCCAGCTCGACGATCTGCGTCGCCCGCAGGTAATCCACGTCGACAGGGGGATCCTTGCGCAGGAAGAGGACGTCCAGCTCCGACAGTGGCGCGTCGTACTCGCCGGCGACGCGAACGTGGTCGCCCTCCTGCCGCTGCACTTCCACGGTCCGCATCCGCGCGTGCGCCTTGGAATCGGCGACGTACAGCCATTCCTGGCGCAATTCCCGGACCTCCAGGCCCCGCCGCTGACACTCGAGCATCAAGGCGAACGTGGAGTCGTGAAACACCTGTACGTTCTCCAGCGGGTCCATGAGAAACCCGATTCGCATGCCCCGAAGTTGTGCCTTGCGCGCCACGGCCGCATCGGCGGGGTACAATCCGCTCATGACGGCCGCGGAGCGCGAGGTGCTGCAGGCGAACGCGGCGTTCTACGCTGCGTTCACGCAGCGGGACGCCGATGCGATGGACGCGCTCTGGGCGCGTGAGGTGCCGGTCGCTTGCCTGCACCCCGGCTGGGAGCCCTTGTCTGGACGCGAGGAGGTGGTATCGAGCTGGCGCCGGATCCTGCTCGGCGGCGGTGCGCCGCCCGACATCCGCTGCGAGGACGCCTCCGTGCACGTCTCGGGCGAGGTCGCCTGGGTGGTCTGTGCGGAGATCGTTCCCGGCGGGTCGCTGGCGGCCACGAACGTCTTCGTGCGCGAGCGAGGAGCCTGGCGCATGGCGCATCACCACGCATCGCCCCTTCCCAGACCGGCGCCCCGGCCGGCTGGGTTCCGGAGCTGAAAGAAAGGGCCCGGAGCGCTTCGCCCCGGGCCCCCTTGATCCAACGAAGACCTTACGCTCGGCCGCGACTACAGCTGATGGGCCACCGCTGACGGATCGAACGCGTCCTCCGCGCCGTCGGTCCAATCCACGTAGACCTGGTTGTTCCTCGTCACCAGGTTGCCGGCGACCGAGCCGTCGTATTCCACGTCGCCGTTCAGCGACAAGGTGACGGTGCTGGTGGTCCCCGTGGTCTGGGTGGTGACGGTCGCGTTCACGTTGAACGTCACCGAGTGATCCGTGGTCACGCCGTCGGCCTTGAGCAGATCGATCCCGACGCTGCCGCTCCACTGCACCGTGCTCGTCGTCGTCTGGCCGCTGGTCGAGTTTCGCAAGTTCAGCCCGAAGTGCTCGTGCGCCTGGACGAGAGCGATGTGATCGGTTGCGGTCCCGTTCACGCTGATGTTCACCGTCGTGCTGCTCGGGTCTTGCGAGACCGAGACGACGTACGTGACGCTGAAGTCGGCGTTGACGTGCACGGCACTGCCCGTGCGCGAGAACAGCATCGCTCCGCTCACGACGACGGTAGCGGTGTTGCCGTTGAGGTTGCCAGTGTAGTGCAGGTTGGTGCCCGTCCAGGGGCCTGCGATCACCTCGAGCTTCAGGTCGAAGCTGGTGGTGGTCTCCGACCACGTCACTTTCACCACGTCGCCGTTGTCGTAATCGACTTCAAGATAGGTATCCGCGGCGCAGGCAGGTCCCGGCGCGACCAGCGTCGGCGACCCGGTGCTGGGGTCGCGGCGGACGCAGCCGACAGGGATGGTAGTGGCGGCGTTCGAGGTGCCCGACAAGCGCAGCGCCTGGTGCACGCTGCCCGAAGACGGCGCCAGGGCCGCCGCGGCGAGCTGGTCGGGGTCCGGCAAGCCGGTGCTCAGGTTCACCGTAGAGACGTTGCCCGACGCCGCAGCGCCGCCCACGTCACTGCCGATGCCCTGCAGACCGATGCTGGCTTGGGTGTTCGTGCTCGCCGAGCTCATGCCGGACTGGGCCTGCGTCGCGCTCGCCTTGATCGCGGCCGTGGCCATGATCGTGCTCTTGCCGCCGCACGCAGCGGCGACGATTGTTGTTGCAACCAGAATCCTTCGCATTGTGATTGGCTCCCCTCGGAAAAATCTGCACGCAACAGATTGCCACATGGACGCTAGTAAACAGACGCTGGCCACACCGACGTACCGACCCAGGATTGCGCGGACGTGCGCACTCTTCGGCCAAGGTGGGCTGCAGTGCGAGGCGCTTCGAGGTGCCGAGAAACGCCAGCAGCGCAAGCCCGGCGCCCAGCGGCACCCAGGCGCGCCGCCGGTGTTGTCTCAAGGCCGCGAGAACGCCCAGCGCGCCGAACACCGCCGTGGACGCGCCCACGGAGATGAAGTCACGGCGCAGCAGCTCCGCGGCCGCGAGCGTACCGGCGCTGCCTGCCAGCACCACCAGAATGGCGGCGACACCGGGACCGAGCGCGTGAGCGAGCAGACCGAGAAGCAGCCCTCCGAGGACCGCATTCCCGGCCGCGCCACGGCTGGCGTGGGCGGCCGCGGCGCCTGCACGCGGGGGATCGGCAGCGGATTCTCCCGCTCGAAGGCCGTCAGCGCGGCCTGCGCGCGCACCAGGTCGGCTTCGTCCACCATCAGCGCCCAGCGGTCTTCGCCGGTGCTGCGCAGCTCGTGCGCGATGCCCTCTTCGTCCAGGACGAGCGAGAAGTCCATGGCGCGCCTGAAATCATCGACCAGCCGCAAGAGCACGCCGGCAGCCTACACGGCGCGGTCCTGTGATAGGAGAGCGCCGCCATGCCGACCCTCGACGCGCCGCGCGCGCTGCAGTCCTCGCAGCGGATCTGGGACGGGGAGATCGTTCCCGCCCTGTACGAGTACATTCGCATCCCCAACAAGTCGCCTGCCTTCGATCCTCGATGGCAGCGGAACATGGATCGGGCGGTGGCGCTGATCGAGGGCTGGTGCCGCAAGCAGCCCGTGGCCGGGCTGTCCGTCGAGGTCCTCCGGCTGGAGAACCGCACGCCGGTCCTCTTCATGGAGATCCCCGGGCAGGGGAATGAGACCGTTCTCCTCTACGGCCATCTGGACAAGCAGCCGGAGATGAGCGGATGGCGGCAGGGGCTGTCGCCCTGGGCGCCCCTGCGCGAAGGAGACAAGCTCTACGGGCGCGGCGGCGCCGATGACGGGTACGCGAGCTTCGCCTCGCTGGCGGCGCTGCGGCTCGTGCAGGAGCAGAACCTGCCGCACGCCCGCTGCGTCGTGCTGATCGAGGCCTGCGAGGAGAGCGGGTCGACGGACCTGCCCGCCTACATCACGCATCTCGCGCCGCGGATCGGCAAGCCTTCGCTGGTGGTCTGTCTCGACTCGGGCTGCGGCAACTACGAGCAGCTCTGGATGACGACCTCGCTGCGCGGGATGGTCTCTGGCAACCTGCGCGTGGAGATCCTCAACGAGGGCGTGCACTCGGGGGACGCCAGCGGCATCGTCCCGGAGTCGTTTCGCATCCTCCGCCAGCTGCTCAGCCGCATCGACGACGAGCAGACCGGCAAGGTGAAGCTCGACGCGCTACAAGTGCAGATCCCCAATGAGCGGCTGAAGCAAGCCCGGCTCACCGCCGAGGTCCTGGGGGACGAGGTGTGGAACAAGTTCCCCTTCGTGCAAGGTGCCCGGCCGGTGGTGAGCGACAAGGTGGAGATGATCCTCAATCGCTCCTGGAGGCCGGCGCTCGCCATCACCGGCATCGAGGGGCTGCCTGCGCTTGGAAGCGCGGGCAACGTCCTGCGGCCGTTCACGGCCTGCAAGATTTCCCTGCGCATCCCTCCGCGCGTCGACCCCGCCGTGGCGACACGGGCCGTGAAGGAGGCGCTGGAGAAGGATCCGCCCTCCGGCGCCCGCGTCACCTTCGAGGGGGAGAAGGCGTCGATCGGCTGGGACGCGCCGCCGCTCGCACAGTGGCTGGCCTCGTCGGTCGACCGCGCCTCGCGCAGCTTCTTCGGAAAGCCGCCGATGGGCCTGGGCGAAGGCGGCAGCATTCCTTTCATGGGGATGCTGGGGGAGAAGTTCCCCGAGGCGCAGTTCCTCATCACGGGCGTGCTCGGACCCGGGTCGAACGCGCACGGGCCCAACGAGTTTCTCCACCTCCCCACCGGAGTGCGGCTGACGGCCTGCGTGGCGAGCGTGATCGCCGATCACGTCGGCAGATGAAGATCCTCCTCGCGGTGGTCCTGCTCGCGCTCCCCCTGTGGTGCGCGTGGGCGTTCTACGTCGTGGCGCGGTCGGGCCGGCTGACGTGGTGGCGGGCGCTGATCTATGCGCTGGGCTTTTTCATCCTGCTGCTGGGGAACCCGCTGGCGAACGCCTACCTGCTCTCGCCGATCGACAGCTCCTTGCAGCGTGCGCTGTTCCAGAAGGCGCGGAACGCGGGGCTGCTCGGAGCCGACGAGGCCCGGGTGCGAGCCGTGCTTGGCAAGCCGTGGAAGGCGCGCCAGCTCGAGGGGCCGTTCTCCGTCCTTCTCTACGCGCCGTGCAAGGTCTGCATGGCGTCGTATGGAGCGCCATTCGTCGTCTACCTGCGGGACGGATCCGTCGAAGGATTCCGCTCGGGGCCCGGCGAGACACTGCGCGTGAAGCGCCCTTAGGAAGGCGGACTCAGTGCCGGCCGCCGCCGCGCATGAGGTGCTGGACGGCCTCGAGCAGGCCGTCCTGGGTGAGACGGTACATGGGGAAGACGCGGCGGATGACCTCGGCCGTCCCGTACCAGGAGACGGCCGGTTCCGGATT
>WNFT01003494.1_pt1 | contig 15963 bp, 19 predicted proteins | sample 5400191 | NCBI WGS metagenome assembly WNFT01 (sample SAMN13153359, study PRJNA577476) | soil metagenome | isolation source: 80 cm saprolite under Madrone tree | place: USA:California | collected 2016-06-14 | reverse complement strand
TGAGCTTAGCACCGAAGCCTGTGAGTTCTTGACATCTCCACTAGGCACCCGTCTCCGTCGATATGCAAATGATCTGCAATAACATTCTTTGTTTCTCGCAGGAAGGAAATTTGCGCGGATGAGTACGAAACAGCTAAGATCTAGACTTGGGTCCAGTCAGTTACAGACTCACAGTAGCGAAAAGCGACGAGAATGGTCGGACAAGATAGATTCTACCCAAAAAAAAGTATCTCAATTCATATTCATTGGACCAGGAGCAGAACCGCAACAATCCTCCAAATCGACAAGAGTAGCCACTTGCTGCGCAGAAAATCCGTGCTGAGCAATCAGAATCTTTCCCATCCCCTGGTGGAAGTCCCAAGCCCAACAGTGACAACAACACCAGTTCTCTTTTGAGAGGTTCGATACTTGGTCAAATGTGGCCTGCTGGTCGGGAGTCAGAACCAAATTAAGCGAGTTGAGGTCAGCCTTTGCTGCCGGAGCCGGAATGTTATAGGGGTCTAGAGCTACAAACGACGAGAACGAACTATAATTTTGGAGTTGCATGACTTGCCTCTGATAGTCAGCAGATGCCATTCCGTTGCAACACGCTCCTTGAAGGTAAGTGCTATCCGGCAAGTTCATGATCATGCTGTCTGTCCATGAACAATGAGTAGATGACTGGCTCAAGTAGGCAAATTCCGCCTGCGTCCCCGCTGGACCAGGACCGGGATTCGAACTCATACCACTCATGCTACTGGAACTATTCAGTCCGATGGAGATTATGAGGATCGAAAGTATCGCGATTCCGCCCACGATTCCGACATTACGTTTCCGATGGCTATGAAAGACAGAACGGCCCTTCATAACCGAGGGAGTCCTTGTCGAAGACACAATTCGGCTCGGATGAACCCTCACTACGTGTCCGCTCAAGTGTCCTCTTTTCACCGTTGCCCCGCAATATGGACACCTCCCGGTACTCATGCTCGAATTAGGTGCGGGTTATGTGGCACAAAAACGTTGCCGAAGCATATAAGGGGAATGAGCTATCGTCATCTGGCTAGATCATGTGGAATAGAGGACGATTCGTGACGCAATAGGATTGATTCTTTTTTTTTGAAAACCGTGGGAGCTTACCCTTGCAAATCACTGCATTCACGTTTACGGTAGGTTGGTGCGGGGGGTGGGATTCGAACCCACGAAGGCCTACGCCACGGGATAGCACACCCGCGTTTCGCTAGGGCATCAATCGTATCGATGCCTTCGCCGTATTGGGTCTTGAGTGTAGCGCGCGCATGCTAGGCGCGACCCGCCCATTTGGTCAGATGCCTTTGACCTGACTCTGGTACCCCCGCACTGGGAAACCCCACATCAGCCTTCTCAAATATGCCTTAAGGTGCTCGATCTCAGAGTGAAGGCCGTATTGTCTTTATCTCTTCTCGTTCAAGCTCCGCGGGAAAGGTATTATTCCTCAATTGTACTCTACACCTCGCGCAGGGCTCCTCGATGTCTCAGACCCAGACCCGCAAACAGAAGATCCTAGGGGATGTCAAGAAGAAGCGCCGACAGAGAACGATTATCTCCATTACTATTGCGGCAATCCTAATTGGGACAGTAATAGTCGCCGTGATATTCTTACGTCCGCCACCGAACGTCGTGCCCCTGCCCGATTATCTGAGCCATTGTGTCCTTGGAGGCATCTACCATTCGCATCCGAGCTTGACGATTACGATAAACGGGGCCAACGTGCCGGTGACGCCTAACACGTTTGACTCTTCTTGTCAACAGCCTATCCACACCCATAATGAGCCTGGGGTACTGCACGTTGAAACGGACCAAAATCGCGACTATACCCTAGGCGACTGGTTCCTACTTTGGGGGCATTATCTGAATAATGCCAACTATGCAACCTTTAGCTCTAGCCAGATATTCAGTAACAAAATCGACGCGACCCATCACATCACGATGACGGTAAATGGCGTCAACGATACCAGCTTTCAAAATCACACATTTCCCAGGAACGCCTCACCGACAGGGGGAACTGGAGGCAGCGGCGGCCTATGCTCCGCCCCAGCAGGTCAGCCATGCGTGATGGACAACATCGTGATAACTTACGGCTAGCAGACAAAATTCAAGATTGGACACAAGACCCTCAAAGTGGGTCTCTCCGAACACTCTAGACGCAATCATGTCTTTCACTCGCTACCTACCGTTCCAAATCTCGCGGAACGTATTGACGATGCCTCTATTAGCGGGTCTTTCCTCAAATCCTTGAACGGACCCCTTGGAATCATCCTGAGACCCTCGGTGTGATTGTTGAGAACCAGTGAGATGATCATAATCGCGCTCGTTGCTGCTTCTCTCGCGGCAGGCGGAGTGTTCGCAGTTGTACTTAGCCCTCCCCCGTCTCCTTGCTCAGGGGTCACCGGAGCGCTTCGCTCATTCACGATTATTGTAGATTCGACTGGTTACAACGGCAGTGTGTCCAAAACCGGATCTTGGCCTGTTGTAACGGTCCAACGTTGTGATAATGTGGTTTTCACCGTGATCAATAATGCTACCGAGTCTCATGGATTCGCTGTAGCCTACTACTCCAATGTTGGCTTGGAGCTTGTAGGAGGAGCCCACCAGACTCTAAGGTTTCAAGCTACTAGGACTGGACAGTTCCAGGTATATTGCACGATCAATTGCTCAATTCATCGCCAAATGCAGAATGGTCTTCTAAACGTAACCTAGCATTGCTCACGAAGAACTATCATGCGCCTATCATACGCGATCGCACTAATCCTGTTCGTCGTTTTCTTCTCTCCACTCATTTCCCACATAACGCTATCGACTCATGCTGTTGGCCAGCCCAATGCCGCACAGTTTAGCCCGCAGACATACGTAACCTTCATGCAGAAACCCACGGATTCAAGCCCCAGCCCATGGGTCCTTTATCCAACAAACGCTACAGTATGGGTTGCTGGAATATCCTCAGTAGCGCCCGCAACCTCTCAAATCCGGGAATACTTCATAGTGAATGGAACTTCGAAGCCGGTAGTCAATCTCGCGAACGTAACAGTCAGCTCCCTGGTCGCTGATTCTCGGGGCCGAGTTTGGTTCACAGACAATTCGACACTTGCATATTACGACAGCCAGCGCTTGACGGTGAATAAGACGATAACTTTTCCCAACCAAAGCCTGCAGTATCTGGCCCTAGACCATCAGGAGAGAATATGGATGACAATGTTGGGTTCTGGTGGCGCCAGCAGCAGCGTTGTGATGCTTGACCCTTCTGATGGCTTGAACCGGACCTATCCGGTTCGCACAAGCAACGCGTTCATTCAAGGAATCACCATAGCTCCTGACAATACGATATGGTTCGCAGAGGCTGGTTCGAGGAAGCTTGGTCGCCTTGCGTGTGACAGCTGCAATATCACCGAGTTTTCTCCGCCTTCCTCTCTCAACCTCGCAGCGCTTACGCAAGTGGCGGTCGACAACTCTGGCAACGTTTGGTTCACCGACCACGAGGGGGATAATCAATTCGGAGTGTTTAACCTGCAAAACAATGTTTGGAAAACCTTTCCGATCGGTTATTGCCCTGACGCTTGTGTTTCCGGGCTTCCTAATGCGATCTTTGTTGACACCCGAAATGAAATCTGGTTCTCGGAACACATTGCTGGGAGAATAGGACACTATGACCCCTCTAGTGATGTCCTAACAGAATACGTTGTCTCTCCCACTCCCACCACTTTCCCGTTGGTCTGGTGGGCAAGGCCCGGGCCTAACAATCTCGTATGGTTTGTCGCCAACGGGCTTGGCGAAGTGGGTTATGTCAACGCGAGTTTGCCTGTTCCGTTGACTCTTGCAGGTCCTGCAGGTGATGTTGTTATCCAGAAAGGAAGCTCAAAGAGTATTCCCGCTAGTGTCAGGTTTCAGGGCCCTGGGACAGTGTCCCTCGGCGTATTCCCCTTGACCCAAGACCAGCCGTCTTCCAATTCTCCTGCCCAGCTAGACGGGTCCGGGCCGTCGGACATCGGGCCGAGTAACAGTCCTCAAACAGCCACAATAACTGTCTCAGCTTCTTGGAGTGCGACCCCTGGGGCCCGGTACGTGGCTATTACCGCCACTGAGAATAACGTGGCTGTGAGTGTTCATGTTAGAGTAGTAGTCGTCGAAGCTTCGGCACCGGTTGTTGCTCTGGGTTTCTCGTCTGCGATCGTTCTTGGAGGTTTCGCGGTCTATTTGCGAAGACCGAAAAAGTCCAAGCTCCAGCCCGCGAAAAGAACAAGAAAATAGATTGAGTGTTAGAGTAGTTCTATTTCGATGAAGACATCGTCGGGGGCTCTTATCCGCATCAGTCTCTTCAAGAATCGTTCGTTCGGGTCTACGTCAATGAGGCGTTTGTGAATCCTCATCTCCCACTTGTCAAAAGTGTGAGTTCCTTGACCCGCGGGTGATTTTCGAGACGGGACAATTAGCTTCTTAGTCGGCAGCGGTATCGGTCCTTTCAGCTTGACGCCTGTCTTGTCTGCTATGTCTTTGATCTCGGTACAGATGGTGTTGATATCCTGAGGGTCTGTGCTGGACAGGCGAATTCTAGCTTTGGAAACCAACCCAAGATACCTTCATTGTCAACCTTTGTAGCGAAGAGTCAGGGCGGGTCCAGTGCGGTTAAAAACCTTGGCGTAAACTCTCGCGGAAATCTCGGTCCTGAACGCACGTGTTCCTATAGCAACAAAACATCGTTCTGAGCCGGGGGAGCACGTTACGACCCGAAAAGAAGACAGTTCAGCGATCAGATCGGAGATCCGTGGACCCCTGTTAGGGTCTTGGAGTGTCCTTAGACTGTTACTTCGGTGCCGAACTAGCCTTTGGTGATGATCTCTTTGACCACGCCGACTCCGACGGTGCTGCCCATGTCCCGGATGGCAAACCTCCCCAACTCAGGAATGTCTGCGAAGGCCTCCAAGACCATGTTGTGCAAGGGCTTCATCTTCACCAAGGCGCTGTCTCCGACCTTGAGGAAGCTGGGCTTCTCTTCGACCACCTGGCCTGTTCGCGGGTCAATCTTCTTGATCAGTTCCTCAAACGTCACACCGACTGTAGCAGTGTGCGCGTGCAAGACTGGAGTGTATCCTGCGGCGATTGCTGTCGGGTGGTAGATGATGATTATCTGTCCAATGAATTCCTTGGCGATCGTCGGGGGGTTGTCCGTGTGACCCATAACCTCGCCACGCCCGATCTCGTTCTTTGCAACGCCTCTGATGTTGAAGCCGATATTGTCTCCAGGCTCAGCCTTCGTCATCCGTACATGGTGGGTCTCGATCGATTTTACCTCACCGAGCTTGCCCGAGGGATTGAAGATGACCTTGTCCCCATCCTTCACAACGCCTGTCTCGACACGCCCCACTGGAACTGTTCCGACGCCCGTGATGGTGTACACGTCTTGTATAGGCACACGGAGAGGCTTGTTCAACGGCTTCGGTGGCGGAATGAAATCGTTGAGGGCATCGAACACTGTAACTCCCTTGTACCAAGGGGTGTTAGTGCTCTTTTTCGATAGGTTGTCGCCCAGCCATCCGCTGGTCGGGACGAACGGGATCTTTGTGATATCGAAGCCTACAGTCTTGAGCAATCCTTCGAGCTCTTTCCGGCATTCTTTGTATCGTTCCTCGGAATACTTTACCGTCTGGTCATCCATCTTGTTAATGGCCACGACCAAGTTCTTCACTCCAAGAGTTCTTGCAAGGTAGGCATGCTCTCTCGCCTGACCGCCTGGTCCCACGGCGACTTCGAATTCGCCCTTCTTACCGGAGATGACGAGAATTGCGACGTCTGCTTGGCTTGCGCCGGTGATCATGTTCTTGATGAAGTCCCGGTGTCCGGGCGCGTCTATGATCGTGTAGAAATTCTTCGGTGTCTCAAATTTTTGGAAAGAGAGATCGATCGTAACTCCTCTTTCTCTCTCTTCCTTGATCGTGTCTAGGACCCAGGCGTACTTGAAAGTATCACCGGCTCCAGTCTTTTCAGATTCCTTCGCGTACTGCTCGATCGTTTTCTGATCGATGTATCCTGCATCGAACAGAAGGTGACCTGTTAGCGTGCTCTTTCCGTGGTCGACGTGACCCATCACAATCAGGTTGAGATGGGGTTTTGCGGACATTGTCTTAGTTCAAACTCCTTTCTCGAAACGGAGAGAGCAAACACCCGGTTTCTTTATAAAAAGGCTTGTTCTCCGGGTTCCACTCTTCAAATCGAAGAAAAATCTAGAACTGTGATTTTCCCTGAATTATGAAGAAAGGTCTAAATGGGAAGTTTCTCGCGGCTTGTTCGATTCGAAGGCAGATTGTTTGCTAGAGACCACTTCTAAGCACGAAGCTGCTCCGTCAAGCCTCGGCATGCAGAAAACCCAGTACGACATCGCAGTAGAACAGTTCCAGCGCGCCGCTGATCTCATGAAGCTGGACCAGAACGTTCAGGAGATTCTCCGAAAACCTAGAAGAATTCTCAGCATCAACTTCCCTGTCAAGATGGACGACGGCAGAATCCTTCTGTACCAAGGATTCAGAAGCCAGCACAACAACGCGCTCGGACCCTACAAGGGCGGAATAAGATATCACCCCAACGTCACCATCGAAGAAGTAAAGGCGTTATCCATGTGGATGACATGGAAGTGCGCGGTCGCAGGCATACCTTTCGGTGGCGCGAAGGGAGGCGTCACGGTTAACCCGAAACTCCTGTCCAAACACGAACTGGAGAGACTCTCCAGAACATTCTTCTCTCTCATAAGCGAGATTGTCGGTCCGTTCCGGGACATACCAGCTCCGGACGTCTACACTGATTCTCAAACTATGGCCTGGTTCATGGACGAATACAGCAAGACCGAAAGGAACAACGCCAACGCGGTCGTGACAGGTAAGCCGATAATAATCGGAGGCTCCCTCGGAAGAGATTCGGCCACCGGGAAGGGAGTCGCGGTCAGCGTTGAGGAAGCCGCAAGACATCTCAAGATCGACCTGAAGAAGGCAACCTGCGCAGTCCAAGGCTGGGGAAACGTAGGCTCGTTCGCCCACCAGTTCCTTGAAGAAGCCGGAGTCAAAGTTGTCGCCGTCTCCGACTCAAAGGGAGGAATTCATAAGAAAACAGGCCTTTGGTTCAACGAGGTAGCAGCCTACAAGAAGAAGAACACGAGCATGGCGAACTTACCCGGGACCGAAAACATCTCGAACGAGGAACTCCTCGAACTAGACGTGGACATACTTGTACCGGCCGCGCTAGAGGACGTTATCACCGAAAATAACGCTCGAAACATCAAAGCAAAGCTAGTCGCCGAGGGCGCTAACGGGCCGACGACACCTGAGGCTGATGACATACTCTTCAAGAAAGGCATCACATTGATTCCGGACATCCTGGCGAACTCTGGCGGTGTCAGCACTAGCTATCTTGAATGGGTGCAGAATCTCCAACACCTCTGGTGGACCGCTGAAGAAGTTGATCATCGCCTCACGGCGATCATGAAGAAGGCCTTCGCGGAGGTTTGGAAGACCAGTCAGGAGCAGAATGTCGACATGCGGACCGGAGCGTACGTGTACGCTATTGGAAAGGTCCGAGACGCTATGCAGATCCGAGGCTGGGTTTAAACAACTTCGGCTAACAGTTAGTCCAGCAGCGCAGTAAGCTTTCGCTCTTCACGGGCCTCATCGGCCATAGCATCCATGGCCATCTTGTGAGTAACCAGATCGGTATCTCGAGTCTTACTTGCGAGACGCTGGTAAAATTCGAGCGACGATCTTTCAAGCTTCAGACTTTCCTTAATCATCGCTTTCAGATCATTTCCTCTTCGCGGCGGGTCCGAATAAGAGAAGAAGGCCTTCTTCTCCCACTCAATTGGTTTCGACACGGGTACTCCTCCCAACTGTATTATTCTCTCCATGAATCTTGAGGCGTGGTCCCATTCTCCGTCAGCCATCTCCCTGAAGAGCTTCGATAGGGGCAACGAGCTGATTCCGGTGGCTATCTTGCTCAAGTACAGGTATCGGAATGCAGCCAAAGTCTCTCCGGCGAGAGCTTGGTTGAGATCGTCGAGAAGCGTCGGTTCTTTCTTGACTGACAAGATTGGTCGAACCATTGCGTAGGCTCCGGGAGTCTTTTTAGCCTTATTCCAAGCGCCAAATGTTGTGGAAATCACAAAACAGAACACCAGGCAAAGGACGATACCCTGAGCGTGTCTAGCCGCGCCATGTCAGCTCACCTAAACGCCTACCTTGCGCTGATACGGCCGCCAAACACCATAATGATCGGGTTTGCCGTCGTCATTGGTGAAGCAATAGGGCTCGGCAAGCTGCCGGGGCTTTCAGAGGCCGTTTTCGGGTTTCTGACCGCCTCTCTGATGATGGCCGGGACAATGGTAGCCAACGATGTGTACGACGTTGAAATTGACAGGGTGAACAGCCCGCAGCGGCCTCTTCCGTCCGGAATGGTGAAAACCAGAGAGGCCGAGGTGTTAGCAGTAGTTCTTTCGGCGACCTCGATCGGGTTCTCGGTCCTCCTCGGTCTGTGGACGTTTCTGACTGCACTTCTCGCTCTTACTCTGATGATTTACTACAATACGAGGGGAAAGAAAACCGGGCTGATAGGAAATGCAGTTGTAAGCTTCAACGTCGCGCTGCCTTTCTTCTATGGAGGGCTCGCAGTGAACAAGATCAGTCAACTGCTCTTCATCTTCTCAGTTGTCGCGTTTCTCGCAAACTTTGGGCGAGAGGTTGCGAAGGGGATCGCTGACGTGAAAGGCGACAGCCTCCGTCAAGTCCGGACCCTTGCCGTGGTCAGGGGGACAATAGTTGCAGCATCCGCGTCTGCGCTTTTATTTGCTATCGCGGTTCTGCTTAGCTTCCTCCCGCCGTTTCTTGAGAGTATATCCTGGCTGTATTATCCGCCTGTGATAATCGCCGACGTTGGCTTCTTGTATTCAGCTTACAGATTAGTGGGTGATCAGACGCCTGAGAACGTTCGAAAAGTCAAAGGTCATGTTCTGGTATGGATGCTGTTAGGACTTGTGGGTTTTCTTTTGGGTGGCGCTGCTCTCCTTTGACTTGGAAGTTTCGAGCACCAATTCTCTAGCCCGGTCAAGCCGTATTTTCCGTTCGACGACCATCCTGTGCGCCACCAAGTCGATCAGATCACCTTGAGCGCCGGCCATAGCGGCAATATTTCTAGCGTGCAGAGACATGTGTCCCTTCTGAATCCCTTCCGCAGCCAGGGCTCGTAGAGCAGCCATGTTCTGGGCTAAGCCCACTGAGGCCATAACCTCGCCGAGTTCGCGAGCCGTCTTCACACCTAGAATCTTCAGGGATATTTTCGCCATAGGGTGAACCGCTGTGACTCCCCCAATTATTCCTACGGCGGCCGGGATCTCGATTGTCCCGACCAAGTTTCCTTTGGAATCCTTCTTCCATGCTGTGAGGGGAGAGTAGTGGCCGGATCGGGCTGCGTAAGCATGGGCCCCTGCCTCTATCGCCCTGGTATCATTCCCTGTGGCTAAGCAGACGGCGGTTACGCCGTTCATGACTCCCTTGTTATGGGTTGCGCATCTGTACGGGTCGGCTGCGGCAAACGCGTAGGCCTCAACAATCCCGTCAACAATGTCCTCGCCACCAAGAGCTTCCTTCGAAACCGTTGTTGTCGCCCTCGCAACTCTTCTGTCCGCAAGGTTTGAGATGATACGCAGTCGTGCTTGACCCTTCGAAATTTTCTCAAGCATCGGTGCCACAGCTTCGGCCATCGTGTTAACGACATTAGCACCCATAGCATCGCGGCAATCAACAAGAAGCTCCACGATGACCAGTATTCCGACTTGGCTCGGTAGGATTCGGACACGGAGGTCTTTTGCCCCTCCGCCCATTGAGACTAGGGTCGGGTCCTGCTGGTTGGCTTTTTCGAGAATCTCTTTCCTCGCTGAGAGGATCGCCTTCTCAGCATCTTTCGGCGAAGGACACTTTACAATCTGGATCTGACTAATCATCACAGGCTCAGTACTGGTCGCCGTAAAACCACCTGTTGGTCTTGCCATCTTCGCTGCGTTGCTTGCAGCCGCGACCACCGATGGTTCCTCAATGGCCATGGGCACCAGGTAATCTCTTCCATTAACCAGGAAGTTCGTGGCGATTCCGAGAGGGATCGGGAACATACTGATGACGTTCTCGATCATTCGCTGAGCAGTCGCGCTGGGCATTGTTCCGTTAGCCAGCGTCTGAACCTCGTCAGAGGTTAGGCTCGCGAACTCTTTGACTATCCTGAGTCTCTCTTCTAGGGAGAGTTTGTAGAAAGAGGCGATGGTTGAGCTTCTGTTCAGAACGGATGTTTCCAACTCTAGGCCTCCGGTAGACCTAGGTTTTCCTTTCGTAGCTTGTTGAAGGCGATTGGAAACCAGGGAGTATATTTCTTGGGGTTTTTCTCCAAGTCCTTTTGGAGGTCGGTAACAGTGATCCATTTCCAGTCGTCTACTTCTTCAGGATTCGGTTTCGGGTCTCTATCGTATTGTCCGACAAAGACATGATCGAACTCGTGTTCCGTCAAGCCGCTCTTCGGATCTGTCGCTTTGTATACGAAACTAAAGGTCTCTTTCAACGGGGTATCAAAGCCGAGCTCCTGCTTCAGCTTTCGGTGAACTGCAGCCTCTAGTTTCTCGCCTTTTGTCGGATGACTGCAACACGGGTTGCTCCAGAGAGACTGAAAGTGGTGCTTAGCCTTAGCCCTGAGTTGGAGAAGCGCCTCGTTCTTGGAATTGAAAATAAAGATAGAAAAGGCTCTGTGCAGCTTGCCACCATCGCGATGGGCTGCCAGTTTTTCTTCGTACCCGATCGGGTTGTCCTTCTCATCAACTAGAACGATGATCTCGGGCATTTTCTCCATCTGCTTATCGAGATGTGAAACGCTCTTTTTCTGCCTTTCCAACCCAAGGTTATCTCAGGCTAGTATACTCCCCGCTTATCGAGGGACACGTTGTAGATCGTTCCTCCATCTCTTCGTAATTCCCTCGCGACACTCGACTGAATCCTCTTGTCAGCGCATAAGGCGATTATGCATCCGCCGCCTCCAGCTCCTGTGAGTTTGGCGCCGAGAGCTCCTGCTTTCCTAGCCTCGCCCACAAGCCTGTCGAGCCTGGGAGTTGAGACGCCGATCTGGCGGAGTAACTCGTGGTTTCTATTCATGAGAGACCCCAGCTCGTTGTCGTCCTCGTCTCTCAGAGCCTTGACGACCCCATTCGATAATGTAGTAATCTCCTCTAGATGTGTTTGGAACCTATCTGTTTGTTTCCGAGATCGCTTTACCACTGACCTCACCAAGGCCTTGGTTGACCGGTGAACCCCTGAGTCGCATACAAGAATCATTGGTGGTCGTTTGACGTTGATGGCTTTAATCTTGGAGGGTTTTCTGAACTGGATAATTCCGCCGTAGGTGCAAGTTGCCTGGTCGACCCCCGAAGGGTGCCCGTGAAGGTAGTTCTCTGGGATGAAAGCGAGCTTAAAAATTTCTCGTCGGTCGAGCCGAGTCCCCGTTGACTTGGCTACTGCTGAGATGGTTGCGACTGTGGTGGACGCGGAGGACCCTAGGCCCGCTCCAATCGGAATCTCGCAATTCGCATCTACATGCACGCTTCGTTCTTTGCTTGCTAAGTGGTCGAGTGTCGCACTCGCTGCGAGGCGTAGGGGTTCCAGAAGCTCTTGATTATTTGCGGCCGATGACCCCTTGTCGGCGTCACCGACTAGATGAAGCGGAATGTCAGCTGTTACTTCGATCTCGCCGCTCTGAGAGGGCCTTACATCGATCTTTGAGTAGAGATTAACAGCCATGGCTACAGCTGGAGCGCCGAGAACAACGAATTGTTCTCCTGCTAGGATGATTTTCCCAGGCGCTCTGGATGAGAAGGTCGCTGGGAACGTTATTGGCGAGGGCGATCTCACTTTGTAAATGCGATCGCGGCATAGCCGACTACTGACCGCTTGTCTCCTGCAGTGTCTCCGCTCGTCTGATACGACAGCAATTTGGCGTGTCTTGCGCCGAGGATCTTGGACGCGTGTAGGACGGCGGTGACAGGGCCGTATCCGCACGCTGAGACATTTTTCTCTTCGATCACGTCTTGGAATTTTTTCTCGTCCATTTCGAGAACGGCCCCAATGGCTTCCGCGTCTTTTTTCCTCGCTGACTCGTACGGCTCGTAGTGTGTCCAGTCCGAGGAAGCGACAAGCATCGCTCCGGTCTCTGCAGACGCCTTAGCGATGGCGTCGCCTATTTCCGCGCTTGTTTCAAGGTCCTGGAGCATCATGCATACCGGTACGAACTTGAAGCGTCTTGGATAGATGAATTGTAGGAATGGAAGTTGGACTTCTATCGAGTGCTCTCTTTTGTGGGCTTCCTCTTCTACGTCGATCAACCGAGATGATCTAGTGATCGCGGAAGCCAAGGGTTGGTCTATGGGAACTTCACCGAGCGGAGTTGCCCATTGCCCGTCTGTCATCGTTGAGACCCCACTACCATAACCGGTATGGTTAGGTCCGAGAATTATCACGGATTCCCTCAAGCCAGACGAGCCAAGTTGGTAGTAGCTGTTGGCAGCCACGGGTCCGGAGTAGTCGTATCCTGCGTGGGGCACGATAATTCCGACGAGCTGGTTGTCACTTGTTGCGGGAACGGATGGTATTGATCTTGGTCCGAGAGGATGCAGGAAGCAGTTGTGTATCTGGGTTCGTAGTGCGCCTTCAGTGTCGGGGTAGAAGGTGCCTGCTTGTGCGGGCTGGCGTGTTTTCACGCCTCTCCACCGGAAGCTCGTCCCATGGGCATGGCGGCAAGCTTCGTTTCAAAATCATCCACCGTTAGAGGGATTGTTCCATCTTGGGGAAGTTCTCCTCTCTCGCGGAGCACTTGTCGGGCGAGCAGCCAATAGACCACAGCTAGAGCCCTTCGTCCTTTGTTATTTACCGGGATAACGAAATCAACTCCGGAAAAGACATTGTCAGTATCGCATAGGGCAATGACTGGCACGCCTACGGAAGTGGCCTCTTTGATTGCTTGCCAGTCGGCTCTGGGATCAGTGACCAGGACGACTTGTGGTTCTGCGTGGTGTGGCTGTAGTGGATTCGATATGAGTCCTGGCATGAATCGGCCGACTATTGGAACAGTGCGCGTGATCTCTGCGAACTTCTCCACGGGGGTCTTGCCGTAGAGTCTCGAAGAAACGGCTAGCACTCTTCCTGGATCGAATCGGCCCATGAATCTGGCTGCGATCCTGATCTTCTCGTTGGTCTCGCCGATGTTGAGAATGAAGAGGCCGTCAGGGCGGACCCTGAAAATGTACCTTCTTGGCGGAGACTTGGGGGTACTTTAGGAACTCGTCGATTATCTCTACGTGGGTTATGAGCATTCTTCGGCAGCAGTATCGTCTGATCCCTAGCTCGTCTAGTACTTTGATGGGTTTGTCGCCAGCTCGGACCCGGAGGTTGAATGTTTCCCATTTGTCGGCTATCTGTTTGCCGCAGGTAAAGCATCTTACTGGTATGATCATTTCTTTTTTTCTCTTACCTGTACGATTTCTGTTTTCTTCGTCGTGCGCTTGGTCCGCCGAACTTTTTGGGTTCGGTTACTCGTTGATCTCCAGCTAGCATTACTCTGTCGAATGCGATGAAGTTCTTTCGTAGTTCGCTGCTCTTGGTCCATGAGGCAAGTGATCGTGCGATCGCGATTCTCGCCGCCTCAGCCTGACCCATGTAACCACCACCATTGACAGATACGCGGATATCCACGCCTTTGGCCCGGTCCCCGGCTATGATTAGCGGCTCTTGGATTTTCATCCGAACGATCTCGGGAGTAACGTAGTCTAGCTCATGATCGTTGAAGTAGATTCGGCCCTTTCCAGGTCTTACAACAGCGCGTGCTATCGCTTTCTTTCGCTTACCTGTCTCGAGTACGGTCTTTTTCTTTTCGCTCAGGCGGGAATGCCCCCGATCTCTTCTGCTAATTGGGCAACGGTGATGAAAGGAACTCTAAGTTTTGATGCGTTTGCATGGGACACCGTGTTGTGGGTCTTGCCTTCGTATTCCTTGGGAACTCCGATGTATACCATGACTCTGTGGAAGGCCTGTTTTCCATGTGGCTTCTTCCAAGGAAGCATTCCCCGGATAACCCTCCGGACGTAGTTGTCAGGCCGTCTGGGATGAGTTGGGGCCTTTTCTTGGTTGCCGAGTGTTCGCGTTTTCAGTTTTGTCTTGGCTCGTGCAACGACTCTGGCCTTTGTCCCAGATATGATAGCTTGTTCAGCATTGAGTACAACCATCTTCTTTCCTTCGAGGGCTTGCTTCGCAACGTAGCTTGCCATTCTTCCAAGAATCAGGTTTGACGCGTCAACAACTTCTTCTTCAGGCGAGAGATTCGCAACTATTTTTTTCAACTCTCGGTCATTCCTCCAAGTCCTTCGCTGAAGCCGGCGGACTTTGCGTTGATGATCCGTGCGGCCTCTAGGACGATCTTTTCGGGTGGCATCGTCCCAGTTGACTCGACTAGGAATGTGAAGGTCCTGGCTTTCTCGTCGTAGCTGTAGGTCGCGGCTGAGACAGATTGCCATTTCGCGTGGACGTTTCCTCTCCCAAGCCTAGCGTATGCTTCGAGTTTGATCTTTTGGCCTTGTGTGAGTTTCACTATGGGGATCTTGTCTGATACCGGCTTGACCTCCGGGTTCTCGGGCTTTAGCTGAGAGGAATAGACAACCTCGATCGGTTCGGAGGCTTCTATCTCTAGGGAGAATGACGCTCGGCATTTTTCGCAACCCAGCTCGCTCTTACACGTGCATTCTTCCGGCAGATTGTAAGAGGTGTCGGTTGTAACTGGGATCAGTCCGAGACGGTGTGCGAGGATCTCATCATACATGACGGAGTTGTTTTCAAGGATCATGACATCGTCAATTGCCATCACCGGGATCTCTGAGATCATTATCCGGCGTAGCGCATTGGCGAAGGCAGGTGATACGTCTGAAAGCACGAAGCGGAGTGTCTCTTGTTCCTTGTTCAGGAGTTTAATGTCCATCTAGCTATCATGCTTCCAATGCGAAGGTGGACCGGGCAAGCGGTCCGGACTTTATTTAAAGCTGACGAGAAAATGAGCCCGAAAAACCGCAACCGTCACGAAAACAGCCCCGGCGACCGACCCTGTCAGCTTGGTCAGGCTGTGAATTGCTAGATGGAGAAGAAGAGGATTCCGAAGTAGATATTGACCAGCCCGATGGCGATTGCGATCGGCGGGAAGGCGAGCACCGAGCCTATGAACTCAAAGAGGTCCTCCACAAACCTCAGCAAGGTATAGATCGCGAGGGTTGCGATGAGGAAGACAATCACGAGAACCGTGGTGCTCGTAAATAGTGATGGGAGAAATGTTCTGAGAAAGTATGCTATGAGCAACCCCAACGCTAGGGAGATTATAGATGCCCATCGAACGTTTCGAATAGGGCGGGATATGAGCAGGATCCCGAGCAGGATCATAGCCGGTAAGAAATACTTCAGATAGGGCGAACTTGTCGACGCGCCTGCGACCGCGTCAGAAATCGCGCTTGAGAGAAATCCTAGGCCAAGAGCATAGTCAAATGAGACTATGAGTACTAGAATTCCGACAAGGAACCCTAGAACGGATAGCGCGCGTCCGAGCCCCTGCGAAATGCGTTTGAAGAGAGGCGCGCAGGCACAGAGTCCTCCTACAACCAGTATTATGCCTGCGGAGAAGACCATGAACTGTCCTCGTCGGGAATGGAGTACGAGTTTAGTTTAAGTGGCTTGTTACTTTTTCTCTGGTTCTGGCTCAGCCGCGAGTTCTTCCTCGGGCTCAACCAGCTCCAAGGGTTGTTCCGCCGCGACCTCTTCTTTGATCTCGGGCGAAACTACTGGGAGCGCGGGCATCGCTGGTGACGCGGCTATCGGCGCTTCTTCAATGACCCTTGCAAGCCTCTTTCCTCCCGGC
>WNFT01005282.1_pt1 | contig 15967 bp, 10 predicted proteins | sample 5400191 | NCBI WGS metagenome assembly WNFT01 (sample SAMN13153359, study PRJNA577476) | soil metagenome | isolation source: 80 cm saprolite under Madrone tree | place: USA:California | collected 2016-06-14 | reverse complement strand
GTCAGCAGCTTTTTTTACGGCTCAGCGTTCGGACTATTGAAAATTGTTTGGATCGTTATCGCCGCCGTTTTTCTTTACGACATTTCCGTGGAGACTGGCCAGTTCGAAATCATGAAGCAATCCGTCGCGGCGATCACTCCGGATCGCCGCTTGCAGCTTCTGCTGGTGGCTTTCTGCTTCGGCGCTTTCATCGAAGGCTCCGCAGGCTTTGGCGCGCCCGTGGCGATCGCCGGCGCGTTCATGATCGGCCTCGGTTTCAAGCCGTTTCAAGCTGCTGCTTTAAATCTCATCGCCAACACTGCGCCGGTCGCATGGGGCGCCATCGGTACGCCGGTTCATACCCTTGCCGCCGTGACTGCCCTCAACGAGAGCGACCTCAACGCGATGATCGGGCGCATTCTTCCCATTACGGCGATCATCGTGCCTTTCTGGCTGGTCCGCGCGATGGTGAGTTGGAAAGAAACTTTCGAAGTATTCCCTGCCATCCTGGTTGTCGGCGGCTCGTTCGCCGCCACGCAATGGTTCTGGGCGAATCACATGGACAGCAACCTGGTGGATATTGCCGCGGGCGTGGTCTCCCTGGTCGCCACGCTTCTTTTCCTTCGTTTCTGGCAGCCCAAAAAAATCTGGCGATTCGCGGACGAACAGGCGGTGACGGCGGTGGAAGCAAGGGCCTCCGTGAAACATTTCTCCGCCGGCCAAATTGCAAAGGCCTGGATGCCCTTTGCGATTCTTTCTCTCTTCGTTCTCGTGTGGGGATTGCCAGCGGTAAAACTGGCGATGAATAAGGCGACGACGCCAGCCTTCAAAGTTGTAATGGCGGATGGCAAAGCTCGCCCCGGCCCGGCGGGATGGGACTGGCCCTACTTGCATGCCAAGGTCTTTCGAACGACGCCGGTGGTAGCAAAGCCAACAGCGGAAGCCGCACGGTTCGATCTCAACTGGCTTACCGCGACGGGAACGGGCTGCTTCCTGGCGGCTCTTTTTGCGGGCCTCATCCTTGGCCTCAAGCCCGGGAAAATGTTTCAGATCTTCGGGCGCACCCTGGTGCGATTGCGTTTTGCTATCGTCGCGATGACCTGCATGCTGGGATTAGGTTACGTCACGCGCTACTCGGGCATGGACGCGGTCTTGGGACTGGCTTTCACGCGCACCGGCTGGTTCTTTCCGTTCTTCGGCACGTTCATCGGGTGGCTGGGCGTTGCTCTCACGGGGAGCGACACCGCCTCAAACGCGCTATTTGGCGGATTGCAGAAAATCACCGCGCAACAATTGAATTTGAGTCCCATTCTGATGTGCGCTACGAACAGCGCCGGCGGCGTGATGGGCAAAATGATCGACGCCCAATCCATCTGCATCGCCACGGCGGCCACCAATCAGGTCGGCAACGAAGGTTCGATATTCCGATTTGTTTTCTGGCACTCCGTGGCGCTGGCGGCCATTGTCGGCATCATCGTCATGATGTACGCCTACGTCTTACCGCAATTCATCCCCAATGGGTTGAACTTCATTCACTGATGGGGCAAGCTTCTTCTTTGATTGCGGTGAATGAATCCCATGGAAGCACGCATTCTTGATGAGCTTCGAACGGCCGTCGATGGCCGCGGGCTGATTTCCTCGTCCGAAGAACTGAAGACATACGAATGCGACGGTCTTACTAATTTTCGCGTGCAGCCTCGCGCGGTCCTGCTTCCCACTTGCAGGGAACAAGTTCAGGCCATCATTCGAATCTGTCACCGCGAACGAATCCCCTTCGTCGCGCGCGGCTCCGGCACGGGGTTGAGCGGCGGCGCACTCCCCGTCGAAAGCGGGATTGTCATCGGCCTCGCGCGCATGAATCGCATCCTGGAAGTTGATTTCCCCAACGCCCGCGTGATCGTTGAACCCGGCGTCATCAATCTCGACGTGACCGGACGTGTGGCACCTCAGGAATATTTTTACGCTCCCGACCCTTCCTCGCAATCGATCTGCAGCATCGGCGGAAACGTGGCGGAAAATTCCGGCGGAGCGCATTGCTTGAAATACGGCTTCACCACGACGCACGTGCTTGGACTGGAAGTGATTCTTCCCGATGGCTCGCTCATTCATCTCGGCGGAAAAACGCTGGACGCGCCGGGCTACGATCTGGCCGGTGTTTTCGTGGGCTCTGAAGGCACTCTGGGCGTGGCAACCAAGATAATTCTTCGCATCGTGAAGCGGCCCGAATGCGTTCGAACGCTTCTCGCCGCTTTTCCTTCCACGAATGAAGCGGGCGCCGCAGTAAGCGGAATTATCGCCGCGGGAATGCTCCCGGCCGCGATTGAGATGATGGACAATCTCTCCATTCAAGCGGCTGAAGCCGCCGTTCATCCCAACTATCCGAATTGCGGTGGCCTGCTGTTGGTCGAGCTGGATGGCCCGACCGCCGAAGTCGAGACTTTGATGGCCGACGTCAGCGAAATTTGCCGTTCGAATGGCACGTCGGAGGTTCGCGTGGCAAAGTCCGACGCGGAACGCGCGCTGGTCTGGAAAGGCCGCAAATCCGCGTTCGCGGCCATGGGGCGCATCTCTTCCAACTATATCGTCCAGGACGGCGTCATTCCGCGCACCGCGCTTCCGCGCGTGCTGAGTGAAATTGAACTTCTTAGCAAAGAAGCCGGTCTGCGGGTGGCGAACGTGTTTCATGCAGGGGATGGCAATCTCCACCCACTCGTTCTCTACGATGCGCGAATTCCAGGCCAGGAGGAAGCCGCCGGAGCACTGTCCGCCAAAATTCTCGAATTGTGCATTGTGGCGGGCGGCTCGATCACCGGCGAGCACGGCGTGGGCGAAGACAAGAAGAAAGCCATGTCGAAAATGTTTGCAGAGCCCGATCTAGCAACCATGCAGCGCGTTCGCTGCGCTTTCGACCCGCTGCAGCTTTCGAATCCCACAAAAATCTTTCCGACTCCGCGCCTGTGCGGCGAGAAACCCGGTGAATACGTGCCCCACCCGACCGAATCCGCGGGAATCGGGGAGCGTTACTAACACTGTCTGATGGACGCCGCAACCAAATCCGAAGCGAGCAGCCAGCTTGCGGCACTGCGCCACAAATTCATTGCTCTGGCCGGGAGCGGGTATGCGCGGTCGGCCACTGCCGCGGATGCCGTGGCCGGAGTGCAACCGAAGCTGATGATCGAGCCGGGAACGGAGCGAGAACTTGCCGAAATCCTGCGGCTTTCGAATGACGCTGGCTTGGCGGTGATTCCGCGGGGCGGCGGGACAAAACTCGAGTGGGGAAATCCGCCAGGGCGCGCGGATTTGATCGTATCGACATCGCGCCTGACCAAGATCATCGAGCACGCCTGGGCGGACCTCACGGTTTCTGTGGAAGCCGGCTGCACCATTCAAGAATTGCAGGAAACGCTCGCGCAACACGGCCAGCGGCTGGCGCTTGATCCGCTTTGGCCGGGCAAGGCCACCATCGGGGGCGTGCTCTCCACCAACGATAGCGGCGCGCTGCGATTGCGTTTTGGCGCTCTGCGCGACTTGATCATCGGCGTCACTATTGCACTGCCGGACGGCACGCTCGCGAGCAGCGGCGGCAAAGTAGTGAAAAACGTCGCCGGTTATGACTTGCCGAAACTCGTGACCGGGGCGCTTGGCACTCTCGGCGTTATTACGCGAGCCGTGTTTCGCCTCCATCCGCTTCCCCGGAACACGCGCTCGTTTTCCATTTCCACCGCTGACGGCGCAGCGATGCAGCAGTTTGTGCTCGCGGTTCAGAATTCAAAACTCGCTCACACCTCTCTGCAATCTCATTTTTCGAGTGATGCTTCGCCGGTATCTGACATCTTGTTTGAAGGCACTGAAGCGGGCCTCGCGGCGCAAGAGGCGCAACTGCGAAAATTATCCGCGCTTGCAAGCATTTCGGAGGCCCCCACATCAAAGTGGACGGCACGCGAGGATCTCTGGGCGTTTTCCGATTCCGCCGGCACAGCGGTGGCGAAAATCAGTATCTTGCCAGCAAACCTGGCGCGCACAATGGAATTGGTGAAACGCGCTGCGAGCGAGCATCAGCTCCGCTGGAAATCGCTAGTGTATGCAACAGGCCTGGGATGGCTGCGGTTGGAAGGTGAGGCAGGTTCGCTGTGCGGAGCGCTTCAGAAGTTGCGCGGCGAATTGCAAGGCCAGGGCGGATCGCTGGTCGCGCTCCATCGCCCCGAGAAAATGCCTGCGTTCGACGCCTGGGGAAACGCCGGCGATGCACTCCCCTTGATGAAAGCGGTGAAGCAGCAGCTCGATCCGAAAAGCACGCTGAATCCGGGCCGCTTCGTGGGTGGCATCTGATGGAAGAAACGACCGCAAAACAGGAATGCGCGAGCGCCTTCGACGCGCATCATGCGCCTTCGAACGAGATCATCGAAAAGTGCGTGCATTGCGGATTTTGTTTGCCGGTGTGTCCCACTTATGTTTTGTGGGGCCAGGAAATGGATTCACCGCGAGGCCGCATTTACCTGATGAAACTCGCAGGCGAAGGCGTCACGGAGATGAATCCGAACTGGGTGAGCCATTTCGATAGCTGCCTGGGCTGCATGGCTTGCATGACGGCGTGCCCTTCCGGGGTGGACTACGGAAAACTCATCGAGGCCACGCGCGCGCAGATCGAACGAAAGACGGAACGCCCGCGGGGAGAAAAACTACACCGGCGATTCATGTTTGAAACATTTGGCCTATCAGAAATCCGGATTGCAGGCCGTGGTACGCGAATTGGGTCTACTGAAATTGTTTCCCAAGAAGATACAAGCGATGGAGGCGCTTCTTCCGAAGTTTGGACGGCGGGAAGCGGTCGCGGAGGTCACGCCGGCCGCGGGGACAAAGCGGCGCCGCGTCGGTTTGCTGCTGGGTTGTGTGCAGCGCGAATTTTTTCCGCAAGTGAATGCCGCCACGGCGCGCGTTCTGGCCGCCGAAGGATGTGAAGTGGTTGCGCCCCAGGCGCAGCCGTGTTGCGGCGCTCTTCTGGTACATGCCGGGGAGGAATTTGCGGCGGTGGAGCTAGCGAGAAAGACGATTGACGCGTTTGAACGCGTGAACGTCGAGACGGTCGTCACCAATGCGGCAGGATGCGGCTCAAATGTAAAAGAATACGGCCACCTGCTCCGGGATGATCCCGATTACGCGGAGCGAGCCAAAGTGTTTGCCACCAAGTGCAAAGATGTAAGCGAAGTATTAACCGAACTCGAGCCGCACGCCGCGCGCCACGCGCTCAAACTGCGCGTGGCCTTCCACGATTCGTGTCACTTGCAGCATGCGCAGGGCGTGCGGCTGCAACCTCGCGCTTTGCTTTCCGGCATTCCTGGGCTGGAGCTCGCCGAAATTCCCGAGGCCGCGATTTGCTGCGGCTCGGCGGGAATTTTCAACCTGGTGCAGCCGGACGCGGCCAATGAGCTTGGCGACCGCAAGGCGCAACTCATCGCCCCGCTGAAATCGGACGTGGTGGCAACAGGAAATCCCGGGTGTATGTTGCAAATGCAGTCCGCCTTGGAACGTCACGGCCAGAAGATTCCCGTAGTGCACACGATTCAACTCCTGGATGCGTCGATTCGCGGCGGGTTGATCGAATTGCTCTGAGCGGCAACGATGGATGCCAACGCAGCGACGGAAGCCCCGCTGTGGTGGTCCTACGAACCCGCGGAATTGCTGGGGAGCGCGAGGCTGATTGTTCCTATGCGCCCTTTGAGATTGTCTCGCACGATCACGCGGCCGAAGCAGGGGTTGCCGACCAGCGCTTGAAATTCGGCATCATATTTCAGGCCCTTCGACGCGGCGTTGGAAGCATCGCCAGACGACACCATGGCATGAACCCTCTTGCCGGCACTGGTTACGATTTTACCGTTCTGATCGCGAACCAATACTGCGATGGATAAGTCGTAGGGCGCACCCTTGTCCGAGACGATCCCCAGGACTTCGCCGGAGACAGTGATGGCCAAGGGAAAGTGCCTCGTACGACCCTCATCTCTTGGCTCGCCCAAGGATAATTGCAGGGAGACGGATGTTAGATCGATCGGAGAGGCAGCCGCCTCAGCAAGATCGCGCTGGATTTCCGAGTCCGCCGAAATCATTGCGTCCGGGCGCGTGATGAATCCTCGGCGGGCTAAGGTGTGCACGCCCGGCCGCTGCACCTTCACACTAATCTTGTGATACGACGCAACATTCTCGTTCGCGGTTTTTTCCGGCACAAAGGCCAGCACGTAATAGTTGCCCCAGAGTTTGTGCGCACGGTCGAACAGTTTGCCAACGTCATTGCTCCCGGCGAGTACCGTAGCGCCAGTTTCCGCCGCTACCGAGTCCATTGCCAGGAGGGCATTCGCCGCCTCACCCTGGCGGAAATCTGTCATCCCTGAGTAAGGGCTCATGTCCACCGGCTGGCTTCCCCGAACGCTTTGCTGAAACTCTTCATGTGTCTGGTCTTCTCCGGCATTTAGTAGCCCTGTATTGACGATGCCGCGCACGTCGACGGGGAAGACGGAAATTCCAGCCGCGTTCAGCGCTTCATAGGTTTTCGCCGTCTCCCACCATGAGGTATCGGGAGTCTCGACAGACTTGTTGAATGGGAGGTTGCGGTAGAGAAGCGTGGGATTGAGGGGCGACGCGTCTCCCGTGATCCAGATCACGGTTTTCTTTCCAGGTATTCCGCTGAAGGACTGGGCCAAATCGCGAAATGCGGCCCGGGTGCGTGCGGCTCGCTGAGCTTGATCGATGTTGTATTCTCGTCTGGCATTCTGGAGTGTAAACCAATCTTCCGCTTCGCCCGGGTTACCCGGTGGGCCGTCCGCGGCACCCGGCCGGAAGAGCGGCCTGCTAATCTGCGGGTCGGGAGGCTGGCCCTCTTCCTTGAGCAGGTTCTTCGCGACGGTGATCAAGGGGGAGGAATCGCGCGTGAACGGCTGCAGCAAGGAGAGAGTGTGCGTCAAGCCGTAAACGGCGATTTCCTGGTCCGTCCGGAGCTTCGTGGAGAAGAATTTCAAAAGAGAATCTCGGAGCGCCATTCGGTCGGCCAAGCGGGTGTTTAGATAATCCACCAAGAAAATGACGAGATTTGACTGACTGGCAGACGATTCGGGAATATTGCGGAAAGTATTCGGCGGAGGCGAGGGATCCACCGTAGAGCCGCGAGGAGACGGTGCGGATGACTCGGTGACCATGTCAAAATGAGAGATCTCGACGGGCTTGCCATCAACAAGGATCTGAAAGTCCTTGGCTCCGAGGTTGGGGATGAAATGTCCGGACTTATCGAGAGGGCTTACCGGCACTAAAACGAGTGAAGAGGAAGTACGAATCGTTGGAGTGTCTTGTGCCTGGGTCACGGGAATTGGGGAACAGGTGAGCACCAGGGCGTTTGTCAATACCCAGCTTACGAGATGCCGCTGAATACCTGGCATGGCTTCCTCGAAAGTCCTAACGTATTACTTATGGCGAGCTAAGTAAAGTAAAAAATCACTTGACATGAAGAACCTAAATAAACTAAGGAATAATGCCTTAGATTCGGTACCGTGAGGTTTAGAGGAGGTTCGAAATGAAGCTCCGTTTTTGGCTTCTATGCGCGGTTTCTATAGCAGGCATGCTTATTGGGACTTCCGGACTGGCTTATTCGTCGCATAAAAACTCGGTAGCGGCTGGCGGAAGTCCATGCACCCGGAGTTCCGATTGCTTTGGAACCCTCAGACCATACTGTTGCTGTATTAATGGCCCAGGAACCTGCACTTGCCAGAGCGGGGAGGCGTGTCAGTAAGCGAATGCGGGTGCGGGCTTCCGCATGTATTAGTGGTGAGGACCTAACTGGCCTGCGACTCTCGCTTGTTGTCGGTGGGTTTTGTGTGTCCGACCCGAGCGGGCTCCAATCATGAATCGTCGCGACATCATCCTGACAGGAATAGTGGCTCTTTCCGGGCTGCTGAATATACTACTCGGGCTTAGGGTACTTTCCCTGGAAAGGTCACTGCACCCCGCTCCTCGCATCAAGATTGGCACGCGGTTGGAAGACATAGTGGGCGCAGACGCCGACGGTTTTCCATCGACAATTCGTTTCGCTGATTCTCAAAATCCAACTGTGCTTTTGATTCTGCGGCCGGGATGTTCCTGGTGCACTCAGAACATGCCCAATTGGCAAGCGCTCATCAGTGCGAAGGGCCAAAGCTTTCGCTTCATTGCTGTGTCTCTCTCGGCGCCAGACTTGAAGCACTATCTCGAAGCGAATAAGCTGGCGCTGCCTGCTGTCTTGCCATTTTTCGAGAAGAACCCGATTCTGAGTGGCGTGACGGCCACTCCGCAAACGATTGTTGTGGGGCCGGACGGTGTTGTCAGAAGAGCGTGGCTCGGAGCCTATACCCCGGAGATCAAACACGAAGTTGAGACGTTCTTCGGGATGAGCCTTCCTATTTCAGTCCAGCCCTGAAGTTAGGCAGCCACTTCGCGTATGCGGAGTTGATCCATTCCTCCATACTTCTACTCGAAGGGAATGCCGGTTTTCTTGGCGATATCGCGCAACTCTTCGACGACCGGCAAAATCAGCGGGACGCCATTTGCACGGCGCCAGTTTTCTGCTTCGCGTTCAGGATCGCCGGGCAAGAGGGGCCCGTTAGTGCCAGGTGCAGGTTTGGTGGCGCGAAAGACGCGGATGTAGTCGTCAATCTGGCGCTTGAAAGAATCGCGGTCGATGAAGCCGTCGATTTGCATAGCACCAAAGAAATGGCCGATGCCGTGGCCGACGCTGCGCTTCGGAATTTCCTGGCGAAGCGCAAAGGGCGGCGTGAACGGTCCCCAATTCGCACCGCTGAGAACGCCGCACAGGACGTCCACCATAATGGCGAGACCGTAGCCTTTGTGCCCGCCACGTTCGCGATCGGAACCGAGCGGCAAGAGCGCGCCACCGTTGACCATCTCATTCGGATCGGTCGTAGCGCGGCCCTCGCTGTCGACGGCCCAGCCTTCGGGAATGGGCTCGCCGCGCCGGCGTGCAATTTCGATTTTTCCGTAAGCGGCGGCGCTGGTGGCCATGTCAATCACGATGGGCGGTTCTTCCTTGCCGGGGAAACCGATCGCTATGGGATTGGTGCCGAGCATGCGCTCGGCGCCCCACAGAGGCGCGACCAGCTTTGTTGAATTGGTCATGGCCCAGCCGATCAGGTTGCGCTCTAGCGCTTTCAAGACGTAGTAACCGGCGATGCCGTAATGATTGGTGTTCTGCACGCTGACCTAGCCGGAGCCGAAGCGCTCGGCCATGTCCATGGCGAAGCGATTGGCGTGCGGGCCGACGACGAGTCCGAGGCCGTTGTCGCCATCGATTGTGGCGGTGCTGGGTGTGGAACGCAGCACTTTGATTTTAGGCAAGGGATTGATGCGGCGCAGAGTGAGCATGTCGAAGTAGCTGTGCAGGCGAGCAACCCCGTGGGAGTCGATGCCGCGCAGGTCGGCGGAAGCGAGGACATCGGCAGCCTGGGCTGCGTCCACTTTGGAAACACCAAAATGGAGAAACATGCGAGTGCTGAACTCGCGTAACGCTTCGATGGGGAAAACTTTAATCTCCACTTCGGTCATGTTTTCTTTGCCCTTCCGGCAAATCTAGGCTGGCAGGCTCTGCCCGCGGGTTTCCACTCCAAAAGGAATGAGCAGCAGACCAATCGCGAAGGCGATGGAGGTGAGCGCCACGGGCGTTCCCAGAGATTGAAAATGTTGGACACCGGCGCCAACCAGAAAGGTGATCCCGGCGCCGCCGAAACGCGCAAAGGAAGTGGAGAAGGCGAAGGCGCTGGCGCGGCATTCCGTGGGGTATTGCTCCGGCAGCCACAGAGTATAAACGGCAAAATTCGCGCCGCCAAAACCAAGAAAGAAAAGGCAAATCAAGAACCAGGGCAGCGCTGCTGCACCGAGATAGAAGACCTTTCCAAACGTGAGCGCGATGAAGACCATCATCAGCGTGAAGAAAAATCCCAGGGCTCCGCGCCGACCGAGTTTTTCTGCCAGCCAGGGCATCGCCAGGCAACCGAGTATGGTCGCAAACGAAACAAGCATGGTCGCTCGCGAAGCGAGCTGTGCGGCTGATGGTGCGGCCTTCCCCGCGGCTTCCGCAAGCACCGTTACCGCGGCGGGAACGTACACCGTGCCGGCCCAGAGGCCGCAAATCGAAGCCAGCATGAACAAGGAATTCAGAATCGTTCTGCGGCGCATGGTGCTGGAAAAAAGTTTGGCGAACGGCTGCCAGATGTGCCGAGTTCGAACGACCCCTTCTTTCCGCTTCCAGCACGCAGGCTCGGTCACACCGTGACGCACCCAAGCCAGGAGCAGCGCCGGCAATCCGCCGAGGGCAAACATGGTGCGCCATCCAAATTTGCTTCCAATGGCAAAGTTGAGCAGCGCCGCGAGAAAAACTCCAACGTAATAACCCGTGTGCATGTAGCCTGCGCCGGCGCGACGCCGATCTTCCGGCCACTCCTCAGCGACGAATGTGCCACCCATGGCCCATTCGCCGCCAATGCCGATTCCGGCCAGCAGGCGCAACACGGCGAGTTGCCAGACATTCGTAACCACGGCGCTGAGAAACGTAAACACGGAATACCAGACCACGGTGAGCATAAGCGTCCGAACGCGGCCGAATTTGTCGCCGACCGGGCCCCACAGGAACGCGAGTCCCCATCCGCAGAGGAATAGGGCGAAGAGCAAACCGCCGTAATAGCCGATGTTGCCTTTGGTCGCCGCGATGCCGGAACGCGGGAGCAATTCGCGCAAGGAAGGGACCAACACCAGCGCGTAGATGAACGAATCCATGCCGTCCAGCGTCCATCCTCCCCACGAGGCCCAGAAGCCGCGAACTTGATTTTGCGTGAGGGGCGTGGCTTTGGCGGGTAGCGCTTCAGCGCGGCTTTCGGCAGTGGACATGGCAGCGCGGACTATATCAAAAGCTGTTGCAGGACCAAGAGAATTCGATGCGTTCGAAACGGTTTTCGCCGACACTAGCGATGGCTGCGAACGAAAAAATAAATTGTCATCGCCGTTCCCACCAGAATGACGAAAGACTTCACCCAGGCTTGCGGGAGCTTCTGCGCAAAATGCGCGCTCGAGTACCCGCCCAGCAAGGAGCCCGCGGTCATGACAATGGCTTGCGGCCAAACGATCGCGCGAGTCACGATGAAAGTGACGGTGGCGACGCCGTTGATGACGCCACCCAGAATGACTTTAAGCTTGTTCATGGCGTGAATGTCGGTCATGCCGAGCGCAGCGAGCATCGCCAGATTCATGATGCCGATGCCGCCGCCGAAGTAGCCGCCATAAACGGCGACGAGCAACTCGAAGATGGAAGCGCCCGTGACCGCCACGTTGGTGGCATCGTGGGAAATGCCGGCGGAAATACGGCCGGTCAGATGCTTGCCGAAGGCGAAGAGCAAAGTGGCACCGAGCATAAGCCACGGAAGCACGTGTAGAAAAGTTTGCGCCGGCGTCTTGATCAAGAGGAATGCTCCGGCCAGGCCGCCGAGAATGCTGGTGAGGACCAGAGGAATCATCACGCGAGGCGCAATGTTCAACTTCTGAGGGTAAGCGCCGCCGCTCGCGGTGGTGCCCACCCAGAGCGCCAGAGTATTCGTGGCGTTGGCCGGGATGGGCGGAACACCGGTAAACAAAAGAGCGGGAAAGGAAACGAAACTTCCGCCGCCCGCCACCGCGTTGATGGCGCCTCCGAGTGCTCCTGCAAGGAATAGAAAAATGGCGTTGTGGAGATGCAAACTTGTCTTTTATCACGTTTGACGGTGGATGCTCCAGTGGGAGGCGATCTTGGCGCTTGGGAATCCATCGCAGGCGGACGTCGCGAGTCAAGGTTCCCGTCTTTCGGCAATAAGTCATTTCTTGACAACGAAGGCCGACGCGTATATGAACGGTGGCGTTCCCGAGCCCTTCCGCCATTGAAGACCTGGCTCGCAAACCTATCGCGAGTCAACAGTGGGGATTCAAGAGGAAGGTTTAGACTGCCCTAGAGGTGTGGCTGCGGCCTCGCTCAGTAAGGCGACTGGACAGCGCCACGCCCCGGTAACCAGGTCGAATTCAACAGGAGGAAGCATGGCCAGCCGAGCAGACGCGATCCCCACGGGCGGTACCGCCGAATACGGAATCTGGAGAGTGATTCTCGCCTCTTCTGTGGGCACCATGATTGAGTGGTACGACTTTTATATTTTTGGAAGTCTCGCCGCGGTATTGTCCCCGATATTCTATCCCACCGGAAACCAGACGTTTGCGTACATCGCGTACCTGGCGACGTTCGCTGTGGGATTTATCGTGCGGCCTTTTGGCGCCCTCTTTTTTGGACGCATCGGGGATTTGGTGGGACGCAAGTATGCATTCCTTGTGACGCTCTCGATCATGGGTGGAGCGACAGCATTAATCGGAATGTTGCCGACGTACAAGACCGCGGGATGGTTCGCACCGATCGCACTCTTGGGCATTCGCATCTTGCAGGGCCTGGCGCTCGGCGGTGAATACGGGGGCGCTACCGTGTATGTGGCCGAACACGCTCCGGACCACAAGCGCGGTTTCTATACGAGTTTCATTCAGATTACTGCCACCTTCGGCTTTTTCATTTCGCTGATCGTCGTTCTGACCACGCAGTCTTCGATGAGCCCGGCGGACTTCCAGAGATATGGATGGCGCATCCCATTCCTTATTTCTATCTTCATGCTGGCAATCTCGCTTTACATCCGTCTGAAGATGAAAGAATCACCGATCTTTTCGCAGATCAAGGCGGCGGGGATGACCTCGGCGCAGCCGCTGAAGGACGCCTTCGCCAAGTGGGACAACTTGAAGCGGGTGATGATTTCGCTCTTCGGCGCCACAGCGGGGCAAGGTGTAGTGTGGTATTGTGGACAGTTCTATGCGCTCTTCTATCTGCAGACAATTCTGAAAGTAAATGCGCGAACGGCGGCCATTGTTGTGGCCATTGCCGTGGTCATCGGGATGCCGTTTTTCACTGTCTTTGGAGCGCTATCAGACCGCATCGGGCGGAAGAAGATCATCATGGCTGGCTGCCTGATTGCTGTGCTCACGTACATCCCCATTTACAAGGCAATGGAGCGCGCCGCAGGCAGCAACATCGTGTCTCTATGGTCCACGCGCAACGCAGTAACAGGTGCAATCAGCCTGACGGCGGTGACTACCAACGCCACCGGCGCCTACGTGGCCGCGAAGGAGGCGAGCAATCCAAACGTTCCCATGTTGGTGCTTTTGGTCTTCATCCAGGTGATTTATGTTTGCATGGTATATGGACCGATTGCGGCCTACTTGGTCGAAGCGTTCCCGGCGAAGATCCGCTATACCTCTCTTTCCTTACCGTACCACATAGGCAATGGAGTCTTCGGGGGCCTGTTGCCGCTGATTGGGCTTTCCGTGTGCGCTACAACTCACAACATCTATGCGGGGCTGTACTACCCCATGGCCGTAGCTTCCCTGACGTTTATCGTCGGGGGCCTGTTTTTGAAGGAGACGCACGGAACAAAGATCTGGGATGAAGTCGGCGGCATGAAATAGCGGGGCCGCGCTGAATGCCCCGATTGACTCTCGCGTCCGCGCGGGAGCATCATTTTTGTCGTGCAAGCTCGTTCCAATCGTGGAATTAGTTTGCACGAATCATGCAGTTCCTCGTTGTTGAGTATCAATCGAACTCATTCTTCGAAGGGGAGTTGCCGCCGTGGCCACCGCTCGACCGAAGCTAAACGCGAAAGCACCGAAGGGCAAGCAAAAACTCACCGAAGCGCAAATCGCTGTCCACTGGAAGGAGGAAGAATATTTCCGCCCTTCCAAGGAATTCATCGCTCAGGCGAACCTCGCTGATCCCGCCTTCATCAAAAAATTTAGCGAAAAAAATTTTCCTGAATGCTACGACCATTACGCTTCCCTCCTCGATTGGGACAAGCCCTGGCGCAAAACGCTCGACGCCAGCCATCCACCTTTCTGGAAATGGTTCATCGGCGGAAAACTCAACGCCTGTTACAACTGCGTCGACCGCCACCTCGCTAAACACAAGAACAAGGCCGCTCTCATCTTCGTCCCCGAACCAGAGACGGAATCCCCTGTCGTCATCACCTACCAGGAACTGTACAAGCGCGTGAACGAAGTTGCCGCCATGCTGCGCGATTTTGCCGGACTGAAAACCGGCGACCGCGTCACCATCCACATGCCGATGATTCCAGAGTTGCCCATCACCATGCTGGCCTGCGCGCGCCTCGGGGTGGTGCACTCCGTCGTCTTCGGCGGGTTTAGCGGCGAAGCCTGTGGCCTCCGCGCCGCCGATTCCGGCAGCCGCGTCCTTATCTATGCTGACGGCTACAGCCGCAATGGCAAGTGGGTCGATCACAAAGCCAGCGCGGACATCGCCGTGCACACCGCCACGAAAGAGGGCCAGGCCATCGACAAGGTCCTCATCTGGAAACGCTATGCCGGTAAATTCACTTCCGACTCGCCCATGATCATGGGCCGCGACTTCTTCGTCGACGAAGTCCTTAAAGACTATCGCGGCCAGACCGTCGAGCCCGTCTCGCAAGACGCCGAAGCTCCGCTCTTCCTCATGTACACCAGCGGCACCACCGGCAAGCCCAAAGGCTGCCAACATCGCACCGGCGGCTATCTCGCTTACGTCACCGGCACCGCCAAGTATTACCAGGACATTCATCCCGAAGATGTCTACTGGTGCATGGCCGACATCGGCTGGATCACCGGCCACTCCTACATCGTCTACGGCCCGCTCGCGCTCGCCGCCACCAGCGTGCTTTACGAAGGCGTGCCGCAATTCCCCGACGCCGGCCGTCCCTGGCGCATCGCCGAACGCCTGGACGTCAACATTTTCCACACTTCCCCCACCGCTATCCGCATGCTTCGCAAAGCTGGCGCCGACGCGCCGAAGAATTACAACTACAAATTCAAGCACATGACCACCGTCGGCGAACCCATCGAGCCGGAAGTTTGGAAGTGGTATCACCAGGTTGTTGGCAAGGGCCAAGCCGTCATCGTTGATACTTGGTGGCAAACGGAAACCGGCGGTTTCCTTTGTAGCACCAAGCCCGCTCTTGATCTCATGAAGCCGGGAAGCACGGGTCCTGCGGTGCTTGGAATTTATCCAGTCATTTGGGACGAAGAAGGCCACGAAGTGAAAGCGGGCTCGGGAAACGCCGGCAACATTTGCATTCGCAATCCCTGGCCGGGCATTATGCAGACCATCTGGGGCGACCCTCAGCGTTTCGTCAATCAGTACTACAAAAAGTACAACAAGAATCCCAAGAGCAAGGACTGGCGTGATTGGCCTTACTACGCCGCGGACGGCGCCGTGCTCCCCGCGGACGGCTACTACCGCATCCTCGGCCGCGTCGACGACGTGATCAACGTGGCCGGCCACCGCCTCGGCACCAAGGAAGTCGAATCCGCCTGCCTCACCGTCACCGAAATCGCCGAAGCCGCCGTCGTCCCCGCTGTGGACGAAGTCAAAGGCCGCGTCCCTGTCGTCTACGTGTCCCTGAAGCCCGGCGTTCCCAACGCAAGAGCGATCCAGGACAAAGTCGTCTCCACCATCGAAACGATGATCGGCAAAATCGCTCGCCCCAAAGCCATCCACATCGTTCCGGACATGCCCAAGACGCGTTCCGGCAAGATCATGCGCCGCGTCCTCGCCGCCATTTCCAACAATATGGACACAGGCGACATCACCACGCTCGCCAATCCTGACATCGTCGAGCAAATCCGCGAACTCGTCCAAGGCCGCGCCGTCGGCCCCCTCAAAGAAGGCCCCGAAGACATCAAGCGCTTCGGCGACGAACGCTAAAGAAGCGCAAGAAGCAGATGGGTTCGAGCATCGATGATTTCATGAAGGAAGAGGGCATCTTTGAAGAGGCCCAAGCACAAGCGGTCAAGGAAGTCGTCGCGTGGCAGCTCGACGAGGCCATGAAGAAACGGAAAATATCCAAGAATAAGATGGCCA
>WNFT01002438.1_pt1 | contig 15968 bp, 12 predicted proteins | sample 5400191 | NCBI WGS metagenome assembly WNFT01 (sample SAMN13153359, study PRJNA577476) | soil metagenome | isolation source: 80 cm saprolite under Madrone tree | place: USA:California | collected 2016-06-14 | reverse complement strand
GATACCAGGGGGACAGGTAGGGAAGGCACACATTTACACGATCACCACCTTAGCGCAAGGCTCAAACGACACGCCGGTTACCGTCTCATTCAAAGACATCAACGCCGATGGAAAACTTGACATGCTCGTGTCAATTGGTGAGCCGGACAACCCACTTTTTGTCGTCATGTTATTTAACAATGGCCAAACCTTTGTACCGAAACTCTAAAAACAATTGCTTTTGAGAAAGAGGGGAGCAGAGCAGCAATGCAGACCGAGCAGCAACCGAGAGCAAACATCAGCATACCGCACATTCAAGCGCAGGAGTCAGCGCCGGTTATTCTGCCACAACCAGCGCCGGAGATCACCATTGTTGTACCCTTTGACCCGTCTTTACTTGATGAGCAGTTTGTTGTTGATGCAGATACACAGTCACTCTACACGCCCTCGCCGGTCAAAGGCGTACTACTTGCGGGCATTGCCGCTCTACTTCTCCCCCTTGCTGTTCTTTCGTTCTCACTCTATCTTGCCCTCACAACGCCCCCGATCACTGTGACGCTTTTCTCAAAAGAGCAGGCAGTAACAAGTATCAACACCATACAGCTTGCAAACGCGCGGGCATTGCAGCCAATCACCATACGCCAGGAGGAGACAGGAAGTGTTACCGGCAAAGCTCACCAGGACGCCACAGTAGCGCGGGGAACAATTACCATTTACAACGGCCTCTACAGTGAGCAGTTTGTACCGGTAGGAACACAGCTTATATCTGCATCCGGTGTTACCGTTACAACCGACCAGGCCGTTTCCGTGCCAGCAGGCAACCCGCCGTTTTACGGGCAGGCAACCACGCCAGCCCATGCGCTCACAGCAGGAGCAAGCGGCAATATCGGAGCCTACAGCATCAATACTGCTTGCTGTTTTGCATCCGGCAGGGCAGAGAATACCGTAGGGTTTATCGGAGGAGCAAACGCGCGGGATTATACCTATGTCCGGCAAAGTGACTTAGCAAGACTCACCGCCGATCTTCTCCCGACTGTGACAAACACCATGCAGCAGAGACTAAACAGCGATCTTGCGCCAGGTGAGCAAATCTATCAATTTCCTTGCAGCCCCCGCGTAACGGCAAACCACAGCCCAGGAGATGAAGCGGCAAACCTTATCGTCAGCGTTTCAGTGACATGCAGCGCCATTGCTTACAACCCCCAGGAGCTAGCAGCAAAGGCGAGTGAGGCAGTAACGCAAAAGGCACTGTTACAACTTGGCTCAGGCTACGAATTGTTAGGCATACCCACCGCAGATATTCAGGCCATGAGCCTACACAGCGCAACAATCACCGCCCGTATCCAGAGCCAGGGAGTTTTGATCTACCGGATAGGAAACCTTACCGGCCTGAAAACGCGGCTTTTAGGCAAGAATACACAGCAGGCAGTAATCCTCTTGCGGTCATTGCCGTCAATTGCGAACGTGCAAATCACCGGCATAGATCAAGAAACAATGCTACCCAAAAATGCAGATGCCATACACCTCATGGTTGTATACAACCTGTACCAGTAGCGGCGTTTTTCGTCGTTGACCGGACTATAATTTTGTGCATTTTTCCGCTCTTACAACGGGTAAGTAAGCGGGTAAGTTACCGGATACATTGGCTCGTTGAGCCTAGTCAATTGGAGTGTCGCCAGGCATACTAGAGGTACGCGCGTAAGAAAGGCAAGTCGATGTCTACACCAACTACCTCTAGTACTGCCCCGATCAGTTGGGAGTACTTGATGCCAAAACGAAAAGAACGCATGGCAGGCTATATTCGTGAGTCTGACCCAACGCTTGCCACATCCACGACGATTGAGTCAGCAGCAAAAGCCATTGCCGACTACGGCAACGCAGCAGGGTATATCTACGAGCGAGAAAAGCACGAGTACCGTGAGGCAAGCTCTGCTTACGAGGTTCCCTGGCAAAAGCGAGGCAAGCTCTTAGCAGTGCTTGATGCCGCACGGCGCAAAGCGTTTGATGTCCTCGTTGTGACGGAAATCCGCGCACTTGGACGCCGTCAGGTTGAAGTGCTGGTGATCTATGACATGCTGCAAAAGTACGGCGTTCGCCTTGAGACAATTAAAGAGAAGTTCGGCGAAGACGCGATGAGCAAGGCCATTTTAGGCCAGCATGCGATGTTCTCAGAGATTGAGCGGGAGCAAAGCTATATGCGGATGCAGCGGGGAAAAATGGATAGGGCGGTCATCGGAGGCGCGCCGATAACAGTTTCTGAGTGCTATACGCATGTGCTCCTTGATACCGATGCTGAGGTGAAGGGGCGGTACGAGCTAAACCGTGAGATTGTCTATACCGACACCGACGGCACTGCCTGGTCGCGGCTTGATGTCGTGACCTTCATGTGTGACCAAGTACTCTTAGGCCAGTCGCTCCAAAAGATTGTGATACGACTCAATGATATGGGTATCCCATCCCCAAGAGGCAGCATCTGGTCACTGTCAACCGTTGCACGCATCCTGCAAAACCCAATTCTTTACGGAGAGGTCTATACCAACCGATATAGGCAGGCGAAAAACACCTTGACTGAGAACGGTAAGCGGTCAGTCATTATGCAGCTTCGCCCGCAAGAAGAGTGGATACGGTTGCCCGATGCACCCGCTGTCATTAGTAAGGCAACATTTGACGCAGTTCAGGAGCACATGAGACAAAACAGGAGGGAAAGCTTGCGAAACAACCGACATCCTGAAGAATTGGGACTCCTTCGCGTTGGGTATATCACCTGTGGCATTTGCGGAAGCAACATGTTTGTTCTCTACCCATCAGCAAAGGAACGACGGGAGAAGCAATGGCGAAAACCCCGCTATGTCTGCCAGCAGCGAGACGGGGGGACTGATCTCGTCCATAATCACCGCACGCAAATCTATCTCCCGAATATTGAAGAGGCTGTTAGGGAGACGATCGCTCAAAGCCTTGCACAGCCTGGACTTATCAGAAAGCGCGTTGAGGAACTTATTGCAAGCTTCAAAAAGGACATTGACACGGAAAGTGTCAGGGAAACGCTTGCAGGGATTAGCACATCCCTGCGGAATTTGTATAGCCTCGCAGAGCACGCGACAACGGATGAGACCATTGCAGAGTTAGCAACCCGCATGAACCAGCTTGAGAACCAGAAACGGCAGGCTGAGGCGATGCTTGCGGATTTAGAGGATGAAGAAGAGCTATTCACGCAGGTTGAAAAAGAACTACGGAAGTTTGAGGCATGGGCTGAGCAGGTGAGACCGTATCTTGCCGATGCCTCCTATACGCCCTCCTATGAGGAATTGCGTCTGGCAGTACAAATCTTAGGCATCCATGTCACCGTCTATCCAAGCAAAGGTGAGTACCCATTCCGTTACAAGATTGAGATGCGGGTGCCACAGATTGTGCAGGGGTTAGTAAGGAGAGCATCAGGCCTTGCATGTGTGTTCTCCTCTCATGGGTGAAATTGTGAAAATCACATTTAAAACGACCCCAAAAATCCACCAATCGCCTGCAGAAATGCCTCCGGCTGCTCCAGGCTAGAAAGATGACCGGCCTGTGGAATGACTGCGAACTGCGCTCCTGGAATGCGGGAAGCATAATCCTGGGTTACAGCAGGAGGGATCAACGCATCCTGCTCGCCCACGATCACCAGCGTTGGGCAGGTAATGCCTCCCAGGAGTTCCGTGGAATCGGCCCGCTGCGCCATGCCGCGCGAAGCTGCCGCGATGCCTTGAGGAGTCGCTTCATCGATCAACTGCCGGACACGCGCCTCGACCTCTGGATGATACTGGCGCGTGTACTCCGAGATCAGGCGTGGCACCTGGAGGTCAGCGATTGCTCCCGTGCCCTGCGTCTCTGCAATTTGTGCGACGTTTTCGCGATTGGCCTGAGCCTCCGGGGTATCCGCGCCCGGTCGCGTGTCGGCCAGGATGAGACCGGCCACGCGCTGCGGGTATTTGCGCAGGAAGGCAAACGCGGCATATCCACCCATTGACAGGCCACAGAGGATGGCATTTTGAATACCCAGCGCGTCCATCAGTCCGGCAACGTCACCGGCGAACAACTCCATAGTAGATATGCCGTTCGTGATCTCGCTTTCCCCGAAGCCGCGCCAGTCGAGGGCCACCAGGCGATAACGCCCCTCACCCAGCAGCGCCAACAGCTCTCCCTCCCACATGCGCCGGTTCAGGGGAAAGGCGTGCAGGAATATCACCGGCAGCCCCACACCATGATCATCATAAGCAAGCTGGACGTTATTGATTGTTGCTTTCATCGCTCACCGCCCCCTCGGCCTGTTCGCGGGCATGGTAGGAACTGCGTACAAAAGGACCCGACTCGACGTGACGGAAGCCCATTTTTTTACCCTCAGCCTTGAGCGCGGCAAATTCTTCCAGCGGGACATAGCGCTGGATTGGCAGGTGCTGGAATGATGGACGCAGGTATTGTCCAATAGTGAGGATGTCCACGTCGTGCTCGTGCAGGTCGTGCATGACCTCGATGACTTCATCCCACGTCTCACCCAGGCCCAGCATAAAGCCGGATTTTGTGGGCGCGGCGGGATTCATCTCTTTGGCCCACTTCAACACCTGCAGCGACCGCTTGTAGATTGCCTGTGGGCGCACGCGCCGGTAGAGCCTGGGAATAGTCTCGACGTTGTGGTTGAAAACATCGGGCTTCGCATCCATCACCACCTTCAGCGCTTCGTACACACCCTTGAAGTCGGGAGTCAATACTTCGACTTTACAATCGGGGTTCAAGCGGCGAATCCAGCGAATGGTCGCGGCAAAAATGGCAGCGCCACCATCCTTCAATTCATCGCGATTCACCGAGGTGACGACGGTATGGCGCAGGCCCATCTTCTGCACCGCCTCCGCAACCCGCTTCGGCTCCTCCCAGTCCAGTCCTACAGGGCGACCCGTTTCCACGGCGCAGAAGCCACAACTGCGCGTGCAGATTCGCCCCAGGATCATGAAGGTGGCTGTTTGATGGCCCCAGCATTCTCCAATATTCGGGCAGCGTGCCTCCTCGCAAACCGTGTGCAATTCTTTGCTGCGCATCAGTTGCTTCAGATTTTCGTAGTTTTCTCCCCTGGGAGGCCGCACCCGGAGCCATTCGGGACGGCGCTCTGGAATCACAGTCGCCATGTTGTTTTCCTTTAATCAATACACATCTATTTCACGTCCGTAGCTCTGCAATTTCGTACGCACCGCCTGCAAAAAAGTAGCAGCCCCGGCACCATCCAGGATGCGATGGTCGAATGAGAGACAGAGGTACATCATATAGCGTATAGCGATGGCATCATCCTCGGTTACCACCGGGCGCTTCACCACCGCATCCATACTCAGAATGCCGGCATGCGGTTGATTGATAATCGGTACCGAGATAATTGTACCAAAAGTACCGGGATTATTCACCACAAAGGTGCTATTCTGCATGTCCTGTACCGTCAGCTTGTTGGTACGGGCACGCTGGGCAACGGCGTTAACCTGCTTCGCAAGCCCGGCAATCGTTAATTGATCAGCATCATAAATGGTTGGGACCACAAGACCCATATCGGTAGCGACCGCTATACCCAGGTTGATACGCTTCTTGATAATGATCTTGTTGTCCTCCGTCCAGCTTGAATTCATCAGCGGGACCTTGCGAATGCCTTCACACACGGACTTCATGACAAATGGCACGTAGCTGATGCTGTACCCCTCGCGTCTCTTGAAATCATCCCTGTTCTTCTCCAGCCATTTGGCGATGTTGGTCATATCGACCTCCATCACGGTTGTGGCATGCGGAGAAGTGCGCTTGCTGCGCACCATGTGCTCGGCAATCGCCAGGCGCATGCGGCTGGGTGTGACAATCTCCACGTCTTCGCCTGCTATGGTAGGAGCAGCGGGTGCAACGTATGGCGGTGCTACAGGAACTGCTGCCGGAGCGGTATACGCGGGTTGCGCCGCAGGGACGGGCGTCGCGGCCTCAATGAACTGCGCCCCTACTGCGACAGGTGCCTCCTCTTGCTGCGCAAGGTAGGCGAGAATATCTTCTTTACGCACACGCCCACCGGTGCCTGTCCCTGGTATGGCATTCAGGTCGAGGCCATGCTCACGCGCCAGCCGCCGTGCCAGTGGCGAGATACGCTGCCGTTCTTCCTCGCCCGCACGCGAAACCTGCACCGCTGCGCCTGAGCCATTGCCATCGCCGGCCCTCTTGCTATCCATGACCGCCACATTCGCGCGGGCAGGACTCTCCACCGGGGCGGCATCGGGACCCGGCGCAGCCTCGGCGGGCGGTGAAGCCGAAACATCTGCGTTCTCTTCAATGAGCGCGATATCTGCACCCACGGGGACCGTCTCGTCCACTTTGACGAGTATTTTTGCCAGGCGGCCAGCAACGGGAGAGGGAAGCTCGGCATTGATCTTGTCGGTAATGATTTCGGCCAGCGACTCGTCCCTTTCGACCCAATCGCCTTCTTTCTTCAGCCAGCTTCCTACCGTTCCCTCCGCTACAGATTCTCCTAATCGTGGCATCTTAACCGGTGTCGGCATATTATATGACTCCTTTGTCAGTAACAATTCACCGGGCGCTGTGCGGCCCCTGTATGCATAATTCGCGCAGAGTTAGGGTGATCCCAGATTTGTAACACTTGCATCACTTGTAACATTGCATCACTTGCATCACCCAACCCCTACAAAAATGATCTTCGTTTAATACGCTGCAAGCTTGCGCGTGGCAGCGAGAATCTTATCCGCATTCGGCAAATAGGCTTCCTCCAACGGTGGTGCATAAGGAAATGGCGCATCGGGCGCCGCTACGCGCGTGATCGGCCCGTCGAGATATTCGAACAAATCCTCGGCCAGTATAGCCGCCAGTTCGGCACCAATACCGCCGGTAAGCGTATCCTCGTGCACAATCAGTACCTTGTTGGTGTGCTTGACCGACTCGAGTATTGCCTCGCGGTCAAGCGGCGAGAGACTGCGCAGGTCAATCACCTCGACATTCAAGCCATCCTCCTGCTCAAGCACCTGCGCGGCTTTTAAGCACTGGTGCACCATCGCGCCGTAGGTCAGGATGGTCATATCCTCCCCCTCGCGGCGTGTAATGGCCTTGCCCAGCGGCACAACGTAGTCTTCCGCGGGCAGTTCCTCGCGCAGTTCCGGCATGCGATAGAGCAGTTTGTGTTCGAGGTACAGCACGGGATTGTTGTCGCGAATAGCCGCCTTGAGCAGGCCTTTTGCATCATAAGCTGTCGCAGGCACAACAACCTTGATCCCGGGCGTGTGGAAGAACCAGACTTCCGGGCTGGCGGAATGGAACGGGCCACCCTTGACGCCGCCGCCGGAGGGGCCACGGATGACCATCGGTACGGGCATACCCGCACGCCAGTACATCTTGCTCGCCATGTTGATGATCTGATCGAAGCCGCAGGTGATGAAGTCGATAAACTGCATTTCGGCGATGGGGCGCATACCCATCAGCGCTGCGCCCACAGCAGAACCGATGATGGCAGCCTCCGCCATAGGTGTATCGATGACGCGCTCCGGCCCAAACTCCTCCAACAGACCGGCGCTGACTTTGAATGCGCCGCCATAGGTACCCACGTCTTCGCCAAGCAAGAATACAGCTTCGTCACGGCGCATCTCTTCGCGAATGGCCTGGCTAATCGCTTCCAGGTAGGTCACTGCACTCATCGCTTTCCCACCTCCTCGGGCGCAACAAATTGAGGCTTTGCAGTCTCTGTCACGGTATTGAATGGTCTCCCTGTACGGCTATCCAGCGCGTTGACGTAGCGCGGGTCTTCCGCCCCAGGCTCACCGATGATTGCAACCGGCCCACCAGGTGCATAGATATAGCCCGCTACCGTCGCGGGATCGGGCGCGGGACTTTGCTCCGCGAAACTCACGGCATCGTCTACCATCGCCCTGACTTGCTCCTCGATTTTGGCCTTCTTTGCCGCCGTCAAAATCTTCTCCCCGGTCAGATACGCTTCAAAGCGTACAATCGGGTCCTTTGCCAGCCACTCTTCGCGCAGCTCCTGCGGTACATAGTCGGCTTTATCGGCTTCCGAGTGCCCACGCACGCGGAAGGTCTTGCACTCTACGAGCGCGGGACCTTTACCGCCGCGTACATGCTCAACCGCTCGCTCCACCGCCTCGACAACCGCCAGGACATCATTCCCATCAACACTCTCGCCGGGCATGCCATAGGCCAGGGCACGCTCAGCAAGATTTTCAATCGCAAACTGCTTATATGTTGGTGTTGAATAGGCATAGCCGTTATTTTCGATGATGAAGACGACCGGCAATTGCTGCACAGAGGCAAAGTTCAGCGCCTCGTGGAATGGCCCTGTATTCGTTGCGCCATCCCCGCAGGTGGCCATGACAATAGTCGAGTGTTTGCGCATTTTCATCGTGAGAGCCACACCGCACGCCACGGGCAGCGATTCGCCAAGCATACTAATCATGGGGACGATGCCATGATGCATATCACCGATATGTATCTGTCCATCGCGTCCTAATGTGGGAGAGTTACCGCGAGCCAACCATTGACACATTACCGCGCGTGGCGAGCCGCCCCGCGTTAATTGCATCCCCAGATCACGGTGCTGCGGAACTATGCAGTCGCCATCGTGCAGCGTCATTGCCGCCCCGACAGTTGTGGCCTCGTGTCCCTGCGCCGTGTAGACGCCACCGGCAACCCTTCCTTGTAAAAAGAGCGTGCGGGTGCGGTCTTCCATGGCCCGGGTGAGTCGCATGAGATAGTAGATCTGTAGCAGGTCAGCCCGCTCCAGTCGCATGATAATCACTTCCTTCACTGAGATAAAAGGTGTTCTTCGTTCATGCTAGCACGCGACTAGAAAGAGTGTCAAGTTAAGCTCCTCGCATCTGCGCCATCTTGATATCGCTGCGCAGCCGCCGGATCCGTTGCCTGTATGCATCCTCTGGCTGCCGGTAACCCAGCTTGGGCTTGTCTCCCATATTCACATGCCACTTGCGGAAGGCCAGCCCGATCTCTGTCTGGTAGAGGTCTTTAACGAGCCGCCACTGCCTGATGCCGCTTTTCTTTAGCACCTGCCGCTCCGTCTTTGTGCGACGAAATGAGTTCTGGAGCAAAGCATACTCGCCTACCGTGACCACGCCATTGCTCACCTCCACGGCCAGGAACTCGCGAACGACCGCTGCCTCGTGAGCCAGCGACTTGATGAGGATGTACAGCAGGCCAATCTGCGCCAGGAATGGAGGAACATAGTTGCCGATGACCGCGACCAGGGCATAATTGACAACAGCCGGGTTTCCGGCGGAGTTGCGAATAGCGGCGCTGGCTTGTAAATCAACAAAGTCGAAGAAGCTGTGTAGCCCCACGGCTATAAGATAGCCAAGCAAGGGAATGACGATCTGTTTCCAGCGCACCCTGGTATGGCGCACGTAGCCGAGAGCCGCGCCAAAGCAAGCGGTGAAGGTCGAATGGCCGAGCCAGCCAAGGATGATCCTGCCTACGATCAGGAAGACGAGGAAGTGCTTGGAGTTCATAGCAAAATAGTTGAAATTTTCAATCATGGCAAAACCGGCGCCGATTAACGCGCCGTATACAATGCCATCGGTCACGTTGTCGAATTCGTCGCGCAGGAAGATGAAAAGCAAAAGCAGGCCGAGTCCCTTGATCGTCTCTTCCGTTATTCCTGCGTTGAGTCCCTGCAAGGCTGTACGCAAAACTTCGCTGGCACCTGGATCGAGCATACTAGTTAGCATGTTATCGATTTTCGTCTCGATAAAAAATGCGGGCGGAATGGCAATGACGGCTCCCCACAAAAATGCCGCCAGGCGTAAAAACCACGGTTCGCGCTCGAAGCGATCCATGAAGTTTACCAGTAGAAAGATACCAAGAGCGGGTATGCATGGTATGGTAAGGGCCGCAACAATGCTGGCCGGGCCGTTTTGCGCCAGCGCGGTAATGCCGACGAAGCTATTGAGTACGACGGTGATTATGGCGCTGATGGCGAGGATAGCCACACCAATGCCCGCAATCAGCCAGCGCGTGCGTACACCCATGCGCTGCGGCAGGGCGAATTGCATGGTTACACCGGCTCCAAGTACGCTTTCCTCCTCAAAATCCTCCCAATGCGCCTCCTGCTCAGGGTCGGGCTGCACGGGAAGCGAGATTTGAGCCGGGGGCACTCCCGAACCTCCGCGCGTAGCAAAAGAGCCCTCGACAGGACTGGCCTGGGCATTTGGCTGCATTGAGTGTGCAGGCAACTGTGTAGATGCTGGGGGCAGCACCGGTAGAGACGGTGGAGTTTGCCGGTCCCGTTCAACGGAAACGCCATTAGAAGAGGGAGGCTTTGGCCTCCGCTGGGCCGGGTAGATTTCAGTGATTTCGCCGTTGTGATCCAGTTGAGCATTCATGCCCAGGTTCGCGAGTGGTGCCGTCTGCGGAGCAATCAACTGCAGCATCGTGCTGCCCAGGATCAGTACATCCTCCGGCTTCATGGGTAGACTGGAGCCGCTCGGGACCGGTCGCCCATTGACGCGCACGACATTCTTCACGGTCAGGTTGATGATGTGCCAGCCGTCCTGGTTCAGCACGAGACGGGCATGCTCACGAGAAACGGTAGGGTCCATCAAGATGATATCGTTATCGAGCGCGCGTCCAATGGTCGTCTCGTGCTGCGTGAGCACATGTACAAGTCCCTCTTCTGGCAGCCAGCCAGTGGGATATTTCACCGAGCTCCCGACGAGCTCGCGCGTCGGCCTGACGCGCACTACACGCAGCACACCATAATTCTGACTCATCACGCCTTTTCCTGGATCGGTCTGGTATGGCACACACTGGATAAGACCCTGGGTATACTCGCGAGGCGAGGCCTCTCTTCATTAAAAGCGCAGCTTGTTACGTTTGCAATGCCGGCTTTTCCTGTGAGGGGTCAATGGCAAGCAGGGTAGAGGCAAGAAGTCCTATCCCAACATTTACTTTGTTTTGTAATATACCAGTTTGTGCCAATTATGGCTAGAGGTACTAGGATAATCACATGCAGGTGAGGCGAAGATCAACTTCTTCGAATCGCGCTTCTATGATACGGCGGAAGCAATGAGGCAATCTTGCACATTCATGCGATTTTGTTACAAATCTGCTCAGATTGAGCGATCCTGCCGATAGGCGCGTGGGGTAAGGCCGAGATGCTGTTTGAAGGCCTGGGTCAAGTGGCTCTGATTCGCAAATCCGCTCTCTACTGCAACGTGAGCAAGAGACACATCCCTCTCTTTGAGCAGACGCTGCGCTCGCTCGATGCGCTGGCGCAGCACAAATTGGTGCGGGCTTTCTCCCGTCGTTTGCCGGAACAAGCGGGCAAAATGATAGGGACTCAAGCCGATCTGCTGAGCCAATGCCTCAAGCGAGAGCTCCTGATCGAGATGAGCCTGCACAAAGTCCATCACGCATCTCATCTGCTGATGCGTCAATCCCTGTAAAGGTTCCTCGATGGCTCCTCCTACAGAAGTATAATAGCGCAAGAGGTGAATAGCGAGCATTTGAGCAGCGGTTTGCGCATACAGTTTTCCGGCAGGAGCGCGCTGTTCTAGTTCTCGCCACAGCGCGAGTCCGATCTGCGTCAGCAGCGGGTCCTGAAGGCCAGAGTGCTCTTCCACAGACAGGTGTGCGGGATCGTAGCCCGCCACCTCCTCGGCAGTGCGAGCAACCAGGTCCTTGCTCAAACGCAGGTGGAGGGTTTGTGTAGGGATGGAAGAAAGGCTCTTCCAGCGCATTTCATAGGACGTGCCCGTGCCAGGTCTCAGGATCAGATCTCCCTGACGGAGGTACAGCGCTCTCCAGGGACCATTCGCGTGCCGCTGCTCCAGACGCATAGCTCCACCAGCAAACAAGATCAGTGAAATGTCTGGCATCGCCGTCGTCATCCAGCCCTCTAGCTCCATTGGCTCGTGGAACGCCTGCGCTACCAGTCCTTCCCAGCCTGCTTCCGAACTGGAGAGATAGAGGAGCGGGGAGGCAGGCGTGTCTTTGAGCGCTCTCGAGAAGTGCAGCGGGTCCAACGTCGCGGGATGGCGCTGTGCAACTCGCTGACTGGCCAGCCCGAGAGTCGCAATAACAGAGTGCGGATGATCGACCCCTAATGCCCCTCCTCGATCTAATAACTGGTGACGCTGCTGCTCATAATAGCGTAGATAGTCCGAGAGGCTGCACCCCATCTCCTCGATAGAGGCCCCGGCCTGGTCAAGAGCTAAGGGCAGCCCATCCATGGCGGTCACCAGTTTCTCGGCAGCGGCATACTCAGCGGGTAGTCGCTGGGCAAGCTGTTGTACCTGCTCGCTGGTGACTTCCGGCTCAAGCACTTTGGCACGCCGCAACAGAAACAACATCCCTTCCTCTGGTCTCATCGGTGAGAGTTCCAGGCCCAGAGCCAGCGTACCCAGCACCTGACAGCGCGTAGTGATCAGGATCGCTCCCTGCCGGGCTGGCGACAGAAAGTAGTGCAGCAGTTCCAGGTCTTCCAGGTTATCCCAGATGAGCAGCCACCGGCTGTGGGTGCTCAGCCAGCTCTGCACCGCCGCCACAATGCGCTGCTGATCCGTTTCCTGTCGCTCGGGCAACTGTAACAGCTCGGCAATACGCAGCATACTGGATACGATATATTCGACGGTTTCTGCTTCGATCCAGAAGACAGCGCTATACTCCAGGGCGTGCCGGTAGGCATACTCCAGCGCGATCTGTGTCTTGCCGATCCCTCCCAGCCCATGCAAGGCATACGACTGTGTGCGCGCAACGACTTGCTCTGCGTGGAGGCGCGTGTGCAATGTCTCCAGAATCTCCTCGCGCCCGGTGAAGAGCGGATTGCGTTGAAAGGGAACCTGCCAATGAGGGGAGAGCGCGGTCAAACTGGCTTCCAGCAGTTGGCGTGTCTCCTGCTCGTCCAGAGCCAGGTGCCGGGCCAGTTCCAGAACGAGTCCGCGGGTGGCAGGCAAATAGGTACCCAGCTCCCATGACGAGATGGTATTCGCATGCACCCCGAGCTGCTGCGCTAATTGTTTTTGGGTCAGCCGTTTGCGCTTGCGAAAGGTTTTCAGCAGCTCTCCAAAACTGGCAGGAAATGTCTGCTGGCTTTCCATAGATCCTCCCGTCGGTTTCTCAAGATGATCGCTGTGAGGAAAAACGAAAATATCCAGCTCATTGCTCCCCTGCGAGACATGCCAATGATGGACTGACATGAAACCCTGAGCGACCTGTTCTCTTTCCTACTCGATCTACTTGCGTAACTATCATTCTCTGGAATGGAGGTTTTCCTGTTCTTACATTAGGATATACGACGATGAACAGGAAAAATTCACAGCCAAACCATGAATGCGGCACCGTAAACTTCCTTTAGAAGGACCCTGAGTACCCCTCTTTTCCGTTTTCTCTGGTGCATGTCGTTGCTTTCGCCTTCATTGGCCTGTTTGCTCTGCTCCAGGCGTTGGCAGGCTTCTTCTCACCACGTGTCAGGAGCCGTGAGAACCGCATGAGGCTGACATTGGGAGTCTACGCTGTGATGAGCCTGCTGATTGTGCTTGTCCTGCACCTGGCAGAGGCACCATTGCATATGATCCTCTTTCGCTGGGATTGGCCCTTGACGCTCCTGCTGATCGGTAGTGCCGGAGGGCTGTTCGGCTTGAAGTCCTGGCTTGCCAGAGATACTCGGCCCTGATAGGCATCAACCTAAGAAAAGCCCATCAACCTCCGTAGGGGCGAGGGTGGTAGAGTGGGGAAAGGTGGGCCTTTATGGTCGCCCGCGTCCTGTTCCCTGTGCTCACCTGTGAGGGAACGCGCTCACACCCCCACCCCCGGGCGACCATAAAGGCCCTCCCAACATCCACCCAACCACTCTCGCCCCTACGGATCATCCGGCCTGCTGTCTCGCTTCCAGGCTTCGCTTGATGCCTATTGGGCGACCCTCGTGGTCGCTCGCTTCCTTCCTTTTCCTCGCCCTCGCCTTGCCGCCTTGCTACATGACTACGAGGTCGGCTACCGCCTCGCCATGGTATTCATCTACAAGGGAAGCCAATTGGTCCCAATGCATCTGGATCGAGGCGTAACGCTCCCAATAATCGGCGCCTTCCTCTTCAATCTGCCGCCAGCGTTTAAAGGCCTCGTAGCCCGTAAAAGTAGTAATGACAAGATAGCGCCCGGCAGGCTCACCGGCCAGGCGCACGAGCGCAAGGTGCTTCACCCCCGGTATCCAGCGCTGCATCTCCAGAACGCCAGAGGTAATGAGCTCTTCAAGTTCGCCCGCCGGTGCTCCCGGCCTAAGCTGCCATAGACGCACTAAACAATAATCATGCATATAAATATACCTTTTCACAACGGGGGGGTTCTCATTGATTATATACTTTGTAATGTGTAACACATAGAACCAACCTACCAGGACTACCTCCAAAGCCAGAATACAACCACTCCTACTACATACTACAGCAACTTTGACAGCAAATCTCACAAATCCCCATACAGATCATCCATCTTATTTGTAAATTTTGGAAGTAAATGGGCGGATTCTGAAGAAATTTGATAAGTACATGGGTGAGTTCGCAAGAGGCCCGAAACAGCCAGCAGAGCGGAACGAGCTTTCTTCGGGCAATGTGCAAAGGTGTTTCTCTCTCCTATTGCTCGTTTTACCGCCCACCTACTTACCAAGATTCCAGCCACCTACTTTCAAAATTTACACTCAGACAAACAGAAAGAGTGGTATTTCGTGGCATAGCCAACACCTTCCCTCATCCCTGCTGTTTTCAGTACCGCCACTTCCTGCAAGGCTCACTGCATATGTTTTAGTGCCTCGTTCCAGACCTCTTCAAACTCTGCCTGCGCTATTTCGTGCTGCGATTCAAGGCCCGAGTCTGAGAGGGTTGACTCGATGAGCCCTGGTCCGAGTTCTGGATGAGAGCGCTTTATCGAGCTGAACCATCGGTCACCATATTTCTCAACTTGCCGCGTAGGAAGCTCTCCGTCAAACTCAATATAGGCTATTCCAGAACCTACTGATCTCGGCAGAGGCAAGTAAAGTGTGCAAAGATAGGAGGATGGGAGCACCAAGTAAAGCCGATTGGCGAGAAGAACGGCGCAAACGCGCCTGGAAGCTGAAAGAACAAGGGTGGCAACACAAGGACATCGCGACTGCATTGGGCGTGAGTGAAGGAGCAGTAAGTCAATGGCTCAAACGAGGGCGAGAACAAGGAGTGGAGGCCCTCAACGCCCATCCGCCCAAAGGAGTAACGCCGCGATTAACAGCGGAACAGAAAGCTCAGATTCCTGATCTATTAGCCAAAGGAGCCGAAGTGTATGGGTTTCGTGGTGATGTCTGGACGGCGAGGCGAGTCGCCGAGGTCATCGCGCGGACATTTGGAGTCCGCTTTCACCGTGATCATGTAGGTCGACTGATGCGAGAGGCAGGCTGGAGCCGACAGAAGCCGATAGAACGTGCCAGCCAGCGGAATGAAGACGCCATCAAGAAGTGGTCACAAGAGCGCTGGCCGGAGATTAAAAAAAAGTCGACGAGGAAGACGCCACGATCATCTGGGTAGATGAAGCCGGATTTTATCTCTTGCAAATGGCCGTGCGCACCTGTGCTCCTCGAGGGCAGACGCCAGTCCTGCGAGTCAAGTTGACACGCGATCATCTCTCGGCGATCAGCGGCATTACTCTGGACGGGCGATTGTTCATGCAAGTCCGCCCCGCTTCGTACGATGCCGTAGCTGTGGTGGCGTTTCTGCAGGTGCTGCTCCGCAAGATCCGTGGGAAAATACTGATTATCTGGGATGGCTCACCGATCCATCGAGCGCAAGAGATCAAGGACTTTCTCAAGCGAGGGACGGCTAAACGTCTGCATTTGGAGCAATTACCGGGGTATGCACCTGATCTCAATCCCGATGAGGGCATCTGGAATGATCTCAAGCGCGTTGAGTTGGGCAACGTCTGCTGTACTGATCTCGATGACTTGTCTGCTCAGCTCATTC
>WNFT01002434.1_pt1 | contig 15976 bp, 11 predicted proteins | sample 5400191 | NCBI WGS metagenome assembly WNFT01 (sample SAMN13153359, study PRJNA577476) | soil metagenome | isolation source: 80 cm saprolite under Madrone tree | place: USA:California | collected 2016-06-14 | reverse complement strand
CCGCGCTCGCCGTGCCGTAGCGCTTGACGACGTCGCGGAACTCGACGCTCACGCGCGGCCTCCCAGAGCTTGGGCGGTGCGGCGGCCGAGCCGCCGCTCGCCGACCGCGAGCTGGATCAGCAGGATCACGGCCAGCATGAGCACGATCAGCGCGCAGCTATAGGCGATGGCGAGGCCATAGTCGCCGTTGATCACGCGCAGGATGATGTAGGTGGTGGCGAGCTCGTACTCGGCGGTGACCAGGAACACCACGGCGCTCACCGTCGTCACCGCGCGCACGAAGCCGTAGACCAGGGCACCGACGATGGCGGGCCGCAGCAGCGGCAGCACGATATAGAGCAGCGTCTGCGGCGCGCGACCGCGCAGGGTGAGGGAGGCTTCGTCCAGGCTGCGGTCGATCTGGCTCATCGTCGCCATGCCGGCGCGAACGCCGACCGGCATGTTCCTGAAGACGAAGCAGATGACGATGATCATGGCGGTGCCGGTGATCTCGATCGGCGGCACGTTGAAGGCGAAGACATAGGCCACGCCGATCACCGTGCCGGGCACGGCGAAGGAAAGCATGGTGGCGAATTCGAGCGTGGCGCGGCCGGCGAAGCGCTGGCGCACCAGCAGCCACGCCGCCAGCAGGCCGAGCAGCGCTGTGAGGGGGGCGGCGATGGCGGCGAGCTTCAGCGTCGTCCAGAACGAGTTCCACGCGGCGCCCGACCAGATCAGTCCTTCGGCCGTGCGCTCGACGGCGAAGGCCTTGATGTAGTGGTCGAGCGTCGGCGTGTAGTCGCGGCCCCAGACCTTCACCAGCCCGCCGACGAAGGCGAAGCCGTAGAGCAGCAGGGTCAACACGGCCCATGATAGCGCGACCCATTGCGCGGCGCGGCGCGCCGCCTTGGGCAGCGGCGTCGGCAGTCCGGCATCGCCCTTGCCGGAGATGGTGGCGTAGGAACGGCTGCCGACGACCTGGCGCTGCAGAAAGAACGCGCCGAGCGCCAGCGCCAGCAGCAGGATCGCGAGCGCGGCGGCGCGCCCGTAGTCGAGCTGCGCGCCGACCACCGCGAAGTATATCTCGGTCGACAGCACGCCGTAGTCGCCGCCCAGAACGATGGGGTTGCCGAAATCGGCGATGCTCTCGATGAAGCCGACCAGGAAGGCGTTGGCCAGGCCGGGCCGCATCAGCGGCAGCGACACGGTGGCGAAGGTCGCCCACGGATCGGCGCGCAAGGTCTTCGAGGCTTCCTCGAGCGTGGGGCTCACACCCTCGACGACACCGATCAGCACGAGGAAGGCGACCGGCGTGAAGGCGAAGAGCTGCGCGAGCAACACGCCGCCGAAGCCGTAGATCCAGCGCGTCGATGGCACGCCCATCGACCATTCGAGCAACTGGTTGAGCAGGCCGGAGCGGCCGAACACCAGGATCAACGCCAGGCCGATCACGAAAGGCGGCGTGATGATGGGCAGAACGGTCAGCACGCGCAGCGTCTTCTTGAACCGGAACGAGGAGCGCGTGACGATCAACGCGAAAGCGAGGCCCAGCGCCGTCGTGCCCGTGCCGCAGGCGAGGGCGAGAAACAGCGTATTCCACGCCACGCCGCAGCTTCCGCCACCCACCAGGCAGCGCAGGCTCCAGATCTTAGCGACGGCCAGACGCTCGGCGATCAGGGCGGGCTCGAAGGCGCCGTCGCCGTTGTGGAACGCCTGCACCAGGATCCGCAGGATCGGCCAGGCGGTGAACAGGAGGATCGAGGCGGCGACGGCCGTAACGGCGCCCGCGACGAAGGCGTCTCCGCCGAACGCGCCGCGCAGCGCCAGCCCGATCGACAGCAGGCAGAGCAGCGCGATGAGAACGACCGCGCCGCCGGCGCCGATGCCGACCTGCCGGCCGTCGAGTTCCCCGAACAGCGCGCCGAGCCACGCCGCATTCCAGCCCCGCAGGCCGATGCCCAGCGCCTGCGCGGCGAACAGGACGAGACCGCTGGCGCTCGCCAGCACGACAAGCAGGCCACGGCGCTCGCGGCCGATCGGCAGCAGACTGATGACGAGGCATGCGACGAGGGCCAGCGGCGCCGGCGTCAGCCACCATTTGCCGTGTTCGACGATCTGGGCGAGGCCCGAAGCATAATCCTCCGACGACCACAGCCCGGAAAACCACGCGCCCGAATCCAGTCCTTCCTGCAGCGCGTACCAGGGCAAGGCGACGGCCGAGACCAGGCCTGCAGCAGACCAGGCGAGCGGCGCGCGCACGATCATCGGAGGGACATCAGGGTTTGGGCAGCGCGCCCACCTCGGCATCCCAGCGCGCGATCAGCCGCTTGCGCTCGGATGACTTGCCGTACTTGGCCTGGTCGTAATCGATCAGCTTGATGTCGGCGAACTTGGGCGCCTCCGGCGGCACCGGCGTCGCCTTGTTGGAAGGCACCTGGAACTGCTTGGCCTGCGCCTCGAGCTTCTGCGCCTCGGGGCTGAGCGCCCAGTCGTAGAATTTCTTGGCGTTGGCGAGGTTGCGCGCGCCCTTGACGATGCTCATCGAGCCGATCTCGTAGCCCGTGCCCTCGCACGGAGTCGCGGTCTTCACCGGAAACCCGGCCAGCGCTTCGGTGACGCCGTCATGCACGAAGCTGATGCTGACCGACGTCTCGCCGCGGGCCACCGCCTTCATCGGCGCGGTACCGGAGCGCGTGTAGGCGTTCATGTTGGCGTGCAGCTTCTTCAGGTAGTCGAACGCCTTGTCCTCGCCCATCAGCTGCACCAGCGTGGCGATCGCGACATAGGCCGTGCCCGACGAATTGGGATTGGCCATCTGAATCTCGCCCTTGAAGTCGGGCTTCAAGAGATCCGCCCAGCAGGCCGGCGGCTTGACGTTCTTCTTGGCCAACAGCTCGGTGTTGAAGCCGTAGCCCAGCGCGCCGGCATAGATGCCGACCGTCTTGCCGCCGGAATCGGTATTCTGCTTCACCGCCCAGGGATGCAGCTCGGCCAGGCGCGGCGACTTGTAGGCTTCCGTCAGTCCTTCCTCGGCCGCCTGCAGGTGCGGATCGCCGGTACCGCCGAACCAGACGTCGCCCTTGGGGTTCTGCGCCTCGGCTTTCAATTGCGCGATGGTCTCCCCCGAGCCTTTCTGGGTGATCGAGACCTTGACGCCCGTGGCCTTCTGGAACTCGTTGGCGAGGAGGGTGCACCACTCGACCTGCACCGAACAGTAGACGTTGAGCACGCCTTGCGCCGAGGCCGGCATCGCGAAGCTGAGCCCGAAGGCGCCAATGGCGGCGGCGCCAAGCCGGAGGCGGATCGTCATGCGTTTCTTCCCGAGGATGTTGCAGTCTTATGACAAGATGACATAAGGCCTTCAAAAGCAACAATCCTCTTGGGAAAGGCCACTGGTTGGTTGCCCTCAGGCGATGTCGTTCCAGCTCGCCGCTACGGTGTCGCGATCGAGGTCGCGCGCGTCCGATGGCGGGCCTCAGTCCTTGTAGACCTCGACCGCCTGCATCATGCCCATCTCCTCGTGGTTCATCATGTGACAGTGCAGCATGAAGACGCCGGTGTAATCGAGGAACCGCGACCGGATGACGGTGCTGCCGCCCTTGGCCATCCGCGGCACGGTCACGGTATCGCGCCACGGCCGATCGGCCTGCGGCTGGCCGCCCATCTCGACGACCTGGAACGGGTTGGTGTGGATGTGGAACACATGGTCGTCGTGCTCGTGGGTGTTGCGGATCGTCCATTCCTCGACCGCGCCCAGCCGCACCCGCTGGTCGATGCGCGACGGATCGAAGACCTTGCCGTCGACGGTGAAGGTGTACTCCTGCCAGTGCCCCGCGACGTTGTTCTGCGGCTCCGTGGCCCCGAAAACGAGAGTGCGGCGACCCGTGATCTCGCTGTCGCGGATCGGCTCGAGCGGCGGCCTGGGCAGCGCGGCCGGCAGCTTCATCGCCAGCGGTTCGCCGGCCACGACCACGCGCGCCAGCGGTCCGGTGGGAGACGGATGGCCCTGGTCGTTCGGCAAGGCGTTCAGCTCGTAGGTGCCGGGGCCACCCGCCTGCACCAGCACATCGGCGCGCTGTCCCGGCTCGATCAGCAGCTGCCTCATCTCGTGCAGGGCGCCGAGCTGGATGCCGTCGTAGGCGATGACGTTCAGCCGGTGCCTGTCGAGCTCCAGCAGCATGTCGTTCTGGTACTGCGAGGCCACCAGGCGCCAGCGCTGCACCTCGCCCGGCCGCATGTCGATGGTGGGCCGGCGCTGGCCGTTGATCGCCAGGAAGCGTGTCGCGGTCTCCGGGAACAGGGTGCCGAAGTCCTCGACCATGCCGTACGCGTCGAACACGACCTCCGACAGGAGCAGCACGCGCTCGCGCGCCTGGGCGATTTCCGGCACGTCGGCGAAGTCGCCCTCGACAATGATGGCGCCGGCCATGCCGCTCGCGACCTGCATGTCGGCCGAGCCATGGTGATGCGGATGATACCAATAGGTGCCGCGCGTGTGGTCCGGGGGCAGCGTGATCTCGATGTCGTACGACCGGCCCGGCAGCATCGAGCGCATGACGTTGTCGGCGATGCCGCCCGGGCTGCAGTGCGCGCCGTGGAAGTGGAAGTTGGTGTGGTTCAACTGATGCGGATAGGAAGGGTTGCTGGGCGCCAGGTCGCGGTTGGGCGGCAAGTCGTTGATGAGCCGGATCTTCAGGGTCTCGCCCGGCTTCATGCGCAGGGTCGGGCCCACGCCGCCCTCGTAGCTGCGCAGATAGAGATGCATGCCGCCGATGTCGCGCCAGGCGTAGGCGCAGCGCAGGCTGGTGCTGAGCACGCCGTTCGCCGAACGGCGGACCTCGGGTTCCCACAGCGGTTGGTCGCTCGCCGCGACGGCGGCCTTGATCAGGCCGGGGTCCGGCATTTGCCCATGCTGGTGCCCGCCCCCCGACTGGCCCCGCGCAATGCGCGGGCCAAGCGCCAGCGTGCCGATCGCCAAGCCCGCCTGCAGCAGGCCGCGACGTGAAGCACGCGGCCCAAGCCCGCGGCCGGTGCCGAAGAATCTCTGCTCTTTGCCCATGATCCCGCTCCAGCTCCCCGACACTAGTGCCTGCATATCGGCGCCGGCTTGCGCGATGGTTTCGCCCGATCCCTTCTGGGTGATCGAGACCTTGACGCCGGCGGCCTTCTGGAACTCATTGGCGATCAGCGTGCACCACTCGACCTGCACCGAGCAGTAGACATTGAGCACGCCTTGAGCCGAAGCGGCATCGGAAGGGTTAAGCCAAAGGCGCCAACAGCAGCCGTGCCGAGCCGGTGTCCGATCGTCATGTGTTTCTTCCCGGTATGTTTCATTCTTGTGACAAGATGACATAGGCGCTTCAACAGCGGCAATCGTCTTCCCGGGCGCCCAGCGGATTTCGTGCGGTGAGGGAGCAACGATGACGCGGGATCAGTGCGTGATCTACCTTGTTCGGCATGGCGAGACGGCATGGAATGTCGCCGGCCGCCAGCAAGGTCATCTGAATTCGCCTCTTACGCCGAAAGGGATTGCCCAGGCGCAGGCGGTCGGGCGAACACTGCGCCGGCTGCTGCCAGGCGGTCGCGCCTTCTGCATTGAGGCCAGTCCGCTCGAGCGCGCTCGAAGGACCGCGGCTTTGATATGCGCCGAGCTCGACATCCCGGCGCAAGCAGTCGCCGTCTCGCCATTGTTGATCGAGCACCACCTCGGCGTCTGGCAGGGACTCACGTACGCGGAGATCGACGAACGGTACCCGGGCGCCCGACGCGAACGAGAAGCAAGCAAGTGGGACTATCGTGTGCAAGGTGGCGAAAGCTATGCGCTGGTGATCGATCGAGCAAAGCAATGGCTGAGCGCACGCAGGCCCGACCTGGTCACCATTGCCGTGACGCACGAGATGATCAGTCGAACAATTCAGGGAGCGTATGGATCGTTGTCGCCGCAGGAGACAATCGCCCTGTCGCACTGGCACGGCCAGATTTTTCGGCTGTGCAGCGGCAAGGTGACCGAATTGGCTGTCGACTGAGAGCACGGGCATGACCATCTCGAAGCCGGTCCGCCATCCTTCAGAATTTTTGCGCCAGCGTCAGCAGGAAGGTCTGGCGCTGGCCGAATTGGGGAGCACCGACGCCTATGCCCAGACCGTTACGGATCTGATATTGGTTGTCGAACAGGTTGATGACGTCGAAGCGCAGCTGTGTTCCCTTGCCGAGGCCGATCGGTATTCTTTGCACGAGCGAGGCATTGACGACGGCATAGTTGGGCAGCGAGGTGTCGTTGGGGGTGACGACGGTGGTGCGAAGACCGCTGCCGAACAGGATGTCGGTCGAGACCTTGGTCGCCCATTCGGTGTCGGCGTTGAAGGTGTAGGCGGCGCCCGTCGAAAAGGTCCAGCCCTGCGTGTGGTCGAGGATGATGTAGTTGCTGGCGATGTAGGCGAGCTCGGCCGCGCCGAAACTGAACTGGGCGGAATTGATGTTCTTGGCAATGCCGTTGCCGAAGGCGCCGTTGAAATAGACCGACCATGGGCCTTTGTCGTAGCTGGCGTTGAACTCGACGCCTTTGATGATGGCGTCGGCATAGTTGAACGAGGTGAGCGCAATGGGCGCACCGAACTGGCCAAAGTCGAGCAAGTTTTGGGCGATCTTGTAGTACGCGCCGAGGCCGAGCGTCAGGCCGGGCAGCGGCTTGACCGTGACGCCGACGTCGAAGTAGTCGGCCCGCTCGGCCCTTACAGGATCGTTCTGGGTTACTTCGGGCGCCGCAGCGGTGCCGGCCAGGACGGAGATCGAATTGGAGCTCACCACCTGGATGAGCGGCGGTGGTGTAAAGTAGCGCGAATAGCCGATATGCGCCGTGAACGTCGAGCTGGGCTCCCACACGACGTTGATGCGCGGGCTCAGCTGGTTCTCCTGTGTGGCGCCGTTGAGGGCGTCGAAACGCAGGCCGAAATTCACGGTCACGGTGGGCACCACCCGCCATTCGTCCTGAAGGTAGACACTGTAGGTCCAGCCGACGAGATCGGAGCCGTCGGTGAAGCCGATGGGTCGGTCGGAGGGAACCAGATCGCTCGTCGGATCGTCGGGGTCGCTGGGGACCAGCGGCAGGACGTTGCCATTGGTGAAGCTGGTGGCGCGCTCGCGTTGCACAAGGAAGCCGCCACGCACGGTGTGGTCCTTGGCGGCCTTCCAGGAGCCGTCGCCCTGCACGCCGGCCGCGAAGGTCTTCCGCGTGGTCCAGGGTGCGATGCCGTTGTACAGCAAATCGCCGATAGCGTCCGGTTGGTAGGACAGTTTCGAATAACGGGCGAAGCCGGAGATCTGGAAGTCGAGCGTATCGTAGCTCTTCTGCAGCGAGGCGATGCCGAAGTAGGTCTGCTCCCACTGGCGCTGGTCGAGGATTCCGCTGTTCCAGTCGTTGTTGCCGAAGACGGTGAAGTTTGCCGCCTTGAAGGGAACGTTTGGGATCTGGAAACGTGAACTGGCGCCACCGCCGATGAAGCTGACGCGCGTCTGCTCGTCGATGATGCCGGTGACCTTGGCCAGCCCGTACCACTGATCGGTGTCGTCGTGGAGGGGCGTGAACGACGCCGTCGGATTATCGATGCCAAGGCCGTCGTGCAGGAACTGGCCGGCGAGAAAGTAGTCGATCTTGCCGGTGCGACCGCCGTAGGAGAAAGCAGGCTGCGCGTAGTCGCGCGACCCGCCCGTGATGGAGATGTCAGAGCCGGGATCGGAGGTGCCCGACTTCACGGCGATGTCGACGATGCCCGCTGTTTGCAGGCCGTATTGTGCGGGCAAGGCGCCGGTGAGCAGCGATAGCTGCTTGGCGTAGCGCGTCATCAGGATGTTGTTGAACAGCGACAGGCCCTCCGGCAACTGCACGCCGTCGAGCCGGTACTGCACGTTGCCCATGTCGCCGCGCACATGGATCTGGCCGAAGCTGTCCTGCACCACACCGGGGGCGCGCAGCAACACCTGGTTCAACGGCGCGTTCTCGCCCAGCGGCACGTTGTCGATGGTGCGCGGCGTGAAGCCGTAGGTCGTGGCGCCGAGGCTCGGCTGGATGGAACTGCGCGCTTCATCGAGCCGCGTCGCCGTGACAGTGATGTCGAGCGACGGGTCGGTGAGCGGCGACTGCGGCTGCGTCTGGGTGAGCGCCGCGCGAGCCGAGAGAAGCGCTGACCCTGCAACGACGGCCGACATGCCAATGCGCCACCGCATCGCCTCCCCCTGTGTTTCCGCGCGGTTTTCGAAAGTCGCCAAGGATCATGATTCGATATAACGATTGGGCAGGTCAAATTCGCAGGTATCATGGGCGCCGCTGGTGAACCGCCGGTTCGATCTATCGAATATTGACCAGCCTCGGTAGACGGCGCCTACCTTGCACCATGTCTGCGCCTGCTTGGGGCGTCCGCTCCTCGTGCCGACGCTACAGATATGCAAAGCAAATTTGCAGGTGGCGGGCTAGTTTCGTTGACTTTGCCCAAGTAGTGAGCAACCCTTTTCCAGACCCATTCACATGGGACGCGCGACCTTGGTCGCGTAAATAAGGAGCAGGAGGAGATTGTCATGCGACTGACATCAGCCTTGACGGGAATCACCTTCGCGACCTGCATCGCGATGGCCTCGAGCGCCTTTGCACAGACCGATTGCACCAAGACCGTGCCAGCGTCGCCGTTCGGCAAGGACGATCAGACCGGTGCCACCAATCGTATCACGCCGGCCGTGACGAAAGCCGCGGCCGCGGAGATCAAGGACGGCAAGGTCATCAGCCTGACCAACCCGCTCGTCGACGGCGTGCCCCTTTTCGGCTCCCGCTTCACCAAGACGGTGCTGACGGCGGTCAATCTCGGGCCGGGAGCGGGGTTGGGTAAGAACGATCTCACCTACATGGAAGACACTTGGCTCAGCCAGAGCCATGTCGGCACACACCTCGATGGCATGGGACACATTGGGAGAGGCGACTGCTACTACAACCAGACTCCCATGTCGAAGAACATCAACCAGAACAACATGACCAAGCTCGGGCTCGAGCATCTGAAGAGCTTCGCCACGCGGGGCGTGTTCATCGACCTGGTCAAGGTCTATCAGCAGGCGAACAAGCTCAAGAGCAATCCCAACTGCCGCACGCCGTGCCTTGACAAGGGAACGGTGATTACCGCGGAGGATTTGCAGGCTGGCTTGAAATTGACGAACACTACGCTGCGCGAGGGCGACGTCGTGATCCTTCATACCGGTTGGGGTGACATCTTTTTGCAGCATCCTGCCAAGAACACCGAGTACAACAGCGGCGAAGCGGGACTCGGCAAGGCTGCCGCGAAATGGTTGATAGACCAGAAGATCGTGGCTGTCGGCGCCGATAACTGGGCCGTCGAGGTGATCCCCGGCGAGAGCCAGGACGAAGCGTTTCCGGTCCACCAGATGCTGCTCACCGACAATGGCATCCACATCATCGAGAACGTGCGGACCGATCTGATGGCCGCGGAGGTCGCAAGCACCAACCGCGGCACGTTCTTCTTCTCGATGACCGTGCCCAAGGCGGTCGGCTTGACCGGAACATTCGTCGCGATCGACGCCATCCGCTGACACGGGCGTGGCAGGGTGGCGGCCGAGTCCGGCGCTCCTCCGGGCGCCGGGCCGAGCTGGACGTCGCCGGGGCCGTCGGGTCCGCTCGACCGGCGGCGCCCGATGGAGAGCGACCGGAAGATAAACGCCATGGACCGGCGGAGCGGATGAGCGAACCCAGCAATCGGGATGAGGGCGGACCCCGGCTGCGCGATGTCAGGCGCGGGTGCGTGACACTGCGGGAACTCACGGTGGGCTACCGCGAACGCGTTGCCGTCGAGGCCGTGTCCGGCGTCTTCGCGGCGGGCTCGCTGACGGCGATCGTCGGGGCGAACGGCGCCGGCAAGACCACGCTCCTGCATGCCATCGCCGGGATTGTCGCGCCGCGCCACGGGTCGGTAGAAATCGCGGGGGCAGAAGCCCCGGCAGATCTCGCGTACCTGCCGCAGAGCGATTCCATCGACCGGGACTTCCCGATCTCGGTCCTTGAATTCGCCGCGCTCGGCGGCTGGGCAAGGATCGGCGCTCTTGGACGCGTCCCCCCCGAACTGCGGCCGCACGGCATGAACGCCCTGCGGGCCGTCGGCCTCGACGAGCTTGCCGGCCGCATGCTTGGCGAGCTCTCGGTCGGGCAGTTCCGCCGCGCCCTGTTCGCCCGCGTCATCGTGCAAGATGCGGCAATCGTCCTTCTCGACGAGCCCTTCGGCGGCGTCGACGCGGCCACGAGCGGCGACCTGCTGAGGCTTGTGCAACGCTGGCATGGTGAGGGACGCACGGTGATGGTTGCCCTGCACGACCTCGAGCAAGTCCTCGCGATCTTTCCGGAGGCCCTTTTGCTCGCGCGCAAGGCGATCGCCTGGGGCGAGACGGCGACGGCGCTGACGCCGGAAAATCTCGTTGGGGCCGGCCTGGCCGCGCCGCCGCGAGGGCCCGGTCCGAGATTGCGGCTGGCGATGCCGTCTTGAGGGCGATTGTTCGACATGAGCCTCTGGTCCACCCTCGTCGCTCCCTTCTCCGAATACGCCTTCATGCGGTCCGCACTGGTCGCTTGCATGGCGCTTGCGGTCGCTAGCGGTCCGCTCGGCACTCTGCTTCTGCTGCGGCGGATGGGTCTCGTCGGCGACGTCCTCTCGCATGCGGTAATGCCGGGCGCGGCGGTCGGCTTCGCTCTTGCGGGTAGCGCGCTCGCGGTGCTGAGCGTCGGCGGCCTCTTCACCGGGATCGCCGTGGTCCTGCTCATGATCCTCGGCACCCGGTTCGGCGCGCAGCGCGAAGATGCAAGTCTTGCGGCGTTCTATTTCGCGTCGATCGGTGTGGGAGTCCTCATCGTGTCGCTGCGCGGCACCAATCTCGATCTCATGCATGTGCTGCTCGGCACGGTTCTCGCGATCGATGTTCCCGCGCTGGTGCTGATCGTCGCCATCGCGAGCGTCGTCGTCGTCGTGCTGGCGTTGATCTTTCGGCCGCTCGCAATCCAGTCGTTCGACCCAGCCTTTCTACGCACCATGGGCGGCAGCGATAGCGCCTATCGCGCGATATTCCTGGTGCTTGTCGTGCTGGATCTCGTGGCTGGATTCCAGGCGTTCGGCACGCTGCTCGCCGGCGTGCCGCTGCTCCTGCCGGCGGCGGCGGCGCGCTGCTGGGCGCAGCGCATCGGCCCGCTGGTCGGACTCAGCATTGGCTTTGGCATGGCGGCCGGTTATGCCGGATTGCTCGCATCCTACCATCTCAACGTGCCGTCGGGGCCAGCGATCGCCTGTGCCGCGGCACTCGTCTATGCCGTTTCGGCTCTCGCGTCCGCTAGCCGCATGCTGGTGACGGCACTCAACGCAACCAAGCCGACTTGAGGGGGAAGCGATGCAAGACCGTCTTGCTCGGAGGCCCTTCATCGCGGCGATACTGGCGCTTGCGGCGACTCCTGCACGCGCCGCGGAACGGCCGAATGTGGTCGCGACCTTCAGCGTGCTGGGTGACATGATCACCCGCATCGCCGGCGACAAGGTGCGCTTGACGACGATCGTCGGCGGCGACGGGGATTGCGAGCTCTATCAGCCTACCGCCGCCGACGCGCGCGCTGTCGCGGAGGCGCGACTGTTCGTCATGAACGACCTCAATCCCCGGTTCGAGCCCTGGGCCGAGCCCCTGTTGAAGCAGGCGGCGTTCCGCGGCACGAAGCTTGTCGCCTCGCAGGGGGTGAACGTCATCATGGACGACCGGCCTCGGGGCGCCGTCAAGGGCCCGCAGGTCGACCAGCACGCCTGGCAGGATCCGGCCAACGCTCTCGTCTACGTGGCCAACATCGCCGAGGGACTGGCCCAGCTCGATCCCGCCAACGCAGCTTTCTATCAAGCACAGGCGGACGGCTACGCACGCGAGATCCGTGCGCTCGATGCCTGGGCGAAGAGCGAACTCGCGGCGGTACCGAGCGCCAAGCGGCGAGTCATCACCTCTCACGACGGTTTCGAGTATCTCGCCCGCGCCTATGACATCGAGATGACGCCGGCGCGCGGCACGGTCAACGACACCGACCCCTCGGCGGACGACATCGCCCGGCTGATCCAGCAAATCCGCACGACGAAGGTGAAGGCGATCTTCATCGAGAACATGAACGATCCGCGTCTGATCCAGCGAGTGGCGCGGGAGGCCGGCGCGAGCATCGGCGGCACGCTCTACTCCGATGCCCTGTCGAAACCGGGCGGCGAAGCCGACACCTACTTGAAAATGGTCCGCCACAACGTTTCCGCCCTCAAGGCGGCGATGCTGAAGAACTGATCCATGCGCGTGCAGGCCGCTCGGCGACGATCAACCTCGGACTCATGGCCGACAAGCTCGATTCTCGGCCCGACAAGCCGCCGCCTGGGCATGGCGCTCGTGGCCATCGGCGCGCTCTGGGCTGGCGTGCTTTGGGTGACCCTGACGCCGCCGCGAGAGGCGGGGCTCGCCGCGGCGCTATCCCCCGAAGTCGCGGGCAATGCCCAGGCGCCGCAACCGGAAGCGTCGGTCCGCCCACCCCAACGGGTCGGGCTGCGCGCCCTGGCCATGGCCGGTGAGCCCGTGGGTCTCAACGGCAGCTTCGATCGCTTCGGCCTTCAGCTGCTGACGATGGTCCTGGCCTCCAACAATCGGGGCGAGACGGCGTTCTACGCCACCATCCGGCGGAGCCAATCGGAGGAGGGGATATTCCTCGCCAAGGCCGACGGGAAGATCGCGCGCATCGCGGTCGCCGGCGATCCTGTTCCGGACCAGGCGGGCCAGCTGATCGCCGGCTTCGGCGAGCGTCCGGCCCCCGTCATGAACGACGAAGGCAGCGTCGCCTTCACCGCCACGTTGGCCGGCGGCCGGGGGGCAGGCGGCGTGTTCCTTTCTGGCGAGGGCAAGCTGCGAACGATCGCCTCTTCGGGCACGAAGGCGCCGGTCATTCTCGGCGGTATCGGTGTTTTTGCCGAGTTCGAGGCGGTGTCGCTCAACAATCGCGGCGACGTGGCCTTTCTCGCCTGGGTGCGGCACGGGCGCGAGACCATCGAGGTGGTCTACGTCGCCCGTAAGGTGGGGGCCGTCCATCAGCTCACGAAAGTCGCCGCGGCCGGGGAGCCGGCTCCAGGCGGCGGCTTCTTCGCCGGCTTCGGCGCGCCGGTCGTCAACAACAGGGGCGCCATCGCGTTTCCGGCCGTGGTCAAGCTGGGACCGGCGCTCGGCGCCATCTTTGTCGCGCCGGCCGAGGCGCCCGCGCATCTCTTCCTCGGCACGGGCGATTCGGCACCGACGGGCGGCATCTTCGCCCGCTTCTCTGAAAGGATCGGGTTCGACGACTCCGGTCGCGTCGCCTTCGGCGCCTTCATCAACGGGAGCGGCCCGGATTTCGGCATCTTCGTTGCCGACGGCGCCGACCGACAGGCGATCGCGACGAGGGGCCAGGCGGCGCCGGGCGGTGGCCTCTATTCGTCCTTCGGTGCTTGGCCAGCCATGAGCCATACCGGCTCGGTGGCGTTCGTGGCTGCAACCGACCAAGGGCACGCCTTCGATGGCGTCTTCCTGATGAATGCCGCCGGCAAGGTGACGCGCGTTCTCGCGCCGGGCGACCCGCTTATGGATGGCGGAAAGCTCACGTCTCTCGGGCTCTACCCGACTGTTGCTGTCGCGTCGGATGGATCCGTCAGTCTCCTCGGCATCGTTGAACGCGATGGTGAAGAGGCCAATGCCGTCCTGCGCTACGGTCTTGCACCAGCGAGCCCTCGATGAAGGGACCTTTGGGTCAATTGATGTCGATCGGGGGGTAGATCCGGAACACGTTCTTTGCCGTCACCAGGACGTGGCCGGTGAACGAGCGTGGCGGCAAGTGCTCGCCCCGCAGCATCTTCAAAGCCAGAGGCAGGATCTCGCTGCCGTAGCGATCGAGAAAATATGCCACCGAACCCAGCACGATGCTGTTGCGGTTGTTGGGATCGATCACCTTGTTGGCACTTGCGCCGCCGTGGACCGAGGGATCGCAGCCCTGGCTGACAATCACGGTGTCGGGCACTCGGCCCGCGGTCTCTGCCGCGAGCTTCGCAGCAAGTGCCGTCGTGTCGTCGAGCGTCGCCACCAGGGCCATCGCGCCGCTCTCCTTGGCCAGGAAGCGCCGTAGTTGCGCCTGTGCGTCGAGAAAGTTGCCGCCGCTGTCGAGCTGCACGGGCACCACGTCCGGACGAACCTTGTGCAGCCCCTCGGTGATTCCGGCGATGCGAGCCTGGATGGCCTTCGACGGATTCTTGACGGCGCCCAGAATGGCGGCCGCAAGCAGGCGCCCGCGCCACGTCGTCTGCGCAAATTTGCCCAGCGCGTCGCCGGCGAGGCGGCCGGCCTCGTGATTGTCCGCTGCGTAGAGGGGCGCGTTGCCGACCGGGGCATTCACCGCCAGAACGGGAATCCGCGTGGCGGCCAGCCGCCGGGCGACTTCCTCGTTCGCTGCCTGATCGTCGCAGTATTGAATGTAGAGGTCGACTTTGCGTCGCACGGCATCTTCGGCGTTGGCGATGGACTTTGCCTGTTCGCGTGCATTGTCGTAGAGCACCAGGTCGATCGGCAGGCCGCGTGCACCGAGCACGAAGCTCGAACGAACATCTTCGCCCGTGAAGCCGAGCCCTTCGATCCGTGCACCGGGATCGTCGGTGAGGTTGGCGAATGCAATCGTGAAACGGCGCTCTTGAGCAACGGCGCGTCCTGGCGCTGTCAGAGCAGTCGCTGCAGCTAGATGCAAAAATGTGCGACGCGTCGGAAGAGGCGCCGTCTGAATCATGACCATCTTCGAACCATGCGATATATACGGGTAACGGCGACCAGTTTTGCCATGGTCATAGTGAAGAAAGATAGCGCCCGCTTGGCAACTCTGGCGAGTCTGCGCATGTTTCAAGCTCGCACTCAGGCTGACGGCACCGGCCGGCTGACCTTGCACGAGCCTGTCCGGCCCGAGGCCGGCCAGCGCATCGATGCCGCCCTTCGACTGCTTCGCGATTCGGGTCCTCTGCGGACGCGGTTAGCCGCCGAAGTAGGGCGGACCCTGCCCGCCGACTATGCCGTGGGCGACGATGCCCTGCGAGTGAGCGTACGCGAACCTGGCGGCGCGACCTTCGCCATCCGCTTCGGCTGCCGCAACCTGCTGGGCTCGGCGCGCTACGCGCGGATCGCCGGCAGCGACGGCGTCGCCCTGTTGCCGGCCTATGTGGCCGAGACCTGGGAACAGGCGATCGCAACGGCGCCGCGATGAAGCGGACGATCGGCTTTCTTCTGTTGTTGACGGGTTGGGCTTCTGGCGCGGCGGCTCACGTCACCAGCACCGGCCTGGCCACCCTCGAGGTCGATGGCGGCAAGCTCGCCTATCGGCTGACGGTCGTGACGCCCGAGGTCGACGACCAGGGCGGCCGGCTGCTGGCTGAAACCGCCGACGGCGACCGCGCTGCCGCCGAACGGGTGGCGGGCTTCCTGCGCGACTATGCCCGTTTCTCGATCGCCGGCGAGGCGTGCCAGCCGGGACGCATTGCGATCCGCGGCTCGAGCGCGGGGGAGGGCAAGGTCGTCCTCGAGATGGCGCTGTCGTGCCCGAAGTCGGCCGGTGTGCTCGCCATCAAGGACGACTGGCCGGAAGTGCTGGGCGCGCACTTCCAGACCGTGCTGAGCGTGCGCGTGCCGGAGCGGCCGTCGGTCGAGTTCGCCTTCCTCGAAGATCGCCGCAGCGCGACGCTCGACTTGGCAGCGGCTGCCGATACCGGCTGGGTGAGCTTCGTCGCCATGGGTGTCGAGCACATCCTGGGCGGCATCGATCACCTGTTGTTCCTGCTTGCCCTGCTGGCACTGGCGCGCGGGCTTTGGCAGACCGTGAAGATCGTGACGGCCTTCACGGTGGCGCACAGCGTGACGCTGAGCCTCGCCGCGCTCGGCCTGGTCGACGTGCCGG
>WNFT01002432.1_pt1 | contig 15983 bp, 16 predicted proteins | sample 5400191 | NCBI WGS metagenome assembly WNFT01 (sample SAMN13153359, study PRJNA577476) | soil metagenome | isolation source: 80 cm saprolite under Madrone tree | place: USA:California | collected 2016-06-14 | reverse complement strand
TCGCCTATCGCAGCGGCCCAAGGCGGATGGGTAGCCCAGACAGCGACTTTCCTCGGAATCTTACGAGCGCTTGGCCTAGCCATGATCGGTGGGTTAATCCTGAATGTGATGCCATGCGTGCTCCCAGTCATTTCGCTCAAGATATTTGGATTCGTGAGTGAAGCTGGGCAGCAGCCTGACAAAGCGTTTCGTCTTTCCATGGCGTTCTCGCTAGGGATTTTGTTCTGCTTCGCAGTCCTGGCGGTGATCGTCATTCTCCTGGGTGCTGCCGGTACGCAGGTGGGATGGGGGTTCCAATTCCAGGACTACCGGTTCATTGTGTTGATCTCCTGTTTAGTGTTTGCGTTCGCGCTGAATCTCTTTGGCGTTTATGAACTCTCGGTTTCGGCTAAGGCAACCGGGAAGCTCGCAAAACTGGCCAACGGACAGGGCCACGGCGGTGCATTCTTTCAGGGTGTGTTTGCAACGATCCTGGCTACTCCATGCACGGCGCCGTTCTTGGGAACCGCGTCGGCCTTTGCTTTTGCGCAACCGGGCTGGGTGACATTCTTAGTGTTCTTGTTCATTGGAGTCGGGATGGCATTGCCCTACCTGGTGCTTGCGATTAATCCGAACTGGCTTCGGTATCTGCCAAAGCCTGGCGGCTGGATGGTGCGCCTGAAGCAATTCATGGGTTTCCTGCTGATCGCAACGCTCTTGTGGCTGATGTGGGTTCTGGGCCAGATGAAAGGCGCTAATGCGATTATTTCACTGGGAGCAATCCTTTTGGTTATCGCGATATTGGCCTGGATCAAAGGTTCTTTCTGGACTCCAGTCTCCTCGGTGCGTTCCCGGGTTTGGGCGGCCGCAACGATGCTGCTTGTAATCTTGGCGGCCGCTGGAGCGGATGCATTTGTCACCAAGCCGAGCCAGTTAGCTTGGCAGCAGTTTAGCAAAAATGCATTGGAGAACGGCCTAGCGTCTGGGCGCCCGGTATTCGTCGACTTCGACGCCGATTGGTGTATCGCGTGCAAAACGAATGAACGATTTGCGATCGACACGCCACGGGTGCGACAAGAATTCTCCAAGCGGAACGTGGTCTTATTGAAGGCCGATTGGACGAACGGTGATCCCGAGATTACACAAATCCTGAAGCAACATGGCCGAGCGGGAGTCCCGATGTATCTGGTCTATCCCGCTGGCCGCAGTGATGAGCAACCAGTTGTGTTGCCTGAGTTGATCACGTCGAAAATGGTGTTAGAAGCGTTGGACAGAACCTGATTCTCCATAGAACGCGGCTCGTACATTCTCATTCGATAGTAAACACCATCTAAGTCGAATCCCTATGAAAAGCTATTGCCTGCGGGCCATCTTGGTCGGCACCTCGATCGGTTTCGCTCTATTGACCGGCTGCAGCACCACTTCGCTGCAGACATCATCAACCTTTCCTGGCCCGTACCCGGTGGTTGCTTACAAACCGAAAGATTCAAACGACGTTCGGGTGAAAGTATCGCTGCAGAACAGAATGGTTTATGTAATGGAGGGAACCCGACCGCTGCTGCTGACTCCGGGAACGATTGGCGTTCCGGATAAGCCGACCCCGACCGGAAACTTCCATGTTTCTGATAAGATCCGCGATAAGCGATCCAACTCTTACGGTTTCTGGGTGAATGGGAGCAGCGTCGTCGCCGGCACGAGCGATAAGAGACCTGGCCCGGGCTATCATTACGTTGGGTACCCGATGGCGTATTGGGTTCAGTTTAGGCCCGAATACGGTTTCCATGCCGGCCCGGTTTGGCCGATTCCGCACTCGCACGGGTGCATACGGCTGCACCCGAGTGCTGCACCGAAATTTTTCGCACTAGTCCATCAGGGTACGCCGGTAGACATCGCCCAGTCCCAACCGGAGGATCAGACCATTGGGAAAAACGTCACCCGCCCGGCCGATTACAAATATCCAGATCCTGCCGGAAGCGTACATGGTCTCGAATGCTGTTTTTACCAAACCACAAGAGCCACTGCTGCAGAACCAATAATTCCTTCTATCCAGCGCGCTAGGATAGACCGTAATTCCAGTCCGTGGCTGCAACATCTTGAGAAGCAGACTGTCGGTTTTCTACTTCTTCTTCCTGATCTCCGTTGTGCGGGGGCAATCGGCAGGCAATCGGAACAACTCGGAAATTTTAGGGCTCCCCCGGCTGACGAACGCGGCGGTGGTTTCGCTGGTTACCTACTCGCCTGGAGAGGAGTTATACACCGCGTTCGGTCATAGCTGTATCCGGGTCAAGGATGATGGTCTGGGTTTCGATCGACTTTATAACTATGGCACGTTCGATTTCAATACGCCCTACTTCTACCTGAAATTTGCTCGCGGCGACTTGCTCTACGAGTTGGCCGTCGGTCAAGCTAACGCTGAAATTAACGAGGTCGGGGTCGCCGGCCAAGGCGTGAGCGAGGTCGTGCTGGATCTTACGGAAGCACAGAAACAGCAGCTCTTCGGCGACCTCGAGGTTAACTTGCTACCTGAAAATCGAGCGTACCATTACGATTTTATCTTTGATAACTGCTCGACGCGCATCCGAAACGTTTTTGAGCGGACTATCGGCCAGCAGTTGTCCGCACCGATCAAGAGACCGCGGACTTTTCGCGAAATGCTTGACCCTTACTTCGACCGCACTCCTTGGATCCAATTCGGGGTTTATCTCTTGCTTGGAGCCAAGGTAGATCGAGTTGCTACAGGCCGGGAGGCGTGTTTTCTGCCAGCCGACCTTGAGTCAGCGGCCGAAAGTGCTTCCATTCATGGAGCAAGTCTTAAATCCCGGAAAGTTCGCGTGTTTGAGCCTCGAGGGCTGCCGCAGCCAATTCGATTGATAACCCCCAGTATGTATTCGGTATGACCGGCATCGTTTGGTTTCTTCTCTGGTATTTTCGGAAGAGGGGACACTCGCCCAGGTTCTCCGGTTTCTATCTCGCCATTATCGGTTTAACCGGGACCTTCATCTTCGTGTTCTCCCTGGTAACACAGCACTGGGAGGCTTACGAAAACTTGAACCTTATCTGGCTCTTTCCCTGTCACCTGCTGGCAGGACTTTGGCTGCTAACAGATCCACATTCGCCGTCGCCGATCTTGCGTTATTACCTGGCGATCGCGTGTTTCGGTTCTGTGCTTTTTGGAGTTGGAGCTCACTGGTCGCCGCAGAAATTTCATCCTGCCATTTACCCGCTGATTGCCCTCCTCGTCTGGCGATGCGCGCTTGAGCGGAGGCGAAGGCGTGCTGCACTAAACTAAAGATGATGTCCGGACATCGTCACTCTCTCCCGGTGGCCAGCTCCGTAATCGCATTGCGAATCGCTGCCAGCATCGCTCATTCGTTGAACACTATCTCCGCTTCGCACCGACGGTACCGGCTCCAATGACGATCGCATTATAAGGCCCAAAACTTTCGTTTCTGGCATAACGAACAACTGGCAATGAGAGCCTCCGAGCCTTCCACGTCCCAACTCTCTATCTACGACTCAGAAGAGAAATATTTATTCCTTCCGGTAGAACCGAGAATAATTCAGCCCGGCGGTACGTTCTTAATCAATAGATGCCCAGAAACGAGAATGATGCTCGCCCAGAGGCGATATTAGGCTGCTTTGAAGCCCTTAATGGAAGCGCTCTTTTCAACTGACCGGGAACAAGGCAGAAGCGGAAGATCTGGTTCAGAAGACGCACCTGCGCGCTTGGCGCTCACTTACTCATCGGGCCCAAATGACTCTGAAAGGAGCTATCAGTTATGAAAAGATCCTTAGGCTCGCTGGCAGTAGCTTCGCCTTAAGAAGCTTCAAGAGCGATATCGAAAGCAATATTGATAAGGCAGACACGAACTGGCGGCACTTAACCGGGCTTTGGCCCAAACCCGGCAGCTGATTTATGCGAATCGGCGATGCGATTTTAACTGCTTGGAAACGCGCCTAGCAAAGCAGGGATTTCGCCTGCTTTTCTGCTGGCTGCATCCCGACTCCTTCGATGAAGCCCGCAAACAGCGCCGGAAGTAGGATTTCTTTCTTAGAGTTCTATCCATGCGCCGAAATCTGATCATGGTTCTGCTCCTCGGGGCGGTCCATACTGCTGCCGCCTGGACGAACGGACAGTTATTGATATGGATGGATTCCGACCGGGCATCCGCCATGCGGGTGGTCGCTGACCGGTTCGAAGAGGATTTCGGGATTACGGTACGGATCGAGACGCCCGAAAAGATTACCGATAGTTTTCCGCTTGCCGCACAAGCCGGTAAAGGGCCCGACATTGTCATTTGGGCACACGACAAGGTGGGTGAATGGGCTGATGGCGGGGTCATTGCTCCGGTCGATGTGACGGCCGCTTACAAGCAGCAATTCTATCCGATGACCTGGGATGCGGTGCGTCATCGCGGGCAGCTTTGGGGATATCCGATTAGCCTCGAAGTTATCGGCCTGATCTATAACAAAAAACTGCTGAACGGTACGCCTCCCACTCAACTCAGCGATCTGATCTCCTTCCACCAAAGACTGAAGTCAGAGCACCCGGGCATGAATTCAATTCTCTGGGATTACAGCAGTCCCTATTATTCCTGGGGCATCTTGGCGAGCGGTGGCGGTTATATCTTTGGAAAAACAAACGATGGATATAATCCTCGCGACGTCGGAGTGGCGACGGACGGAGCTGTCCAGGCATTATCTGAGATCGTCCACCTAATCGATATTGGTGTACTCCCCAGAATGGCTTCGAGCGGTAGCATACCGCAGGAATTAATGGCTCAAGGCAAGCTGGCAATGATGATCTCGGGGCCTTGGGATTGGCCCAATCTCATGAAGAGCGGAATCGATTTTGGCGTGGCGCCGATGCCCGGGATAAACGGCAAATTGGGCAAAGCGTTCATTGGCGTTTCGGTTGCCTTTGTCAATCGCAGTTCGCCGAATCGAGACCTGGTAAAGGAATTCCTGGAGAAATATGCCCTAACCAAGGAGAGCTTGTGCGCGTTGGATCATGTCAAGCCGATTGGAATCCCCGCGATGATTTCGCTCTACGATGAACTATCCCAAAACAACCCACTGCTCGGTGAAATGAAACGGTGCGTAGAGAGAGGGGAAGTAATGCCGAACATTCCGCAGATGGGTAGATTCTGGAGATGCATGGCCGCTGCCCTTGAGATTGCCACTAGTGGCCGCTGCGGTCCGGCAGCCGCTTTGGAAGACGCTCAACGCGAAATGCTCAAAGGGATTCAGGACGGGAGGCAGTAGACGATGAGGGACCGGCGATACAAAAAGAAATCCTTGCGAGCGATCAGGGCCAAGTTAATTGGCTGATCTCGTCTTCTGCCAATGCAAGGCCGTCACCGGTTTTGAGGGTGCGCGCAGAACCGTATGGCTCTTCATTCTTCTTTACGCAGGCTAAGTACTGGACAGTACAGTCCTTTCTCTTCTCGTTTCCACCAGGAGCCGGTTTCCTCCTTCTCAGCCAGGTTCGTGAAATCATATTCGAACAGCCTGGCCCTGATATAGCGTGGCGGTGAACTCGGAAACGGATTGGTTCTCAGTAGACCGAGCTCTGGCTTCGATCCTTGGAGCAGGCGCGTAAGAAAATTTATGAACCATGGCTCCCGGCGCACGTCGTCCAACGCCGCGAACCACATCTGCCAGTCTAACCTCGGTTGGTGTGGCGCCACTATCGGAGGAGCCCCTTCTGCGTTACCCACTTTGTACTTGAAGTCATACGCCCGCCAAGTCACTCCGTCTTCACTTCCTTCAATTATGATCTCGGGACGCGTCTTCGTCATGACCCGAAACAACCCGTAACTATTAAGTGATCGAAACGGTTCGATATACTTGTAGAAGGTGCCAAGGAACGGAGGCCAATCGCTGCCTGGAAAAAAGGATTCCCAGAGCAAGGGCCCGCTAAAGACTAAGACGGTCACAGTCACGGGAATCAATATCCAGGACGGCCATCGAGCACCCCGCATATTCTCGCGCCCTTGTTGTTTTCGTCCGACGGGAGGCCAAGCTGAGTCATCCACCCAAAAGGAGACAGAGTGTCGCTGTCAGGAGATTAAAAAAGCAGTAGTTGCCGGTCAGAGCGATCAATGCCTGGAACGTTAGAATGCTTGCTACACCAATCAATCGGAGCGGTCTGGGACAAAACAGCAGGAACGGTGCGACCAACTCGATGGCAAACATAACAATAGTTGAGCTGGCCTGAAACCACGCCGGGAGTTGGTGCGCCCACCAAGCCAGAGGCGTTGGTAATGGTTGGGTCTCGTAATGATAGCGAAGCGCTGAAAGATTCCACCATGACTCATCGCCGCTAGTCAACTTAACCACGCCTGACATGAACATTAGCCGAAACAAGAGCCATCGAAGAAGAAAGTGCGCCCAAGGGGAAGTCGGGGACTCCAACCGCCTCGATGGCAAGCATCGAAGTGGTGCGAGAAAAATGGTGAGAAAGCCTGTTTCCAGAAGGAGATCATCCCACTGGAAATTCATGAAGAGTTGGCCGGCAACAGAGATCGAGAGATAGGTTAGCCAAAGGAGTGTGAGACAAACAACCGGGACAACTTCGAAAATCAGCAACAAGCTAAGACCTGCACCGATGGCACACAGCACGTGCAGAAACCAGTCACTTGAATTTAACCAGCATAGCGTAGGAAATAGCAGGTAAGCTTCTGCGCCAAAACGATTTCGCACCTGTTCCAACCAGGACGCCACCGGGATGATACCGTCATGGCCCACAAGTCCCTCGGCCTGGATCCAGAAAGACACAAAGGCGATCAAGTAAATCACACCGAGCGCTCGCAGAAAAAAACGCCTGGCACGATAATACGTTGGTCGGACAGGTGGTTCACCACCCGGCGGCGCACTTCGGCTCACTCGATCCGGGCAATCAACCGGTATTGATTTCACGGGTTCAGATAATGCTGTGGCGCCCAAGGCTCAAGACAATCGCATGTCAGGCTCAGCTTCTCGCTTGAGAGCAATCCGATACCCGGACGAGCCCTTTACTGCTGACTGCTCGCTGGCTTTGGAGAAAAACCTCACCAGAAATTCCGGTGAGACTTCGATCGGCGAAACTAGCATTGCCGAACGGCTCAGTGATCGCATTGCGACTTGAGGCGAGGGGCGCAGAATCGATGAGCGTTATGTCCGCTCCGCGATAGACTCGCACGGACCCCATCGCGCGGGGTCCTGTAACGGGCGTCGACGAGCTACATCCATCGAGTTGCCATATTCTAGCTCGCGGTACATCGCCCAACTCGATGGTGCTGAGATTGAAATGTCGAGCACCCGCTGGTAAGGAGTATCGGGAATGATCGGATACCAGAGTTCGATTGACTCATCCTGATTCGATAGGGAGCCAGTTTCAAAGGAATCGACGATTTCAAATCGTCTGACAGGTTGGCGGGTCGCTTCCGATTGACTAGCACATTCGACGGTGTTGGGCATATTGATCTCCGCGAGTGGATTAGGGAATTTAGGATTTAAGGAGCAAGACTAGGAAGGAGCAAGACTAGGAAACCTGTCCAATGATCCGGACGGTTGAATGGACTCGTCGTCAGACACACAACCAGCCGACAACAAAAACCCAAAGATGATGTTCCGACGATGCAGGGCTCCTTCCACGTTATTATAACGTTTCGTTCAGCAGAAATATTCGCGGTCTTGGTAAAAATTGATCACGGCCGATTTCCAAAGACCTAGGCTATCTGCTCGGACGATACGCGATCCTGGTCTGGGCTATGACCGATTTTGGCCGCACGGAAATACATCGGGTGGTCGATTGCTCTCACAAGAGAACTTATCACGATGACTGCACTCTTACGCAGACTCGATATTGCGGGCTGGAATCGCGTTCACACCGCTATTACCGCGGCTCTCGGCGTTGGCTGGCTTTTGGATGCCTTTGAGGTCACGATCGTCAACAACGTAATCGGATCACTGCGCGACCTGTGGCACCTCACGAGCGTGCAGGCATCGTGGATTTTGAGTATCTGGTTCGTGGGCATTATGGTCGGCGCCTACGTGTTCGGCTATCTGGCCGACCGCTTCGGGCGCAAGCGCCTGTTCCTGCTCACATTGTTGCTGTACGGCATCTTTACATTCTTGACCGCGTTCGCGTGGGATTATGGGTCTTTCATGGTCCTGCGCGTGCTGACGGCGGTGGGCGTCGGAGCGGAGTACGCCGCCATCAATGCGGCTATCAGCGAGTTCATTCCTGCCCGTCATCGCGGCAAAGCCAACGCTACCGTGATGAATTTTTGGTCTCTGGGCGCTGTTTTGGCGGCATTGGTCACCCTTTATGTGCTTAACAAGCTGCCGCCCGATGTGGGCTGGCGCGCGGCCTTCGGTTTTGGTGCGGTGATCGCGCTGTGTACAGGATTGGTTCGCCGTTACATCCCCGAATCGCCCCGTTGGCTGCTGGCACGGGGCAACCTAAAAGCCGCCGAAGCTGTGGTCGAGAACGTGGAGAGGGGACGCTTTGAGCGTTCTACTGGCGGTGCCGCTGCGTTCAGTAAAAGCACGGCAAAGCCAGCAAAACAGAGCAGCTTCTGGCAACAGAGCCGCGAACTGATCGTGCGCTACCCTGGGCGCGTAGCTCTGGGTTGTCTTCTGGATTTCTCGGAGGCTGCTGGCTACTACGGTTTGTTCGCGTTTTTAGCGCTGTTTATCCTCCCAGCGGTTGAGGTGGCGCCGCGCTTCGTCCCCTGGTTCTATCTAATCGGCAATCTTGGTGCCCTGATTGGCGGCATCATGGCGGCCTTCTCGCTCGATAAGATCGGCCGCAAGATCACTGTACCCACGTTTTATGCCTTGGCTGCGATGGGCGTTCTATTGCTAGCAGGCGCAACGAGCACGGGTGATTGGCGCTGGGTGCTGGTGGCATTCACGCTGGCCAATCTCTTTGCGACCGGCAGTTGGATTTCGGCTTACCCGACATTTTCGGAGCTATTTCCTACCCATTTGCGCTCGACCGGCATCGGTTTGTCAGTCGCAGTGGGCCGTATTGGAGCCTTCATAGCTCCGCTTGCCTTAGCCGTAGTTGCTAACGCGGCGGGGATGTTACCAGCGCTGGCGCTCTTAGCGGGTTTCTGGCTGATCGGTGTCATCGCGATGATACCCTGGTATTTTCGCGGCGTGGAGGGCAGAGGCATGCCGCTTGAGGCGATGGTGGACTAGCCATCGATGCAGTTCCGTTTCGAAGCGCCAACAGAGTAGCAAAGAATTTTCCAGCGAATAAATCCCGCTTCCGCCTCTCTTCCGTAGTATCAAAATCTCTTGCGTTACGGAATCTACATCACCAATCACCGATTATTTGCGGAAAGTTCATCGCTCTCCTTTCTTGATTGTCCAGAGAACATCGGCCTCCCGGAGATAGTAGAGCACAAAGCAAGCTGCTAACATGGGAATCGCTGCGAAGAAGAGCAGATTCGGCGGTTCGAATGGGTGTAAGTACTTTTTATAAGATGAAAGAGTTGACACAGCATGCATCAGGAGGACAAGGCCATAGCTCCATTGTTTCGCGAATCCTAATAAGAACGCCACAATGACCGCGAGTTCAATCGTCGCGAGGAAATAAATAACAAAGTTACCTACTCCGCCGACCGAATAAAACTCCACCATTATCTTGGATGCATGCTGCGGCTCGACGAACTTGTCGACTGTCCACACGAACATAACTAGAAACACGCTTAAACGCAGGAGAAGCAATGCTAAGGGTAGACGATTTTCTGTCTTCATTGTTGTTCTTAGTTTGTCGACCTGCCGATCTGCTTACCGGATGCAATACTTCATTCCTAGGTGGAACGAGAATCCTCGCGGTCAAAATATTCCCGAAACAATCAGCTGGCTGCTATCGCATCTGTTGCGCGAGTATTCCCGCCCATGGTTGCTTCAGCGCGAGAATGGGAACTCAGCAATGACACCGATTGCATCGAGCTCATCTCAGAATGGCACCTCGTCAAACGCCTCCCAGTTGATCTCGGCGATTCCCAACCCAACCTTCGATCATGAGAATTTCTCCCAAACCGGCAGATGCCTGTCCGTGGTATCTCTGGCCCTTCTTTTGGAATCAACGACGCAAATATGGAGCCATACTCGACTCCGCATTGCTCTGGGCGCGCGCGCCCAAAGTCTTTCTGGGAGTCGCGTTTCTTTATGGCATGATCGACCGGAAACACTCTCCGTTGCATCCCGGGTTGCGGTCGCTGGTTACGGTGCGCGTGTCCCAACTCAACGGCTGTCGCTTCTGCGTCGATATAAACTCAGCCACGCTCCTGAAACGAGGCGTTCCTGTCGGCAAGGTCGAAGCGCTGGATGTTTGGCAACAGTGCGCTCTGTTCAGCGATCGCGAGCGCGTCGCACTCGAGTATGCCGAGGGGGTCACGCTCCGATCTGACGCGATTGATGAACGCCTAATGGAACGGCTGAAGAGGCACTTCGACGACGATGCCATCGTCGAGCTCACCGCTCTCATCGCGTTCCAAAATCTATCGAGTAAGTTCAACAGCGCTCTTGGAGTCCCGGCGCAAGGGTTCTGCCAGATCCCGCGCCGGGAGGGATAAAGCTCTGTCGATTGAAACAGTTCCTGATCGAAATAGATTGATTATAACAACTGTGGCGGAATCGTTCCTAACACCTGAAGATTCTTTTCGCCACAGGAGCACCCGTATCCGCGGTCTATGTTTGGTTTGATCTTTACGATCTGGAAGAAGAGCGCATCTTGCGTTCCTCTTGTGCAGCAAATCCGGCCGCGACGAGCTCTGAGGTTGGCGGCGGGAATTGCTCTTCTGCTGATCGGACAGGTCGGGATCATCGATGAGACGGCGCTACTCGCCGCTACCAAGGACGCCGTCACCTGGGACGCCGTCTTTGCCTGGATCCAAGGCGATTGGCCGGAAGTGCCCCAGATGAGCACACGCGAGCTCGCAGAGCGCATGGCCGCCAACAATGGGGCTCGCCCACTCCTCATTGACGTGCGTACGCGCCAAGAGTACGAAGTCAGTCACCTGCCTGGAGCCGTCTGGGCGGAAACACCCCAGCAGATTGCCTCTGCCCTCCGCGAAGCCTCGGATGAGCAAGTAGTCGTGCTCTACTGCTCCGTAGGCGTGCGTTCTTCCAAGGCAGCCGCGACCTTGGTCCGATCCAGGCGAGCTAATGTCTTCAACCTGCAAGGCTCCATCTTCCAGTGGGCGAACGAAGGCCGAATGTTAATCGCGAACGATCGCGCGGTGCATGTGGTGCATCCTTACAATGAGCGCTGGGGCGTTCTGCTGAATCCGCTGCTCCACCCCCCTTGAGTTCGGCCCATGACCCGCGATGTGCTGGGGATTAAGATTTGAGCGCCAACTGCGGAACCACCACTGCATCTATCGCTGATCGACCGCAGGAAGCTTACCGCTCCGGACCAACTCTATGAGATGGTTCCACTCGGCATGGCTCAGCCGGACCATGTTGTCCGCCTCGCCAATTCTGACGCCTTCCCGCGAGATCACCACTTCCGGGCATGCGTCGCACGCTGGACATAGGGTCATTGTGATTGTTTCCATGACATTCACCTCCTTTCATTCGCTTGAAATTGCCTTGATAATTGGACAACGATGGGAAGGTCCGCGGCCCGGACATTGTTTTGCCAGGTCACGCAGAGCCCGCCTGATCGCTTCAAGGTGCTCGATCTTTCGCTCAATCTCCGCGAGCTTTTCTTCTGCCAAGCGGCGTACGTCAGTGCATTCTTTTTCTGGGTGCGATTGGATCGAAAGGAGCTCGCGGATGTCCGCCAGAGAAAAGCCTAGATTTTGGGCATGCTTGATGAACTGAATTTGCCAGACCGAATCGGGAGCAAACATGCGGTATCCTGAAGCGAGCCGTTGCGGCTTTGGCAGGAGACCTTCTCGTTCATAGTATCGGACAGCTTGCAAACTCACCCCAGTCCGTTTTGCGAGCTCACCAATCCTCAGATTATTTGACGTCTGTCTCAGCATCTGGACGCAATCTAAACCCTGTATCTAAGTATAGGGTCAATAGGGTTTTCAGCTCCTTTATTAGTTAACCGGGCCTCGGCTAACAGTTTTGTGCTGCTCGCTCGCGAATGCGCTAGCCGTATAGACCATTGTCCCTATGCAGCGCTTTGAGAAATCTCAATAGTTGCCGCGAGCCCGCTCCTTAGCAGGGAGAATTTCATTGCACGTGGTCCACCAGCCTGTCCGGATCGTTTCGATGAACTCCTCAGGCAGTCCTTCGGAGGCCATCTCGGCAGCGAGGCGCTCGTGATCGTAGGCCAAACGGATGAAGTCTACTTTCAGACGGCAGGCGTTCCCGGCGTTGTCGGCGCTAATAATGGTGTACACGACCGTTGTTTGGCCGTCGTTGGGCGGGCGTCCAATCGCGCCGCAATTAATAAAATGTTTGCCCGGTGATGGTTCTCGATGCCAATGAAGCCCGGTGTGAGTTCCGACGATGATATCCGCGTCGTGTTTCTCGAATAACCAATTGAGAAAAGCATCGGATGTGGTGGTCTCCCAGAGAAACTCATTCATTTTCCTCGGTGATCCGTGGCAGAGCAAAACGCGATACGGACCCACTTGAATCCGGATCTCTCGCGGAAGTTTCCGCAGCCAGTTTTTGTTCTCTCTGCTCGTGTGCCGAAAAGTGTAGTCATAAGATTGCTTAGCGAAATAGTTGTCGCGAGGATCGGTATAACCGCATTGGCAATCGGCGAGCCCGTTTCCGACCGAGTTGTCGTAGTTTCCCTGAACGACCGGAATTTCGGTTTCTCGCAGAATCTGGCAAACTCGATCCGGCCATGGACCGAATGCGCCGAGATCTCCAAGACAGTAGACATGTTGGATCCCACGCGCTCTCGCATCTTCTAATAGAGCTTCGAGAGCGAGATAATTGCTGTAGACGCCGCCGAACAAGGCGATGCGCTGCAATAAGTTTGCAGTCTTCAGGTTCAGGTTCTGCGTTTTGAGTGGTATTCGCGGCGATGAATCATCTCGGCCCGGAGCGGGACAATGTCATTCTTTCCAAGTTCACTGCGGCTGACGATGCATTCGAGCACAGAGCTCCGTATTGGTAGCAGGTCATGCAAGCCTGGTATCTTAGTTCAAACGACTGTTTTGCACTGGAGAGTCGTTGGCCGAGAAGGGAATCGGGTTGATCGACTAAAATCGGGCAGACGTGAACGCCGCGGGCGCTGACGATTCGACTGCTGGAACAAATCAGCTGGTTGCTATCATACCCGACCATCATCGATTTCGTGATGTAATCGTGTTCCGAATATCCGTGGTCGCGTCTAGCTTCCTGACCGATTTTCAACGCCGGTAGAAGTTTAATCCGCGGAAACCTGTATCCTATCTCGGCGAGGGAAGCCTTAAACCCGTCGAGTTGGGCTTCGTCCTGTTCGATTGGCCAGCTGCGCATTGCCGTGATGATAGGCAAAAACCCGCCATCGAGTAGGAGTTTAATTCCGCGCATGATGCGTTTAAATGTGCCGGGTCCGCGGATCGGATCGTTTGTCTCGGCCGAAAATCCATCCATACTGACGCGCAACTCAAGCGAGTAGATCGAGGCGTCTCGCATGCAAGCCAGTTCTTTTACCAGTTGCGAGCTAAAGAGAGTGGCGTTCGTCAAAACTGTGGCTGGACCAACCTGTAATGTCGCTTCAAGAATTTTAAGCAGATCCGAATTAGCGAACGGTTCGCCTCCGGTAAAGTAGAACTCTTTGACGCCAAGCTGAGCAGCTTCTTGGAGATGAGGGAGAAACTGATCAAAGGTCATCATGCTGAGCGCACGATTCTCCGGCGAGCAAGAGATGAAGCAATGGTTGCACCGGAGATTGCAAAGGGTGCCCGCGATCTGGAACCAAAGGGTATCTAGATGATCGAGCTGCAGTATTGGATGATCAGAAGCCATGGATTCATCAAGCGCCTGCTTAGTGGTAAGGGCTAAACTGAAGACGAAGATCGCCAGCCGCTCGATTCGACTAAAGTTACCGCCGAATCTTTGGTGCAAGCACTGCTTTTATAACATCTTCTCGGGCTTTCCATCGTTGCTTTATCCGCTGCCATCGATTTCATCCCTCGTGGAAATGAGCATCCTCAAGATCGAAATATTCCCTAGCCATCTTCTCGTACGGCGAGATCAGCGTTGGAATTCCGAGCGGCTTTGCCTGACTAATGCCGTGAGCCGCCCTTCGTTAATCACAACGCACGGCCGCGCCTGATTATTCCCGGTCGTGGCCAAAATCTATCGACGGGCTGGAATATTTCACGTCAGAGCGGCTAAGGAAAGGTTGGGTTTACCGCTTGTTAGTCGACTACCTGAATCGTAGAGATATTGTTGGCGCAATGGTCATGAAGTGAAGGGGGAGACCCACAGCGTCATAACCGAAAATCTCCACATTCGCCCGCGGGAGGGGAGATCAAGATGAATAATCTTCCGACACCGCTCATCGCCATCGCAGTTTTTGCGCTGCTGTTTACTCTGGAGCGCTTGTTCCCGCTGCGCCAAACCACGCGGTTGCTGCTTGCGCGGCTCTTGGTAAACCTTGTTGTTGCGGTATTCACGTTCATCGCAGCCGGCGGCTTGGTGCAGCCGGTGGCGCGATGGGCAATACGCTGGTCTGCTGGCAGTCCGTTTGGACTCGTTCATCTTTTCCCGCTGCCGGCGCCCCTTGAATTCGTATTGAGCTTTTTGTTGCTGGATCTGGGCTTCTATTACTGGCACGTGGCCAATCACCGGATGCCATTTCTTTGGCGCTTTCACAACGTACACCACATTGATCCCGATTTGGATGTTTCTACCGCCTTCCGCTTCCATTTTGGCGAAATAGCACTCTCGACCGGCTTCAGCCTCCTACAAGTGACCCTCATTAGCCCTTCGGCATGGGCGTTTGCCTGTTACCAACTGGTTTTTCAGGCTGAGGTGCTCTTCCACCACAGCAACGTGCGGCTGCCGATCGGAGCCGAACGTCTGTTAAACAAAGTGCTGGTCACACCACGCATGCACGGTATCCACCACTCGCAGGTCCAGCGCGAAAACAACTCGAACTTCGGCACTGTTTTCCCCTGGTGGGACCGGCTTCATCGCACGCTAGGCGTCAACATTCCGCAAAACGAGGTAGTGGTAGGCGTTCCGGGCTACACACTGCCTGAGGACAACACCATTCGGAATGCCCTGCTGATGCCCTTCAGCAAACAGCGCGACTACTGGCGCCGGCCTGACGGCGGGCTCGTGGAGCGCCAAAAACCGCCCGCGGAGCGAGATCCCGCGCGGCTCGCCGAGTAATAATTTTGCCGCCGGTTATTCCGGTTTCTTTTCGCCGGGGACGCAATCGCGTTGAGGGTTGGAATTATCGTCCAAATTTAAAAACTGGTCAGTGGCTGGAGTGCAGAGTGGGCTCTGCCTGATTGGTGCCGGTGAGCTCCTCTTCGGTAAGCGCTGGAATAGCTCTTCTCTGTCCCGCCTCTTATTACTGATAGGATCTGGAGCTTCAGAAGAGGAATGTGAGCAGTAATTCATCGGTAAATAGATTCCATTGGCCGTCTACGGGTATCGGTGACGATCGCCGGTTTTCCTCGACTTGGGCCGCCTTGGGAAATCCGGTTTTTCGGAAACTGTGGATTGCCGCCGTAGTCTCCGGAACCTGTGTGGCGGCCCACGATACCGCTGCCACGTGGCTGATGAATATGCTCACTCCGTCGCCATTTTTGCTTTCGCTCCTGTCGACGGTGGCTTCGTTGCCCTTCTTGTTGTTCACACTCCCCGCCGGCGCCCTCGCCGATATGGTGGACCGCAAGAAGTTACTCTGCCTGGTGAACCTCTGGTTGGCAGCTGCAGCGGCTGGCCTTGCGATTCTTGGCTGGCTGCATCGGCTCAATCCGTACGTGATCCTGGCTAGTGTGTTTCTGATCGGGATTGGTTTCGCTCTGAATGCGCCGGCCTGGACGTCGAGCGTGTCTGAGGTCGTTTTGAATCCAGAGCTTCCTTCG
>WNFT01004576.1_pt1 | contig 15988 bp, 17 predicted proteins | sample 5400191 | NCBI WGS metagenome assembly WNFT01 (sample SAMN13153359, study PRJNA577476) | soil metagenome | isolation source: 80 cm saprolite under Madrone tree | place: USA:California | collected 2016-06-14 | reverse complement strand
AACCGCTGTCGATCCTCGAGCTCGGACCTCCTCTCGCGAGAGCCGGGGCGGCCGCGCAGGCTTTCGAGCTTTACTCGCTCCTCAGCGAGAAGATGCCCCCCGAGAAGAGGGCAGGCGTCCTCTTCGGCGCATGGAGCGCCTTGCGTGCAGGGAAAGGGGCATCGGCCGCGGAATCGTGGTTGCGCAAGCAACTTGGTCCGGAGGCTTCCGCGCTCGCCGACAACGAGCTCGCTACATCCGCGTACGGCGAGGGCCTGGACGAAGCCCTGTGGGAGCTGTTCCCGAACAGGCCACCCGACCCCGCGTTCGCCGATCGCCTCGCCCTGCTGCGCGCCGCCTCGATCGTCCGTCGCGGCGAACGAGGTGCGCGGCGAGACGCACTCCTGAAGGATCTCTCCGATCCGCTCGCGCGGTGGAAAGCATCTCTCGCGCGGAACATCGGACTTTCCGGCGCGTACGCGAGCTGGGAACTGCGGCTTGCACGGTACGTGCTCGGCGAAGGCGGTGAGGAGGACATCGCGGACGAGGCGGCGTACGGGTCGCGGCCCTGCGAAGCCCCGTACTATTTCGGCGTCCGCGCTGCAGCAGAGACCCGCGTGCGCGACGCGGCGGCCTGGTACCGTGTAGCGTTGGAATGCCGCAACCCCGAACAGCCCGAGCTCGTCTGGGCCTATCGGGCGGCCTCGCAGTTGCAGCAGGACCGACCGACCCCAGCGAAACTGGTGCAGGCTGCCCGCTGACTGATCGGCGCTCGCTCGCAAGGCTGCCCGACTCGCTGTAGCGGGATCCGGCGACACCGCCGACAGTTCGGCAGGCGAAACGCCATCGGGAAACGCCTGAATCCCAAATCGGATTGGCGCGTCGGATGCAGGAGCCCGTCTGATGACGCTTCTTGCGATCACCGCCTCCGTGCTCGTGCTTTCGCCGCCGCTACAGCCGGCGGCAGTGGCGCGTCAGATCCACGCGGTCCAGCTGGACGTCCACAGGTTCAAGGTCCTCGGTGAGCAATACGACCCGGAGAATCCGCACCAGCAGGTTCCCACGTACTACCAGACGATCGACGATGCGCAGCAGAGCTTCATCCGCGGAATCTACCTGCCGCCCCAGTCGACGGTGACGCTGTTCCAGGACGTACCCGACGAGTTGCGCCACGGCGTTCGCCGCATGCAGTGGCGATGGCGTGCGCAGGTGCTCCCCCGCAACGGGAACGAATGCGCGAGCGGTCTCGGCGATTCGGCCGCGGCCGTCTACGTCACCTGGAAGCGTGGCCTGCGCTGGTATTCGCTGAAGTTCGTCTGGAGCACGGACGCTCCGGTCGGGGCGACCTGCAACCGGATACGCAACCCTTTGGTGGCCTCCGACAGCATCGTCCTGCGCAGCGGCCCTCCCACCGACTGTTGGGAGGAAGAGACAGTCGATCCCGAGGAGCTCTTCCGGCAGCACTTCGCCGACAATGACGTCCCGGAGTTGCAGGGCATCGGCATCATGAGCGACGGCGATCAGACGGGCAGCATGAGCGCTGCCGACTACGCCGGGTTCGTGCTCTTCAAGTAAGTTGGTGGTCTCCGAACTCGCCGTACGACAGCGGACGGCCGATCTGGCCTTCCCGTACGCTGCCGACGTTGACCGAGAGGACTCTTCCAGTGTCAGTCGCCATCGGGATTACTCGTCGGTATCCAAGTGCCCTGAAAGGCGAGCCTCAAAATGGTCCCACTCTCAGGAGCACGCTCACGAAGGCAGACACCCCGATCAGCGAGATGATCGAAGCGACCGTCAGCGAGAGCGACCACGTCCGCTTCGCTTTTTCAGCATCCAGGGTTCTCAGCAGCTTCCAGTGCTGGATGGATGCCGCCACCAGACCACCGGTGCCAAGCAGAATCAACGACAGGCCAAGGTTCCGCGGCCCCTCTCCGGGAATGCCTGTTCCGGCTTGAAGGTAGAGGAGAAACTGATGGATGCTGAAGCCGAACGTGATCATCGACATCGCGGTGCGGATCCATGCCATCAGCGTTCGATCGGCCGCCAGGCGGTTTCTCATCAAGGCCAGATCGGTGCGCTCGCTCGCCAACTCCGTCGCCGTGAAGTCGGGCGTTGGCATTCCCGTTTCCTTCAACGCAGTGCCGCGTCGACCAACGCCGCTACGGCCGAAATGTTCTTTTCCAAGCCGTCGGGCAGCCCGTAACGCCTGGCGATGAAAGCGCTGTCCTGGTAGCTGGCCCAGACGCGGCCGTCCGGCGCCCGCCAGACGAGCACACGGAGTGGCAGATCAAGGCCCACCAGGGGTCGCGCAACCATCAGCGGAGTTCCCGCCCGCGGATTGCCGAAGATCAGCACTTGCTCGTCCTGCATGTCGAGGCCGGCTTCGCGCGCTCCGGAACGGTGATCAATCCGGGCGAAAACAGTGAGGCCTTTGCCGCGCGCGGCTTCGTCGAGGCGGCGCACGGTTTCGTCGACGGGGTACGGGCTCGGTTTGGAAACGATTCCGTCGGCTGACGGGACTGCCGGCTGCGTATCCATGGCTGCTCCTGCGACCGACAACAGAACACCCAATTGTGCCAATCTCACTGCTGGACCTGCACCGGCGCCCCCATGTTGGGCGGCGTGCCGGCAACGATCACGAGGTACCGCTTCGGCGCCGGATCGCTGGCCTGGACGATCTGGCGGATCGGCCCCACGGCGTTCACGATCGCAGCGCCCGCCGGGTTGGTCATGAAACCGCTGAGCGGTTCCACTTGGGACGTTCCCGACGGATCCGAAGCGAGGGCAAGCACATAGGGTTTCTTCGGTTCGAGGCCGGTGACGGCCGCTTGCAGGACCTGGGTCAGACCTTGGTCGAACAGCGAGACTCGGGTCGCCGGAGCGCCGCCCGCCGGTCCGAGCACGAGTTGCGCCACCTGTCCAGCGACGCCCAGCGGCTGCAGACCATCAGCGCCTGCTCCCTCCGGCACGGCGTTCGGAACGTAGACGACCGCCTGGGCCGCCTGGCCGATGGGGATCGTCGCGATCACTTTGTTCTCGAGCGTGTCGATCGCCGTCATCGCGTCACCGTTCTCGATTCCCACGTAGACGCGCGTCCCGTCCCCCGACGGCCATATGCCGTGGGGCAGCGCGCCGACCGGGATGTCTGCGACTTGCTCGAACGTGTCGGCGCGGAACGCCAGCACCTTGTTGAGCCCACCCACGGTGACGTAGGCGAAGCGGCCATTCGCATTGCGCACGATGTTGACGTGATTCGTGATCGGACCGGTTTCGAGAACCTTGAGCACTTTGAAGGGCGGCTTTCCCTGGAACACCATCACCTTGCCCACGTCTTTGAGGGTGAGCCAGACCTGATCTCCTTCTGGAGTTGCCGCGATGTTCGGGCAGAAGGGCGACTCTTGCTTCACCTTGCCGACGACCTTGTGATCGGCGACGGAGACGATGGCGGTTTCCGGGGTGAAGCTCGAGCAGACGTAGCCGTACTTGCCGTCGGGCGAGAAGATGGTCATCCCCGGACCGTTGGCGAGCTTGATCCGCCTCTTCTCCGAGAAGGTCTTGCCGTCGAGCACCGCGACGTAGTCCTCACCGCGCACCGTGACCCAGACTTCTCTTCCATCCGGCGTGAAGAAGGCTTCGTGAGGTGAGCGGCCGAGATAGGTGACGTGCTTGACGGCGTTGGTCGCCGTGTCGATGAAGGTGGCCGAGTTGGAAGCGATGGAGATCACCACGAGCGTGCGGTGGTCGGGTGAGAAGCCGAGGCCGTGCACCAGTACCTGCCCGCGGTAGAGCGGTGAGAGATTCGTGGGCTGTGGATCGCCTAGCCTGATCACCCCGAGCAGGTTGTTGGCTGCCGGGTCGATCACGGAAAGAGTGTTGGAGAACTGCTCGGCGGCGTAGACGCGATCGCGCGAGCTCACCGGAATGTCGGGCGCGGCAGCCGACCCTGGCGCCTGACCCGCATGGGCTGGGGCTACGGCGAGCGCGGCCAGGAGGAGCGCGAATCGACCGATCACCTAGTGGTCCCCATGAGCGTGAGGGTTCGGGGACATCTGCGTGGGCGCGGGGCTGGCGGGCGAGAGAGCGTCGCCGAGGGCCAGGTGCATGACGTCGATCTCCTCTTGCTGAGTGACGATGATCTCCTGGGCCAGCCGCTTCAGGCGCTCGTCCTTGCCGTAGCGAAGCTCGACGAGCGCCATGTCGATGGCGCCTTGGTGGTGCGGGATCATCATGCGAGCGAAGTCCCGGTCGGCATCGGCGGTGAAGGGCACGTGCATCGCGCCGTGCATGCGTGCGGTCGCCTCGTTCATCAGCGATCGAAAGCCGTCAACGCTGTCGGGATCTTGCTCAACGGTGCGCGCGGCAGGCGCCAGCGCGAGCAACAGAAGAGCAATGAGCCCCCTGCGTTGCAGTCGACGAGTGTCCATGTCGAAGGCCTCCCGCCGCCAGTGACTGCAAGGTGTGAGCCACTGCGACTCAGGCCTTTTCGGTACTTGCTGGTAAGCGCGGGTGCCCGACATCGGCCCTCGCGGCCGGGCTTCTTCTCTGGCCCCGGGCCAGATTACAAGACTGGTCTGCTGTCGGGTGATGACTCTGCTCCTCGCACCGCACCGTACCGGGCTCCGTCAGGGCGAAGTGCCGATGCCCCGCAAAATTGAAGTGGCCTCGCAATTGCTCCTCTTGGTTCCATCAGATTGATTCTTGTCTGGGAGGGTAGGGCAATGTCGTTGAGGCTTCTTCAACTCGGGAACATGTCGGCGGCCCAGAAGCTCGCCGTACTGGAGCCGCTGGTCATTCCCGTTCGATACGTTGCGCGAGGAGACGTCGTACATGCCACGTCGACAGCGCTGAGCACGGAGGTCGTGCAAGTGCGGTCGGTGGTGTTGCCGCGCACCGGTATGCCGATCGACGTGAAGCTCTTCTTCCCCGGGGCCGGCGTCATCAGCCAGCATGCGATCGTCTCGGAAACGATGGTAGATGAGTTTCGAGCTACGTTCACCGACTGCGACGAGTTCAGCCGCGAGCGACTTTACGCCCTGCTCCATGGCCGCGAGGTCAGCACCCAGTGCTCCCCGCGGTTTCACACCTACCTGAAGGCGGTCGTTCGAGAGCCAGGACACGCGAAAGCGGCAGCGTTCGTCAGCAACCTGAGCAGCACCGGGGCTTTCGTGCGGCTGGAGACGTTGCCCGCCCGGGGACGTGTCGTGGAGCTCGATCTGGCATTCCCCGGGGATGTCGTTCACGAGACCGTCAACGCGTTCGTGGTGCACGTTGCCCCGGGGCGCGGCATCGGAGTGCAGTTCATCGGTGCGAGCGAGGCCTTCAAGTCGCGGCTCGAGCAGCACCTCGCCCAGCTTTCGCACTGAGCGAAGGACGCGCGCGGATCCCGCTCGCCGGGCTCGGCCTTGCGGTGCTACGAGGAACAAGCGCTTGCAGCGGTAGACCGGATGCGCTTGGAGCAGGCCGGATGTTCGAAGGATTCAAGCAGTCGATGATCGACACCGGCGACGCGGTGATCCGGGTGCGGCACGGCGGCAAGGGTCCGCCACTCCTGCTGCTCCACGGCATTCCCCAGACGCACGTCATGTGGCACAGGATCGCCCCCCGCCTCGCGCAGGATTTCACGGTCGTGGCCGCGGACCTGCGCGGCTACGGAGAGAGCAGCAAACCGCCGACCACGCCGGACCACGCGCCCTATTCGAAGCGAGCGATGGCACGAGACCAGGTCGAGGTCATGCGCCAGCTCGGCTTCGATACGTTCTTCGTGGCCGGGCATGACCGTGGCGGCCGCTGCGCGTACCGCATGGCGCTCGACCATCCCCAGCGGGTACTCCAGCTGGCCGTGCTCGACATCGTCCCGACCGGCGAGGCGTTCCGCCGCGCGGACATGGCGTTCGGCCTGGCCTACTGGGTGTGGTTCTTCCTGGCGCAGCCCTTCGATCTGCCGGAGCGCATCGTTGGCGCAGACCCGCAGATATTCCTGGACTACATGCTCGACGGCTGGTCCGGGACCGCGAATGTCTTCCCGGAGGAGGTGCGCGTCGAGTACGCGCGGAGCTTCCGCGATCCCAAGACGCTCCACGCGATCTGCGAGGAGTACCGGGCCGCGACCACCCTGGACCATGAGCACGACGAGGCCGATCGAGGCCGGCGACGGATTCGATGCCCCGTACTCGCGCTCTGGAGCCGGCAGGGGCCGTTGCAGGGTTGGTATGACGTGCTTTCCGTCTGGCGGGAGTGGGCGGACGACGTCCGCGGCCGCGCCCTCGACTGTGGTCACTTCCTTCCGGAAGAAGCGCCGGACGAGACGTATGGCGACCTCCATACCTTTTTCACGACGTAGCTGGCCGCGAGATCGAATCAGCCCAAGGCTGCGCGATGCGCGCGAGCGGATCGCCGCGCAGGCCGGCGCCGCTGCGCAGTCAAGGCCCGGCGGCGCGATGCCGGACGCTTGTGCATCCCAGCCGGCACCGGCTATCGACGACCTGGAGGCGGGACTCGTGGTCGTGATCCCCTTCGTCGCCGCCGCGATGGCGCGTGGCCTGTGGCTGTACTGAACGCGGTCCGGTCTGCAAAGACTGGCCTCCTATCCAGTTCCGAGCCGCTCCAGGACCGCCTCGGCTTCTTCCGCCAGCGCGCGAACGAGATCGCCTGCCCGTGCGCGCCGCGCGAGCCGCACGCCCTGCCCGGCCCACAACGAGAGCAGTCCCGCGTCGCCACGTCTTGCCGCTTCGGCGCGCAGCGGCCGGGTGATCGCGTTCTGGTAGGGAAACGGCAGCACCGGCGCGTCTCGCCCGGCCGTCATGAACCGGTTCACGATTCCGCGAGCTGGCCGGCCGGAGAAGGCGGAAGTGAGGCGCGTATCGTTCTCGCGGGCGGAAAGGATCGCTTGCTTGTAGACGTCGGGAACTCCTGCTTCCTCGCAGGTAAGGAAGGCCGTTCCCATCTGCACCGCCTGCGCGCCTAGCGCGAGCGCGGCGGCGACTCCGCGGCCGTCCATGACTCCACCCGATGCGACCACGGGCAGCGAAATCGCGTCGGCCGTCTGCGGCACCAGCGCCATCGTTCCAATCAGGCCCGCCTCGAATTCGCCGCGGAACGTGCCGCGATGCCCGCCGGCCTCGCTTCCCTGCGCGATGACTGCATCGACGCCCGCGCGCTGCAGGTCGAGGGCCTCGTCGACGGTCGTCGCGGTGCCCATGACGAACATTCCCCGCCGCTTGATCGCGTCGATCGTCGCAGCCGGGAGCGTTCCGAAGGTGAAGCTGAACACCGCGGCCCCGCTGTCGAGCACCGCGGCGAGCTGCTCGGCGAACTGGCCGCTCTTCATCGGAGGCAGGAAAGGCGGGGGCAGGTCGAGCTCCGCGTAGAAGGGCGCGACGCCCGCCAACGAGGGGCCAGGGTCCGCCGGGAGCTCCGGCAGCTCGAGCGTCGCGAACAGGTTGATGCCGAAGGGAGCGCTGGTGCGCTTGCGCACCTCCTGGGCGAGGGCGTGGATCTGATCGGGCGTCGAATACGCCGCCCCGATGCAGCCAAGCCCTCCGGCCTCGCACACGGCCGCGACGAGTTCCGGCGTGTCACCCCCGCCCGCCATGGGGGCTTGGATGATGGGATGCTTCAGGCCCAGTCGCTGCATCAATGGAGTTTCGCGTAGCATGGCCGTGGTATGCGCGCCGGGGTCCAGCGCCGCCCGTTGGATTTCACGGCATCGTAGACCGGATGAGGAGCGCCCGGACGCGGTAGCGTGGCGCAGCGGAAGGAGAAGACGTGAACGACTGTCTCTTCTGTCGGATCATCGCCGGCCAGTCCGCCGCCGAACGCGTCTACGAGAGCGAAGGCGCCGTCGCCTTCCTGGACGTCATGCCGGCCGCAACCGGGCACACGCTGGTGGTTCCCAAGGTGCATGCACCGACGCTGACCGAGCTCGACGACGAATCGATCGGCCATCTGTTCCGGGCCGTAAAGACCGTGATGACGAAGCTGGGCAAGGCGCTCCACCCCAATGCATTTCACGTGGGCTGGAACCACGGCTCTGCCGCGGGACAGCACGTCTTCCATTTGCACGTCCACGTCCTGCCCAGGCAGAAGCCTGGTGCCGGAATCCAGGCGCTCGGCGAGGGAGGATCGCGAGGTGATCTCGCTGCGCTCGCCGCCCTGATCCGAGCCGCGTAGACTGAAGTCGCAGTGGATTGGGACTACGTCATCATCGGTTCCGGATTCGGCGGCAGCGTCAGCGGTCTGCGGCTGGCCGAGAAGGGCTACCGCGTCCTCATGCTCGAAAAAGGGCGGCGCTTCGCCGCCGGCGACTTCCCGCGCTCGAACTGGAACCTCCCCCGCTGGTTGTGGGTGCCGGCGCTCGGCTTTCGCGGCATCTTCAAGATGACCTTCCTCCGCCACGTGACCGTGCTCTCGGGCGTAGGCGTCGGCGGCGGGTCGCTCGTCTATGCCAACACCCTGCCGACGCCCAAGGACGAATTCTTCAGCCTGCCTTCCTGGGGACATCTGGCCGATTGGCGGACGGAGCTGGCGCCGCACTACGCGACCGGGTTGCGCATGCTCGGGGCCGTGCAATATCCGCGCGATACGTACTCGGACCAGGTACTGCGGGAAATCGCAAGGGACATCGGCCGGCCAGACCAGATCGTCCCGGCGCGAGTGGCGGTCTATTTCGGCGAGCCAGGCAAGACAGTGCCCGATCCGTACCTGGGCGGCGAGGGCCCGGACCGTACAGGCTGCATCGAGTGCGGGGCCTGCATGACCGGCTGCCGCCACAATGCGAAGAACACCCTCGACAAGAACTATCTCTGGCTCGCCGAGAAGCGGGGGCTGCGGATCGAGGCCGATACCGAGGTGACCTGGGTCCGCGAGCTGCCTGCAGGCGGGTATCGCATCGACGCGACTACCGGCACGACCTGGTTCGGCAAGCGCAAGCGCTCGTTCACCACGCGGAACGCGATCTTCGCGGGAGGAGTGCTCGGCACGGTGCCGCTCTTGCTGAAGCTCAAGGCGGGCCATGGGCTGCCTCGACTCTCCGAGCGTGTCGGCGCCTTCGTGCGCACCAACTCGGAGGCGCTGATCGGCGTGACTACTCGCGCCGACCGCGACATGTCGGAGGGGATCGCCATCACCAGCGTGCTGCACACGGACGAGCACTCGCACCTCGAGCCCGTGCGGTACGCGAAGGGCTCGGGATTCTTCCGGCTCCTGATGGCTCCGCACGTGCCGGGCGAGGGCGCGCCGGTGCGCCTCGCACGCGTGCTCGCCGCGTTGGTGCGCCATCCCATCCGGTTCCTGCGCGCGTATCTCGTCGATGACTGGGCGAAGCGGACGATGATCCTGCTCTACATGCGCACGCTCGAGGGCCACCTCCAGCTGCGGAGGGGTGCGCTCGGCCTGGCCACGGCGGTTGCCGCAGGGCCCGCTCCGAGCGCGGCGATTCCCGAGGCCACGGAGCTGGCGCGCCGGGTGGAGAAGAAGATCGACGGGTATGCCGGCAGCCTCCTGACCGAGACGATCCTGGGTACGCCCACGACGGCGCACATCCTCGGCGGGGCCTGCATGGGAGCGAACGCAGAGGAGGGTGTCATCGACCACCGGCACCGCGTCTTCGGTTACGATGGCCTCTACGTGATCGATGGGTCGGCGATCTCGGCGAACCCGGGCGTGAACCCGGCATTGACGATTACCGCTCTGGCCGAGCGGGCGATGTCCTTCATTCCGCCGGCCAGCGCGTTGGAGTGACCGGAGATGGTTGAGGCGAGACAGGTCCAGAATCGAGGCGAGCTGGAGCAGATCCTCGAGCTCCAGCGCGCGAATCTGACCCGCAACCTGAGCCCCGACGAGGTCGTCACGCAGGGCTTCGTCACCGTCCAGCACACGCTACCGATCCTGGAGCGCATGCATGCGATCGCGCCGAGCATCGTCGCCAAGGACGGCGACGCGCTCGCCGGCTACGCCCTGGTGATGCCGATCGAATGCCGCTTCTTCATTCCCCTCCTCGAGCCGATGTTCCAGCGGCTGGATGAACTGGGACTCTTCCGCGAGCGCTTCTACGTGATGGGGCAGATCTGCGTGGACAAGCGGTGGCGCGGACAGGGCATCGTCGATCTCCTCTATGGCGCGCACCGCCGCTATCTCCGCTCGTCGTACGACTGCTCGGTGACGGAGGTCTCGACGCGCAATACCCGCTCGATGCGCGCGCACGAGCGTGTCGGCTTCACCGTGATCGACCGCTATCGCGACGCGACCGACGAGTGGGCCCTGCTCCGCTGGGACTGGTCGGACCCGATAGGGCGCTGATCGCGGCGCGGCCTCAACGATGCAGTTGCTTCTCGCGCTTCTCCCAGCGCGCGTGGGCCTTTGCTCGCTCGCTCTCGCGCGTCCGCACGGCGGTGCGAGCGCTCAACGAATGCAGGAGCCGCCCGGTGCTCTTCGCCACCTCGTCGATGGCGGTCTCGAACGCCGCAACGTCCGCTGCCGGCGGCTTTGCCAGGCCGCTCACCTTGCGGACGTACTGGAGGGCCGCGGCGCGGATCTCCTCCCGCGTGGTCGGCGGCTCGAAGTTGTAGAGGACGCGAATGTTCCGGCACATGGGGGCATCTTCGCACGGATGCGCGGCGGCCGCCCTCTCATTCACCGACGAGCGCGAGGATGTTGCCGTATAACGATCGCAGGGCCCGGCGTCAGACCGCCGTGCGCTTCCACCGCCCGCGGCGGAAGATCGCCCCCGCCGCCACCGCGAGCGTCGAGAACGCGACCGCGACGGCGACGAAAGCGCCACGCGGGCCCATGCCGAGAACCACCGCAAGCGCCCAGGCGAGCGGAATCTCCCACAGCCAGAAGACGATCAGGTTGATCATCGTCGGCGTGAAGGTGTCACCGGCGCCGTTGAACGACTGCGAGAGCACCATCCCGTAGGCATAGAACGCGAAACCGGCGGCGATGATCCGCAAGCACTCGACGCCGTAGCGAAGCACTGCCGGATCGGAAGTGAAGGCGGAAACGATGGGCGCCGCGAAGACGACGAATGCAAGGCCGATGGCGGAGAGGAAGACGAGATTGTAGAGGCAGGCGCGCCAGACCGCGCGCTCCGCGCGATCGGGATCGCGAGCCCCGAGGGCCTGGCCGACCATCGTCGCCGCCGCGTTGCTCATGCCCCAGGACGGCAGCAGGGCGAAGATTACGATGCGGATGCCGATGGTGTAGCCGGCCAGGGCCTGGGAGCCGAACGTGGCGACGATCCGGACGAGGCCGATCCAGCTTGCCATTCCGATGATGGACTGGAGCGCGCCGGAGCCGGAAAGCCGCGCGACGGTCCGCATCACCGGCATGTCGAGGCGCAGATGCCGCTGCTGTACGGCGATCCGCGAGCCGGGGCGCAGGAGGCGGCTGATCGCGTAGAGCGCCCCCGTGCCGCGCCCGATCGTCGTGGCCACCGCCGCCCCGGTGACGCCGAGCTCCGGAAAGGGCCCGAGGCCGAAGATGAAGCAGGGCCCGAGCACGATGTTGATCGCGTTCGCAAGCCAGAGGACGCGCATCGCGATCGCGGCATCTCCCGCTCCGCGAAAGACCGCGTTGACGACGAAGAGGACGACGATGGTCGCCTCGCCGCCCAGCATCACGCGCGTATAGCCGGACCCGACCTGGAGCACCGCGGGCGAGGCGCCCATGAGCGCGAGCAGCCGCGGGGCGAAGGTCACCCCCAGTCCACCGAGGAGGACGGCACCGGCGATCCCGCTCTGGCTTGCGAACGCGATCAACATCGTGCTCGGGCCCTGCTTCATCTTCGGCCTCGGGCCCTTTCCGGAGCTCGGCGGGGTCGCGCATCGCCGCATTCTAATGGACGGCCGCGCCGGTGTACTGCAACGCATCTCCCGATTGACCTGCGCGAGCGCACCGCTAGACTCCGCCCGCTTCCTTTGCCACGGGTGAGGTTCACATGCGGCTGAACGTGAACGGGACGGAGCGGGAGGTGGATGCCCCAGATGACATGCCGCTCCTCTGGGTATTGCGCGACGTCCTCGGGCTGACCGGCACCAAGTTCGGTTGCGGCATGGCCCAGTGCGGCGCGTGTACCGTCCACATCGAAGGTCAAGCGGTTCGCTCGTGCGTACTGCCGGTCTCGGCGGTGGGAACCCGGATGGTCACGACCATCGAGGGACTGTCCCCGGACGGATCGCATCCGGTCCAGAAAGCCTGGGCGGACCAGGACGTCGTCCAGTGCGGATACTGCCAGCCGGGACAGATCATGTCGGCGGCGGCTTTGCTGGCCCAGAATCCGGAACCGACCGATCAAGAGATCGATCTCGCCATGGCCGGCAACATCTGCCGGTGCGGTACGTACCAGCGCATCCGGGAGGCGGTGCGCAGCGCCGCGGCGAAGAGGAGGGTGGAGCGATGATCGCCGTGACGCGCCGCGAGCTGCTCCGTAAATCGCTCCTCTCCGGGGCGGGCCTGTTCGTCGCCTTCCACGTGCCGCGCAAGGCAGGCGCGGTGTCCCAGCCAGCAGGAAAGCCGCCGCCCGATCCGAACGCCTTCGTCCGCGTCGCGCCCGACGAATCGGTGACCGTGCTGCTCGCCCACTCCGAGATGGGCCAGGGGATCTGGACCGGGCTCGCCATGCTCATCGCCGAGGAGCTGGACTGCGACTGGTCGAGGATCCGCGTCGAGCACGCTCCCGCCGCTCCCGTCTACGCGCACCCGGCGTTCGGGATGCAAATGACGGGCGGCTCGACTACCTCCTGGTCAGAGTTCGAGCGCTATCGCACCGCGGGCGCCATGGCGCGCGCGATGCTGGTGCGGACGGCGGCATTGCAGTGGAAGACGGACGCGAAGAGGCTGCGCACGGAGAACGGCTTCGTGCTGCGCGGCAACGATCGCCTCTCCTATGGGCAGCTCGCTGTCGCTGCCCAGGCCCAGACGCCGCCGAAGAGCGTGAAGCTGAAGGACCGCAAGAGCTGGAAGATCATCGGGAAGCCCACCCGGCGCCTCGACACGCCGGAGAAGATCACCGGGAAGGCGCAGTTCGGGATGGACGTCCGCATGCCCGACCTGCGGACCGCGCTCGTCGCGAGATCTCCCGTCTTCGGAGGCAAGGTGAAGTCGTTCGACGCGAGCAAGGCCAAGTCGGTCAAGGGCGTCGAGCAGGTGGTGCAGGTGCCATCCGGCGTCGCCGTCATCGCGAGCAATTTCTGGAGCGCCAAGCTCGGTCGCGATGCGCTCGTGATCGACTGGGATCCGGGGCCAGGCGCCAACGTCGATAGCGCGAAGCTACTCGAGAGCTACCGCGCGCAAGCGAAGACCAAGGGAACCGTGGCCGCGCAGCAGGGAGATGCGGAAGAAGCGCTCTCCCATTCCTCCAAGCGTGTGGTTGCTGAATACGACGTCCCCTACCTCGCGCACGCGACGATGGAGCCGCTCAACTGCGCGGTGCGCCTCGCCGACGGCCGCTGCGAGATCTGGACCGGTACCCAGTTCCAGACCATGGACCAGGCGTCGGCGGCGCGCATCGCCGGCATCGCGCCGGAAAACGTTTCCATCCATACCCAGTTCCTTGGCGGCGGGTTCGGACGGCGCGCCACTCCCTCGTCCGACTTCGTCAGCGAGGCGGTACAGGTCGCCAAGGCCGCGGGCGTTCCGGTGAAGACCGTGTGGACGCGAGAGGACGACATCCGCGGCGGGTTCTACCGGCCGATGTTCCTTCACCGGATCGAAGTGGGGCTCGACGACAAGGGTCGCCCGTTCGCCTGGAAGCACACCATCGTCGGTCAGTCCATTCTTGCCGGCACGCCGTTCGAGCAGTTCATGGTGAAGAACGGAGTGGACAGCGCCTCCGTGGAAGGAGTGGTGGACTCGCCCTATCTCGAGAGCGTTCCGGCGCGAGTCGTGACGCTGCACTCTCCGCGGCTCGAGGTTCCGGTGCTCTGGTGGCGGTCGGTCGGCAACACGCACACGGCCTTTGCGATGGAGAGCATGATCGACGAGCTGGCCTGGGCCGCGGGGCGAGATCCGCTCGACTACCGCTCGGCGCTGCTCGCGGAAAACCCGCGCCATCTCCGTGCGCTGAAGACGGCAGCGGAGAAGGCCGGTTGGGGCAAGGCGGCGCCCAAGGGACGCGCGCGGGGGCTGGCCGTGCACGAGTCGTTCGGCAGCATCATCGCCGAGGTGGCCGAGGTCTCCGTGGACGAGCACAAGGAGATCCACGTCCACAAGGTCACCTGCGCCGTGGACTGCGGCACGGCGATCAATCCCCTCGGCGTCGAAGCCCAGGTGCAGGGTGCCGTCGCCTTCGGCCTCTCCGCCGTGCTGCAGAGCGAGGTGACGCTCAAGGACGGACGCGTCGAGCAGAGCAACTTCCACGATTACCAGGTGCTGCGGCTGCCCGACATGCCGGAGGTCGCGGTGCAGATCATCGAGAGCGACGCCAAGATGGGCGGCATCGGCGAGCCGGCGACGGCCCCCATCTCTGCAGCAGTCGCCAACGCGGTGTACGCCCTGACGAAACAGCGGCTCCGGTCGCTGCCGCTGAGGCTCGCATGACGATGCCTGGCCGGCAGCCTGAGCCCGCTCGCGGCTGCTGGTTCCTCGCGACGGGGTTTGTGCTCGTCGCGTGCTCGCACGCCCAAGGCTCCGCCGCGGCGGCGGCTCCGGCGGCACCAGCGTCTGATCCGGTGGTCGCGTTCGAGACGGTTCGGGCCGTGCTGCAGAGCCCGCGGTGCGTGAACTGCCACCCGAACGGCGATCAACCGACGCAGGGTGACGACAGCCACGTGCATCAGCAGTTCGTCCAGCGGGGACCCGAAGGTCGCGGCGCGATCGGGCTCCCCTGCGCCACCTGCCACGGGAAGGCGAACCCGCCCGACAGCTACGGCGAGCACATGCCGCCCGGTGTCTCCACGGAGTGGCGCCTGCCGCCTCCCGAGCACAGGATGGTCTTCGCCGGGCTCAGCTCGCGGGCGCTCTGCCTGCAGATCAAGGACCGCAAGCAGAACGGCGGCAAGGACATGGCGGCGCTCATGCACCACATGGCGGACGATCCGCTGACGCGCTGGGGGTGGTCACCCGGATACGGACGCAAGCCGGTTCCCGTCCCGCACGACGAGTTCGTCCGCGCCTTCAAGCAGTGGGCGGACGCGGGCGCGCCCTGCCCGCCGGCGCGGGTGGCGCAGCACTGAGCTCGCGCGCTGCCGCTAGCGCAGCGCGTTTCTCGCGCGCGGTCTCGACGAACGCGCGGAACGCTGGCGAGACCTGGGCGCGGCTCGGGAAGTAGAGAAACAGACCCGGCACGCGCGCGGCGAACGGTTCGAGGACGAGACGCAAGCTCCCGTGCTTGAGTCGGGCCGCAACCTCCGGCTCGGGCAGGTACGCGAGGCCAACTCCTGCCTCGGCCATGGCCACCATCAGGCGGTGATCGCTCGTGATCAGGTTGCCCCGCACCGGGATCCGCCAGGTCTTCTTGCCTCGCTCGAACTCCCACAGGTACATCGAGCCGGTGGTCGGCGAACGGACGCGGATGCACTCGTGCGCAAGCAGGTCCTTGGGGGTCTCGGGTACTCCCCTGCGCTGGAGGTAGGAGGGGGAGCCCACGACGACGAAACGGAATGGATCCGTCAGCCGCACGTGCACCATGTCGCGCTCGAGAAACTCTTCGAGCCGGACCCCGGCGTCGAAGCCCTCCGTCACGATGTCGACGAGGCGGTCGTCGACGTGGACTTCCACCTCCACCTTCGGATGCTTCGAGAGAAAGCGTGGCAGCACCGGGGCCATGACGAAGGCCATGGCGGTCGTTGGAACGGTGAGACGGATCTGCCCGGTCACCTCTCCCGGTCGGGCCGACGCCGTCTTGAGCGCCTCGAGCGCCTGACCCATCGCCGGACCGGCCTGTTCGAAGAGCCGCCTTCCGGCCGCGGTGAGCGCCACGCTCCGGGTGGTGCGCGAAAGCAACGTGACGCCGAGTTTCGCTTCGAGCTGACGGACCGCCTGGCTCAGCGCCGAGGGTGAAATCTCCAGGTCG
>WNFT01006326.1_pt1 | contig 15990 bp, 13 predicted proteins | sample 5400191 | NCBI WGS metagenome assembly WNFT01 (sample SAMN13153359, study PRJNA577476) | soil metagenome | isolation source: 80 cm saprolite under Madrone tree | place: USA:California | collected 2016-06-14 | reverse complement strand
AACGGCTGGTATCCACAGGCTAACAACTTCGAGAACGCTCAGATGGTACAGGACTACCTGGCCCAGTATGGTGGGACGGTTAACGATATCAATGCCGACGTAGCCGAAGCCTACTCTGTTGGTCAGGTGCTGGAACAGGCGGTCACCAAAATCCACAGCATCGATAACGCTGCCCTGATCAAGGAGCTGCAGACCGATGTCTTCAACTCGGTTCAGGGTCCCGTCCAGTTTCCACCTGACCAATTTGGTGCCAATACTCAGTCGCTGGCGTACCTGTTCCAATGGCAGGGGGGAAACTTTCTTCCGGTGTATCCGTCTTCTGTGGCGGCACAAAACCCGGAGTTTCCCAAGAGCAAGGACTATTGAGTTGTAGGCGATGCCGAAATCACCTCATTCAAATCCCGACCAAGGTCCTTGAGCAGCACCATTGCTGCATTGCGGCCCGGTGCCCCGGTGACTGAACCACCGGGGTGGGTCGTGGCACCCGTCTGGTAGAGGCCGGGAATCGGCATGCGATGCTGAGCGAAGCCCGGGACGGGCCGCAACGCTTCTGATTGCGAGGGATTCTGGTCTCCACCATGGCAGTTTCCATGCCAGTTGTGCCGGTTATAGCGCTCGAGATCAAGCGGGCTGCGGATCTCAGCGGCGAGAATCTTGTCATTGGTCAGGTTGGGAGCGTAGCGGCGCAGATGCTCAAGGTTGTTAGCAGCCACTTTTTCCTTGATCTCGTCCCACTTCTCATGCCCTTCGCGTAACGAGTAGGGTTGAACGTTGATTATCTTCATCGTATGTTTTCCCTCGGGAACGCGGGAGGGATCTTCTAAAGAGGGAGTCAATATTAGAAGCACAGGATCGTCGCTGGCGACAACCCCGCGGCTGAAATCTTCCGCCACGCGCAGTTGTCGCTCGTCGGTTTGAGCAATTCCGGCCGCCACCACCGCCAGCTCTCCCCCGTCGATAGCGAACCTGGGCGGCTCCGTGGCAGCATAGTGAGCCACGAACATAGCGCGACCGGCTTTGTAGGTTTCCACACCGTACAGGAACGTGTCGCCCCACGCTTCAGCGGGCGCCATATTTACCAGGTGCTTGACATGAATAGTGGAGACGACGGCATGGCGAGCCCGGAACTGCTCACCGCTCTCAGTCTCGACACCCACACAGCGCCCACCCTCGATAATCAGGCGGCTCACCGGCCTGTTCGTGAGGACGGTACCACCGTGATCCTCGATGATGCGGCCCAGAGCATTGGTCAGTTTGCCGGAGCCACCTTTAGGAATGGCCCAACCACTGCGCTGCCGCCCGGCAACGAACGAATAGGCGAGCAGGCCGGTGCCGGGTCGTTCCGCCGGTTGCAGTGTCCCTTCGGCAAACCACAGCATCCATGATTTGACGTGCCAGTCTTCAAAGGCGGCGTCGATGATATCCCATGCTGAGAGCGCCTGGCGGCGCATCCAGATTGCTCCTTGCGGATGCGATGAGAGTGCATGGGTGGCCGATGAGTCCCAGCCGATAGGAGTGTAGCGAATTTTGTTGAAGATGGGGGCCACGCTCCTCCATTCGGATATCATTCTGCGGTACGTACCGGCATCTTTGCGAGAAAACTTTGCGATCTCCTCGCACGTACGGTCAATATCGACCCACTGCGTAATATAGCTTCCATCAGGGAACATCACATGGGAAGCGGGATCGACTTGAATGTACTCCAGTCCATACTCGGCCAGGGGCAGTTCCTGGTTGCGCCAGATGGGGCTTTCCATAAAGATGGCGTGTGCGGTCGAGCAGGTGTCATGGAAGAAGCCGGGGAGCGTTATCTCCTCGGTTGTCGCATTGCCACCAATTACGGAATGGGCCTCGAGGACCACACAGGAATAACCTGCCTTTGCCAGGTAAGCTGCTGTTACAAGGCTGTTGTGTCCTCCGCCGGCTACTACGATATCAAATTGATCTGTCACCTTCGCGTCTCCTGTCATGTCAAACAATCGAATATTAGATTAGCCCCGCGTTTACGAGGTCCTGCCGCAGTTCCTCACGCTCAGCAGCCGTGACTTGCACGAGGGGTGGACGTACCGGGCCACCCACCATACCCATGAGATCGCACCATGCTTTCAGATAGGCTATGGGCATAACGCGGCGCGTGGGCCAGGGATCGCGGAGCCATTTATCGAAGACCTGTCGTGCAGGGTCTAAACGACGCGCGATAACGGCAGCCTCGTCGACCCGGTTCTCGAATACAAGCGCCGTGTAGTCTTTGATGAGCGTATGGCCTGGCTTCTGGATCAGGAAAGGCGAGGCTGAGGACATATAGAGCTGGCAGCCATGTTCAACCATCAGGGTGAACAAGTTGCGCTCATCGGGATGGCTGACAAGGATGCGATCACTCACCAGGCGCAGTGTTTCAAGTGTATGAGGCATCTTCGGTGAGTTCTTGACGGCGACGATATTTTCCAGGTCCGCCAGGCGGCTCACCATTTGGGGACTCAAGGTGATTCCGGTGTAGCCAGTATTGGTGACGAGTATCCCGGCCTCGGTGCGATCCGATATGTAGCGGAAATAGCTGTAGATTTGCTCGTCATCGTAGGCCATGAAATAGGGATTGCCAACCGCCAGGTAATCGGCGCCGATACGCTCGGCATGGTGAGAAAGTTCAACGCTTTCCTTTACCGAAGTGTGTCCCGTATGTATCATCACCGGTACGCCGCCCCGGCACTCATCAACCACGATCTCGGCAGCACGCTTGCGCTCCTCTGTGGTGAGCGCCCAGAACTCGCTCATGAAGTGACCGCAATAGATGCCATCCAGCAGTTTGTTATCAATGCAATAGCGGATGTTGCTGCGCAGTCCTTGCTCGTCGAGTTCGTCATCCTGAGTGAAAGGATAGGGGATGGCTCCCCAGACGCCGCGCAGGTGGGTGCGCGCATACGACCTGGCATCTGAGCGGCTGTAGCGCTTAGATGCATTGACTAAACTCATCTGGTACCTTCCTTTCAGGCATCCAGCGGGAATGCCCCTACTACGCGCGCAGCGAGCTGCGCATCCAATCGGCCATTTGTGGGCGGTGCTTGTAAATGATGTTGTTGCAGACGTGATTCCCGTCCTCGAACATCCACAGTTCGGCCGCTCCCCCTGCTTCCGAGACCATCTTTTCCGCGTCCGCGGGCGGAATGAGCCGGTCCAGGCGTCCCATAATGATCAGCAGTGGGCAGCGAACCTTCTCCATTACGCCCGCCAGATTAAAGGATTCCAGTTTTGCCAGGGCTTCCGGCTCGCTGGTGGACCCGGTACGGGCGATGAATGCGTCACGTGTCAGCCTGGGTAGACGATCAAAGTGTCCTACGATGTTGTATCCACCGGCGACGGCGATGGCGGCCTGCACTCGCGGCTCAAATGCGGCCGCGCGGGGGGCATAGTATCCTCCCATGCTGACGCCCATCAGGCCCACACGGCTGGCATCCACATCTGGGCGACCTTCGAGGTAGTCGATGGCATAACGAACCGGCACCTCATAATCATGGCGCATTGGATGTTCAAACTCCATTTCGCCCTGTCCCGGGCCGTCAATGGCCAGCACAGCCATGCCCCGCTGCAAGAAATCGTTGCCATAGTTGTGCATTTCTTCCTTGACCGAATCGAGTCCGGGCACGAGAATTACCACGGGCGGCTTTGGAGTATGCCAGGGCTTTCTCAGGATACCGTACATAGTGGCTCCTCCCTCGTAGGGAATGGCTACATGTTCACCTGGGAAAGCAAAATAAGGCAAGGCTTTCTGGTAGACGGAAACGGTATGGTTATGCGCGGCACGCAGCTCGTCGGGGTGGCTGAGGAACAAAAATTTCCCGAAGTGGTAGGCCATGGCCGCGTGCAAATAGTGATAGGCCGCCGATTCATAGTTTCCTGCAGCTTCTGCCTTCTCTCCCATCTGTTCGTGCATAGTCCCGCACTCGGACCACTTCCGACACCAGTCGTCCCAGCGTTCTACACTGTTGGTGACGCGCTGGAAGTCATTGTAGTCGACACCATTGGCAACAAAGCGGGGAGCCCAGTTGTCAATCGCGCTTTGCACACGTTCATCTCTCGCCATGTGTTTTCCTTTCATTGATTGATTGTGTTCATATTCCTATGATTCTTGACAAAATAATCCGGTTACGGGGCCGATAAATCGGCGGTGGCCGCGATAAATCGGGCCCTACGCCCCAGCCATACCCCCCTTTTCAACCATAAGGATGGAGACCTATGTTAAACAAACATGTCATCATCCAGGTGCTTGAAGCGGATGACACGATCTGAAAGGCGCGTCAGGTCATCGTGGAGCTCGGTATCGAGTGTGCCGAGCAATCCATTGGTGGTGTTTCGCTGTAAGTTCGCCACTACCAGCAGGTGCTTGTCATGCTCGTCGTCCGGATTCGCCTCCTCGATCAGCGTCGTGAGCAGAGCCTTATAATCCTCTACCGCGTCCACCAGCGCATCGTATGCTTCTTGAATGGCGCGTACTTTCGCTTTACATGTATCGTAAACGCCTTTTCTTTCCGTCATGCGTATCTTCCTTCTGTTTCACATGCGTCGCCAGCGATATGGCAGCTCAACAACCGTGCCTGGCTCCTGAATCGCTGTGAGTTGCTCGAGTACGGCCGTCAGGATTATACGCTGCTGGTCGGGTCGACGTGGTTCACCCATCGGATTGCCCGTCGGAAAGCGTAGATAGCAAGCGCGAGATATATTGGCATGCGCGGTAATCTCCGGGCGCACCGTTACCGAAATGGTCGGGATACCTCGCGACTCTATAGCCCCTTGCAACAGCCCCACGGACTGGTGGCACATCGGTCAGCCAGGTGTGAGAACGGCAGCATCCGTGCCCTGGTCGCGCAGCCGTTCTGCTACGATTGGTGCCGTTGTATCGCGCAGGAGACGACCATCTGGAATAAAGCCCATGAAGCCAAAGTGCATGGGCGCTACAGCTCCGATGATACCCATGTCCGCCAGATCATGCAGGCGGTCGATGGGAAAGACACAGTTAGGGTCAGCGTTCGCATCGGTTGTGTCATAATGGGCATGATCTACCGCAATGTCATTCGCGGGTGTATCGCCAGGGATTTCACGAAAGCTGGGATCACCATGGGGATCGCGCAGGTCATGAACTGGTTGACTTTTTAAGTGGACGCCCGCCGTTGAGACGAGCGCGACAGTACATTCCGCGAGCGGTTTGCGCATGGGCGTCCAGGCTATCGAGTCGTTGGGGGTGAAGTTGGCATTGTCATGCATCTCACCAATGAGCTTGAGCCAACGCCGGAAACGTTCTTCCAGGTCAGGTGTAGGCATTATTCGGCATCTCCCTAGCACATGAGTATAATAATGTATGTTGACAAATTCATCAGGGCCGATAATGGACTTTGACAAAATAGTCCGGCTCCAGGGGCCGATAAATCGGCGATGGGCGCGATGAATCGGCCCCTACGGGCCGATAGGGTGATTATACAGTTTTTAGCCTATAGGGTGATCATACAGTTTTCGACGCATCCAATCGGCCTGCTGCGGTCGATGTTTGTAAGGGATGTTGTTGCAGACGAGTTCCGCCCTGCTGCCTGCCTCGGCGGCTATGCGCTCCCCCTGTTCTGCCGGCACAAGCCTGTCGCGGCGGCCCTGGATGACCAGGAGAGGACATGTTATCCTCTCTGCCACGCCTTGCAGATTGAATTGCTGCAACTTATCGAGCGCATCCTCTTCGTTAGCGACTTTGAGACGGTGAACCATCGTTTCGCGGCTTATGCGAGGGCGGTTTCTGAAATTCGTGGCCTGGTTGTATGGCCCGCAATTTTCGATGGCGGCCTTTATGCGCTGCTCAAATGCGGCGGCACGTACGGAAAACTGACCGCCAAAACTGACACCCATCAGGCCCACGCGGGCTGCGTCTACATCCGGACGGCTCTCAAGGTAGTCAATGGTGTATTTTACGGGCACCTCGTAATCGTGGCGCAAAGGAAACTCGAATTCCATCTCTCCCTGTCCCGGGCCGTCGATGGCCAGCACCGCCATGCCCCGCCGCAGAAAGTCATCGCCATACAAGTGCAACTCTTCCTTCACAGAATCAAGTCCGGGTACGAGAATCACCACAGGGGGCTTAGGAGTATGCCAGGGTTTTCTCAGAATGCCGTACATTGTGGCTCCTCCCTCGTAAGGAATAGCCACGTGCTCACCGGGAAAATCAAAATATGGCAAAGCTCGCCGGTAATCGCGCACGACGTGGTTATGCGCGACACGCAGTTCACCGGGCTTCTGCACAAACAAATATTTGCCGAAATGGTAGGAGATGGCAGCGTGGAAATAGTGGTACGCCGCGGATATGTAATTTCCCTCTGCTTCAGCCTGCTCTCCCATCCCCTCGTGCATGGCTCCGCATTCGGACCATGCCTGGCACCAGTCGTCCCAACGTTCTACGCTATTCGTCACGCGTTGAAAATCATTAAAATCTACGCCGTTGGAGATAAACCTGGGAGCCCAGTTATCTATCGCGCTCTGTACCTGTTCATCTCTCGCCATGTGCTTCTGTTGATCCTTTCCAGATGCGGTATATGGATGTAGGGGCCGATTGATCGCGCCCACCGCCAACAAATCGGCCCTTCTAGCCGGATTCATTTGTTAAAGCTCATTACCGGCCCTGCCTCGAACCAGCCCTTCTATCAGTTTTAAGCGTTGGAGAGAGTGCCACCCAGGTAGAGATGACCGATCTCAGGGTTGTTGAGAATATCTGTGTGCGACCCCTCCAGCCGTACGCGGCCGCTTTCCAATACGACGCCGTTGTTGGCAAGGCTCAAGCCGGTGCGGGCATTTTGTTCGACCAGCACAATGGTTCTGCCGCTGCTTTGCATGACTTTAATTTTCTCGATGACCTGTTTGAACGTCCTGGGGTCCAATCCCATGGATGGTTCGTCCAGCAAGATCACACGAGGGTCGAGCATGAGGCAGCGTGCGAATTCGACGAGGCGCTGCTGACCTCCCGAGAGGCTGCCTGCTTTATCACGTGCGCGTTCCTTGACGATGGGAAACTTCTCCTCGACCTCGTGGAGGCGTCGCTCCACGAGGGCTGCATCATGCAGCGTATATGCTCCCAGCCGAACATTTTCCCGCACCGTCATGGTGGGGAAGAGGCTGTGGCTTTGCGGTACCTGTACAATGCCCAGCGCCAGTATCTGGCGTGGAGACAGGCCAACGATGGAACGACCATCAAAAGTTATTTTACCCTGGCGTGGTTTCAAGAGGCCACTGAGGACGCGCAAGACCGTGGATTTGCCGGCACCATTAGGCCCGACGATACAGGTAGTGGTACCCTGCTCTACTTGCAGGCTGACGCCTTTAAGTACATCGCCGCCATCGTACCCGGCATAGATATCATGTAATTCCAGCAGCATCTTTTTAGTCTCCCAAATACGCTTCCAGCACGGCGGGATTCGCTCGCACCTCCACAGGTGTTCCCTCGGCAATCTTCGTACCGCGATGCATAACCATAATCTTGTGGCAAAGCCCCATTACAAATTCCATATTATGTTCGACTATAAGAAAAGTTGTGCCGCGCTCGTTGAGAGTACGGATACGATCTGTCAGATAGTTGATCATGGTGGGGTTGATGCCTCCGGCCGGTTCATCCAGCAGGATCACACGCGGCTCGGCAATCAACACGAACGCGAACTCCAATAACTTCTTCTGCCCATAGGACAGGTTACCGGCAGGCAGGTTCTTGAGTTTTGTCAGTCCCACAAAGTCCAGCAGTTCCAGGGCGCGTTTCTGTTCGTGAGTTGAACTCCAGCGGCTCAACAATCCTTTCAAGTCATTGCGCTGTGCGGCAACGTGCATATTCTCCAGCACTGTGAGGCGTGGAAAGACACGAGTCAGTTGAAAGGTGCGCCCCATGCCCAGGCGAAAGACTTTGTCTGGCGCTGCATTGGTGATGGTTTGTCCCTGAAAACGCACCTGCCCGCTGTCGATACGTTCGTAGCCGGTCATCACATTAAACAGGGTTGTTTTCCCGGATCCATTCGGACCAATCAGGCCGGTGATGGAGCCCTGTTCCACGCTGATTGAGCAGGTATTCAAGGCCTGAATACCCCCAAATGCTTTAGAGACATCCTGCGCTTCCAACAAGCTCATAAGTTGATCCCTTCCTTCTTTTCGGCGCCAGTACCCTGATTCGGAAGTGTGGTGACCACGAGCCCGTCCTCATCGCGTCCATCCTCATACTGGTTGCGGGTCGCGCGGTATTTGGTCCAGCGGTCCTGAAGTGTGGGCAGAATGCCCCGCGGCAGCAACAACATCACTACCAGGAATAAAGCTCCATAAACGATCAGGTTATAGCCAGTCTCACCGTACTGTAATGTAAAGTATTGGTTCAGGGGCTCCAGGATCAGCGCGCCCAGGATCGGGCCGGAAATGGTTCCCAGACCGCCCAGGAAAGCCATCAACACAATCGCCACATCGAAGTTGGGATCAAAGATGGAGGCTGGGTAGACCGACTCGACGAAATAGGCATAGATGGCCCCAGCCGCACCCGCAAACAGTGCAGCTATGACAAATGCTGCCAGTTTGGAGGAACCCGTCTTTACGCCCAGGCCCAATGCGCGGTCCTCGTCATCGCGAATGGCCAGCAGCCCCAGGCCAAATTTGGAATTGCGTATCCACCAGGAGACCGCAATAGCAATGAGCAGCAGCACTAAGGACACGTAGTAGAACGGCGTATTGAAAAAGTAGCCGCTCCAGTCGACCGGGATAGGCAGACTCAGACCGGTAGATCCGTTGGTGAGTCCAATCAGGTTATAGGCCAGCAGTTGTATGATAAAGAACATGGCAATCGTGATGACTATGAATGTATGCCGCCGCACGCGCAGGGCAATCCAGCCGAGTGGAATCGAGGCAACCCCCGCTATCAGTGCAGTCAGGGGAACCAGGAAGAATGGTCCATATCCGCCCTGAATATTCCAGCGCTGGCACAGAATCGCCATAGCATAGGCGCCTATACCGAAGTAAGCAATGTGGCCCAACGAGATATAGCCGGCATAGCCGCCCAGGATATTCCAGCCGGCGGTAATGGCGGCAAAAATCAGAGTAAAGACTGCTATGGTCGTCACTGTCGGATCGGAAAACAGCAGCGGAAAGATGATAGCGAATGCCAGCAGGACTAGCAGCCCAACCGTTTTGAAGACCCTCATTGCTTCCTTCCTTCTGCCTGACCGAGCAATCCCTGGGGGCGAACCACCAGGATGATTACCAGCAGGATGAAAAAGACGGTGGTGGCCCAGACAGGCGACCAGACGACCGCGGTGACATCTTCGACCACAAGCATCCCCACAGAGGCGATCAACGCGCCCGATAAGCTACCCATCCCACCGAAGATGATGATGGCAAGCACGCGGGAGATCAGGTCATACGAACTGGCAGCATTAAAGGCGTTGGTCGCCCCAAACGCCATCCCACCGGCAGCGGCAAGAGCAATACCGATGCCAAACGTGATCGCCGAGACACGCTCTACATCTATGCCGATAAGTTCAGCCGCCACGCGATTCTGCATCGAGGCACGCAGGCTATGGCCAAACTTGGTGCGATAGATCAGCAGATACAGTCCACCCAACAGGACAACTGCCAGCAGGAAGCCAAACACATAGATGTAGGAAAGATAGAATCCTCCAATTTGGAACGAGGCCGTGGTATACCAGGCTTGCAGCTGCTTCACGTCAGCCGTAAAAATGAGGTTGAGTATGCCCTCGATGACCAGTGCCAACCCATACATTACCAGCAAGGACAGCATCGTGCGGTCGCGTTTGAGAGGACGAATAAAAAGAAACTCAATCAGCAGGCCGAGGCCAAACATCACGGGCATAGTTATGAGTAATCCTACAAACAGATCGATTTGGAAGTGCTGCTGCAAGACAAAGCTGAGGTAAGCACCGAGGATCACCAGGATGCCCTGCGCGATATTGATAATTTCCATCACGCCAAACACCAGGGTCAGCCCGGATGCCATCAATGCATAGACGCCTCCAGTTAAGATACCGGTGACGATCGCTTCAATAATGAGTCCCACGATAGTTCCTCTTTCAGGCACGGGCACTGATTGCCCTATGCGGCGTCGATGGTAGTGGACACCTGTCCACAATGGTTCTAAAGGGCGATCCTCGGGCCGCGATATACACACCCTGCAACACTTCATAAGAGGGCGACCCCTGGTCACCTACGGTAGGGGTGGGGCATCTTGTGGGTCCACGATGGCCCCTCCACCCCACCCTTCTCTCCCTGACAGTTTTTTGTGAACCCGCAAAACGCCCTGCCGAGCGGAGCGAGGAGAGGGCGGGGTGAGAGTCCGGCACGTGGGCCCCACCCACGGGCGCGATCAATCGGGCCCCTACCCCCTGGCCCTCGCTTCGCTCGGCCTTCTTTGCTCACCCATTCCAAAAAGTGTCGGGGAGAGAGCTCCACCCCACCCCTGGGCGGTGCAAGCACCCCCTCCCCACACCTCTCCACTCCCGCCCCTACTGTTGAACCGTCCCTTTCCAAAAAACCTACCGGTGAAAGCCCCTCGCTCCACCCGTGGGGCGCGATCAATCGGGCCCCTACGGCCAGCTGGGCTTCGGAAACTCAGGAGTATTAACTGCCTGATCCTGTGGTAACACGGGCACCACCGAACCCTTTTGCCATTGGAAAATGGCGGTTACCGAGGAGATATTTTCGCCCTGATCGTTGAATTTCGCCGGTCCCTGGACAGTTTGGAATGTGTCCGAATGTAACTCAGCGATCAGTTTCGTGTTATCGATGCTTTTAATTTTGTTCACAGCCTGCTGCAGCACCTGCCCTACTGAGAAGGCTTCCGCCGAATCGGCGCTGATCTGGTCTGCCGTACCACCGAACTTTGCCAGGAAGTCCTGCACCATTTGCTTGTTCTGGAACGTGTTAACACCGGGATACCAGCCGTTGGGATAGAAAAGGCCTTCCGCGACCTTAGTGCCCCCGATAGGCCCGGTAAATGACGAACCCTGGTCCGGACCTGCCGAAGCTGCGATGGCTTGCGGGTTGAAATGTTGTTGTTGAAAAGCCTTGACATAGGCGATGATGTCAGGCAGCATGGAACCCAACACGACCAGTTGCGCGTGCGAAGCAATTACCTTTTGCGCGATTGGCGTGAAGTCGGTGGTTTCTGCCGGGTACACCTGGTAGGAAGCTGTTTTGATTCCACCTTGCTCCAGGGCTGCTTTCGCCGTGTCTATCATAGGCTGTGTAAACGGGTCATCCTCAGTAGCGTAAGCCGCTGAGGTGGGCCGCTGCGACGCTGGCAGCGAAAGGATATACGACGTGAAGCCGTTCAACTGGCTGACAACCGGCGGGGATACCGCGAACAGATTGTGCAGCCCCTGTGTGAAGACGGATGGACCACCACCCGCACCCTCGACAAAGGCATAGCCATAGCGGCTGGCAACAACCGACGATGGTTTCGTCAGCAGGGTTGAGTACGGTCCCAACACCAGGTCATCGTGATTGACGGTGATGAATTTCTGATAGTTGGTCACAACCTGTGTCGTACTGCTGGCATCAGAGGCAAAGTCCAGTTGGACCTGGCGACCGAGCAGTCCGCCATTGTTGTTGACGGTTTGCTGCCAGAGTTGATACCCCTCCATAAGGGCTTTGCCATCGGCAGAGAAGTCACCCGAAAGTGAAACTGAAATACCGATTTTAATGGGCGTCTTCGTCTGGCTGGAACCGGAACCGGTTGAGCTTGTGGTACTACCACCACAGGCACTGAGCGCGAAAAGCGCTACGATTAAGACACAAATACCGTTCATGAATGTTCTTGGACGTAATACGTATCGTCCGATCATGACTCCCTCCTTCTTTAACGGGTCACTATAAATCTGGCCCATACGAGGTAACCAGAGCGGTTCCTCGCGATTCCTTACATGTCCTTTCTATGACACTTGAGGAATTTATTATGCTGTTCTTTAGGGACCTGGAAACCGCAGAAGAGAAATTTTCTGCTGCATTCCATCTATCTACATACGTATATCTCATCCTCAATATTTCTGCCATAGCACAATTTAGCCCAACAGTCCTAGCGGCTCCTCTATGAGCGTTGCTACTGTATCCAAAAATTGCGCTGCTCGTACGCCATCTGCAGCGCGATGGTCGCAAGAAAGGGTAAGTGTCATCATAGGTTGAACGGCAGGCTGACCATGTACAGGCACAACGCGTTCGGCTATGCGACCCACAGCCAGAATGGCCGCCTGGGGTTGATTTATCACGGCATTAAAAGCGTCTACCCCGTACATACCTAGATTGCTGATGGTAAAGGTACCATCTGAAATATCCTGCAAGCGGAGTTTGCCCGCCTGCGCCTTAGCTGATAGATCTTTGCGCGCCTGCGCGATCTGCGGCATACTGAGCTTGTCCGCCTGGTGGATAACCGGCACAACCAGCCCTTCCTGCGTAGCTACCGCCAACCCGATATGTATTTCATCATGCTGGATGATTGCGCCTTCCTGCCAGGAAGCGTTGAGCCGTGGATGTTCGCGCAAGGCTGCCGCCACGATCTTCACAAGCAGGTCTGTATAGGTTACCTTTTCAGATAATCGCTTCTGGACCAGTTCGCGCCAGGTTATCAAGCGACCGGCGTTGACCTCGCGCACAAGATAAAAGTGCGGCACGCTGGTCCAGCTCTGGGTTGTGCGCTCGGCCATGATGCGCCAGATATTACTGACAGCCGATGCTTGTCGCTCAACAACGTTCCTCGCAATTTCCGTCTCCTGTGTTGCAGGGGCAACGGCGGCCAGCACATCCTCGGTCAGGACCGCGCCCGCAGGTCCGCTGCCCTTGATCCCCAGCAGGTCCGTTCCACGCTCGTTTGCCAGGCGACGCGCCTTAGGTGAGGCTGCTACCAGGCGTGGCCGCGTTGTGAGCGATGTGTCCTGTTGCTGCCCCTGGATATGTGACAGCACATCAGCCTTCTGAATGCGCCGTCCCGTCGCCTTCACCTGGGCCAGGTCCAGGTTATGTTCAGCTGCGATACGAGCAGCCAACGGGCTGGCCGCGACACTCGTAGTTTGTGCAACGCCGGTAGTTCCAGCTTGCGGCTCGCCATGCCTATCCTCTGTGGTATTACCATTCAGTTCGACAGGTTCAGATTTTGCAACATGCCCTTGCCGCGGCAACTCATCGGCCGCCAGGATGGTAGCAATCACATGTCCCACCGGAACCTCGTCGCCATCCCTGGCAACCACATTGACAAGGCGACCGCTGGCAGGCGCCTCCAGTTCAACCGTAGCCTTGTCGGTTTCGATTTCAGCCACGGGCTCACCTTTTACGACAGGCTCGCCCTCCGCCTTGAGCCAGCGCACGATTTTCCCTGTATCCTGCGCCATCCCCAGCGCGGGCAATATGACATTTGTCGCCATTATGGGTCTCCCCACATTCTATCTTTCCGCACGAGCAACAGTAGATTCGGGTTGATAACCGTTGGCAAGCACGTTTAGATTGGATTGAGTTTCACGCGTCGTCGGTAATGGACCCGTGGCTGTGTAATAGCGCACACCGGCGACCAGCAGTTGCTCAGCAGGGAAGAGTGTGATGACTTCACAGCCGTCCTTTGTGACTACCAGTTGCTCCTCGATACGCGCCGCCGACCAGCCATCGCTGGCGGGCCAGAAGGTTTCCAGGGCGAAGACCATGCCTTCTTCAATCACCTCTGGATGGTCAAGCGAGACCAGGCGGCTGAAGATGGGCTTTTCCCAGATCGAGAGTCCCACGCCGTGTCCATACTGTAAGGCAAAGGCAGCTTCCTCGTTCGAGAATCCAAATTCTTCCGCCCTGGGCCACAGTTTGACGATATCAGCAGTCGTAACGCCCGGCTTGATCTGGTTGATAGCCACATCCAGGATATCGCGGCAGCGCTTATAGGCGTCCACCATGGCCTGCGAGGCGCTGCCAATGGCAAAGGTGCGATAATAGCAGGTGCGATAACCATTATAACTATGCAGGATGTCGAAATAGGCCGGATCACCGGGCCGCAATGCGCGGTCGCTGAAGACGTGCGGATGCGGGCTGCATCGCTCACCAGAAATGGCGTTCACGCCCTCTACGTGTTCTGATCCCATGTCGTACAGGACTTTGCTCACCAGGCCTACGCATTCGTTCTCTCGAATGCCCGGCTTCATGGCGCGGTAGAGTTCGTCGTAGGCCGCGTCGACCATCATGCATGCCGTATTGAGCAAGGTGATTTCGTCCTGGGTTTTGATCAGGCGTGCCTGCTGCATCAACTGCTGCCCATCTACAACTTTGATGCCTTCGGCCTGCAATGCGAACAGTACGGGTATTTCAACGGCATCCACCCCGACAGGTTGATTGAGTAGCCCTCGCGCTTCAAGCTCGATACGAATTTTACGGGCCACGTCCTCGGCTCTGCCAGCCTCGGGCAGCATGGCTCCGCGCTGCGTGGAGATGCCGGCGCGAGAACGTTCGCCTAACCACGGACAATACAACTGGTGATGCCGGGCGGCGGACCCAAAATCCCACATGATCGGTTCGTCATCCTGCGGCAGCAGGGTGAAGCGAGCCAGTTTATCCATGGCCCAGGTACCGATATGCGTGGCCGTGATGTAGCGCACATTGGTCATGTCAAAGCACAGCAGCGCGCCCAGTTCCGACTCCTTCAATATTTTTTTGATGCGTGCCAGCCGTTGATTGCGCAGCCGCTCAAAATTCGCCCGCTCTTCCCAATCCACGCCCATCAAGCCATAGGTCTTTATCGCCATTATCTTCCTCCTTCGTGCGATCACAAGAATCACTCTGATGAACTTTAACGATCTCATCATACCCGTAGGGGCTGTTGCAGGATTCTTTTTTCCCCGCCCCCCAAAAAAGAGGGGAGAAAGTGGGGACACCTGGGTACCCCGCACGCCCCGCCAAGGGGCTACCGCCCCTTGGAACCCCGCTTTTTCTGTTCTTGCAACAGCCCTGTCATACCCATAGGGGCAGGGCAGGACACAGTTGTCAAAGTCCATCAGCATTAGAGTTTAGATACGTCCACATAACGTTTTCGCCAGTTCCGCAACTGTTTCTGCGGTTGGTACGGTCAGGTCTTCGAGCACCGGGGAGAAAGGCACGGGGACATCCATTGCTCCCATGCGTTTGACCGGCGCATCCAGGTAGTAGAAGGCGCCATCCGCGATAACCGATGCGATCTCAGCCGTCACGCCGTAGCGCTCGTAGCCCTCGTCAACGACGATGGCACGGCTGGTCTTCTTAGCCGAATCAATCAGGGTTTGTTTATCAAGTGGAAACGTCGTACGGGGATCAATAACTTCGGCGCTGATACCAGCCTGCTCCAATACCTCCGCGGCAGCCAGGCAGACCTGCACCATGCTGCTCGTAGCTACCAGTGTGATATCGGTGCCCAGGCGTTTGATATCGGCAACACCAAAGGGAATCGTATATTCGCCTTCAGGGACCGGACCTTTCAGCTGGTACATCATCTTGTCTTCAAAGAAGACCACCGGGTTTTCATCGCGAATAGCCGTTTTAAGCAGTCCCTTGGCATCATAAGGGGTAGAGGGCAGTACCACCTTTAAGCCTGGAATATGGCTGACCCAGGCATGCAGGCTCTGACTGTGCTGCGCCGCCGAGCGGCGTGTAGCTCCCAGCGTCGTGCGCACAACTACCGGTACCTTGAGTTTGCCGCCGGACATGTAATGCACCTTGGCGGCCTGGTTCACAATCTGATCCATCGCCAGCCCGATGAAGTCACCGAACATCAGGTCCACCACCGGGCGCATGCCGGTCATGGCACTGCCTACTCCCAGCCCGGTGATGCCTGCTTCCGAGATCGGTGAGTCAATCACACGAGCAGGACCAAATTCTTCGACCAGCCCGGCAAGGACCTTGAACGGCGTTCCGGCCTCGGCCACATCTTCACCAATAATAAATACGGATGGGTCGCGGCGCATCTCTTCGGCCAGCGCTTCACGAATG
>WNFT01005002.1_pt1 | contig 15991 bp, 14 predicted proteins | sample 5400191 | NCBI WGS metagenome assembly WNFT01 (sample SAMN13153359, study PRJNA577476) | soil metagenome | isolation source: 80 cm saprolite under Madrone tree | place: USA:California | collected 2016-06-14 | reverse complement strand
GTCGTCCAGCAGTCCAGCGATTCGATCGCCTTCAGCCCGTCGCCTCGATTCGGGCATCGTCTGAAGAACGCCGACCCACTGCCTGTCATCTGCCACTCACGACCAAGCCGCTCCGCGAAGTCTTTCACCCGGCTGTCGGCGCGCTCGGCGGCGCGCAGCAGCTCGTTGGGCGGCCCGCCCTTCGTTTCGTCCCACGCACCGTAAACGCTTGCGGTCGATAGTTCGATACCAGGCCAGGCGATCGCAAACCAGGCGAGCTCGGTCGGCAGCGGCTTGAGCTGCTCGCCGATCCCTTCCGCCAGCGCGCGGCCGCCCGCGAGGAAAAACGGCACGTCGGCGCCGAGGGCGCGGGCAATTTCGGCCATCTTGACGTCGACTCCGTGAATCATGTTCACCGCCCGCAACGCGCTCGCCGCGTCGGAGCTGGCGCCTCCCAGGCCGGCGCCTGGCGGGATGCGTTTGTGCAGATGGAAGTCGGTGGGGAGCTCGCGACCCACAGCTGCTTCGATCGCCGCGAGAGCCTTGACGACCATGTTGTTCCCCGCCGCGGGAATGGGCAGGCCGTCGGCTGCGAATGAGGTCCGCCTGGCGGGCGCGGCCTCGAGGAGGTCGTGCAGCGCGACCGATTGCATGTGCGTTCGGATGTCGTGGAGTCCATCGCCGCGCCGCCCGATGACTTTGAGGTCCAGGTTCAGCTTGGCGCGCGCGGGCAGCGCGACTTTCAACTGCGGCTGGGTCGAAGGTTCGCTCGGTACCTGACGGCGCGCTCCTGATAGTGCTTGGCGGCAGTGCCCACCCAGCTCTGCGACGAACCGTCCAAAGTCTTCCGCACCGTGGCCGGCACGCCTGCCGCCAGGTGGCCGGCAGGCACCGACTTGCCCTCACCGAGGACCGCTCCCGCCGCCAGCATCGAACCAGCGCCGAGCCGGCTGCGCTGCAGCATGGTCGCGCCCATCCCCACCAGCGCCCCTTGCTCGACGATGCAGCCCTCCAGCAGTGCGGAGTGGCCGACGCTCGCGTTGCGCTCGATCAGCGTCGGAAGGTCGCGCGCGCAGTGGACGACGACGTTGTCCTGGATGTTGGCGCCCTCGCCGACCTTGATCGCAGCCTCGTCCCCACGCAGCACAGCCCCGAACCAAACGCTCGCGCCGGCGCCGACCTCGACGTCACCGATGAGGACCGCGGTCGGCGCGATGTAGGCGTCGGGATGCACTGTAGGGCGCTTTCCGCTGAGCTCGAACTCCACTGGCCTCTATAATCCTAGCTTCGTGCTCTTCCCCCACCTGGAATCGAAACGTGGCTAAGCGAACCGCATCGGCCAAGAAGCAGGCGCGCGCGAGCGTGCGCCGGACAATTCGTAATCGAGCCGTGCGCTCCGAGGTCAAGACGAAGATCGTGAAGGCCCGCCGTTCGCTGACCGGAGGTCCGGTGGCGGAATCGGACCGCTATGCAATCGCTCTCGAAGCCATACGCGCGCTCGACCGCGCCGCGTCCAAAGGCATCCTGCATCGCAACAACGCCGCTCGCCGGAAAGCCCGGCTGACCCGGCAGCTGGTCAAGCTGGGCGGGCTGCCGGCCGCCGTCGGGGCTGCGACTGCGGGTGGCAGGTCGAAGAAGGGTGCAGCGCCGGCGAAGGGCGGCGCCGCCGCCGCGGCCGCGAAAACCAAGGCCCCAGACAAGAAAGCAGCGGCGAAGAAACCCGGCTCGAAGTAGTCCTGGACTACATTCGGGCCAGGAGGACGTCGAGCCCCAGCTCGGGGTCGATCTGTCCCGACTTCACCTCCCATTCGTAGTCGCGAATCGCGCGCAAGGCCGCCTCCAGGCTGTCGGGGTCTGTGTCGCGAGCGGTCTCGAAAGCCTTCTGGAGTACAAAGGGATGCTCGCTCATCTGCGCTTTGACCTCGGACAGCGACTCACCCCGATCCTGCCTGGCACGCACTGCCAGAACGAGTGCGACATGCCGCGCCATGCGGTAGGCGACCGAGGTCGGCTGCATGCCACCTCGCGAAAGCCCGCGAGCGATGTTGAGCGCGTCCGGGGTTGGGTGCGGAAGCAAGTTGTCGGTGAGCTTGAAGATCTCGTCCTCGCGTCCTCCCGCGAGCAGCTCGGTCACGACCTCACCCGTCAGCTTCGAGCCTGACGCCTTGTACGCGGCGAGCTTGGCCAGCTCGGAGTCGATCACCGTGAGGTCCGGCGGCGTCACGCGGACGACCTGCGCCGCGATCGCCGGAGTCAGACCATGATCGTGCGCTCGTCTGGCGGCCCACTCGTTCAGCGACCGGCCCTTGAGGTGCACCATCTCTTCGACCGTGCCGCCGGCGGCGGTCACAGCCTTCGCCAGTTTGTTGCCGGCGCCGAGCCTGCCGGCGACGGTGATCAGAACCCGGGTGGTGGCCGGGACATCAGCCAATGCGGTTGCGAGGCCTTCAGCGCGGGCGGCGGGCACCATGGTCGCGGCGACGACTCGATATGGGTCGAGAAACGGCGCCTGCAGCACGGAATCCTGGAGGCGCGCGGCGTTGAGGCCCTGGCCTTCGAGGCGGTCGAAACCAAAGTCGGAGACCAACTCCGACCGCCAGGCCTCCAGGGTCGTCCTCGCCTTCTCTTCGACAAGGAAGCGTTCCTCGCCGTGGAGCAGCAGGATCGCGGCGCTGTGCTTGGGGTTCGCCATGACTGTGCTGCTGCGATCGTAACCGCGACCTGCGGCGTGTCACATGGGTAGCGTGATCGTGCCCTCCTGGTCCGTGCGCAAGACGGTCTTTGGGAAATCGCGCGCGAGCCTCCCCGATGCGAGTGATGCGATCAGCTGCGCGTTCGAGGTCACGCGCTCCAGACCCGGCGAGAGGCGACTGCGGCCGCCGGCGGGCAGCAAGAGATAAGTACACGAGCCGGCCAGCCGTGAGGCGGCGATCGTTTGCGCATCGAGGTCGAGATCGCTCAGGTCGCAAAAGCTGCGGCCGGACTGGGCGACGACTCGGAGCCCGAGGTAGGCGGCGCCGGCCTGGTCCCCGGGAGCGCCCGGCTCAGGTGAGATCACCTCGAGCTTGAAACCGGCTGCCTCGAGCAGGTCACCGGCTCGCGCGCGCATGACTTTGGCACCTCGCGCGACTGCTGTGTACGCGGCGCTCCGCCAGGCCGACCCGGTGAGCTGAGCGTCGGGGATGAGCACAGTCCCCGCCGGTCGGTCCAGGCCCGCGAAACCCGCGATGTGGCCCAGACCCGGTGCGGTAATGGCGACCAGGTCCAGCCTGGCCTGCCACGGCGGCAGGATCTGTCCGAGCTCGTCGCTCAGACGAGCGGGACTCGGCCCGGCGTCGACGAGGATCACGCCCTGCGCGCTCCGGAAGAGGATGGCCTGCCCGTTGCCGACTGCAAGCACGCTGACCTGCGGCGGCGACATCGCCCACATGCATAGGGCGGTGCCGGCGATCAGGGCGGGGGCCACTAAGGCCGTCCCCAACGCGAGTGCGCGGCGGCGTGGGTTGACGTGACCCGCGGCGATGAACGCCCCAAGGCCGGCGTAGTAGGCGAGGCCGGCCCAGGTTGGGAACCGGACGACCGGGATCGCCGCAGCGGGCAGCCGTGCCAGCAGGTAAGCCAGTTGTTCGATGTAGGCGAGGAGCCCGGCAATCGGCAGAGCAGCCAAGCGGGCCAGGTCGGGAATGACCGACAGCGGGCCCAGGGCGAGGCCGGCGGCGACGATAAACGGCAGGATCGGCAGCACGAGGGCGTTCGCGATGGGCCCCACGGGTGAAAGCAGATGGAAATCGGTGGCCATCATGGGGAGGATGCCGACCTGCGCGGCGCAGGTGACCGCGAATGGCTCTCTGAAGAAGAGCGGAAGCCACTGCAGGCTCCGCTCGATGCAGGGCGTGAGCAGGATGATCGCTGCCGTCCCTGCGAACGAGAGCTGGAAACCTACGTCCCACGCGAGCTCTGGCCGCCACGCCAGCATGGCGGCCGCCGTGGCCGCAAGTGACGTCCACACATGAGACGGGCGGCCGAGGCCGGCGGCGGCGATGGCCATGCCGCCCATCACGGCGGCGCGGATCGCGGCGGGGGTGGCGCCGCCGGCAAGCGCGTAGAGACCGATGAAGCAAAGGGCGGGCACGGTCGCGTATCCGCGGAGGATGGGTTGAAGCGCACTTTGAACGATGCGAGCGAATACGGCGACCTTGAGCCCGCTCAAGACCAGCAGGTGAACAAGCCCGGTCGCGATGAGCGCCTGCTGGAGAGCCGGCGGGATTCCCTGCCGGATGCCGAGCACCACGCCCAGGAGGACAGCGGCATGCGGCGCGGGCAACGCCGCGAGGACGGCAGCGATATAGCGCGCTCGCAGCCAGGACGGGAGCCCCGCGATTCCGGAGGCGGGGTTGGTCACGTTGATGCCCGTGGTATCGAGCTCGAGATATGCATGGCGCTGGGCCAGGTACGCCCGGCGATCGAATGACGGCAGGTCGCGCGGCAATGCGAGCTTGCCCGTGGCGTTCAGCTGATCGCCGAAGCCTGCTTCAGCGGGCCCTCGCCACCGCACCATCACGTTGCCGACGCCGGCGACCGGCGAGCCGTCGACGAGAATCAGGTCGGGCTCGACGAGGACTTCCGAACCTCCCGCTGCCGCCCGGGTGTCGTCGGCGACATGGCCGGTGATGGTCGCGGTCTGACCCGCCAAAGCCACGGCGCGGGTCGGGGCGCCGGCATCCAGCGCCGGGAACTCTGCGCGCCCGACGGCGAGGAGGGCCGCCATCAACGCGAGCGCGAGCACGGCAGGACGGATCGCGATCGCAAGAGCCAGGCATGGAATTGCAAGGGCAACCGCGAGCGCGCCGATCCACGATTGGGAAGGAGTGATCACCACCGCAGCTGCAAGCGCGATCGACCACGAGACTGCTATCACCAGGAGGGGCGCCCGGGCGAGAGAGCGCAGGTCGCGGCCGTTGCGGGACTCGTTCACAGCGTCAGATAGCGGCGCGCGACCACGAAGTCGGCTTCGCTCATCCCCAGGATCTCGACCAGCTCGCGTGTGTTTTGAAATCCGCCAAAGTTCGTGCGGTAGTCGATGACGTTCTGCGCGAACGCGCTTGTAAAACCTGGAACGACCTCGAGCTCTTCAAGGGTGGCCGTGTTGAGGTTGGCCCGGACCAGGATGGTTTTGCCGGCGGAGCCCTTTGCGAACGGGACCTTGATCTGCTCGCCATCCTTCAGGCGGCCGGCCAGGTTGGGGAGACGCGTGATGTCTGCTTCCACGGACAGTCCGCCAGCGGAGGCGATGGCGTCGTAAACGCGATCCCCGCGCTTCATCCGGTAGAGGCCGGGGTGCTCGACCGCGCCGACCACGTGGACCAGGAGGCCGGCCGGGGCCGGGATGTCGACGTTGCCTGCGGTTGCTGCGGCGGCTGCCTCTGCGGCGGTCACGGGGCTGGGGTGTGTGGTGGCCGATGTATAGAGGTAGGCTCCAGCCACCGCGCCGATCCCAAGCAGCACCGGGAGGGCGAGGGCAAGGAGCGCCTTCCAGCCTGGAATCAAGCTGAGGTGGTTGCTCATGCAGGCGAGGCTAGGACGCGCGCGTGGGAACGAAAACCCAGCCTGTTAAGGATTTCGCGTGCATCGGCTGGTTCCGGGGGAAGGATTCGAACCTTCGGTCGAGGATCCAAAGTCCTCTGCCTTACCTCTTGGCCACCCCGGAAAGGTTGCCTGGTTATCAATGGTGGCCCGGCGACGAACTGTGCGCCCGGCGAGCCCTAAAAGAGTATGAGGAACGCTCTGGCCGGCCAGAGACGTGACCTCGGGCGGGTGGAGGGCGTTGGGTCTTTCTGATGAGGGCTGTGCTTCTGTCGCTGCTGGTGGTGTTGATCGTGGCTTGCGGGGCCTACCGCTTCCCGGGCCAGACCCCGCCTGGAACCGGCACCGTGGGCGGCCACGTGAGTGCGGTTCCGTGCTCGCCAGTCGAGGCGGCGAACCTGCCGCCGTGCGCCGGCCGGCCGGCGGCCGGTTTGGAGATCGATTTCACCGGCAACGGCACCGCGGTGGGCACGCGGACCGACTCGAGCGGCGCCTATTCGGTCGACCTTCCCGCAGGGACCTGGAGGGTGAGCTTCAAGAGCTTCATGCGGATCATCAGCGGCCCGCCCATGGTGAAGGTCCAGGCGGGTTCCAGCGTGGTTGCGGACTACGTCGTCGACTCGGGGATTCGCGTTCCGATCGCTAAGGAACCATCCCAAACCCCCACCCTCCCGAGGGGGGCGCTCGGGGTACTGGCAGCCTAGGGCGGGCCGCCCGACGGCCGCAACCCTGCCTGTAAAGGGAGGTTCAGGGAACCAGGTTGATCAGCCTGTCCTGGACGTAGATGACCTTGGAAGGGCGGCCGCCGTTGAGCGCGGCGCGGACCTTCTCGCTGGCCAGGGCCAGGGCTAGCGCCTGCTCTTCCGAAAGCCCCGTCGCCGCCGTCAGCCGGTCCCTCACCTTCCCCGCGACCTGAACCACCAGCGTCATCTGCGGCTCGGCCGCGGCCGCGGCGTCGAACTCCGGCCACGGCGCGTCCGCCAGCAGGCCACGCTCGGGTCCGCCCTCCCCCAGCCGCTCCCACATCTCCTCGCTGATATGAGGTCCGATCGGGTTCAGCAGCTTGACCAGGGTGCGCACCGCGGAATCCCAAACCGTATCGCGCGCTCCTCCGCCTTGCAGGTAGTCCTGCATCGCGTTGGCGAGCTCCATCAAGTACGCCACCGCGGTGTTGAACCGCAGGTCGTCGTAATCCTCGGTCACCTTCTTGACTGTCTGCGCAACCTTGCGTCGCAACAGCGTCTGATCGGCGCCAGCCGGCGACGCGCCGGCCACCTGGATCGATTGCGGTTCCAGCACGATCCGCCACACCCGCTGCAGGAAGCGGACAACTCCATGCAGGCCGGCATCGTCCCACTCCACGTCCTCTTCGGGAGGACCGATGAACATCTCGTAGATGCGCCCGGCGTCGGCGCCGTCCTTCTCGACCAGCTCGTCAGGTGACACCCCGTTGCCGGCCGACTTCGACATCACCTGTCCAAATCGCTTGACCATGCCCTGGTTGAATAACCGGATGAACGGCTCCGAGACGTCGAGCATCCCGGCGTCGAACAGCACCTTGGCGAAGAACCGCGAGTAGAGCAGGTGCAGGATCGCGTGCTCGACCCCGCCCGTGTACTGGTCGACGGCCATCCAGTGGTTGGCCAGCTCGGGATCGAAGGGTTCCTTGTCGTCGTGAGGGCTTGCGTAGCGCAGGAAGTACCAGGACGAATCGACGAACGTGTCCATCGTGTCGGTCTCGCGCCGCGCTTCGCGCCCGCATTTCGGGCACGTCGTGCGCCAGAACTCCGGATTGTCGGCGAGCGGCTTGTATTCGTCCGGCAGGAGTACCGGTAGCTTGTCCTTGGGCACGGGCACGATGCCGTCGACCTCACAGTAGACCATGGGAATCGGCGCGCCCCAGTAGCGCTGCCGTGAAACGAGCCAGTCGCGCAGCCGGTACTTCACTGTTCGCTTCCCGAGGCCCTTCTCCTCCAGCCACGTGACGATGCTGGCGAGACCAGTCTTGCTCTCGAGGCCGTCGAACTGGCCGCTGTTCACCATCACGCCCGGCCCTAAATAGGCCGCACTCAAGTCGTCGCCGGCGCCGCCGGCAGGCGCGATGACCTCGCGGATCGGCAGGTTGTACTTCCGCGCGAAGTCGAAATCGCGCTCATCGTGCGCCGGCACGGCCATGATCGCCCCGGTGCCGTAGGTCATCAGCACGTAGTCGGCGACCCAGATCTGGATCTTCTCGCCGTTGAGAGGATTGATCGCGAAGCCGCCGGTGGCGACGCCATTCTTCTCGCGCTCGGTCGAGAGGCGGTCGATCTCGCTCGCCTTGCGCGCGTTGGCGACGTACTCGCGCACCCGGTCGCGGTTGGCGTCGGTCGTGACCTTCTCCACCAACGGATGCTCGGGCGCCAGCACCATGAACGTCGCGCCGAACAAGGTGTCAGGTCGCGTCGTGAAGATGCGGATCGACTCCCCCTCGTGCCCAACCACTGGGAAATCGACCTCCGCCCCTTCGCTACGGCCGATCCAGTTCGTCTGCATCAACCGCACCTTGTGCGGCCACTTGTCCAGCAGCTGCAGGTCGTCCAGCAGGCGCTCGGCGTAGTCGGTGATCTTGAAGAACCACTGCTCCAGATCGCGTTTCTCGACCTCGACGTCCGGATGCCGCCAGCAGCGGCCGTTGATGACCTGTTCGTTGGCCAGCACGGTCTTGTCCACGGGGCACCAATTGACCGGCGACATGGCACGATAAGCCAGGCCGCGCTCATAGAAGAGCAGGAAGAGCCACTCGGTCCACCGGTAGTAGTCGGGTAAGCAGCTGGTGACCTCGCGGTCCCAGTCGTACAGAATCCCCAGCATCTTCAGCTCGCGTTTGAACTTCACGATGTTCGCGAGCGTCCAATCCCGCGGGTGAACCCCGCCACGCTTCATCGCTGCGTTTTCCGCCGGCAGGCCGAACGCGTCCCATCCGAACGGATGCAGCACCTCGAAGCCCTGCATTCGCTTCATGCGCGCCAGGACATCGCCCATCACGTAGTTACGCGCGTGACCTACCGTCATGTCGCCAGACGGATACGGGTACATCACGAGGTCGTAGTACTTGGGCTTGGGCGACCTGTCCGAAGCCTTCATCACCCCGCGCTCGACCCAGATCTTCTGCCACTTGGGCTCGATCTCCTGCGGAACGTAGGTGCTACGCCGGGTGCTGCTCATGTGAACCTTCAATTCTATTTTCTCTACGCCGGCGTTCGATCAGAGGGCCGAGCTCATGGCCGACGATCGCGCCGAGCACCAGCGCCGCGCCCGCCCCTTGCAGCGCATTCAGCCGCTGGCCCGCCAGGACAATGGACGCAGCCAATGCCCAGGCCGGCTCGGTGGCGAGGATGAGCGCGGTGCGGCTGGCGTCGAGGTGCGCCTGCGCCCAAGTCTGGACGTAGAACGCAACCGCGGATGCGAACACGCCCGTGATCACGATGGCGAACCACACCTGCCCCGTAGGGAGATGTGTCAGCGACGGAGTCCCGCCGATGCTGAACAGCACCGCGCACGTCCCCATCTGCACCATCGCCAGGGGCGCGGCCCGCAGGCCGGGCGACCACTGGCTCAGGAGCACGATGTGCAGCGCGTACAGCACGGCGCAGACGAGCACGAGGGCATCGCCGATGCCGATTCCAGCGCCGCTGCCCGCGAGAATGAGAGTTCCGGTGAGCGCAACGACGCCCGCGATCGCGGTTCGGCGATGCACCGAGACCCCGAACAGCCTGTCGATCAGCGGCGTGAAGACGACAAACAAGCCGGTGATGAGCCCGGCGTTGCCCGGGCTGGTCGTCGTCTGGCCGAGCGTCTGGAAAAGATAGCCGCCGGCGAGCACCGTCCCCGCGACCACTCCCACCCAAAGCTCGCGTCGCGACGGCAGCCGGTGCACGACGACGGCCATTACCAGTGCGGCGAGCAAGAACCGGAGCTCGAGAAAAGGTAGGACCGGGTACTGTGTGATCGCGTCCTTGACCAGGACGAATGTCCAGCCCCAGACCGCGGTCACCATCAATAGAAAGAAGACGTAGATCAATGGAGCGACTGTGGGCGCCGTGGCGCATGGAGTACATCACGGGTGAGCAGCGGCCAGGGTGTCTGTTCTGCCGCGTCCTCGAGAATCCAGACGACCCGGATGCCGAGCTCGTCGTTTGGCGGCCTCAGGGGGCGCTCGTGATGCTGAACAAGTTCCCGTACAACCCCGGACACGTCATGGTCGCTCCCGCCGCCCACCAGGGCGAGGTCGAGAACCTCGACGACGACCAGACCGCCGATCTCATGCGCGCCCTGAAGCGAACGATCGTCGTCCTCCGTGAGGAGTTGAAGCCCGAAGGGTTCAACATCGGAGCCAACAGCGGCCGTGCCGCCGGCGCGGGCATCCCAGACCACGTGCACTTTCACGCGGTGCCGCGATGGAACGGCGACACCAACTTCATGCCGGTGCTGGCCGAGGTCAAGGTGGTCAACGAGCACCTGCTGCAGACCGCGGCGAAGCTGCGGAAGGCTTTCTCATCCAGCTGACGCGGCCACCCACGACGGTCGCCACCACGCTGCCGTCGTCGACAACCGTCAAATCGCACAGCATGCCTTCACGCAACGCACCCAGGTCGCGCTCCATGCCGACTGCGTACGCCGCGCTCGACGTGTATGAGCGCAGCGCCAACGCGCGCGACACGGCGAGATCCGCATGCCATTTCGCGCGGCGCCGCCAGGCGGTCGCCGCATCGATGCCGAGCAATGGATCGGCGGTCTCGACCGGCGCGTCCGAACCGAACGCAAGCCGGGCACCCGCCCGCTCCAGAGCACCCCACGCGTATGCGTGCGCGCTCACTTTGGGCCAGTACTCTTCCGCGAGGTCGCGGTCGGCGACGGCGTGGATCGGCTGCATCGAAGCGATTGCGCCCACGCGCGCAAACCGCCGCATGTCCTTGGGATCGACACACTGCGCGTGCTCGATGCGCGGCCGCCAGGAACGCCATGCCCTACCGTGCGGGGCCAGCGCGTCGAGAGCCCTGCGGACCGCGCCGTCTCCGATTGCGTGCAAGCACACGTTCAGCTCGGCTCGCGCGCACCGATCGATCATGTCCACCAGTTCCTGCTGCGGGAGTCGCACTGTGCCCGAACCATCGAGCATCTCGGCGGTTCGGCTCCCCAAGGAGCCGTCGAGGAATGCCTTGACGCCCCAGATCCGAAGCCACTCATCGCCCCAGCCCGAGCGCACTCCGATCCGCTCGGCGTGATGGAGGTCGGCGAGGGGAAGGTTGTAGGTGATCCTGAGGGGCAGCTTGCCTCGGGCGTGGAGGCGTTGGAACGACCCGAAGCCGCGCGCGGTGTCCATCGAATGGACAGACGTGAGGCCGAGGCGCGCGAGTGCCGCCAGTGAGCGCGCCATCGCGGCATCGAGGTCGGTGTCGGTCGCGCGCGGCACGATGGCGGCGACGAGGTGCATCGCCGTTTCGCGGAGGATTCCGGTGGGCTCACCCCGCTCGTCGCGGTCGATGACGCCGCCAGGTGGATCGTCAGTGCTCCGGTCGATGCCCGCCTGCTTCATGGCCGCCGACGAGACCCAGGCCGAGTGGCCGTCTTTGCGACCCAGGTAGGCAGGACGGTTGCCGGCGGCCTTGTCGAGGTCCTGGCGGGAGGGGAACGCAGTATCCGTCCACGCGTCGTTGTACCAACCCGAACCGACGACCCAGCTGTGTTTCTGCAGCCCCGCGACCCATTTCTTCACGCGCCCGAGGGCGTCATCGAGGCTGCGCGCTCCGGTCATGTCGAGGGTGAGGTGGCGTTCGGCCAGCCCCTCGAGATGGATGTGCGCGTCGATCAATCCGGGCCATGTGGTTCCGCGCAGCCGGACCACCTCGGCGCCGCGACCCGCCGCCGCGCGTGCACGCCCGCCGACAAAGGCGTAGGCAGGATCGTGTTAATCCGGCGGTGTCCGCGCTGTGTCAAGGCTGAATCAGAGGCCGTACGTCTTGGCGATGATCTCCTTCATGATCTCGTCCGAGCCGGCGCCGATGCGCCCCAGGCGCGCGTTGCGCCAGGCTCTTTCGACGGGGAACTCCTGCATGTACCCATGCCCGCCGAGGATCTGGATCGCGTCATCCGCGACCTCGACCGCGACCTGCGTTGCGAGGAGCTTGGCCTGGGAGATCTCCCGCACCGGGTACTCGCCTTTGTCCCACTGGACGGCGGTCTGATACACGAACGCCTGCACCGCCGCGATCTTGGTGCCCATGTCGACGAGCCGATGCTTGATGACCTGGAACTCCGAGATCGGGTGGCCGAACGCCTGCCTGTTCTGGGCGTAGTTCATCGTGTACTCGAAGGTCCGCTGCGCGCCAGCGATGGCTCCGGCGGCGGCGATCATGCGCTCGCCCTGGAGCTCCCACATCAGGTTCTTGAACCCGTCCCCCTCTTCCCCGATCAGGTTGCCGACCGGGATGCGGCAGTCCTCGAAGAGCAGCTCCGCCGTGTCCGATGAATGCATCCCGAGCTTCTTGAGCGTGCGCGTGACCTGGAATCCGGGGGTCCCTTTCTCGATGACGAACAGGTTGTAGCCCTTGTGCCCGCGCTCACGGTCGGTCTTGGTGACGACTAGCGCCCAGTGGCAGCGGGCGCCGCTCGTGATGAAGATCTTCCGGCCGTTGACGACGAAGTGGTCGCCGTCGCGCTTGGCGACTGTCGTGATCCCCGCGACGTCGCTACCGGCGTCCGGCTCGGTGATCGCGAGGGCCGCGATGTGCTCTCCCCGGATGGCCGGGACCAGCCATTTGCGCTTCTGCTCCTCGGTCCCGAACTTAAAGACCGGCGGTGTCGCCATCTCGGTCTGGACGTCAACCGCCATGCCGAGCCCGCCCAGGCCGGCCCGCGCCATCTCTTCGGACAGGACCACGGCCGAGAAGTAGTCGCCGCCTTGCCCGCCGTACTCGGGCGGGTAACGCAAACCCAGGAAGCCGAGCTCGCCGAAGCGTTTGAAGATGGAGTCCGGGAACGTCTTCTCCTCCCACTCTTCCAGGTGCGGCTGGACCTCGGTGGTGAGGAACTTCCGGATGTGGAGGCGCAGCTCCTCGTGGGCGTCGCTGAAGTACATCGGAATGGAGTGTAGGCCGGAACGTCCTGGGGCCTGCTTACGGTATGATTCGCCGCCTTGGATCCCCTTCGGGAACTGACGCGCGCCTTGGAGGCAGATTGGGCTCGGTAATCAAGAAGCGGCGCAAGAAGATGCGCAAGCACAAGCACAAGAAGATGCTCAAGAAGACACGATGGGCTCGGCGCGCCCACGCGTAGGATGACTTCCTGATGGGCACCTGGATAGTTATCGCGATCGTCGTCCTGGTCGTTCTTTGGCTCGTGTTCACCTACAACGGGCTGATCTCGGCCCGGAACCGGACCCAGGAAGCATGGTCGGAGATCGACGTCGAGCTCAAGCGACGCCACGACCTCATCCCCAACCTGGTCAACACCGCGCAGGGCTACATGGGCCACGAGCGCGGCACCCTCGAGGCCGTGACCAACGCCCGTGCCAATGCCGTGGCGGCGGGCGCCACCGGCGACCCGGCCAAGATCGGCGCTGCCGAGAACATGCTGAGCCAGAGCCTGCGCAGCCTGTTCGCGGTTTCCGAGAACTACCCGGACCTGAAGGCGATCACCGCCTTCACCAACCTGCAAGAGACCCTGACCGCGACCGAGGACAAGATCGAGTTCTCGCGACGCTTCTACAACGGCAACGTCAGGGACTACAACATCAAGCTGCAGACCCTCCCCACGTCGCTTATCGCCGGCGCGCTCGGCTTCAAGGCGTTCGGCTTCTTCCAGGCCGACGAGGGTGACCGGGCCGTGCCTCAGGTGAGCTTCGGCAACATGCCGTCGGCGGGCGGCCCTCCAGGGCCCGGCTCGCTCCCTCCGGCGGCCGGTTCTGGACCGCCGCCGATGGGTTCGTCTGGGCCTCCGCCCCAGAGCTAGATACCGCCTGACTTCGTCCAATCGGAGTCAAACCGCGAGCTGTACGCCGACACGGCGTGTGGGTCACGAGTTTCGATGTCGAGCTCATGGTTGACGCCCAGCCCGGAGAGCGTCCAGTTGGCAGAGCCCAGGATCAACTCGCCGTCGAAGAGGCCGATCTTGGCGTGGAGCAGCGCACCCTTCGGGACCGGATACCAGCGCACCGCCACTCCGCTCGATGAAAGCAAGTCGTATGCATGGCGGTTGTACGGCTGGTTGGGGTCGAGCAGGACCCTCACGAGCGCGCCGCGGCGGTGGGCGGCCGCGAGCCCGGCGAGGATTTGTGGATCGGTGAACGTGTAGACCTCCGCCAGCACGCGCACGCGCGCGTGGCCGAGCGCGCCCTGGAGCATCGTCCGGATCTCTTCGCCCGGCGCGGTCTGGGCAATCTCCGACGGCGCGGGCGCGAGCGGCGCGGGATGGCCTCCGGCTAGGTCCCAGTCCTGGGCGAAGATGCGCGCGAGTCGGGCAATCTCCGCCGGCGCGTGCGTCTCGAGGACGTAATCGTGATTGCGGCTGCTGTGCGCGCCCCAGTTCATCCCGCCGACGACAGCCTCGCCGTCGGCGATCAGGAGCTTCACATGGTCGATCTGATGGCGGACGTCATCGACGGGGTACGCACGCTCCGGCACCTGCAGCCCGTCCAGAAGTAAGGTCGACCGACGGCTTGCGTTCACAGTGGGATCTGTGATCACCTGCACCGCGACCCCTCTCGCATGGGCCGCGCCCAGCGCTGACACGAGATCTCGCCGGCCTAATTCGTACATCTCAACCATCACTCGGGTGCGTGCTGATTCGATGAGTCTCGCGACCAGGTGGAAGATGTCGGCGTCCTGCCACAGGGTCACGGGCTCGGGGCGTCCCAACCCCGATGTCGGGAACGCCCCGCCCACACCCGGCGCCTGTGCAACCTGAGCTGCGTTCGCGACCGGCGCCGCGGCTGGGGGAACCGAGCACGCCGTCAGACCAACCGTCAGCAACAGGAACGCAAATCGCACCATGGCGAGGCGGAACGCTAGCGGGACGATTCCGGTGCACCAACCCTGCCTGTTAAGGCGGGTCAGCTCAGAGGAGATCCACCCGCATACCCGGCCTTGCTCCAAGCACTCTGTCTGCGCGCGCCTCGCGGATGCCGACCTCGAGGTACCCCATGCTGCCCACGTAAACGAACGGCTCGTTCGGCCTCGCGTCGGCATAGGTCTTCGCAGAAGCCGTGATGTAGTGGTTGTGGATGCGCATCGGCCGGACCGGTGGCTTGAGGTTCGTCACCAGGTTGCCGAACCCGTCTGTCCAGAGCACGCGCGGGCCGGACTCGTCAAGCATTGTCGGCGGCGCCGTCGGGTGGCCCAGCGATTCGAGCGGCACGCCCGACGCCAACGCGGCGGCCGCGGGGGCGAACACATCCCGCCCTTCGAAAGTGGGAGCGCCCCCCGGCACGGGCGGAAGCTCCACCGCCTGCTGCATGCCGACTTCGTCGATGACGATCCCGAACAGCCCGTTGTCGGGGCCGACATAGAAGCGCCCGCCGGCGCGAATCACCAGGCGCCGCCGGGAGCTGCCGACGCCAGGATCCACGACCGCCATGTGCACGGAGCCGGCCCGGAAATGCCGCGTGCCGGCGAACAGCATGAAGGCGCCCGCGAAGACGTCGAATCGCGGGACTTCGTGACTGACGTCGACAAGCGTCGCGTTCGGGCAGCCCGCAAGCACCACCGCTTTCATCGCCGCGACGAGGGGTGAACCGGTGCCGAAATCGGAGGTGAAGGTGACTAGAGGCGGCCCGGCCGGCGTGCCGTGGCTACCAGTAGCGTGTCTCCTTCCAGGGATCTGCTTCATCGTGGTATCCGCGCTGCTCCCAGAAACCGAGCCGGTTGCGCTCCATGAACTCTAGCCCGCGCAACCACTTCGCCGACTTCCAGAAGTATTTCGAGGGGACGAATAGACGCAGCGGCCACCCATGGTCGGGCGTCAGATCCTGCCCATTCCAGGCGTAACAAAACAGGTTCTGCTCGCCGTCCAGCACTTCGAGCGGGACCGAGGTCGTGTACCCGTACTCGCAGTGGGCCATGACGTACTTCGCTTCGGGCTTGGGCTTGACGCGGTCGAGGATCTCGTGAACCGGGACGCCCGTCCAGGTGTCGCCGAGGCGGCTCCAACCGGTGACGCAATGGATGTCCGCGATCACGTCTTTAGAAGGCATCGCGCGAAGCTCTTTGTAGTCGACTGTGAGCGGGTTTTCGACCGCGCCGAATACTTTGAAGTCCCACGTCGCGATGTCGGTGTTGGGCACGGGGCCGAACTGCAGGAGCGGCCAGCGGTCGGGCGCCGTGAGGGTTTGGCCGGGCGGGATGCGGGCCGGATCGACGCCTTCCGGCACGCGCTTGCCCTTGAAGAGGAA
>WNFT01002428.1_pt1 | contig 15994 bp, 22 predicted proteins | sample 5400191 | NCBI WGS metagenome assembly WNFT01 (sample SAMN13153359, study PRJNA577476) | soil metagenome | isolation source: 80 cm saprolite under Madrone tree | place: USA:California | collected 2016-06-14 | reverse complement strand
CCCGCCTCCGTGATCCGCACCTTGGTGACCTCGATCAGCTTGCCGCCGGCCTGCATGCGCTCGGGCACCACCCTCGCTGCCGCGGGGCGATCCGCCGAATCCGCTTTCCGGTGAGCAATTTTGCACAGACGGCGATTGATCAATGGGGCATAAAAATACGGGGTGCTTGAACCCATGGGTGATCACATGGCTCAAGAGCGCAGGGATTTAATTTCTCTGCTGTATCCTGATCTCGCAAACGAGTGCCGTGATTGAAGTGTTCGCGGACGACCGCCGAAGGGAATTCATGTTGTATAATATGTTCGCACGTATGACGGCCGGCCGACTTTTAGGTCTCAATTCCGGGGACTGGTCTATAATGCTCGGCGGCTTCGCACTGATCGGCATGGTGATTTTACTGCTGTGATCTTACGGTGAAGCCGATTGGCACCACGCTCGGCACCCCTTGGCGGAATGCACTTTGAGAAGCCAGCCGCGCTCGCCGTTCAGGGGAGTGCCTCAACAGAGTCACGATGAAACCGGGTGTCAAATGACCGGCGATAAGTTCCGAGTACGGGCAGACCGATACATCAAGGCGGCCCGCGCGGTGACCGACCCGGTGCACAAGCTCGCCCTCGTGGACGTTGCTCAGCGTTGGCTGCGGCTTGCCGCTCAGATAGACGGGGCCGCCATCCATGCCTCGCGGAATTCCGAAGCGCCCGCAACGCAGGTCCGGTCCGCGCTGGCCCGGCCCGCATTTCCGTCGACGGTGCGTCTATCACGCGCAAATAGCGAATCTTAAATCAGACTGTCCGGAATCGTGGGTTGCACGCACTGCCGCCGGCCGAACTCCTCGCTGCGGCCCATCACTTCCCCTGCCTCACCTCCTCATAACGTTTAGCGAAAGCCACCTTCGCCTCATCGAGCGTCGGCGATGCCCTGGTTCGGGGGCGGCGCTCGTGCAACCTGTAGGGACCACAGCCATTTCACTCCCTCCGGCACCCTTTCCTTGTAGATTCGTCCAATCTGCCTCTCATCAACGGCCTGCGTCTCGTCAACGACGGCGTAGTCGTCCTCTCCCCAATCGAACGAATACCGCCCTTTGATGCGGTCTTGAGCGCGTTGTATGCGGAGGAGAAGGGTCATCATTTACCCACCGATCGCTTTTGGAACTGGCCGCCCCCGAACAGTTGGCGATGCCGGTTTCTTGGGCGTGATCGCCTGTTGCAGCTTGCGAATATCGCCGTCGACGAGGAGCCGGCCGATCATGGCCGCCGGGATCTGCCGCCCGCTCTTGGCATCAAGCTCGTGGGCGCCCGCGAAATCGAGCCCTCGATCGGCCCCCGACACCTCCGCTTTCATGCTGGCGTGAAGGTGGGTGTAGGACTCAACCACTACTACGCCGGCGAAGCGGCCGTCGGGGTGGCAATAATTCAGCAAGAATAGAGGCATGCCCCAAATGTAGCGCTAGGGATCCCGGTCGGGAGGGCGGGCGTCACTCTGTCCCCAGTCGCGTGACGCGAATCCAATCGCCCCGCATTCTATCCCCGCCCGCGACGTATCGGAACCGGTTTGGGGCGCCGACCAGTTTCAGCATCATCGGTTCGTCGAGGCTTCCGGCCTTTCCGAATTTCCACCAATGTGTGGAAATCGCCGCGCCTAACCTTGACCGATGGCGTCGACGGCTTCTTGCCGGGCGTGCCGCTGGGCTGCTTGCACGTTGGGACCGGTCTAAGGCCCCGGCCCTTCGGGTGACCCGTCCGAAGGACCGAGGCAGCGTGAGGCTTGTTGGCAACCCCACACAGAAATCCAACGCTGGTCACATCGGCTGCGTTCCTGGACGGAAAGGCGGGAACGCCTCCCATCGCGGACCCCGGCCCGCTCCACTGGTTCGCTGGGCCGGGGTCTCAAGCGTCTGCGCCGCTTCTCCTCGCGTAGGCACATGCGGACCGGGCGACTCAGACAGTGTTGCGGCGCGGCTACACATCGCTCGCATCCTTTGCCTAAGTGTCGATAATCCGACCGACAAGGCACATTTAGGCGGCCGACTATTTTCCATTGTCGCCCGACCGCGGCGGAGCTTCAGAGGTGAAAAGGACTGAGGCTGCGCCGTTGAGAGTCTGAGGAGAGCGCCGATGAGTGCCATGCCGAACCCAGCGCAATCCGAATTATATGCAGGTTTGTTGCCTGTCGAGCCGTTAGCAGAGCCACCCCCTGTTCGCCCGACCACGCTCGAAAATGCCCCCCCTCAGAGCCGACAGCCGTCGCTCCGCAAACGAGCTTCGCGCGCCTTCACCCGTTACCTGATCGCGTTTTTCATTGGTGTCACTGCCACTTTGGCGTGGCAGTCGTACGGCGACGAAGCGAAAGAGATGATCGCGAACTCGTACCCACAGCTTGGTTGGTGGTTGGCGCCGCAAGCCGGACCGGTCGCTCAAAACGCGCCAGAAACGATCGCGTTGGTTGCGCCAGCTGCGCCGTCCTTCGATCAGCAGCAGCTCAACGCAATATCGCTCGATCTCGACGCGGTGCGGCAAGGCATCGATAAGATCGCCGCCGGTATCGCTGCCATTCAAGAGCGCAGCGCCGACCGGATAGCCACTGAGCAGATAGCGCGCAGCGTCGCCCAGCTTACGGCCGGGCAGGAGCAGATGACGCGCGAGATCACCAAATTGCAGGCGGTCGAACAGTACGTGCTCTACAAGAACTCAGAACCTTCCCCGCGGCCGGCCCCCGCGCCAGCACGCAACCCCGTTCCGCGGCCGTCTCAGGCACCGATGGTGCGCTGACGGCCACATCCGATCGGTAGGGCCGCCGAAGCTCCGATGAGTAGCTTCTACACACTTGCCTGCGTTCCGCTTATCGCTGCCCTGGGGTGACGACAAGTCGAGACCGCGTCGGCGAACATCACGGTGGAATGAGCCACAGTGCGTCACCTGCGACATAAGAAAGCAGTTATTAGCGATTTATCCGCATAACGCCCGAACGCGCGTGCATCGGCTGAAATAAGACAGGATTTCAGCGGCGCAATGTCGTCCTTCAGGGCGATCGATCCCGAAGTCTGTACGTTTCCCACGCGCAATATTCACAGTGTGTTCAGGCGCTTTCGTGCAAACACCTTCGCGCAATCGCGTAGCACACGCGATGTCCGATCGATGGTCGTTTCGCCCGGCAACGAACGTCGCGGATAGCTGTTCCGGGCTGCAATACAGGACAACACACATGTCGACTCGTCGCATTCTTTGGGTTGCGGCACTTCTTGGTGCGATCTCGGCTCCGGTTTTCGCTCAAACGCCACAACCGTCAAAGCCCGCGGCGCCTGCCGTCACTACTCCGGCAAAACCCGCGAATCCCACCACACCGGCATCCGTCGTCAACAAGATCAATCTCAACACGGCAACGGCAACGGAACTCGATACGCTCCCGCAAATTGGCCCCGCGCGCGCCAAGGCCATTGTCGAGGCCCGAGTCAAAGGCAAGTTCAAGAACTGGGACGATTTCGTTGCCCGCAAGGTCGTCCCGTCGAACGCTGAGGCAGCCATCAAGGACTTGGTCAACTTCTGACCGGAATGCCTACGTTCGAATAGGACAACCGTCTCGGCGGCCCCGCCGGAATCCGGCGGGGCGATCTTAGGGTAGTGGCCCGCCGGGGCGAGGCCGCTGAGCGGGCTAAGCGTTGTTGCAGATTTGCGGAGCTCCGATAAGCACGCGGGTGGCGCCGAGGGTCCTTCACCCCTCCGAGCGAGACCGAATTTCGACTCAAAGTCTGGCCATTCTCTCGATGCGTGCCCACCGACTTGGGGCCGGGGCAGTTTGGGAAAGGTGGAGGTGTACCATGAAAGCTTACGGATTGCTTGCTTTATTGGCAGTTCTCGGCTCGCCCATAACTGGAACGACGGCGACGGCACAGAACATTCCAGAGGAATTGCGGCAGTACTTTCAAGATCGCCGCGAAGAGTTCAGGGAACGCCGCGAAGGGCTCAGAGAGCCCCGCGACGAAGTTCGTGAAATAATGTTTCGCTTGCACAGGGAATGCGATGAGGGAGACCGGCGCGCTTGCATTCAGTTCGGAATGATTATTGGAGAGAACCGGGAGCATCGCGCTCAGTGGCGGCGTGAACATCCCGAACTCTTCGGCTGGGATCGCCGCTAAAGAAGCCGCTGCTGTCAATGCGATGGCCACAAGGCACAGGTAGGTGGACGCCATCTGTGCCATTAAACTTTTGGTTAACCAGCGCCATGCGATCGTTTGACGAGACGGGGTTGTGCGCACACTGACGGTCACACGATGATGCCCCAGTTGCATAAGTTCAGCCGGCAGATGGAGGGATGCCGATGAATAATCCCAGCCTGACTTCCACAGTATCCGAGTTCTCCAAAGGTCGCACCGAGCGATCGAACAAGCTTCATCTTCCCGCAACCATACGGAATCTGATCACGAGGATACGGTTGTGGTTCGGCAAGCTGTTCTCATTGGCGTTCGTCCGCGTTCTGATGATTTTTCTCCTTGGTTTTGCTGCCAGCATAGCTTGGCAGTCCTACGGCGGCGGGGTCAGAAAAGCGATCGCCGGATGGTCCCCACGCCTTGCTTGGCTGGCACCGGCACCCGCGCCCTCTGGCAGTTCTGCCGAGCGGTTCAAAGCGGTGTCGCTCGCCCTCGCATCGGCGCGGCAAAGCCTCGACAAGCTCTCGACCGAGATTAGCAAGCTGCCGGCGCAGGACGGGGATGCACCGCGTCGCAGGGCCACGCGTTAAATCGCGAGGGCTGTCGCCCTTGACGGACGGCGGTTCGCGCGAAGGGGAATTTCAATTTTGCAGCACGCGCCATCCAATGGAAATACCAGGTCGATGGTACCGCCAAGCTCATGGGGAATGAGATCCCGGATGAGGCTGCTGCCATAACCGGATTGGACCGGAGCCGTGACCGGCGGGCCGCCAAGCTCGCGCCACGTGATCCTCAGGATCATCGCTGCATCGGCGCCGGTGCGATCCCAGCTCACCGACACTCTGCCGTTCGGGCTCGATAGGGCGCCGTACTTCGCAGCATTCGTCACCAGTTCGTGGATGACCATGGCAACCGCCTGGGTCTCCGCAGGGGTCAGCATGACCTCAGGGCCGCAAATCGTGGAATTTGTGTCGGTCGTGTAGGGAGCAAGCTGGCGACGTACGAGGTCGGTAAGGCCCACGCGGCACCAGCGACTTTGGCTCAGGAGCATGTGGGCGGCCGCCATTGATTGAATGCGGCCGTTGAGCGCCTGCACGAAATCGTCCATCGTCCCGCTGCCCCGCCGCGTATGCATCGCGACCACGGCAACGCGCGCGAGCACGTTTTTGACGCGGTGGTCAAGTTCGGCGATCAGGAGGGCCTGGCGCGCTTCGTGCCGACGCCGCTCGGCGAACAGCGCCGCAAGAATATATGCGCACAGCGCGACACCCAGGATGGCCGCCTGGGCGCCCATGATGCGGTCGCTGATTGGAAGATCGGGATCCGCGAAATGACCGATGCTGAAGGTGATTGTCCAAACAATCGTAAGTGAAACGATGAACGCGGCCGCCGCTGCGAACCCGGGCCGGCAACGGGCCGCTAGCCACAGCAGGATCGGAAACAGCAGGGCCACAGGAACCATCGTCTGCCACGGCTTTGGTGGCAGCGAAATGATGATGACGGTCATCGCCGCCAATGCCACAAGCGCTACGACGCCTTCGATGATCTCGTTGCGCGGCGGTGGCTCGCGCGCGGCTTCGACGAGGCCGATAACCAGCGGCGCAGCAGTGATGATGCCAACGGCGTCGGATGCAAACCAGTGATGCCAGGTGGTCCAAATCGGCGCCGTCGGGCTGTGAAACAACTTAAAAGCCACCGTCCCGCCGATCCCGGAGGCGGCAGTTGCAATGACTGTAGCCGCCAGCAGCCCCAACACATTGCGCAGCCTGTCGAGGCGGAAACCCGAACCGAAATAGCGCTCGATCAGCCATGCGGCAAGCAGGGCTTCGCCCGCATTGCACAAAGCGAAGGCAGTGGCGCCCCAGACGTTCCGGTCGCCCGTAAGATTGGCAATGATGGTCGCGACCATCACGCCGCCCGCGACAGGCAATCGCGCATCGCGCCCAAGAGCGATCACGACGCCGGAGGATACGCCCGCAGCAGGCCAGAACACGGCAACGCCATCAGGTTTGGCGAGGAACTCAAGGCTCAGCTGCGCTGCGAAGAAACAGGCGATGCCGACCGCAGTAGCGAGCCCCATAGCAGCAATCCAAAGCAGCCTCGAGTCGGTGCGGGTTTTGCGCTGGGCCTCCTGAGTTAGTTTCTGCTGCATATGCCCCCCGCACGCGCCGCTAAACCAGCGTAATCAAGCTCCGCTGGCGCCGATTAGGCGCTTTTCCTGGAGATCATTGAGAATGGCTGATGCGGCATCCCGCGCGCTGGTCGCGTCGCCCATGAACAGAGCCCCGCCCGCGCGCGTTTGACCGCCCCCGACCCAAAGATTGCGCCCTGATTTTGGGTCGGACAGGCGCGCCTGAAAGACGACAGTTCGGCCGTACCGGTACACCGGTGTCGCCGTCGCGCTCATCGTGCCAGAGGAGGACGCGGTACCCGAAATCGTGTTGCCGACGACCATCGCGCTGCCTGACGACGTGCCAGAGTAGTTACCGCTGAAAATCGTGCCCGCATATCGCTCTTGCGCGCCGCTGTCACCGGTCACACTCACCACCAGGATGCCGTCAACGCCGCGCGTCGCAAGAAGCTGCCGAATCTCAGCATCCTTGTATGGTCGTGTTGGTGGAACGATTGTGTTGCCATCTTCAAGGATGAGGCCACGCTTGGGCGACTCCGCTGCCAAAGCTGCGACGAGAGCCGGCGGTGCGACAACCGCAATGTGCTCAACTGGGCGCGCTAGCCGATCGAGATCGGCGTAGCCCTGCATCGATGTGGTCACGCACCCGCCAAGCACCGCGGCGCAAGCCGCAACAATGGCCGCGCCGAGAGTTCTCGATTTCATGATGCCGGCCCCCTTCCCATTCCTGCCAACAATTTACCACTTTCGTGGCAGGCGAGTCGATCGCCTCTCAATGGTTGGTGGAGACCTTACCGGATTACAGCGGCCCTCTCCGAAAAACGAACAAGCTGCCAGGCGTCCCCGGCAGCTCTGGGGTTGACCACAGGGGGGCATGCGTCCCCGCCAACAAGTCATCGCCTTCGAAGCGGCGTTGTTCGAGGCGAACGCAATGTGCACGCCGGCCTTGCTTGCCGGCGCAAAGGCGCAGAACGTCAGCTCATGTAGGAGGACCGGACCAATAGACGCGCAACGATGCAGCCTCCGATTTGGTCTGAAAGTGACCCAAACCGGCCATTCGGCGAAGTTCCGAGTTGCATCCCGTGAGAGCCACAACTTGAGCAACGACCAGATTGTCCGACGAGCGGAAGCCGTGCCCGCGGCCCGGTCGTGTAGCACTTGGCCGCCCATCCCGTCGGTTAGCCGTGGCTGATCCCTCCTCCCGCCCGCCGGTCCGCAATGTCCGGAAGACCCTTCATTACGTCAGGATCATCCGGCCAGGACGGCGTGGCCGCGGACTTTCAAAGCACCGAGTCAACGTGTCGAACAATGATGGTCGCGCGACATGCCGCGCGACCATCAAGGTGAGAACCGCCGTCAGGAATGAGCCGGAGCCCTTATTGAATTGCGTGTATTGATTTGGAACGCTGCCGCATACCGCAGCCGCCAATCGCGTCTGCTGTGGTTTAGTGGCTCGAGGCCCCACCAAGTCAAGGGCCAGCCTTCCCGCAGGTCAGGATCCCCGTCGTGAATTTGCTCGAGCAGCTCCGGAATCGGCTGCCAACCAAGCTCATGCGCCACCTTTGCTCGAACCTCAAGATCAACGCCGGAAACAAACAGGTATCCTCCGCGATCCACCAGGCCCGCGATATTCCGCAGGCAATTTTCTGCAACCAATGGCTCCATGTGGCAAAGAAAGGTGCTGGCTACAACAATATCCTGAGGCCCAAGAACATGGATCAGCTCCGGAGAAGAGGCGTCACCAAGCTGCCACGTTATCCCCTCCCGGAGCCAGGGTTTCACCCTAGCCTGGTCACCTTCCCAATCAAACATTTTCTCCTTTTCGTGCACGGTCAAGCGCTCAAAAAGTGGGCAGCCGACTAACTCGCAGGTGTCGGGAGCGTAAATGCCCGTTTCGGCAAAATTCAATATTTCCTTTGAAATATCTACTGCGCACATGAGGACTCTCAGGTCCGGTCGCGCCAAACGAATGGTCCAAAGGATTGAGTAGACCTCGGCACCGATGCTACAGGCGAGCACGGCAATTCTCAAAGTCGAGCCCTTGGCTTTCTCATCGGCCAAACGGCGCATCAGTTCGAGCGCTGGACGGTTCCTGAAAAAGAACGTTCCAAAATATTGCCGGCGCGTCTCGACGAGGCGAACCAAGTTCTGCAGCCACGCCCCGTACGCTCGGATAAGATAGGAATTCCGCACGTTAGCGGGAATAATCTCCCAGATCCGCCTGTTCAGCCGCAAATAAAACCCAGCAGGGTGCTTTCCGAATAGTCGCAGTCTCGCCGCTTTCGCTAAGATCATATGAGACACCTGTCCGGTGTTTCGCCACGATCTGGGCCTGCTACGCCGTGAAAATCCCTGCAATGCGACCATGAAGGGAAGTGCGCCAATTATGACGAAGGCGGCAAGTAGAGTGAGTGCTTTCAAAGCCCCTCCAAACGCAGTCGCCCTCGATGGACCAAGATTTACTTGGTTCGTAAACTGTAATTAATCACACCCATGGTGGGTGTCCGAGAAGCCGGAAACGATGCCGACCGACATGGCAGCTGCGTACCTAGGGATCGACACGACCTCAGGCTCGCTCTGCGCTTCATCTCGTCATGGTCTCTCCGGTCCTCGGCCGTGTTCGAGCAGACCCCCGATTCTCCCGGCTGCGAAATTTTCTGAGCCCGCTCTGACACACATCGCCTGCTGCGTCGACGCTCACTCTCGATAGTAATCTCTGAACTTCTCGCCTTTGTAAGCTTCAATACTCCGTAATGCGAAAGGATCTGCCTTGTTGAGGACGATGCCTGTCACACGCTCGCGAATGATCTGTGCCTGAGAAAGCGCCTCCAAGGCAAGACTTCGCTTGGTCTGCCCCCACTCAACGACGAATATGAACCTATCAATGAAACGTTCGATCAGCTTCATGTCGGCGACTGACATGATTGGCGCAATCTCTATGACGATATAATCGTAGGCTTTACGTGCAGCAACCAGCAGCTGCTCCATCTCAGGCGACCCGAGTAACTCAGCTGCATTGGGAAGGCGGGTCGAGAGAGGGCACGGCAAGACATCCAGTCCAGAGCGCTCCCTTCTGGAGACGAGCGTGGTGAGCCGAGATGGATCGACGAGAGCTTCGATCAATCCCTCACGTGCGTCAGGAGCCAACCTAGCGGTCAGAAGCCGTAGATGAACATCGCCGTCGATGATCAGGGTGCGGGCCCCTGACGAAGCGATCATGAGGGCTGCCAAATTAGCCGCGATAGTCGTCTTGCCCTCCTTCGGCACCGAGGACACGACACCGATTACCTTGCCGCCGTCTCCGAGCTGGGCGGTATTGATCAATGCTTTTATGTTGCGCAGTTCCTCTGTGAAGCGCGAGAAAGGCGCATCGAGAACAAATTCCTCTACGAGCATCGATTTTGCGCTGCCATGGAACAAAGCCGCTCGCCCCCGGTTCGGCTGAACCTTCGGCAAGATAACACAAGGCATACCGGTGACTTCCTCGACCCCCTGAGGAGTCCTAAACACGTCAGCTGCCCATTCTCTCGCTACGGCTGCTCCGGCGCCCAAAAAAAGGCCGACCATAATGCTTCCTGCAAGCACTGCCGCGGCCTTCTTCGAATTCTTATGCTGCGGCGGCGCCGCCCTGGTAAGGATACGGGCGTTCTGGACAGGGATGGTCTCCGTCTGGATTGTGTTTATCTCCTTGAACTTTTGCAGGAAGCTGCTGTACAAATTGCGGAAGGTATCTGCCGAACTTTCGAGTTCGCGCATCTTGACCTGAGCTTGGCTGTTTGTCCCTGCTTCCCCGATCAATTGGGCCATGGTAGCGGCAAGCTCGCTCTCTCGTGTCTTGGCAATTTGATATTCATTAGCGTAGGAATCAGCAACTCGCTGTTCCTCGTCTCGGATTGACTTGCGCAACTCGTCCATTTTGTTGTGAAGCTTGATTACGGCGGTGTGCGCCGGGCCCACGCCGGTCTCTATTTCGGTTGCCTTTGCAGCTACGTCCCGATATTCCGAACGAAGCTTGGTCAAAGCGTCAGTCACCGCTGCGTTCATCATTCCTTCGCCGGCCATCTGATGGACGCCATCCCGCCGCGCTTTAGCCTCGGTCAGCGCAATTCGGGCATTAGTCAATTGGGTGTTCAGATTTGACAATTGCTCGGAATTCAGCGAGCCCTTGTCGGTATTTACCAACTTGTTAGCTATCTTATAATTCTGCAAGGCCCGATCGGCATCCAGCGTTTGCACCCTCAGTTCCATCAACCGGTCCTGAAGCCATTGGCTGACCATCTTGGTCGACTTCAGTTTGGTCTCTAAACTGGTTGCGATATAAGTGTCAGCAATTGCATTGGCTATAGTTGCCGCCTTGTTCGGATCTTCTGAGGCGAAAGTCACACTGATAACGTTAGCAACATCCTCACGCCACACGCTCAGACGCTTCAAAAACGTTTCAACAGCGGTTTCCTCACGAGCGGCATCGGGATCGATTGTGGCATCGGCATGGTCATTCCAGCCGATCGATTGCGTGACGAGTTTTACTACTTTCTCAATCGATCCGCCGCCCGCATTTGGAGAACCGACAAATTCACTGTCGTGGGCTAAATCCATTGACCGGACGACTGGGACAACAATGCTTTCCGATGACAGGATGTAAACTTGGCTCGCAATCTCTGCCTCGTCAAAAGAAGTGGGGTCGTCGACAATTTTATTGGTCTGCAAATATCTGGTCACACTCTTATCTAGCATAATACGAGCGCTACTCTTATAAAGTGTTGGTACGAATACGATATAAGAGACCCCCAACGCCAGCCCGATCAAACATCCGAATAGAGGGAATCGCCACTCTCGGCGCAAAGTCCCAAGAATGTCCCTAATGCTGATTGCAGGGCCTGCGCTAAAAGCAGGACCTGAGCTATATGCAGCAGGATATGCGCTGGACAAATAAGTATGCTCCGATTGGAGCGGAAAGTTGTTATTTCTAGCGTCCATTGCATTGTCTCCACGCGAGGGCGAGGCAATCAGAGAAGCGGCGCGAATCAGAGCGAATAGTGGTTTCGAAGGGCTGCGACGCGGCGACACTCCTTTGCCAAGTCGCGGCAACGTTCTGCTCGATACAGTGGATCAGACATGATACCCCCCAACAAGACGGTGCCCGAGTCCGCGGAGGTCGGGGCGCGGTAGGTGCTGACGCGGGCCGCGACGAGGAAAGTCTGTCGGACAAGATATTGTTCCAGACCCTCCTATCAAACGTTTGCGAGTGACTCCTGGCCTTCAATCACATGTTCGCGATTGATTGCTGACCTCCTATCACATGTTCGCGAATAATCCCGTTCATTCCGGTTGAAACCGGCGTCAATGGGTGTCGACTGGGCGTCTAGGCCCCAAGAGTTCCAAGGGCAGGCGCGCATACTTCGCCGGGTCTGCGGTCGTTCCGGTGCCGCGGCGTTGAGTTAATCCGTTGTTCTATAAATATGTCGTCTTTGACAAAAGGGTATGAAACAACGTTTTCATGTCGAAAGAGAACGAGCAATTGTCGATATAATATCGATCGCAATAGATGCAGCGATCGATGCTCATAGCCGTATCGGCAATTTGGCAATGTTGCACGGTGACAAGCCCAGGCTTCACCTCGTGCAGGTCGATCGGAGGAGAAGGCTTGCCTGGAGCATTCGCAAAGAGATGAGTTCCAACAATCGACATTTCCCCGCGTAGAACGCTGATTAGCTGGGGGAGCTTATCCATGCCAGACCGGCGCAAGATCTGACCGAATGTCGTAATGGGCTGGACCTCATCGAGCCTGTGCTTGGATGTGTTTTCTCCTTGATCAACGAGCGTCGTTCGAAAATGGAATATGTCAAATTCGTCACTATTGGAGTTGTAGCGCCTATGCCGACACAGAATAGGACCAGGTGAGTCGATCGTAATCCCCAACGAAATCAGAAAAATGAGTGGCGAAAGTATTACCAGACCGGACATTGCTACAACAATATCGAACGTTCTTTTGTTAACCGAGTGTAGGGAAGAAATAGATCGTCGCATTATTCGACGCTCAGGGCGATACTTGCTTGTTTGCAACATAACGTGACCTCGGTGCAACGAGTTAATTGACTGCGATGACTTGAAGTCGGAAGCACTTGCCACACCCAACTCCTAAACTTGCGCGACCTACTTCTCTAATCACGAAACCTACCCACCGGATTCACAGGATCGCGACATCCAGGTACATTCACTGAACATAAAATAGGCTAATGCAACGGTCAGGTGCCGGTGCATGCCGCCGAGGGCAAGTGGATGCACCGCATTTGAGAGAGGGTGAACCACAGGATCGGGCCGATGGTTGGGTTGGGGGGACAGGCCTGGGGTCCTTGGCCTAACGGTACGCGGCGGGCGTGAGACGCCATCCGTTAGGTCAGAGCTGCCGAAGTCGCCAATCCGCCGTAGGCTAGTCCGCCGAGTTCCTCAGTCTCAGCGAGCGTGCTGTAGTGCTTAGACAGCAGCGAATAATGCCTTCGCATTTTAGTTGAGGTGCAAAGTGTCGCGATGCGGCGACACTCCTCAGCCAAGTCGCGGCAACGTTCGGCTCGATAAAATGCACTCGACATGATACCTCCCCCAAAGAAAAGACGGCGCCCGATGGTTTGCTCGCCGGACAAGGAAAGTCCGTCCTACAAGTTTTGTTCCTGACCGTCCTTTCACACGTTCGCGAGTGATTCCTGGCCCCGGATCACACGTTCGCGAACGCAAACCCCTCAAGCAGCGTGACAACAGCACTCGCCTCCAAGAGCTCCTGCTTCTGGTCGATCTCGGCTGACGGAAGGGAGAAATGGCGTCCACCAACACGCTCGGCTCACGAAAGTGCCAGCGGCTGACGAGCACGCGCCAAAGAAATCTTGGTCCGAGCCGAGACCATGAAGGGACGCCGACGCGCGGCAGGAGATGCGCGAAGTCGCTGCCAATCTCTCTTACCTCGCAAAACATCCTCGCCTTAATGAAAACTGACCTGCAACCGGCTTAGCTCATGGCGGTTCTGGGCGCGGTGGCGGCTCAGAGGCGCCGATGTTGGCGGATTGGCTCTTCTGGTTCGTGCCGGTGCGGATCATGATGAAGGAGCAGTTCCGCTCGGACCTGCGCGTTGGCAAGGTGACGGCGCCGGCGCTCGTGGTGCACGGTGAGAACGATGCAGTCGTTCCCGTGACGCTCGGCGAGCGGCTCTATGGAATGATCCGGTCGCCTAAGCGTTTCGAGTGCATTGCCGGAGCAGGCCACGATGATCTCGGCGCGCGGGCGGTAGCGGCTGCGAAACGATTCATTGCCGAGCATTGATGGGCGGCCGTTGCGCGCGGTCAGCCTTGTCCGAAATTCCTTTTCTCTTCCGCTGCTCGCTCTTGGTGTGCTGGCGACTTACTGCATTGCCGGGGTCCGACCAAGCGTTTACATGGTTATGGCCCCACAAAACGCATTAACGGCAGTCTGAAGTGTCTCCAGGGTTGGGAACCCAAGGGCTATGGCTGCGGCATTGAGGCCGCCAAACGTCTGGGCCAGCGCCGAGACACTCTTGCCATAACAGTTTGCATTCCCGGGCGTCCCAGCAAATCTCGGCTGAATGAACACGCCAAATGCAACCGGGGTCTGGCCGACTGGAAGCGCGGCGACCACCGTGTTGGTCGCGGTGTCGATCACCGACACGGTGTTGCTGCGTTCGTTCGCGACATAGACCTTGCTGCCGTCCGGGGTGACCGCTATGCCCAACGGGCTGTATCTATTGCCGACCCGGATGGGCAAGCCGACCACCGTGTTGGTCGCGGTATCGATCACCGACACGGTACTGTCGACCTCGTTCGCGACATAGACCTTGCTGCCGTCCGGGGTGACCGCTACGCCGACGGGCAGGTTGCCGACCGGGATCGGCGCGCCGACCACCGTGTTGGTCGCGGTGTCGATCACCCACACGTTTGAGCCGCCCTCGTTTGCGACGTAGACCTTGCTGCCGTCCGGGGTGACCGCGACGCCAGTGGGTATGGTGCCGACCGGGATCGTGGCGGTCACCGTGTTGGTCGCGGTAGCGATCACAGATACAGTGCCGTTGCCCAAGTTCACGACATAGACCATGCTGCCGTCCGGGGTAACCGCTACGCCGAAGGGGAGGGTGCCGACCGGGATCGTGGCGGTCACAGTGTTGGTCGCGGTAGCGATCACAGATACAGTACCGTTTACACTGCCGTCGCCAGAGTTCGCGACATAGACCGTGCTGCCGTCCGGGGTAACCGCTACCCCCAAGGGGAGGGTGCCGACCGGAATCGGCAAACCGACCACCGTGTTGGTCGCGGTGGCGATCACCGACACGGTATTGCCGTGGAAGTTCGTTATGTAGGCATTTTGCGCAGATAACGGCGCGCCGCCGAGGACGATCGCTATAGCGCAGACCAGCGCCGCAAAAAAAGAACGTGTCATGCTTTCCTCCCTAGGGCGCTCCCAAGTCCACCCGATGAGCCTCCGCCGTCTATCCATGAATCTCCGCGCGCGGTCTAAAAGTGTGTTCCGGCAGGATGGGACAGTGCAATGTTAATATAACATACAGTGTTAATAGGAAATTTACAATGACACTTGCGCTCTTCAGACTTGACGACGAACCGTCGACTGAACGAGCAAGACTCTTTGCTGGGCAAGGTTCTCCAAATAGGTCCAGCCCAGTTCACGCGCTAATAGCATGGGAGTTCCCCCGGCTCTGCCGGGGTGGCAGTAGAAAGTTTGACTTATACGGCGGTCGGCCATCCAGGAAACTTGCGATGGTTGACACATGAAAACGCGTGCGGGCAGCAAGGCCCGAGCATAAACCTGAAGCAGAGCACCGGTATGGCAAACGCAGTCCGGTGTTTTCATTCGCGATCGCTTGGGTTGGATATCTTGGCGAGGCGGCGCCATCATGGGAATTGCTCGGCGTTTCGGTCATTGGAACTGGGGCCGAATCATCGGCCTCTCCAAGCCGCTTTGAGCCGCTCACTCATTAAAGCCCCCGGCTTTGCCGGGGGATACTTACTATGAAGGTCGTCATCAAAATGGTTACGCCAAGACTATCCGGACATGGCTCAGGACGTTGCCGGTGGAACGGCAGTTGATTGCATGTCTCGATCGATTCGCACCCACATTGTCGATGAAGCGCCGAAGTCGGTCGAGCTAACCACCTAGATGGAGAACAGCCTGTCGGTATACGTCCGTCTCCTTGATGCTGAAGCGGACGAAGCTGATTGGATGGAAGCATCGCTCGCCGTTCTGCCCAACGATCCCATCCTCGAGCCAGCACGCGCCCGCCGGGCTTGGGAGACCCATCTCTCACATGCGAAGTGGATGGCTGAGAGCGGATAGCCAACTCATTTACCCTGTCCACTGACAAGCGGCGACGCGGCACAAAAAACAAAAGCTTCTTGCTTCGCGAGCCGCGGCGAGTGCCGACGAAAGCGGCGCGCTGGGTGTGCGAAGAGACTGCTCCGGCCTTAGACATACCGCGAGCCCGGTAGCGAGCCCGAATGTCTCTTATTGGCCCAAGGCGGAAGCCACTCCGGCCGGGCGGTGGGTCCGGTTACGGGGGTTAATATAAGCTGCCGGGATGGCACGGCGCGATCTACGACGCGGCAGCCCGCGCGAAGGGCACGACGGTCCCACCCCCGGCGACGCGGCTTAAGCAAACGCACTTCCGTCTCGTAAGCGCGACCGCCCCCGCGAAGCGGATTTCG
>WNFT01008986.1_pt1 | contig 15996 bp, 11 predicted proteins | sample 5400191 | NCBI WGS metagenome assembly WNFT01 (sample SAMN13153359, study PRJNA577476) | soil metagenome | isolation source: 80 cm saprolite under Madrone tree | place: USA:California | collected 2016-06-14 | reverse complement strand
GGATCGGAAAGGCACCGACGGAATCATGGCGCTGGGAGGAACGATCATCGGCACAACCAATCGCGGGCATTTCATCGCCAAGGTCGGCGCCGGCGACCGCGCGGCCGTTCCCGGAGAAGTGATCGCACAAGCTCGCGAGATCTTGAACAAACTTGGCATTCAATCTCTGATCATTATCGGCGGCGACGGTTCGATGACCACGGCGCTTCAGTTGCAAGAAGCGGGCATCAATTGCATCGGCGTTCCCAAAACGATCGACAACGATCTCGAGGCGACTGCGATGACATTCGGATTTGATTCCGCTGTCGATGTTGTGATGGACGCCCTCGACCGGCTGCACACCACTGCCACAAGTCACAAACGTGTCATGGTTGTCGAAGTGATGGGACGTCACGCCGGCTGGATCGCGTTGCACGGCGGCATTGCCGGTGGCGCCGATATTATTTTGATTCCGGAAATCCCCTTTGACTACAACAGGATTGCCGCTGCGATAAAGGAACGGGATGCCCGGGGTAATCTCGGCTCGCTCGTGGTCGTGGCCGAAGGCGCGAAGCCCAAAGACGGTCAACAGGTCAAGCGTGAGATGGAGGGGGGAGAATTTCGCCTCGGCGGAATCGGCGAGATCGTTGCCCAGGAAATTGCCAAACGTACTGGCAAACAAACACGTTGCTGTATTCTCGGGCATTTGCAGCGCGGCGGTGCGCCCACCACCCTCGATCGAATTCTTGGCACGCGCTTCGGCGTGAAGGCAGTGCAGTTGGCAAATGAAGGACATTTCGGATCGATGGTTAGTTATCAAAACTATCAGGTGCGGCATGTCCCGATCGCCGATGCGGTTAATCGGTTGCGGCTGGTTCCGCCCAATGGCGAAATGGTGCAAACCGCGCGCGACGTCGAGATTTCCTTCGGCGATTGAAAAGATTTTCTGTAGCGGCGCTCTATGAGCGCCGATTGTGCATTCCAGCGGTCATAGACCGCCGCTATAATTTCGCATGAAAATTGTCCTCGCATATTCCGGCGGGCTCGACACGTCGGTTATTCTCCGCTGGCTTAAGGAAAATTATCAGGCCGAAATCATCGCCTTCTGCGCCGACATCGGTCAGGAGGAAGAACTCGAGGGTTTGGAAGAGAAAGCGCTGCGCACCGGCGCTTCCAAATGTTACATCGAGAATCTCCAGGAAGAGTTCGCCCGCGATTTCATTTTTCCGATGATCCAGGCTGGCGCGATTTACGAAGGCCAATATTTCCTCGGCACCAGCATTGCCCGTCCGCTTATCGCGAAACGAATGGTCGAGATCGCGCGAAAGGAAAAAGCCGAGGCGATCGCGCATGGTGCGACCGGGAAGGGGAACGACCAGGTTCGCTTTGAATTAACGGCCGCGGCTCTCGCGCCGGAACTCCGCGTGATTGCGCCCTGGCGCGAAGAGCGGTTTCGAAAACAATTTCCCGGACGCAGGGAGATGATCGCGTTCGCGAAGAAAAACAAAATTCCGGTCGACGCGAGCGTGGAGAAACCGTACTCGACCGACCGCAATCTTCTTCACATCAGTTTCGAGAGCGGCGTTTTGGAGGACCCGTGGTTCGATGCCAGTTCAAAAGAAATGCGCGGCATGTACAAACTGAGCGTCGCACCGGAAGACGCGCCTGATGAAGCCGAACATGTCGATCTTGCCATTGAATCTGGGAATTGCGTGGCGGTGAATGAGAAATCGTTATCGCCACTCGCCGTCATGCAGACGCTCAACAAACTCGGCGGCAAACATGGCATCGGTCGCGTTGACATCGTCGAGAACCGTTTCGTCGGAATGAAAGGGCGCGGCGTTTATGAGACACCAGGCGGCGCCATCCTTCATTTCGCGCATCGACAAATGGAGACGCTGACCATGGATCGCGAAGTCATGCACCTCCGCGACAGTTTGATTCCGCAATACTCTTCTCTCGTTTACAACGGCTTTTGGTTTTCGCCCGAACGCGAGGCGCTCCAGGCGCTCGTCACCGAAACGCAACGCGACGTGACCGGCGTCGTGCGACTCAAACTTTACAAGGGCAACATCATTGTCGCGGGTCGCAAGAGTCCAAAAAGTTTGTACGACCCGCAGATCGCGACGATGGAGGGTGACACATCGATCTGCCAGAGGACGGATTCGCCGTGGCGAACATACGACCAGAGCGACGCGACTGGATTCATTCGGTTGAACGCACTGCGGTTGAAAGTTCGCGCCGCGCTCAAATCATCGCGAACAAACGAAGCGGCATCACGTACGAGCGATTGATCTCAATCGCTCGAGTCTTTCGGTGTTGTAGGGCAAGCGCATCGCTTGCCGTCGGCGAATTGCGCTAGCGCATTGTCTGCGGCGCGTTTCGTCTCGACGCGCGAAGCAAAAATGGGATGATTATTTCTGCGCGATCCCAGGTCGCGTCCTGAGATGTCCACTGAGATCAAGAAAGAGATCCAGCTCGAGATCGCCCATGTCTTGTTCATCGACATCGTTGGCTACTCGAAGCTTTCGATTAACGATCAACGCGCGGCGATTGATGAACTGACTCAAGTCGTTCGCACGTCCGAGCAGTTTCAAAACGCCGAAGCTGGGGCCCGCTTGATCAAGATCCCCACTGGTGACGGGATGGCGCTCGTCTTTTATACGAGTCCGGAAGCACCGGCACAATGCGCCATCGAAATCAGTCGCGCGCTTGAAGAGCACCCGCGCTTGCAACTTCGCATGGGAGTACATAGCGGTCCAGTCAGCGGTGTGATCGACGTGACCGGAAAGGCAAACGTGGCTGGCGCCGGCATCAATATGGCGCAGCGAGTGATGGATTGCGGCGATGCCGGACATATCCTGCTTTCGAAACATGTTGCCGAAGATCTCGAAGAATACGAACAGTGGCGGCCGCTCTTGCATGACCTTGGCACGTGTGAAGTGAAACACGGCGTGCGCGTTGGCGTCGTGAATCTTTACGGCAGCGAAGTCGGTAACCCGGCGCTTCCAAAAAAGTTCCAAACCCTGAAGAAGCACAGCGCGCGGGTGCGCTGTGCGGCGATGACCGCAGCGTTGCTCGCGCTCGCGATGATCGTCGCTGGCGTCGCAATATTTTCCCGTAATCGCGTGCGATCAACGCTGACTGCGGCGCCGGAAAAAAGCATTGCCGTCCTTCCATTTGAGAATCTGAGCGAAGAGAAGCAAAACGCCTATTTCGCGGATGGTGTGCAGGATGAAATTCTAACTGATCTGGCGAAGATAGCTGATCTGAAGGTGATCAGTCGGACTTCGGTGATGCAATACAAAAGCGGCATTGCGCGCAACCTGCGCGAGATCGGGCAACAGCTCGGCGTGGCGCACCTGCTCGAAGGCAGTGTGCAGCGCGCAGTCAATCGCGTCCGGGTGAACGCGCAGTTGATTGACGCACGCACCGATGCGCATCTCTGGGCCCAAACGTACGACCGCGATCTCGCGGACGTCTTCGCGATTCAAAGTGAGATCGCGAAGAGGATCGCAGACCAGTTGCGAGCCAAACTTTCGCCGAGCGAGAAGAACGCAATCGAACGTTCTCCAACGAGCGACATCACCGCCTTTGATCTCTACACGCACGCCAAAAATCTTCTTCTGAGGTCGGCCTTGAGCGGTTTTGGGAAGGCGAATTTACTGCAGGCGGTCGATCTGCTGAACCAGGCTGTTGCGCATGATCCATCATTTCTCCACGCGTATTGTCAACTAGCCTGGGCTCATGACGCGCTTTATTTCTTTGGCTTCGACCATACTCCCGCGCGCCTTGCGCTGGCGGAAGCGGCCATTCAGGCGGCGCTTCGCCTCCGCCCAGGTGCGGGTGAAACGCACCTCGCGCATGCGTGGAATCTTTATCAGGGATATGACGATTACGACGGCGCTCTGGCTGAACTGGAAGTTGCCCGCCAAACATTGCCCAATGATTCCCAGGTATTCGCGCTGACGGGTTACATCCAGAGGCGTCAGGGACGCTGGAAAGAATCCACACGAAACCTCGAGCGCGCGATTGAGCTCGACCCGCGCAACGTTCTAACGCTGCAGCAGATTGCATCGATTAATTACCGTAATTTTCGGCGCTATGCTGAGGAAAAATCAGCGTGGGATCGCTTATTGGCTTTCGAGCCGAACGATCTCGATGTCAAGGTAGCGCGAGCGAGCGTGGAATTGAGTTCGGAAGCCGATACCCGGCCCTTGCATCACACGATCGATTCAATTCGGGCTACAGATCCCGCTGCGATGCCGAGGATCGCCGGTGCATGGCTGTTTTGCGCCCTGGCCGAACACGATGCTGCTGCTGCAACAGATGCCCTAATCGCATCAGGGGAGAATCCAATCCTCTTAAGTTACGACAACGTTCCTTTTAATCATCCATTCATAGAAGGTGTTATCGCTCGCATGATGAAGGACGAAGGCAAAGCGCGGTCGGCTTTTACTGCTGCACGCGTGGAGCAGGAGAAAATCACCCAAACTCAACCAAATTACGCCGAGGCATTGTGCGTGCTTGGCTTGATCGACGCCGCTCTTGGGCGGAAAGACGACGCGCTGCGTGAAGGCCGGCGCGCGGTCGAGCTTCTTGTGGAAAAAGATGCGAGTCAAGGCATCGATATGGTCAAGTATTTGGCGATGATCGCTGCATGGGTTGGCGACAAAGATCTCGCCTGCGAACAGCTTTCCAGCGTCATCCGCCGCCCGAGCGACCTTAGCTATGGCGAATTGAAACTGCTCCCATTCTGGGATCCGTTACGCGGCGATCCGCGTTTCGAGAAAATCGTTGAAGAAGCAAAGGAACCGATCGCGCTGAAAGAAAAACAATAGGATTAGGATGTAGTGCTTACGCGGCGCGCGGCAATGGCGCCGCTCAGGGCAGGCGGTGACACGCAACCTTGCGAGGCGTGATTGTCGATCTTATATTTAGAGAAGCCGCCGGTCGCGGCGAAGAACACCGAGGTTTAATATGCCAACAACAATTGCAGCTCCGAAAAAAGCTCCCGCGGCGGAAAAAGATTTCCTGCCGTTGCAGGGCACCGATTACGTCGAGTTTTATGTCGGCAACGCCAAGCAGGCTGCGCATTTCTACAAGACGGCGTTTGGTTTTCAATCACTCGCGTATTGCGGACCGGAAACGGGAACGAAAGAAAAAGCGAGCTACGCGATTCGGCAGAACAATCTGACGCTTGTCTTAACGACTCCGATTCGGCCGAATAATCCAATCGCGGATCACGTTTACAAACACGGCGACGGCGTGAAAGCGCTGGCGTTGAAAGTGGAGGACGCGACTTCGGCCTGGGAAGAAACGACCAAGCGCGGCGGCAAAAGTTTCATGAAACCGACGACGCTGAAGGATGATGAGGGCGAGCTGGTGATGAGCGGGATTCACACCTACGGCGAAGTGGTTCATTTGTTCATCGAGCGCGAAAATTATCGCGGCGTTTTCATGCCGGGCTTCGACAAATGGGAGTCGGCTTACAACCCAAAGGAGACGGGCTTGCAGTATGTCGATCATTGCGTGGGTAACGTCGGCTGGAATCAGATGAATCCGTGGGTGAAGTTTTATGAAGACGTGATGGGGTTCCGCAACATCCTTACCTTCGACGACAAAGACATTTCCACTGAATACTCGGCGCTCATGAGCAAAGTGATGAGCAACGGCAACGGCTTCGTAAAATTTCCGATCAACGAACCGGCTGAAGGAAAAAAGAAATCGCAGGTGGAAGAGTATCTTGAGTTCTACAACGGCGAGGGCGTACAGCACATCGCTATGGCCACCAAAAATATTGTCGAGACCGTGACCGAGATTCAGAGGCGCGGCGTCGAGTTTTTGAATATTCCATCAACCTATTATGATGAGTTGCCCGATCGCGTTGGCCACATCGACGAAGATCTGGAGCCGTTGAAGCGACTGGGCATTTTGGTCGATCGCGATGATGAAGGCTATCTGCTCCAGATTTTCACCAAGCCGGTGGAAGATCGGCCAACGTTATTTTTCGAAATCATTCAACGCAAAGGCGCGAAAAGTTTCGGCAAAGGCAATTTCAAAGCGCTCTTCGAAGCGTTGGAGAAAGAGCAGGAAAGGCGAGGCAATCTTTAAAGAGAGGAGAGATCGACATGCCGTTTTACCAAAAACTTGGCGAAATTCCGCGGAAACATCACATCTGGTTTCATCGCAACGGCGCTGCGCCGACCTACAAAAACGAAGGCATCGCCTACGAACACGTCATCACCACGGAAGGCTTCAACGAAGCCTACTCGATCATGTATCACCTCCGGCCGCCGACCCGCGTCCGCAGCGTAAAACTGCTGAAATGCGAAGAGCTAAAAAAAGTGACTGACAGTCCATTGCGCCACCATCATTTAAAGACGGCGAAAATTCCGCGCCGTGGCGATGTTTACACCGGTCGTATCCCGATCCTGTTTAATCAGGACATGACCGCGTACCGCGCGCGTCCGGAAAAAGCGTACAGCGATTTCGAATATTATCGGAACGGCGGCGCGGACGAAATCATCTTTATTTTTCACGGTGGGGGCACAATTGAATCGGTTTTCGGCAAGCAACGTTATCGCGCTGAAGATTACATCGTCATTCCGCGCGGTATCACTTACCGGCTCGTTCCGGACAAGATCGAAGAAGAAGATTATCTTGTGCTCGAATCAGCCGGTCCGGTGCGAATACCGAAGCGCTACTTGAACAGCGAGGGCCAGATCAAGATGGGCTCGCCCTATTCGGAACGCGATTTTCACGGGCCGTCGGAGATCAATACTACGGACAAAGAACAGGACGTTGAGATTTTGGTGAAGGACGGGCCGCGCTGGACGTGCGTGACGATGGCACATCATCCCTTCGATGTTGTTGGCTGGGACGGCTACGTTTATCCATTCACCTTCAACGCGCAGGACTTCGAGCCGATCACCGGCACGGTCCATCAACCGCCGCCCATTCATCAGACGTTCGAGATTCGCGGTTACGTCGTTTGCACTTTCGCGCCGCGCTTTCTCGATACGCATCCGGAAGCGGTCAAGATTCCGTGGGTGCACGACAACGTGGAGGCCGACGAAGTTTTGTTTTATGTGCGCGGAAATTTTGGATCGCGTCGAGCAATTGTTGATCTTGCGCACATCGAATTCTGAAATTGAAACTGAGGATCGGCTGGCGCGCCACGCCGAGCCATTGCCGCCGGGTCAGATCGGCAGGTTAACGAAAATTTATCGCGATTTGCTCGATGCGATCGGGGAAGATTCCTCGCGCCAAGGATTGGTAAAAACACCGGCCCGTGCCGCGCGCGCATTGGAATTTCTCACGCAAGGTTACCGCCAAAGCGTGGAGGAGATCGTTAACGACGCGATCTTCGATTCCGACGCGAGCGAGATCATTCTCGTCAAAGACATCGAGCTTTACTCGATCTGCGAACATCATCTACTTCCGTTCATCGGCCGCGCACACGTTGCCTACATTCCGAACGGGAAAGTCATCGGCCTCTCAAAGGTCGCGCGCATTGTCGACGTTTTCGCGCGCCGTTTGCAGATTCAGGAAAACCTGACGACGCAGATCGCGGAGTCGCTCATGAATTGTCTGGAACCCAATGGCGTCGCTGTCGTGGTAGAAGCAAAGCACCTTTGCATGATGATGCGCGGCGTGGAAAAACAGAATTCGATCATGAAAACTTCCTGCCTGCTCGGCTCGTTCAAGGACGACGCGCGGACGCGCTCGGAATTCCTCTCGCTCTTGAAAGAATAGCGCGCGCTGCGTCATGCTTCTGACGGTCAGCAAACGCCTCGAATTTTCCGCTTCGCGCCGCTTGTTTGTTCCGCGCTGGACCGATAGCGAAAATGCGGTCGCTTTTGGTCCCGAGACAGAGGCGCTTCACGGCACCGGCCGCAACTACACCGCGTATTTTGTTTTTACCGGCCCGGTGAATCCAGGCAACGGAATGCTTATTAATATCAGCGAGATCAAGGAGCGCGCAGGCAAAGTTGTCCACGACCATTTCGATCACAAGTTTTTGAATGAGGACAATCCCGCATTTCGCGAGCAGCCGGCGACGCCGGAAAATATTTCACGGCACCTCTATCTCGATGTTGCACCGCTGTTTTCCGACGTCGATGCAAAGCTCGCCGCTTGCCATCTCACCGAATCGCCTCAGCGGAGCGCGACATTTTATTTCGATGGCGCGTGTGAAGGAAATTACTGGTTCGAATTTTCCGCGGCGCGTCAAACCATGTCGCCGCATCTTAGCGAAGAGGAAAATCGGCGGCTCTTCGGTGAGGCGGCATCAATTCATGGACATAATTATCGTGTTCGCCTCACTTTTCGCGCGGAAAGAGGACCCGGCGAAAGCCCGCTTGTTCGTTTCGACAAGATCGATAATTGCATTCAATCGCTGCGGTCGGAACTCGATCACCGTTATCTGAACAAGGAGGTTGCCGGTTTGAAAGACCGTCCCATCACGACCGAAAGTCTTGCCGGTTACATCTACGAGCGCGTCAACGCGCTCGTGCCATTGCATCGCGTGCGCTTGCATGAGCGCGACGATTTTTTCGCCGAGATATGGAACGACGAACGCGTTTTTCTTGGAATGCGGATGCCGTTTAGCGCTGCGCATCGCCTTCAGACCGCTTCGCTTTCTGATTCCGAAAATGCAGAGTTGTATGGCCGGTGCAATAACCCGCTTGGCCATGGTCATGGCTATCTCACCGAGACAACGATTGGCGGAGAATACGAAATGCGAAGCGGCACGGTCTACCATTTCTCGGCGCTCAAACAAGCGATCGAAGAATCGTTGCTACCCTGGCAAGATCGACATCTTGACCTCGACGTCGACGATTTTCGGGAAATGCCTTCGACCGGGGAAAATATTGTGCGCGCTCTCTGGCCGAAGATCGACAATCGCCTCAATCATCAATTGGTGCGGCTGCGCTTGTGGGAAACAGCGAACAATCGCTTTACGTTGCGAAGACTGTAGCGCAATGGTAGGGACAGCGCGCTGCGCTGTCCGGACGCCGCAGCGCGGCGTCCCTACCAGTTTTCATGAAACGCTACTTGATCACTGGCGCGAGTCGCGGGATTGGTCGCGCCATCGCGGAAAAGCTGACCGCGCCCGACGTCACACTGCTCTTGCATGGACGCGATACGGTTGCGCTGGCTGAGACTTGTAAATTTGTGAAGTCAGGTTGTGCGCGCGTCATTTCACTCATTCATGATCTCGCTCTTTCAAAAGGAGTTTCAGACTTGATCGCCGAAGTTGGCGACGCACCTCTCGATCTTTTGGTTAATAACGCCGGCATCGCGGTCGTAAAACCATTCGGCGAGATCACGCGGATCGAGTGGGAACAAACGCTCGGCGTGAATGTGACGGCGCCGTTTCTTTTGATGCAGCGCTTCGCGCCGGACATGCCGCCGGGTTCGAGCATCGTCAACGTTCTCTCGGTCGCGGCGAAAATCGGTTTCGCAGGCTGGAGCGCGTACTGCATGAGCAAATTTGCGCTCGAGGGCTTCTCGCAATCGGTGCGCGCCGAGCTGCGCGATCACAAAATTCGCATGATCAACATTTACCCGGCCGCGACCGACACAGATATTTGGAACGCAGTAGAAGGCGATTGGCCGCGCGATCGAATGATCTCGGCGAACGATGTAGCCGCGGCAATCGCGTTTGCTCTCGCCCAGCCGCCGGACGTTCTCGTCGAAAATATCACGCTCGGCAATTTAGGCGGCGATTTGTAAAGTTCGCGTTAACCAGCACACATGATCAAAGGCAGCGACATTACCGTCAATCTGATCGCGTCGATCATTGCGTCGCTCATTCTGTTCGCGATCGGTTTTCTTTGGGGAAAATACAAGGAGCGGCGCAAGTTTGGCCGCAATCTGGAGGAGTACGATTTTTATCCGTACACGATCAATCGCGACAATGTGCCGGAGTTCGACCTGAAAGATTTTCGGCTGGGCATGCATTATTTCTTGAAGAACAACGATTACACCGCCGCGCGACAATTGATTTTCATCGGCGAACAAAACAACGTGCGCGCACAGCTCGAGCCGGCGGAGCAGAAAGTTTACGCAAAGCTATTCGACAAATACGAAGGCCGGAAGATCGCTGACGATACGACAGAGTATTTGGAAAATTATGTGCGCATCGTTCGGCTTATCGGCAAATCATTCCCGAATACGGGGATCGAGATTTTACTGCACAACCTGGCCGATCCGTCCCATTCGCTTATCGCCCTCGAGAACGACGTGACCGGCCGGCAGCTGCGCGACGGCACGACGAGTTTGCTCATCGATTTGAAAAAGCGGCAGATGCAACAGGAAGACAAACTGAATTACGAGCTCAACATCGGTGCCCGGAAATTCAAATGCACGACCATCCCAATCCTTCGCAAGGAATTCGGCGTCGTCGGCGCGATCTGCATCAATATCGATGTTAACTATTTGACCGACGAAGTGATGAAGAACCAGGAACGCATCGAAACGTGGTTCAAAAACTTTTGTCGCATCGAAATGCAAGTCGACGAAAATATTTTGAGCAAAGATGAGTTTGCCAAAGCGCAGAAGGGCAAACGCCATTTTAAAGACGAAGCGTTTTAATCCCTTAAATTGTCACGTCGAGCGAAGTCGAGACATCGCTCACTATTTCTGAGCGTTTGATCGACAGAAAATGATTAGAGATTCCTCGACTCCGCTCGGAATGACCGAAACTTATTTCGGCGATGCCTGCATCGTCGCCTGGTATTCCGGTTTTTTGTGATACTCCACCAGCCGAAATCCCCAGCTGATCAAGGTCGAGAAATCTTTGGTTGTCGCTTTTTTCCGGCTGAGAAATCTCTCGATCTTCCCTTTCAACTCGGTTTGCTGATCGGTCGTGTCCAGAATCTCAAAAATCTCCATCGACAATAGCCAGTCCTCCGGATGCTCGGCTTGCTGTGTTTCCCAAATTTCACCGAGCCGTTCGTAGCCGGTCTTGCTTTCGCGAATCTTGCGAACCTGAGCGTAAAGATTTTCGAGGCGCTTTCGTTTCGCGTCGGACGGCACTTTGATGGTCCGTTCTTTCGGCACGAGCGCGACCTGGTTGTAAGCGTCTTTGTCGGCGGCGCCGTTGAAGACCGAACTGATTTGCTTGCCCACCGCCATATCGTAGGCGCCCCAATTGGGATCGAACAAAATGCGATCGCCATATTTCGCCGTGCAATTGGAAAAGCTAATGAGCAATACTTTGCCGTCGCGGCGCAGCACCTTGTCGATCTTGCCTTCGACTGAGATTCCGCTCTCGAATTCCAGTTTCGTCTCTTTCCCTTCGACAATCTCAGTTTGCTTCCACCTCCCGATCGGAGAGCCGAATCCTTCTTTGTGATAATCGACGCCGTGGCCGTCGAGCTCTTTGTCACCGAGCGCGAGCGCGCTCGGTCCACTGGTGCGCAAATAAATTGGACTATTGTTAGGATCGACAATCACTTCGGTGAAGACGCCGCTGACCTGCAAACCGGATGAATACTCGCAGGTGGCGACATTGTTACACTCGATCGCTTTGTTGATTCCTTCGAGTCCGCCCACCGAATAGGCCATTTTGCTGGCGAACTCTTCGAGCACGTCCCTGAGATGTTTGAAATCGCGGCAGACGAAGAGTTGCGGCTGTTTCGTCGTGATGTCGAACGGCACATTCGCGGCATCAATGGAGTAGGGGATTTTCTTCACCTCCGGCTCGAGGCAACTCACGCTTTCGCCGATCGATGAAAGCAATCCGGCGCCGTAGATCTTTGGCTTCTCCAATGTGCCGATAAGTCCGTACTCGACCGTCCACCAGTGCAGGCGTGAAAGCAGCGCCATCTCTGAAGGCTTGCCGAGAGTTTTTTGCCGATGTTCGACGAGCTTCGTCGCTTCTTCGACTTCTTTGGGGTCGCTGTTCGGCTGCTCCTTCAAGATCGACAAGTGACGAATGGCTTGATAAAGCTCGAAGTCTTTCTTCGACGACATCGCTTTCGCGCCCACTTCGCCAAAGCGTTGCAAATAATTTGAGTATTCGCGATCGACAATGATCGGGGCGTGCCCGGCCGCTTCATGTACAATGTCGGGCGCGGGGGTGTATTCGATATGATGGATTTGGCGCATGTCGCACGCGATCACCAGAACCTTGTAAGCCTGAAATTCCATGAACGCAGCCGGCGGAATGAATCCGTCCACCGCGACCGCGCCCCACTCGATCTTCGCCAGGATGTCGTTCATCTCCTGAATGCGCGGGATGCGCTCGAACGAAATGCCGGTGTCGAGCAAACCTTGGAAATAAACCTTGTGCGCGTACTCGCGCAGAAAAAAAATGTTCTGCCGCATGATGAAGCGCCAGACGGCATGATCGACCGGCGTGTAGTCGTCGTAACGTTGATCGACCGCGAATTGCAGCAGGTGTTTGGGCGTTGCGGCGACCGCCGCGTTGTCCAGGCTGATACCACTGGTTGCATTCATCGAATTCTTCGTGCCTTATAAAATATGGCCCGTTTGCGAATCGAGCAAGAATGATTCGCTTTTCTACAGCGGCGGTCTGTGACCGCCGGATTGCGATTAGATTGGCGCGCGCACAGCGCCGCTGCAGTTAAAAAATAATGACGGTGTTGCCCACGCTCACTAAATCTTTAACGCGCGCGGCATCCCAGTTGGCCAGGCGAATGCAACCATGGCTGGCGGCGCGGCCGATCGTTTCCGGATTGTTCGTGCCGTGAATGCCGATACCGGTCTTGTTCAACCCCATCCAGAGAACACCCACGAGATTGTTCGGCCCGGGCGGAAGGTTGTAAAAATTCTCGGTGCGCACACCGTAGTTGAGCATGCCTTCATCGTAGCGGAACCACGGCCAGGTGGTCGCGCCGACGATTTTCCATGTGCCGACCGGCGCCGGCAGAGATGTCGATCCTGGTGTGATCGGAAAAACGCAGACGAGCTGATTGTTATCGAAGACTTCGAGCAGGTGCTCTTTCGTGTCGATGTAGATTTTGCGCGCGGCGAATGCCGGATTTTCAGGAATTTTTCCTTCCGTGATTTTTTCAATCTCGAACGGCAACACGCTCGGCACGGTCAGCGTCTCGCCCGGTTGAAGATGTTCCCAGTTTTTTCCGGGATTCAGTTTCTGAATGTAGGCCTCGGCCGAATGATAGCGTTCCGCGACAAATTCGAGGAGCGACCCATACAAGAGGGCTTTCAATTTCGCCTGCTCCGAGTGGCTGGTCGGCGTGGGCCCGATGAATTTCAGATCGTCCGGTTTGATCGTGTAGGTCGTGAACGTTACCGGCACTTGATCGAGCAACCATTGATCGACGAAGCCGGTTTCGCGCACGAGATGCGAATGCTTGTAGGAAATGAGCGCCTTCCGAAAAAACTCGCCCATCTGGCCATCGATCTTTCCCGGCCCGAAATCGTTATTATCGAGAAAAATCTGCAGCCGGGTCGCCGTCTCCTCATCGTAATTCGGCAACGCGGCGATAACTTCTGGCGTCGCCTTCACTCTCGGCGAAGCAACTCGTGCCGGCGGTGCGCGACGGACGGGCGTCGGTGTCGGTTTTGGTCGAAGACGCCACCACTGTCCATTGGTCGCATCGGCAAAGAGAAGAATCGCAGCGAATGCGATGGCAATCACGAGCGAGAATTTCATTCCCGGAAAGTAATGCGCTCAAGAATGCAATTGCGCAAATTTGACTTGCTCGGCCTTAGCGATTCGCCCCGGCCGGGAACATGACCTTTTCCGGCGCGGCATTTAGCGCGACGAGAAGTTTTGGAATCAAACGGCTCTTTACCGGGCCCGCCTCCCGTGGCGCCACGAGATAACGCACGATGGCGTCGATCCAGGTCACCTCGTCAACACGAAAAATAACGCGCGGATGTTCGCGTACTTCGAGTTCATCCACCGGAGTACGCGCCAGCAAATCGCGGTAAACCGAAACACGTTCCATCATTTCCTTTCCGATTTCTTCCGCGACGATCCGCTGCATCGTCTCCGCGACAAACTTCAAATCGCTCTGATACGCGATTTGGAACTTGATTTCGTTCCATATGTAGGGAAAGAGCGGCCAGGAATAATTCCAAACAATCTCATCGAGTACTTTTTCGTTGGGAAACCGGATGACGCGGCCGCTGGGATGATCGCCAGAAATATATTGGCCGCCAAATTCCCAAAGAGTGGTATCCAGATAGCCGACATCGATGACATCGCCGGTCGCGTCTCCGATCTTAATGCGGTCGCCGACGCGAAATGGCTGGCGAACGAGAATGTAGATCCAGGCGATGAAACTTTTCATCGGCGTTTGCACGGCCAGACCGATAATGATTGATCCCACCCCGAGCGCCGCCAACGCCGGATACCAATTCACGAAAACCACGGACACCACGACGAGTGCGATAATCAGCGCCGTGATCAAATACTCGACGCGCTGAAGCGTGAAACGTGTCGAGGCATCGTCAATACGACGGAGCGCGTAAACCGAGATTGCTTTTGCAACCGCGAGGACAAGGACTATCAGGGCGGTGCCGCGGATGATCCGGCGCGCCAGGTCGATCTGCGTGGGCGAAAGCGGGGCGAATTTCGATTCAACCAGGTAATACAAAACTGTGCAGCCAGTCAGCAGCAGCCCGTGCGTAACAAACCAGAATTTGTCCGTTCCCCGCGCTTTGACTTTTTCGCCAGGTTTTTTTTCGCCGCCGGCTCGAGCCAGTTCTTTACGAACTTCCGGTTTGTGCTCGAGTTCTTCCTTCGTTTCAGGCATCAATTATTGAATCGCGGGAGCGTCACGCGTCGCGCGCGTCGCGACTGATTGTCGATCCTACGGACTGCCGATCAGGCGGTCTTTGCCCAGGCGCGCAAAACTTCCGCCACGCTCCATGCTTGCGCGATGCAGCCGCCGGCCATGTGCGGTTCGCGCGCATCAAAGACTTCGCTGATCGTGCCGATGCCGTTGTCGCTCAGATGGACCGGAAAAACTTCAAGAAATTTACGTGCGGCGGCTCGATCATGAGGATGAACTTTCAGCCATGCATCGATAAATGGCCCAATCAGCCAGGCCCAGACCGTGCCCTGATGATAGGCGCCGTCGCGCGAGCGCAGATCGCCCGCGTAAAGCGGTTTGTAATCGGGACTGTCGGGCGAAAGCGTGCGCAGCCCGACCGGCGTGACTAGTTTTTTCTCGACCATGTCGAGCACCGAGCTCCAACGTTCCGCATCGAGCACGGGATGATCGAGCGAGATGGCGAACAATTGATTGGGCCGGCACGACGAATCGTTGCTTGAGCCGCTGTCAACGTCGACAACGTCGTAAAGATAACCGCCCTCCGCGAACCAAAACCGATTGTTAAATGAAGCGCGCGAGCGTTCGGCGTGTTGAGCGTAGTGTTGCGCAGAAGTTTCGTCGCCAGTTTCGCGCAACCAATTAGCCAGCAGGCGAAGCGCGTTGTACCAAAGCGCGTTGATCTCGACTGCTTTGCCGCGCCGCGGGGTGACGACCCAATCGCCCATCTTGGCGTCCATCCAGGTGAGTTGATAACCTTCCTCGCCTTGCACGAGCAGACCGTCGTTTGGATCGATATGAATATTGAACCTGGTGCCGCGCAAATGATGCTCGGCGATGTCGATCAACACCGGCAGAAGAATTTTCAACGTTGTGTGGTCCGCCGTCCGCTCGAGATAACGGCCAAGTGCATGGAAAAACCAAAGCGTCGCGTCCGCGGTGTTGTATTTTCCTTCCTTCGCTCCATCGGGAAACATGTTTGGTATTAAACCATCGCGAACATAGTGCGCGAACGTGCGCAAGATGTAGCCCGCTTCGAGCCAGCGCCCGGTAATCAACGTCAGACCTTCAAGACTGATCATCGTGTCGCGCCCCCAATCGGTGAACCAGTGATAGCCGGCGATGACGGTGCGCACTTCGTCGCCGGCGGCATGTGCGCGCGCGGCTTCTTCGAATCGTCCCGCCGGCGTGATGACAAATTGGTCCGCTGCGAAAACCAGCTCCGCCGGAAAACTTTGAC
>WNFT01004222.1_pt1 | contig 15997 bp, 14 predicted proteins | sample 5400191 | NCBI WGS metagenome assembly WNFT01 (sample SAMN13153359, study PRJNA577476) | soil metagenome | isolation source: 80 cm saprolite under Madrone tree | place: USA:California | collected 2016-06-14 | reverse complement strand
CTATGCGGACGCTTTCACCGGCAGGGACGAGTATCTGGAGATGCTGGTGCTCAACCCCGCCACTCCCGATGCCACCGTGCAGCGGATCACGGCGCGAGCCGACGAGCGCATCGTGGAGATCGTGGCGCAGAACCAGCTCCGCATGCTGCGCCATGCGGACATCGTCCGGGCGCTGGTGAACAACGCCGCGGCGCGGCCGAGCACCGTCGACAACATCTGCGATTTCTGCGTCCGGTCCGGGCTCCTCCTCGAGGACTTGCCTGCGTTCCGCGCCGCTCGGCGCCGCATTCACGGCGGGTCGGAGCAGGACGATGCGCTGGCGAAGAAGGTCGCGGCCGACCAACAGATCGCCGAAGCACGGGCGGAGGCCGCGCTGGAGCAGATGGGCGCCACGGCGGCCGACGCCTCGGAAGATGGTCCGGTCCCTCCCGGAAGCCCGGAGGAGCAGCAGCTGGAGCAGAAGAAGCTCTCGATCACCCAGCAGATCATGAGGCTCAGCATCGCCAAGAAGATCGAGTGGGCGAACAAGAAGGGCAACCGCGAGGTGCGCTCGCTCCTGCTCCGCGATCCCAACAAGCTGGTCCAGCTCGCGGTGATGCAGTCGCCGCGCATCACCGAAGGCGAGGTCGCCAAGGTCGCGCTGTCCCGCACCGCGCCCCAGGAAGTGCTGCAATACATCTACAACAACCGCCAGTTGATGAAGAATTACCAAATCAAGGTGAACCTCATCAACAATCCGAAGGTGCCCGTGGGCGTCTCCATGCGCTTCCTCTCCTCGCTCCGGATGGCGGAGGTGAAGGCGGTGGCGAAGAACAAGAACGTCCCGCACGGGCTCGCCACGGCCGCGAAGAAGCTGGTGGAGAAGAAGAGCGGCGCGGAGTAGCGCGCGTGCGGCGGCGTGTCTGAGGCTCAAACATGGCCCCTGAGCCGCCCGCGGCGGCCGGGGCTACGCCTTGGCTGACAGCTTCTTGCCGTCGTCGTCGGCGTCGTCGTCGCGGCCGCTCTCCTCCAGGAGCTGGAGGGCGATCTGCAGCGCCTTGCGGGCCTTCTCGCGCAGCTTCTCCTCGCTCTTCATCTTCGCGTAGGCCTTGACGGCGCGATCCTCGTTCTGTCCGGAGGCGTGCAGGGCTTCCTCGAGCTGCCTCTTCAGCTCGTCGCGCTCCTCGCCGAGGAGGTCCTTCTCGGAGCGGACGGATTCCAGCTCCTTCTCCAGCTTGGCGACGCGGAACTTGGATTCTTCGCCTCCGCCCTTTTTCGCCTCGCCCAGCTCGCGCTCGAACTTCTTCGCGGCCGCGGCGAGCGCATCGGCGCGCTGCTGCACCTGCTGCGCCTGCTCTTCCAGCCGGGTCTGCTGCTTCTGCAGCGCGGCCAGGGCCTTGGTCTTGGCGCTCAGCTCCTTCTTCAGCCGCGCCAGCTCGCCTCCGGATCCGGCGGCCGGCTCCTGCGAGGGACCTGCCGGATCCAGATCGGATCCGAACTCGAGATCGGGAAAACGAGTGGTGCCGGTGGGGGTGGCTCCAGCGCCCGCGGCGCCGATCGAGTCGAATGCCTTGTCGAACATCTCCAACTCGTCGTCGCCTCCGCTCTCCGCGTCGACCTCGACCACCTCCTCCACTTCCTCCACCAGCAACGGCTCCTCCGTGAGCGCGCTGCGGGCCTCCGCGGCGTCGGCGGCGGAGAGCGAGATGGGCTCGTCCTCGCCGTCCACCAGGTCGGCGAGCCCCAACGGCTCGTCCTCGACCGAGACGATCTCCTCCTCGCCCCCGGTGTCCGCCCCCAGCTTCACGCCGAGGAGCCGCGACGCTTTCTCCAGCATCGCCTGCGGCGCGAACGGCTTGATCAAGTACTCCTCCGCGCGCGTCTTGAGCTTCTTGTGCTTCTCGAAGCTCTCCGCCGTGGCGGTGGAGGAGGTGAGGATGACCGGAATCGACTTGAGCTGATCGTCCTTCTTCAGCCGGGTGCAGAGCATGTAGCCGTTGGTCGGCTGCGCTTCCACGCAGACCACGATCAGGTCGGGGCTCTGCTCCTTCGCCATCGACATGCCCTGCTCGCTGTCGGTCGCCAGCCTGGCCGAGAATCCGCGTGCCTTCATCGCGTTGGAAAGCCCCAACGCGAAGCCTTCGTCGGAGTCGATGAGGAGGATTCTCTTGGACACTCGGGATCCGGAGAGTTCAGCCAGACAAAAAAAGTCTACGGGTCCGCCCGGCGGGGTGTCAACGAAACGCACCGGCGTTCCCCCCGGGTGGGAGGAGGTGTGGAGCTCAGCGCATCTCTGCCGACTGCACCAGCGCGAGCACGTCCGGCTCGTCCAGATCGGTGATGAGCGAATACACGATCTCGTCGTTGCGCCAGGAGGCGACGTTGAAGCCCCGGGCGCGCGAGAGCCAGACCTCGCGGTCCGCGATGCGCCGCGCCGCGCCGGGAAGGTGCGGTTCGGGGTCGTCCACGATCAAGAGCGAGACGCGGCGCCCGTCGGCCTGCGGAAGGGAGTAGGTGACCACCGCGGCCTGGCGCTGGTGCACGCTGGAGAGGCGCACGCCCTGCAGCTTCGGGCCCTGCGCGAAGCGGGGCAGACGGACGCCGAAGTCCACCTTGGACTGCAGCCACTGCTGGGCGGAGCGCGGGTCGGTGGCGGCGAAGTCGAGCGGAAGCGCGCGCGCATGCAGCGCGATCCCGTCCTCGATGAACGAATGGGACGCGAAGAGAGGATGGGAGAGCCCGCCGGCGAGGAACCAGGCCGCCGCGCCGACGCAGGCCGCCGCAACCGCGATGGCGCTCGGCTTCTGGAAAGCGCGCGCCCAGCGGCCGTGGGCGGCCTCCTCGGCGATCTGCTCGCGCACGCCCTGGTAGAACAGGTGGGGTGCGGTGGTGTGGGCGCGCAGCATCGCGGCCTTGTAGCTCTGATGCAGGCGGACCGCGTGGGCGCAAGTGGCGCATTCGTCGAGGTGCAGCTTCACCTCGGCGCTCTCCTCGGGCGAGAACTCCCCGTCCACGTAGGCGTGGAGGAAGGTCTCCTCGAGCTTGCGGCACTCTTGCCTCACGCGCGCCTCTTGAACTCCAGGACCTCGGCCTCTTCTTCGAGCTCGACCCGCACGCTCAGCTCCATCGCCTGCTTGCCTTGGACGACGCCGGACTCGACCGCGTAGCCGAGCAGGTTCTTCTGGAGCAGCTTGCGGCCCCGGTAGAGGCGGCTCATGACCGTGCCCACCGGGCAGTCGAGGATCTCGGCGATCTCCTTGTAGGAGAACTCCTGCAGGTCGGCGAGGATGACCACCAGACGGAAGTCGATCGGCAGCTGATCGATGCTGCGGATCACGTCGTCGGAGAGCAGCTTGTCGAAGAAGTATTGCTCCGGGTCCGCGGAGCTTTCGGTGGGCTCACGGGTGACGAACCGCTCGTTGCCCGCCTCGCGCGACGCCCCCTCCACCACCGTCCGCTCCTTCACCCGGTCGGCGTCCCGCTCGTTCTTCGTCAGGCGCAGCCCGGCCGAGTAGAGCGCGTCCAGATGCTCGAGCGAGAGGTGTTCGAACTCACGGCGCGTCCTGTCGGTGTGCTTGAAGTCCAGCATCCCTCTCCCGCGTGCGTGGCCCTACCTACCTGAATCTAACCGGCTCTGCTTCTTATGAAAACCACCACTGCTTCTCGAGCATTCCAGATCGGCGACCACTCGCCTGCCCGCTTGCGCTTCCGCCGGAAAATGCAAGAAAGATCAATGCTTCAGATCAAGCGGTTACCGGCGGGTGGGGAGGGCCTTGTCGAGCGGGGTGTATTGGAGGTCGTGCGCTTCGGCGACCGCCTTGTAGGTGCAGTGGCCGTTGAAGGTGTTGACGCCCAGGGCCAGGGCCCGGTCGCGTTTGACGGCCTCGACCACGCCCACGTCGGCCAGCTTGAGGCCGTACCCGATGGTGGCGTTGGTGAGCGCGAAGGTGCTGGTTTGCGCGACCGCGCCGGGCATGTTGGCGACGCAGTAGTGGACCACGCCGTGCACCGTGTAGGTGGGGTTGTCGTGGGTGGTGGGATGGCAGGTCTCGATGCAGCCGCCCTGGTCGACGGCCACGTCCACCACCACGCTGCCTTCTTGCATCTCGCTGATCAGTTTCTCGCTGACCAGCTTGGGCGCCTTGGCGCCGGGGATGAGCACTCCGCCGATCACCAGGTCGGCGTCGCGGACGTACTTCGCCACCTGGGCGGGGTCCGAATAGATGGGGGTGATCCGCGAGCCGAAGATGTCGTCGAGGTAGGCGAGACGGTTCGTGTTCACGTCCAGGATCACCGTGTCCGCGCCCATGCCCGAGGCCAGCTTCGCGCTGTTGGTCCCGACGGTGCCGCCCCCGAGGATGACCACCTTGCCGCGGCGGACGCCGGGAACGCCGGAGAGCAGCACCCCCTTGCCGCCATGCCCCTTCTCCAGCTGGACCGCGCCCACCTGCACCGCCATGCGCCCGGCGACTTCGCTCATCGGCTTGAGCAGCGGGAGCTGTCCGTCGTCGGTCTGGATGGTCTCGTAGGCTACCGCCGTGACCTTGCGCTCCAGAAGCGCCTTGGTCAGCGGCTTGTCCGCCGCGAGATGGAAGTACGTGTACACGGTCTGGCCTTCGCGCATGAGCCCGTACTCGCCGGCGACGGGCTCCTTCACCTTCACGATCATCTCGGCGCGCGACCAGACGTCAGCGGCCTTCTCCACGATCTTCGCGCCGGCGGCCTGGTAGGCGGCGTCGGGGATCCCGCTGCCCAGGCCCGCGCCCTTCTCGATCAGCACCTGGTGCCCGCGCCCGGTGAGCGCGGCGGCCCCCCCGGGAACGAGCCCGACGCGGTACTCGCGGGTTTTGATTTCCTTCGGGCAGCCGATGATCATGTTTGCTCCGGAATGGTTTCCCTTGCGGAAAAGGGCGGCGGAAGATAGCAGGCAGCGGTCTTGGGTCAAGCTGCGACGTGTCGAAATGCTGAAGCTTCTCTTCGCCGATGAGTCCGGGCAGGTCTACGAGCATCCGGAGCTGCTCGCGGTCGCGCGGGACGGATTTCCGCTCGAGCGCCCCGAGCCGCTGCCGTCGCACGCCACGCTCGCGGCGCTCCCCGGGCGCAGGCCGCTCGGGTTCGATCCCGCGAGCGGGCGCGTGGTCGAGCTTTCCAGCATGCGTCTCGGCCGGCGCACGCTGCGCCCGAGCGCGGTGGCGGCGGTGCTTCCGCCGGGGTGGACGCGCAGCGAGCTGCCGGCCTTCCGCAAGACGGCGATCGCTCCGGTCTTGCCGCAGTGGGCCTACACCGCAGCGGCCTGGGACGGCGAGCGTCAATGCCATGTGGTCTGGGCGCTCCACACCGACAAGCGGCGCCACTGGGACCCGGCGACGCACTCGACTCCGGATCTGCCCGGGCGCGTGCGGGAGCGCCTGGCGAGCGACGCCAACCCGCTGCTGCAACAGCTCGCGAAGTGCGCGCTCGAGTACCGCTGCTTCACCGCGCAGAACACGTTCTACCAGCGCGACGAAGGCGCCATCCCGGCGAGCTCCGGATGCAACGCGCGCTGCGTCGGCTGCATCTCCGAGCAGCCCGACGACGGGCCCTTGGCATCGCATGAACGCATGGACCGGGCGCCGGAAGCGGAGGACATGGCGCGGATCGGCATCGCGCACCTGGCGCGGGCGCGGGGGCGGACCATGGTCTCCTTCGGCCAGGGCTGCGAGGGAGAGCCGCTCACCCGGGCCCGCGAGATCGCGCAAGCGATCCGGCGGATCCGCGAGGTGACGCCCCGCGGTTCGATCAACATCAACAGCAACGGCTCCCTCCCGCGAAATCTGCTGATGCTGATCGATGCGGGGCTCGACGCCTGCCGCATCAGCCTGAACAGCGCGCACAAGCCGCTCTATGAGGCGTACTACCAGCCGATCGGGTACGGCTGGGAAGAGGTCGAGGAGACCATCCGACTCGCCAAACGGCGCGGCGTGTACACCGCGCTGAACGTCCTGACGTTCCCGGGCGTCACCGATCAGGAGGAGGAGGCGGAGAAGCTGTGCGCGCTGGTCTCGCGCGCAGGGGTCGATCAGGTGCAGGCGCGGAGCCTCGCGATCGATCCCGACCAGTACCTGGCCGTCGCCGAACGCCACTCCGCGGGCGGCCCTCGCATCGGCCTGTCGGGGCTGCTCGGGCGCTTGAAGCGGGCGCGCAAGGGGCTGGTCATCGGTAACTTCGCGCGCGCCCTCGGAGAGCGCCGATCGGGCCCTGCCTGACATCGCTGTCGCGATGCACGGGATCGCCCCTCGGGCAACCCCATGAAAGACGGACTGATCGCATGCCGGCACGGCGGTTGCTCCGATTCACCGCATGGGCCGATCGATGCTTCGCCGGCTGTGGTGGGTTGCGTTGTTCCTGGTTGCCACACCTGCTTTCTCCTACGATCGCGCGGACGCGGTGCTGGTGGTGACCGACGACGGCGCGCTCGATGCACCCACCGTCCGCGCCATCCGGAACGTCGCTGTCAGCGAGCTGCGCAAGCGCGGGATCGCGATCTCGGACGATCGCCGCACGGACGGGGTCCGGCCGGTGGACGACGAGCTGGCGATGCTGGTCTCCGACCTCGGCGCCCGACGCGTTTTCGCGCTGCGCGTCGGAGGACGGCTGGGACAAAAGATACCTCTCAGCCTCGCCGAGCTCTCGCCGGAGACGCTCGCGCCGGTGTACTCGGCCTCGCTCACCGCCGGGCAACTGGAGGAATGCGACGTGGTGACCGAGCGCCTCGTCGATGCGGTGCTCGGCCGCAGCAGCGTGGAGAGCACGGCGAGGATGACGACGGTCACGGCGGCGGAATCGAGACCGTTCGCGAAGAAGCCGGGCGAGCGGTTCTGGTTCGTCGGGTTGCCGGTGGCGCTCTACAACGGCGGTGGGACGCCGGCTGGATTCTCGCTCGGATATGGATACGAGGCGGAGAACTTCCGTATCTCGGTCACGGGTGCCGGTTACTCCCGCGGCGGCGACGGAGTCGCATATGCCGCGATGGAAGCCGCCTGGATCCCGTTTTCGACGGAGGTTTCCCCCTACCTCGGCTTCGGAGTGGGGTACATGGGCGCCGGCGGTCACGGCGGCCTGGGCGGCCTGGTCGAGCTCGGGGTGGAAGCATTCCGGCTGCACGGAGTGCGCGGGCTGATCGGCGCGCAGCTCGCAGTCCCCTTCTTCGACACGCAGGACAATCCTGCCCCGACCGCAATCGCGCATCGAAGCGTCTACCCCGCCGGGTTCGTGCGCCTCGCGTTCTGAGCAGGAGGCCCCAGGCCTTCTTCAGCCTGGAGCCTCGCGCCGGTCAGTGGAACGACGCTCCGAGATCGACCGTCGCGCTCCAGAAGTCCGAGTTGCCCCCCTTGTTGGCGCTCACGCCGTTGCTGCTCGTATTGATGCTGTCGAAGAGGTAGTTGTACTGGAAGCGGCCGCCGAGCTTGAACGCGCCGATGTTCGCCTCGAGGCCGCCGCCGAAGGGCAGGGTGTTGATCCTCTGGTTCGGAATGCCCGACGCCGCGGCGCCGCTCAGCCAGGTGAGCCCGTAGCCGCCGAACACGTAGGGAGTGAGCTCGCCCGGCAGGATGTTCAAGCGCACGTCCGCGTAGCCTTCATTCGTTTTCAGCGTGCTGGCCAGCCGGCCCTCGCTCAGGCTTTCGTTGACGTTGTTCTGCGAGCCGAGGTACCCGAGCTCGAGGCCCAGCATTGGCGTGGGCAGCAGGCCCAGGCGCGCGCCGTACGCGGCGCCGGTATCGGAGCCGCTCATCGACTGGTTGTACTTCGCCGCGCCGCCCTGCAGCACGATGCTGAACTCGCTTTCCGCCATCGCGGCCGCCGGGACCAGCAGCGCCGCGGCGGCGAGAGCGACGAGAAGCTTCTTCATGACGTTCCTCCTCACGGGAAAGAGACCAGGGAAATTCCGCGCTGCGTGCACGCGCGGTGGTACACACGGTGGGGATGCGGCGGAAAAGCGGCCTGCCTGCCAGCGTGCCGGGGGAGCGTCCGTGGGCCCCGTGAAACTGGAACTGCAGAAGGACCTCGCCCGGCATCTCCGGAACGGCCATCCCTGGGTCTACAAGCGCGCCATCGAGCGGGCGCCGGCTGGCCTGGAGGCGGGCGCCGTCGTCGACGTGACGTCCGGGGGGAAGTTCGTTGCCCGCGGCTATTACGACCCCTCCGGCGCCGTGCGCGTGCGCGTCCTCACGCGAGACCCGGCCGAGGCGATCGGTCCCCTCTTCTGGCGCCGGCGGATCGCGAAAGCGGTGGCCTTGCGGCGAGCGTACGTCCTCTCGGAGGAGACCGACTGCGCGCGCCTCGTCCACGGCGAGGGCGACGGGCTGCCGGGCGTGGTGATCGATTTCTACGGCAGGTTCGCCGTCCTCAAGCTCTACAGCGCGGGGCTCGCGCCGCATCGCGGGACCATCCTCGACGCGCTCCGGGGCGAGGTGGCGTTGGACGGCATCTACGGGCGCGACGAGGAAATCGGGCGCGCCGACGCCGAAGAGGAGCTGAGCGACCGCGACTCGCCGCCCGCCAAGGGGCAAGTGCTCTGGGGTGCGGAGCCGCCGCCGGAGCAGATCGTGCGCGAGCACGGGATGCGGATCGCGGTCGATCTGAGGGCCGGGCAGAAGACCGGGTACTTCCTCGACCAGCGCGAGAACCGGTTCGCTCTCCGCCGATTCGCCCGAGGCCGCGCGCGCGCGGCGAACTGCTTCTCGTACTCGGGCGGGTTCTCGGTCAGCGCGGTCCTGGGCGGCGCCCGGGAGGTCATCTCCGTCGACCGGGACGCAGGCGCGATCAAGCTCGCCCGCCGCAACTTCGAGCTGAACGGCATCGATCCGGCGAGGCACGGGTTCGTCACCGGCGACGTGCTGGAATTCCTGCGCGCTGACCAGAAGCCCTTCGACCTGATCGTCCTCGACCCGCCCGCGTTCGCCAAGTCCCAGAAGTCGGTGCCGGCCGCGCTCGACGGGTACGCGTCGCTGCACCGGGCGGCCCTGAACGTCCTGGCCCCGGGCGGCATCCTGGCGACGGCGTCCTGCTCCGCGCGCGTCCCGGCCGAGGACTTCCTTGGCGCGGTCCGGGAGGCTGCCTCGAAGACGCACGCGGACCTGATGCTGCTGGAGGAGAAGCGCCAACCGCCGGACCACCCGGCGCTGCTGGCGTTCCCCGAAGGAAAATACTTGAAGTTCTTCGTCTTCCGGAAGGCGGACTGAATGGTGCTGGCCGGGCAGTACCTGGAGCGCAGCGCGGTTGTGGGCGACCTGGACGCGCTCTATCACCGCGGCACGCGCGAGCCGCCCTGCGCCATTGCCGCGCCTCATCCGGCGCTCGGCGGCAGCATGTCGTCGCCGGTGGTGGCGGAGCTGGCCTGGGCACTGACCAGGGCCGGGCATCCCACGCTCCGATTCGATTACCGCGGCGTCGGCGCCTCGCGAGGCGCATCGCGCCATCCCGCCGGCGCCATGCGGATCGCCGATCTCCAGGATGAAGTCGCCGACCTGCACAGCATCTGCGAGCACCTGATCTCGACCACGCAGATGCCTGCGGTGTGCGCCGTCGGATACAGCTTCGGCGCCGCGGTGGCGCTGGAGGCGGCGCAGGATGCGAGGATCGGGCGGCTGGTGGTGATCGCGCCTCCGACGAAGCTCTACGACTTCGCCGCGCTTGCGGCCGTGCGCAAGCCGCTCCTGGTGGTATGCGCGCACCACGATTCGTTCTGCGATCGGGGCGCGCTGCCGCTTCCCGGGGGTGCCCGACTCGAAGTCATCGCGCATGCGGACCACTTCTTCGGGCGGGGGTTGACCGCGCTGGGGAAGACGGTGGCGACGTGGTTGCGCGGAGATCGGCCCGAGCTGATCGCGCCGGAAGACCGGGGTCCGGAAGGGCAGCCGAGGCCCCTGGATCTCGAGCTCGATCCCGGCGCCGGCGAGCCGCTCGAGCTCGACACAGATCCCGACTGACCGCCCGCGCGTTCAGCGAAATACGGGGCCCTTCTTCGCGTTTGCGAGGGGTGGAGGATATGCTCTTCAACATGTCGGCTGGCACTCTCAGAGCGCGCCCCGGACCTGGAGCACGCCTCGGGGTCGCGGTGCTCGCCGCGGGAGCGGTCTTCGCGCTCGGTCTGGCGGGCTGCTCGCGCACGCCGGCTCCGGTGATCGAGATGAGCGCGGACGCGATACCCGGGCTGATCGAGGTCGAGCTGCGCAATCCGGCCGTTCTGCCCGGCAAGGTGCTCGACCAGGAAGAGCAAGAAGACGACCTGTACGGAGATGTGCTCTCACCCGAATACACCTTCGAGCTGGAGGTCGAGCCCGGCACCGAGGCCGCCGTGCTCGCCCAGCTTCGCGCCCGCGAGGACGTCATCTGGGCCGAGCCGGTCCTTCGCTACCAAGGTCTGTGGATTCCCGACGATCCCGACTTCTCCCGGCAATGGCACCTCAAGGCGGCGGGAGCGGAGCGGGCCTGGGACGCGACCCGCGGCGAGGGCGTGACGGTCGCGGTGATCGATACCGGCATCTACCCGGTCGACGATCTCGATCCGGCACGCATCGTGAAAGGATGGAATTTCGTCGGCAAGAACGACGATGCGCGCGACGACCACGCCCACGGCACGCACGTGGCCGGCACGGTGGCGCAGAGCACCGGCAACGGCAAGGGAGTGGCCGGGATGGCGCCGCAGGCGCGCTTGATGCCCATCAAGGTGCTGTCCGCTTACGGCAGCGGGACGTCCCACGACATCGCCGAGGGGATCCGCTTTGCCGTCGATCACGGCGCCCGGGTGCTCAATCTTTCGCTGGGCGGCGGTGGTCGCTCGCTGGCCATGGAATCGGCAGTCGCCTACGCCCGGAGGCGCGGGGCAGTCGTCGTTTGCGCGGCCGGGAACTCGGGTTCGCGCGGGGTGTCGTATCCCGCGGCGTATCGGGACGCGTTCGCGGTCAGCGCGGTCGGACCGCAGGGGCGACTCGCGCCCTACAGCTCATTCGGGCCGGAAGTCGCCATCGCGGCGCCCGGCGGAGACAAGTCGCAGGGCGAAGAGGCAGGCGTGCTGCAGCAGACGCTCGCCGACGGCAGCACCACGGAAGCGGCCTTCCGCTGGTTCCAGGGAACCAGCATGGCCACCCCGCACGTCGCGGGGGCGGCGGCGTTGGTGATGTCGCTGGGAGTGTCCGCGCCCTCCGCGGTCGAAGGTCTATTGACCAGCACGGCCAAGGATGCGCCCGAGAGCAGCGCGGAGAGGTACGGCGCCGGCCTCCTCGATGCGGCGGCGGCAGTGCGGAAAGTCACGCTCTGGTGGGGCCTGTGGCGGCTCGCCTTCGCGCTTCTCGGCGCTTGGTTCGCCATCCAGCATGCGCGCAGCATCGGGCAGCTCCGAGCCGGCGAGAAGCCCGGTGCGCTCTTCTGGGCGGGGCTCGGTGCCGGCGCCGGCGCGCTGGCGCTGCTTGCGCCCATCGGCGCCGAGCGCATCCCGCTGCTCTCCTTCCTTGCCCTGCCTCCGGCCGCCTGGCCGCAGCGCTTCCTCCCTCCGGTGGCTGGTTACCTGGGCTGGAGCGCGCTGGTGCCGTTCGCGCTCGCGCTTCCGGCGCGGCTCTCGAGCCAGCCGCTGCGGAGCGCATTTGGCGGCCTGGTGGCGGGTCTCGCGTTCGGATGGGCGGGCGTGCTGTTGCACGCCGCGCTCTGGCGTACGGTCGCGCTTCCCTGGATGCCGGCGCTGCTGATGCCGTTCTGGCTCCTGGCCGGCGCGGTGATCGCGTGGGCCGTCGGGCGCGGGCTGTTCGCGCGGGAGCCGCTGCGATGAAGATCACCGGCACCGTCGAGCTCGTCGATCTGGAGGGCGGCCTGTGGCGGCTGAACGGCGACGACGGCAAGCGGTACACGCTCGTCGGCGCCAAAGCCGAGCTGAAGTCGGCCAAGGGCGCGCGGGTGGAGGTCGAAGGCTCGCTCGACGAAGGCTTCGGGATCGGGATGTCTGGCCCGCAACTCCGCGTGCAGAAGCTGCGGAGAATCTAGGCCCGGCCGCCGCAGGCGGCTCAGGGCCTACGCTTGAGCGAGGTCATCCCGGGGGCAGCGTCTGGGAAGCGCCGCGGAAGAACGCCGCCAGCCAGACAAGAGCCAGCAGGGCCACCAGCGCGTACTGCGGCGGCACGCGTTGTTCGTCGATCAGCGCATCGCGCGCGGGTGAACGAAGAACGCGCGCCAGAACCCCGATTCCCACCATCAACAGTAGAGCGCCCAGCACCAGCACCGCCGGGTGGGGCGGGACGGCCGGATCCTGCCAGCCGAGCACGAACGCCATCCCGGCGATGCCGTTGTTCACGGCATGTCCGATCACCGCGGCCCAGAGCGAACCGCTCCACAGGCGCAGCGCCGCGAGCAGGATTCCGATCTCCATCAGGCCGACGAAGCCGACCGGGTCCCCGTGAAGCCCCGAGAACAGCGCGCCGGAGACGATCACGGCCGCCACCGGCCCCCAGCTCCGCGCCATGGCGGGCAGGGCGAAGCCGCGAAAGAAGAGCTCCTCGGCGATCGGGGCCGCGGTCACGACGGTCGCGAGCATGGGAACCAGATGGGCCGCGAAGATGGAGTTCAGCAGGAGCTGCTTGGCGTCGAACGCGTCGACGAGGACCTTGGGCAGCACGCTGTGCGCCAGCCAGGTGACGAAGGAGATCACCGGCTGATTCGCCAAAGCTACGCCGGCCGCGATCAGGGCCTGCCTCCAGGTGAGACGGCGCAGCCCCAGGTAGGGCGCCAACCGGATGCCCGCGAGGCTGATGCGAAAGATCGCGGGGAGCGCGATGGCGACCGACTCGGTGAGCCAGAGACCGAAGACCACGCCGCGCATCTGCGCCGGCGCCCCGATGAGGTACATGCCCGCCAGCAAGAGGACGTACGCGAGCAGCGCGCTTTCTGCGTCGAGGGGCGTCCGGTCGGACTCTGGCATGGGCGCGCCCCCATACCATGCCAGTGGCCCGTTTTCAGCCTGTGGGGATGCGTCGAGCGCTGTCGGCGATTACGCTGAGACGGAATGGCCGACGACGATCACGTCCCGGCCGGCCGGATCCGCAGGCTGAGCCGGCTGGCGTACCTCACCGCGCGCACGACCGGCGATCTCCTCGCTGCCCAGGCGCGTCGCAAGCTGACCGGCGAGGGTCTCCGGCACGATGACCTGCGCAAGGCGGGCGAACGCATCCTCGCCACGCTCGGCGAGCTGAAAGGCGCGGCGCTCAAGCTCGGTCAAGCCTTGGCGATGGACCCCGACGCGCTCCCGGAAGAGGCGCGGAGCGTGGTGGCGAGGCTCCTCTCGCAGGCGCCGCAGCGGATGGAGTTCGCGCAGGTCGCCGAGGTGGTCCGGGCGGAGCTGGGCCGCCCTCCGGACGAGCTGTTCGCCCGGTTCGACCGCGAGCCGCTCGCCGCGGCCTCCCTGGGCCAGGTGCATGGGGCGCGCCTCGACGACGGCCAGGAGGTGGTGGTGAAGGTGCAGTACCCGGGCGTCGAACAGGCGCTGGAGAACGACCTGGCGAACGCCGCGGTCCTGGTGCGCGGGTTCGCGCTCGCGGGTCAGTCCCTCGACGGGCGGGTCTACTACGACGAGCTGCGCTCGTCGCTGCTCCGCGAGCTGGATTACGTACAGGAGGCGGCACAAGTGGACGCCTACCGCGCCGCCGCGGAGCGCTATCCCGAGCTGGTCGTCCCCGATGTCGTCACCGAGCGCAGCTCGAAGCGTGTGCTGTGCCTCACGCGGCTTCATGGGCAGCCGCTGCTCGATTTCATGGAGTCGGACGCGAACGGCGAGGAGCGGTTCCGGGTCGCCCGGCTGCTGATCCTCGCCATCTGGGGCCCGTTCTACGCGGCCCGGCTCGTCCATGCCGATCCCCATCCCGGCAACTTCTTCGTGCTCCCGGACGGGAGGCTGGGCGTTCTGGACTTCGGCTCCACCAAGCGGCTCTCGGAGAAGTTCGCGACCGTCTACCGGGCCTTCCTGGACGAGAACGCGGCCGGCCGCGCGCATCCCGATGTCGGCCCCATGCTGAAGAAGGCGGGGTTCCGGTTCCTCGGCGACGACGAGGAGGACGCCTTCGAGTTCTGCCAGAAGGTGGCGGACATCGTGCAGCGGCCGATCCAGAGCCAGATCTACGACTTCAGCTCCGAGGCGCTGTTCTGGGAAGTGAAGCGCTCGTTCCGCAGCGATCCGAAGCTGGCGCTGACCATCAAGCCGCCTGCGGAGGCGCTGCTGTTCTACCGCTCCGCCGCCGGCCTCGCCCAGGATCTCCGCCTGCTCAAGGCCAAGGTGCCGGTCCGCTCGGTGCTGAAGGAGATTCAGGACCGTGGAAGCGCGTGATAAAGGCAGCTGCCGATGACTCGCACCCAGCTCTTCGTCGACACACCCGAGCAGCTCGCCGCCTGCGCGGAGGACGTGGCGCGAAGCTCGCGGGTCGGGCTCGACACCGAGAGCAACGGGTTCCACGCCTACTTCGAGAAGGTCTGCTTGCTCCAGATCGCGACTCCGGGCGCCGACTGGGCCGTCGATACTCTCGCGCTCGGGCTTTCGCCGCTGGTGCCGCTCCTGGCGGATCCGGCACGCGAGTGCATCCTGCATGCGGCCGAATACGACGTGCTCTGCATGAAGCGCGACTACGGCTTCAGCTTCGGCCGGATCTTCGACACGCACGCGGCCGCCAAGACGCTGGGGATCGAGAAGGTCGGCCTGCACGACCTGCTCGCCGACCAGCTCGGGGTGCAGCTCGAAGTGGACGAGCAGCGCAGCGACTGGGGGAAGCGGCCGCTGTCCGAGCGACAGCTCGAGTACGCGTTCGCCGACGTCGGCTACCTGATCGCGCTCCGGGAGAAGCTCGGTGAACAGCTCTCGTCGCGCGAGCTGGTCGAGGAGGCGGAGGCGGAGTTCGCGCGCCTGATCGCCAAGGAACCGCGCGCGCGCGAGTTCGATCCCGAGGGCTGGCAGAAGATGAAGGCGGCGCGCGTGCTGGACGGGCGCGGGCGGGCGGTGCTCCGCGAGCTGTACCTGCTGCGCGACCAGCGCGCCCGCGACCTGAACCGGCCCGCCTTCAAGGTGCTGTCCGATCTCTTCCTCGCGGAGGCGGCGCGGCGACTTCCCCGGAACGAGGAGGAGCTGCTGCGCGTTCCCGGCACCTCGCCGATGACGCTGAAGAAGGTGGGTGCCCAGCTCCTGCAAGCGGTGCGGACGGGCATCGACGCCGAGCCGCCTGAACGTCCGCGGCCGGGCGGTCCCAACGGGCAGAGATGGCGCCGCGGCGCGCCGGGCGCGCCCTCGCCGGAGATCGAGGAGCGCTACGAGCGGCTCCGCGCCTGGCGCCGCTCCCGTGCGGAGGGACGCAAGGTGGAAGTGCAGGTGATCGCGCCCAACGCGGTCCTCTGGGCGATCGCGCGCGCGAACCCTGACGATCTGGAATCGCTCGCCGCCGTCGACGGCATGGACCCCTTCCGGATCGAGCAGTACGGCCCGGCGATCCTGGAAGTGCTGCAGAGCGAACCCAGGCAGCAGAAGCTGATCTAGAAATTGGCGCCGGTCTTCGGAGCCGGCACCGTGTCGGACAGCCGCGGAGCGGAGCCGCCCGCGAGGATGCGGTAAGCGCTCCAGGAGCCGACCACGACCTTCACGTACCTGCGGGTCTCGCGATAGGGGATGTCTTCCACCCACTCGTCCAGTGGCCGCCCCGCGCCGCGGATCGCCCACGGGGCGGCCGCGCGCGGGCCCGCGTTGTACGCTGCGAGCGCGATGGCGGGATCGCCGAAGCGGCCGACCACCTCGGACAGGTACCAGGTGCCCAGGTCGATGGCGGTGCCGGGGTCGACGAGCTGCTCGTCGCGCAGCGGAGGGCGTCTGAGGACCACCGCCGCGCGCCGAGCGGTGGCGGGAAGCAGCTGCAGCAGGCCCACCGCGCCGGCGGCGCTGCGCGTGTCGGGCTTGAACAGGCTCTCCCGCCGCATCACCGCCAGGACCAGGTACGGATCGAGTCCGGTCCGCTCGGAAGCG
>WNFT01006605.1_pt1 | contig 16007 bp, 14 predicted proteins | sample 5400191 | NCBI WGS metagenome assembly WNFT01 (sample SAMN13153359, study PRJNA577476) | soil metagenome | isolation source: 80 cm saprolite under Madrone tree | place: USA:California | collected 2016-06-14 | reverse complement strand
TCTGACGAAAATTCCTGTCTCTGATCAAGTCTGCTTCCTGTCGAATCGGTTCACGGCCCCAATGGCGACCGCAGAAGCCGATTGTTCCAAAAAATCGCGTCGGGCGCGAGCGGAATAAATTCGGAAAGAGGAGATTGCCACACGCCGGGCATAATCGCGCGGTTTCGCCTGCTTGCACCTTCGCCGGACATGCCGAGGTCCCTCTATTTTGGCCTCAACGCTCGGCCGCCTCGGAAGTTCGGTTCCCCACATCCGCTTTCGTAGATTTTCGGCGGGCCGCGACCGCGTCGACAGTCAGCGAAACGTTGGGTCGAGCTGCACGGGACACGCGAAACGCGAGGTCAAGAAACCGTGGCACAAGGGCAGGGAACCGGTCTATATGACCGGACGTTGGGGTTGGCGCCTCGACAACGGAATGTGGCAAGCAGGAGATTGACGGGATGCCCAGGAAACTCACGGTAGCGGTTAGTGCACTCGGCCTGATGGCCGGCGCTTTGGCGTTCGGGGCACCGGTGCAGGCGCAGGGCGTCAAGGCCGGGGTGCTCAGCTGCAACGTGGCCAGCGGTTTTGGCTTCATCTTTGGCTCCTCGAAGGCAGTCAACTGCAGCTTCTCGCCGCCGGGAGGCCCGCCGCAACACTATGTCGGCTCGATCGACAAATTCGGCGTCGACATCGGCTATACCGCGGGCGGGGTTCTCGTTTGGGCGGTCCTGGCGCCGACCACCGCACCGGCACCCGGGTCGCTGGCCGGATCCTACGGCGGCGCCACAGCAAGTGCTACTGCAGCCGTCGGGGTCGGGGCCAATGTTCTGATCGGCGGATCCGGGAACACGATCTCGCTGCAGCCGCTCAGCATCGAAGGCAACACTGGCCTCAACGTTGCGGCCGGCGTCGCCGCGCTGACCCTGACCTACCAGCCGGGATAATAAGAGCACGCTGTCTTCGCCCCGCGGGCGATCTCCGGGGCGAAGTCAGCTGCGAGGGAAGAACCGTAATGCCGACACTCCAGTGTTCACCGGACGGGCAGCTCCACTATCTCGTCGACGACTTTAGCGACCCTTGGCGCCAGTCGGAGACGATCCTGCTGCTCCATGGCAATGCCGAAAGCGGAGCGGCGTGGTATGGCTGGGTACCCAGCCTCGCCCGCCGTTTCCGCGTCGTCCGCCCGGACATGCGCGGTTTCGGCGGCTCGACGCCGATGCCGCGCGACTTCCCCTGGACGCTCGATATCGTCATCGGCGATTTTGTGCGGCTGATGGATGCGCTCGGCATCGAGCGCTTTCACCTCGTCGGCGCCAAGATCGGCGGGACCATCGCCCGCGCCTTCGCAGCGCGCCGGCCCGAGCGCGTGCTGACCTTGACGGTCGTCGGCACACCCCCGCCAATGCGTGAGGGTGCGGCTGAACGCGCGCCCGAGCTGGCCGAGGAATTCGAGCGACTGGGCGTTGAGCATTGGGCGCGCCGCACGATGGCAGGCCGCCTCGGCGGCACCTTCCCCGCCGAAGGCGTTGAGTGGTGGATCAAATTCATGGGGGCCACCGCGGTCTCGACCCAGATCGGCTTCATGAAGACGATCGCCTGTGCCGATATCAGGGCCGACCTGACGCAGATCCGGTGCCCGACTTTTGTCATCACGACCGACGGCAGCGGGCTCGCTTCTGTGGAAGAGACCCGCGCTTGGCAGCAGCAGATCGCCAATTCGACCCTGCTGGTCCTGCCCGGGAACTCCTACCACGTCGCAGCGAGTCATGCCGAACGCTGTGCCGAGGCGACGCTCGGCTTCATCGCCCGGAACAGTGGCGGGTGAGGGTCAACGCACTTTGCGTTCGCCCACTCGCGTTGCCGTCGACGGGTCGTCGCGATCGTCGCGCCAAGTCGGATGGGTGAAGTGGATGACAAAGTCTCCGTTATAGGAGACCACCGCGTTGTCAAATACGAGCCTTCCGATCCGCTGCCAGTTTGCAAAGGTCCGTCGTTGAAAAAAATTCGGGCCTTTGGTTGACCCTTCATCAGTGACCTCGATGTGAAAGGTCAAAGTTCGCTTGGGTATGGGATCGCCTCGATCAAATATTTGCGCCATGATTTCGTCGCGAAAATCCAATGCTTCGCCGGGGATTCTCGGCTGCGCCGAATCGACAAGCAGCCGCATGAAAGCCGGCGCTCGCGTCGGCTCGCCCTCCGGCTGGCCGAGTTCGGCGACTGGGTAGAGTTGGCGTTGCGTCGGTTCCTTGTCGGTTTTATTGAAAAGTATTGATTCGACCAGCAAGACCGGCACACCAAAGCCACGGCGCCAGCTGGTGGTATTGGGTGCGTTGAGCAGTTCGGCGTCGTTGATGTAGTCCGTGCGGTCCCCGCCGATGTCCTGCTGAGTGATGAAATTGGCGGTACGCAGCGGCTCGCTATGACTGGGATCGGCGGTTGGGAAGAGCTTGCCGACGAGCGACAAGGACCGTTCATGACCGCGCCGCGTCTCCTTGCAGCACGTCGAATAACGCCCAACGACAAGCGCCCGGCTGTCCCGCCGGAAATAACCGGAATACGGCGTTTGTTCGAAAATCTCCCATAGACCGGTCAGGCATACGCCGTTTGGATGAATGATCCGCCGGAAGCCTTTGCGATCGGCGCCCCATCGCAAATCGGCGCTCGAATCGACGGCTCTCGCAACCGCCTGACGAAAAAAGTACGGCGATCCGGCCGGCAGCACCCCGCGCAGGGCACTGGCCAAGCTCACGCCGTAGATCGGCATTGGCGGCTCGCCGGCAGCCCCCCAGACCCGCTGGTACGGGTTCGCGAATAGAGCAGCGCGTACCTCCGAGAACCGTGATCCCCGATAGGCGCGGTCCTCTTCAGTGACCTGTTCCGTTCCGAAAAAATTCGGTTCCATGGCGCTCCCCTCCGCACCAAAAACCGTGTTTATTTCGGCAGCAGCTGCGCCCCCGGAGGAACCGGGACCTCGAAGACGTTGAGCGTCACCGACACGAACGAATAATAGCCGATCAGACCCGTCAGGTCGACCAGCCCACACTCGCCGAAGCGCTGTTTGACCTTTTCGAACAGGCCGTCATCGACGCCATGATTACTGTAGAAAGTGCTGCAGAAATCGTAGACGAGCTGCTCGTCGGGGTCGGTGAAAACCGGCGTGCGGCGCTCGGCGATCGCGGCGATGACCTCCTCGGCGAGCCCGACCTGGCGGGCGAGCCGGGCATGGGCTTGCCATTCGAACTGTGCGGTCCAATAGCGCGCCGTCACCAGGATGGCGATTTCGGTCAGCCGCGGCGAAAAATCGGTGCCGAACCTCACATGGGCGCCGAGCTTGTGGGCGTGGTCGGCGAGCCCGGGGCTGTTGAGCCAGACATGCGCCGGCGGCGGGACGGCGTGACGCGGCCCGGTCACGACATCGTCCCACACGCGGCGCTGCGCCTCATCCAGCTCGCCCCGCTCGAGCTCTCTGTATCGCGTCATTGTCGCCTCCGAACCATCGGCCCCCCTCAATGGAGCCGCGGCTGCACCTTCTCGCACAGTAATTGCATCGAGCGCATGACCCGTTCGTGCGGGATCAGGCCGCCGGTGTTGAGTTCGGCGAGAATGCCGGCGAGACCGAGTTGCTCCTGGAGGCTCGCGAGATTGTCGGCGACGATCTCCGGCGTGCCGACGATGGCACGGCCGCGCCGCGCCTCATCCCAGGTGAGCGTCTGCAGCCGCTGGGCGCCTTCGACCCTCCGCTCCGTGTCAAAAATGCCGGGGCGATTGGCCGATTCTTCGAGCCGCGCCCCCAGATATCGATAAAACTGCATCAGGCTCTCTTGCGGGTCGGAGAGCGCTTGCTCGACCGTATCGCCGACATAGACCGGGGCGCGCAGATAAACCTCGCCGTTTCCGGGGTGACCGGCCGCTTTCCAGGCCTCGCGGTAGATGCGTAAATTGGGCAGGACCTCGTCGAAGGTGCCGCGGCGCGCGCCGACAAAGACCGCATAGCCCTGCTTTGCCGCGGAAATGAACGACTCTTCGCGGTTGGCGGCGATCCGGATCGGGGGATGCGGCTTGCGGTACGGCTTGGGCACGATACAGACATTTTCGTAATTGTAATATTTGCCGGAAAACGAAAACCTTTCCTCGGTCCAGGCCCGCGTGACCACTTCGAGCACTTCGCCAAAGCGCTCGGGGCTTTCGCCGTAGGGGATGCCGTAGGCCTCGTAGGCGCGCGGAAAGCCGCTGCGGCCGACACCGAAGAGCAGCCTTCCATGGCTGATGTGATCGACGGTCGCGGTGTCTTCCGCCAGACGCAAAGGCTGGCACAACGGCAGGACCTGAACCCCGGTTCCGATCTTGATGTTTTTGGTTCGGGCGGCAATCGCGCTCGCGATGGTCATCGGCACCGAGCACACCGAGCGCTCGGGCGCCATATGGATCTCGGCCAGCCAGATGGCGTCGAGACCCCAGCGCTCGGCGGCGTCGATCTGCTCGAAAGCGGTGTCGAAGGCCTCGGCCTCGCTCTGCCCCGGGCGCCGCTGGAACTCGTGGAAGACGCCAAATTCGAAGGTCATTTGTTGCTGCTCCTCTTCTATGTCACTGGCCGGCAAGCGCCAAGGCGGGCTCGTCCGCGAAGGCCGGCATGATCTCGCGGGCAAAACGGCGGATCTGCTCACGCGAGCCGCCGAAATTGATGATGACGTATTCGACGCCGCCCTCCTGCAATCTTTCGAGCTTGCGCATGATCTCGTCGGGGCTGCCAAAGAGCGCGCTTTCGGCGCTCTCGTGCCGGGCCTCCTTTTCGTCGTCGAGAATATAGCGGCTCCGCGTCTCGTCCGGCCGTCGCGCCAGTGCGTTGATCCGCATATGTCCCTGATAGCGCCGCTCGATTGCCGCCGCCTTTTCGGCCGCGTCCTTCGCGATATGCACAGCGCGGGCGACACCCACCTGCATCGGGTTAAAGGGACGCCCGAGAGCCTCCACCTCGCTGCGGAATTGAGCGACTTGCGAGAGGGTTTCCTCGGCGAGCGAATGCTGCCCCAACAGCATATTGTAGCCGCGCCGGACGACCTCGTGGACCGAGTTCGCGCTGCCGGCCCCCATCCAGAATGGCGGGTGCGGCTTCTGTGCGGTCGGCGGCTCGACGACGATGTTGTCGAACTGCCAGTACCGGCCGTTGTGGGAGAACGGCGTTTCCGAGGTAAAGGATTTGGTGATGACCTCGAGCGCTTCCTCGAAGCGCGTGTCGGCTTCCTCCAGGGGTATGCAGAACCCGGCAAATTCGTTATGGCGGTAGCCCTTGCCGATCCCGAAATCGAGCCTGCCGCCGGATAGGAGGTCGAGGGTCGCCGCCTGCTCGGCCAGCAGCACGGGATTGTGCCACGGCAAGACCAGGACGGCCGTGCCGAGGCGCAGATCGCGCGTGCGGGCGCCGAGCCAAGTCAAGAGATTGAGGCTCGCCGAGACCTGGCCGAAGCCGGTGAAGTGGTGCTCGACCAGAAAGGTGCTGTAGTAGCCGAGCGCCTCAGCTTCGACATTGTTCTCGATGAAATCGCGGAAACCCTGGCTGCTGTCGGTGTCAGGGCCGCTGCGCCGGGCTTGGGCACTGCCGAAAAGTCCAAATCGCATTCGCCTATCTCCACAATCGTGGCGTTTTGAGCGCCGCACCCTCACCCGCTTCGCTGCGCTCGGCACCCTCTCCCGCGGTGCGGGAAAGGGGCCACGCGCTTCCCGGAAAGAGAGCCCCTCGCCCGCACTGCGGGAGAGGGAGGGACCCAGCCTGCAGGGTTGGGAGGGTGAGGGCAGTGGCGCCCATCATGTTCCGCGTCACCGCCAGAACTGGCGCGAAGCGAGGCGGGCGCCTTCCGCGAGGCTGGCGAGCTTGGCCCAGACGATCGCCGGGTCGACCGCGGCCTGGCCGACCCAGGTACCGTAGCCGCAATCACTGCCGGCGATGACGTTCTCGCGGCCGACGAGATCGGCATAGCGGGCGATGCGCTGGGCAATCAGTTCGGGGTGCTCGATGAAATTCGTCTTCGACTCGATGACGCCGGGGATCAGCACCTTGCCATCAGGCAATTTCACCTGCTCGAAGACCTTCCATTCGTGCGCATGACGCGGGTTGGCAGCCTCGAAGGAGAGACCGCTCGGCTTGGCCAGAAGGACGGTCTCGATGATGTCTCCGAGCGGCACGTCGCAATGGTGCGGACCTTCATAATTGCCCCAGCATAGATGTAGCCGCAGCCGGTCAGCCGGAATGTTCTGCAGCGCATGATTGAGCGCCTCGATATGCAACTGCGCTTTGTTGCGGAATTGGGCAAGGCTGAGTTGGGCGAATTGAATGTGCCGCCCCATGGCGAGATCCGGGCAGTCGACCTGCAAGATCAGGCCGGCCTCCGCGACGGTCTCGTACTCCTGCCGCATCGCCTCTGCAATGGCGTAAAGATAGGCCTCTTCGCTCGGATAGTGCCCGTTGTGGAAGAACAGCGAGACGACGCCCGGCGAGGCGGCGCTGAGGAAGGCCTCCTCGGCGTTCACTCGACCAAGCGCCATGCTCAGATTGGCAACATCGGTTTCCGCCGCCTCGGCATCGTGCACACTGATCGGGCCATCGCAGCCGGGCGTCCGGCGCCGCGCCCGCCCGGGATCGCCAAAAACCCGCCGGGCGAATTCCGGAAAACCGACGAGGTCCTGATAGACGAGCGGTCGGCTCTCGCCGCCAAAACCGTGGAGCCGGTCCTTGACGTAGGTGGCGTAGCTCGGCTTGCTCATCTCGCCGTCATTGACGATGTCGATGCCGGCCTCGACCTGTTTTTCGACGATGGCCGCCACTGCCGAGCGGATGCGCGACTTGAGCGCCGCCGCATCGACCGGCACCCCCTCCTCCTTGGCGAACATCGCGCGCACGAGGTCGTCGGGACGCGGCAGGCTGCCGGTATGGGTCGTCAGGAAGCGCTCGGTGCTGCGTTTCATCGCCGGTCAGTGGCCTTATTGGAGACGCGGCATGACCTTCTCGCACAGCAGCTGCAGCGATCGCGTCATCGGCTCGTGAGGAATCAGCGCGCCGAAATTGAGTTCCGCGAGGATGCCGTTCAACCCGAGCTCCTCGTGCAATTGCTGCAGGCGGTCGGCGACGCTCTCCGGCCCGCCGATGATCACTTTGTCGCGCCTCACCTCCTCGTAGGAGATGGTCTTGACCATCTGCGCCTCCGCCGCGCGGCGGCGATTGGGTGAATTCTCCAGCCGGGTGCTCAAAGTGCGGTAGCCGGACATGATACTCGTCTCGGCTTCCTCCAGCGCCTGCCGATCGGTATCTGCGACGTGCAGGGTCAGCCGCAGATAGACCTCGCCCTCGCCCGGATGGCCGGCCGCTTTGTATGCTTGCCGATAGGCTGCGAGATCCGGGGCTAGACCCGTAAGCGAGCCGCTACGGACGGCGACAAAGATCGGGTAGCCGGCCTCGCCGAGCGACGGGAAGGTCTCCTCGCTGGCGGCAGCGACGCGGATCGGCGGATACGGCTTCTGATATGGCCGCGGGACGGCAGAGGCGTTGTTAAAGTTGTAGTATTTGCCCTCGTAGGAGAAAGTCGGCTGCGACCAGGCCTGCTTGACGATTTCGAGTGTCTCGAGAAAGCGTTCGCGGCTTTCCGAATAAGGTACGCCATAGGCCATATAGCTGCGCGGATTGCCGCTACGGCCGACGCCGAACAGCAGCCGGCCGCGGCTGATCTGGTCGACCGACGCGGTCTCCTCGGCGAGCCGCAGCGGGTGGCACAATGGCAGTACCTGAACGCCGGTGCCGATCTTGATGCGTTTGGTGCGCGCGGCAATGGCACTGGCGACGGTCATCGGCGCGCTCATTACCGAGCGGCGCGCCTGCTGGTGGATCTCGGCGAGCCAGATCGCGTCGAGCCCCCATCGGTCGGCCGCCTCGATCTGGTCCAACGCCTCCGCGAACGCCGCCGCCGGTGTCTGGTCGGGCCGGCAATGGAATTCGTGGTAGACGCCGATCTCCATCGCCCGCTCCTCGTGTTGTCCTATGCTTTGAGCGACGGTAATTTCGATCACTTCATCGAGCAAATGCCGATTTCCGATCACCGTAATGCCGTGCCGGCATGACGGTGATCGCCGAGTTCCTCCGTCCCCTGAGCCCGTCCGCTACTGCCGCCTGAGCTGGTGCGCCGCGCTCGACAATGCGGTCGAGGGCGTCGTAGTCATCAACCTCCCGGATGATCGAAATTGGGCGCTATCTGCGAAGGCGGTGCCGGGAGAGAGGGCATATGGGGAAAACGTCGACGTGGCTCAGCTTTTCGCTTTGCGCCGTCGGGCTGCTGACCGCGATTGCGGGCGCTGCCCAAACCGGGCGCCTGACCTTTCTGTCGACGCAACTGCGCCCGATCGAAGAGGCGCAGAAGATGCGCAACGTGATCATCAAGGGTTTTCCGCGGCAGGTTGACTACATCACCGAGCAGCCGCAGCAGTTTCCTGTTCGCATCAAGGCAGAGGAGCAGGGCCGCACGCGCACGATAGATGTGGTCGGCGCGCTGCACGGCGAGCTGCAGCCGCTCGTCCCGCTGGACGCATTGGTCCTGCTCGATGACCTCGCCGGCAAGCTGACCCGGCGAGGGATCCCGGACTCGCTGCTGACGCTCGGCAAATTCGGCACTGCGCATCAGCTCTATATCCCGTGGATGCAGGCGAGCTACGTCATGGTCGCCAACAAAGAGGCGCTGCCTTATCTGCCCGGTGGGGCGGACATCAACACGCTCAGCTACGACGAGCTCGCTGCCTGGGCCAGCACGATCCAGCAGAAGACCGGCAAGCGCCTGCTCGGCTTTCCGGCAGGGCCGCAAGGGCTGATGCACCGCTTCTTCGAGGGCTTCCTTTACCCGTCCTACACCGGTGGCGTCGTGTTTCGGTTCCGCTCGGAGGCAGCCGAAGCGATGTGGACGCAGTTCGCGGCATTATGGAAGAACGTCAATCCGAACTCGACCAGCTACGACTTCATGCAGCAGCCGCTGCTCTCCGGCGACGTTTGGATCGCCTTCGACCACATTGCCCGTGTGATCGACGCGCTGCGCCAGAAGCCGGACCAATTCGTTGCCTTCCCCGCCCCTGCGGGACCCAAGGGGCGAGGCTACATGCCGGTGCTGGCCGGCCTCGCGGTGCTGAAGGGTGCGCCCGATATGAGTGAGGCGATGGCGCTGATCGACTATCTGACCGAGCCGCAGACGCAGATCGTCACCGTTCGCAGCATCGGCTTTTTCCCCGTCGTGAAAACGGAGTTGCCGTCGGACCTCGAACCTGGCCTGAAGCTCGGCGCCGCTGCGATCGCAAAGATGCAGTCGGCGAAAGATGCGCTGCCGGCGTTGCCGCCGATCGGTCTCGGCCAGCACGGCGGCGAGTTCGACAAGGTGTTCACGGACACGTTCCAGCTCGTCGTGCTGCGCGGACAGAAACCGCGCGCCGTGCTCGACCGCGAAGCAGAGACGCTGAACCGCCTGATGACCGAGACCGGTGCGCCATGTTGGCAGCCCGACCCTCCCAGTATCGGCGCATGCCAGGTGCAGTAGCGGGCGGTGGATTCGATCTCCCTCGCCCCGCTTGCGGGGAGAGGGTCGGGGTGAGGGGGGCTTCCCGCACCAAGCGTTGCCCCTCACCCGAAATCCGCGCTGGGCGCGGCTTCCGACCTCTCCCCGCAAGCGGGGCGAGGTGATTGGTGTCGCGCAGCCAAAGGGTCCTCAGGAGCTGCTTCGACCAGCTCATAGACGCGCGTTTCCGTCGTCATCCCCTTGGCGATTACCGAAGCGATAGCTTTGAAGCGAAAGCAATGCTCGACCCGGTTGCGGACAGCCTCGCTGACGAGGATCGTGGTCCCGTACTCCTTGTTCAGTCCTTCGAGCCGGGCTGCCAGATTCACGCTATTGCCGAGCACCGTGTAATTCATCCGCTCCGCCGAACCGACATTTCCCACCACGGCATCCCCGAAATGAATGCCGAGGCGAACTGCGAAAGGCGCCAGTCCTTCGGCTTCAAATTGAGTACTGCAGATGGGGAGCGTTCCAAAACACCATCACCGAATCGCCGATGAACTTGTCGACAGTCCCGCCCTCGGCATGAAACGCTTCCGTCAGGGCGGCGAAATGCCGCGACGTCTGATGCATCAAACTGTCGGGGTCGGCCGCTTCGGCAATGCCCGTAAAATTCGTGACGTCGGTAAAGAGGATGGTGACCTCCTGCCTCACTCCGCCGAGCTCGGTGGAGATGGAGCCGTCGACGATCCCTTGAACGATGTCTCTCGGGACAAAGCGAGCGAAGGACCAGATGCTGCGCTGGGCAACCGCCATCGTCCCACCGAGTTCATCGATCTCCGTGACACGGGATGTGACCGGCAAATCATCGGGCGCCGCTAATGTTCGGAGCCTGCCCGCCTGAGCGGTTATCCGTTTCAGCGAAGTCGACATCCGGCCGCCGAAGATCCAGACCGCCGGTGCGAAGCAGACGCCAGCGATCAGCGCAATAATTATTCCTTTGATCTGCAAATCTCGCACATTCTTAGCAAAATCGTTTTCGGCTGCAATCAATAGAGAGTAAACGTTTAATTTATCGGCAAGGGAAAACTTCCGGAAACGAAAAAGGTAGTCCCGTCCATTTTCGTCGTGAATGCTTCCCTCATAATGGTCACTGCCGTCCCATCTCTGCATTACCGCGCCGACCCGCCCGCTCCGGATTTCCCCGATCTCGGGGAGCTGCGGATGGGAGGGATGCGCCCTCGCATAGTCGACGAGCCGGGCAAACTCGGGATGCGCGATCAGCACGCCGAACGAGTCGAAGATTACGGCCGTTCCATGCTCTCCAGGTCGTTGCGCGTGGACCCAATCGCTGAACTTGTCGAGCTTGAGGTCGGTGGCGATGACGCCCCGCACCTGCCCACGCAGAGGCGCGCTCAAGGTGATCATCGGGGTGCCGATGCTGAACGAGGCATAGGGCGACGAGACGAGCGCCCGGTCCGCCCGCATCGTGTCGCGATACCAGCCCCGCGTTCGCGCGTCATAGCCGTAGTCCCACAGATCGAGCTGCTCGATCTTGTTGCCGTGCTCGTCTTCGAAGATCCGCCGCATCGGCAGGGCTCCGCCGGAGGTCGGGCGGACCAAATTGACATTGTAAACCGCCCCGGCGGGCGCCCCGAGCTTCTGACGCTCCGTCGGATCGAGCACGTCTAGGCGCCGGACCTGCAACCAGCAACCGTTGTCGTAGCCGACATAAACGCTATCTGCTTGCGGCAGTTCGCGCAGTGCCGCTTTGAAGAGCCCCACGGCACCGCCGACCTCGCTCCTGTCATCCGAATCGGCGAGAAAGGGGTTCGACGACAGCACGCCAACGAGGGTGCTCAGCTCCGACACCTCGGCCTCCAGGCGGCTGAGGGTGTTGGCGCTGGCGGCATCCATGGCGGCAGACGCCGCTGCTCTTGCTGCCACATGAAAGGTCGCGATCTGGATAAGTACCAGACACGCGGTGAGCGCCGTGACGAAGCCCATCACGGCGGCCGTTATCGCGATCCTGAACGTCAACATCCGATTTCGTCTGCCCGCCCACTGCAGCTCGGGGGCAAAAAAAGATCGAGGCCCAACGGCCGAGGGGCCTTTGGTGGCCGACCGTCTGTGGGATAGCCAAAGGCGCGAAGGCCAACTTCGCGCCGTTCGCTCGGCATTCGAGCCTGCTGACTTTGGCCAAATTGCGGCTCTGAAAACCGGGTTGGAGACTGAGCTGCGAGACATTCGAACCAAGTTTGCGGAAGGTGACCGCGTGCCCGCTATGCAATTTTGGCAGAAACACCGCCGACGACCGTCGACATGCTCGTCGTCGTCACCGTGGTCCAGTCGCTGCCCGTGAAAGAGTGGAGGGTGCGAAGATCAGGAATTCCGATTGACGCCGGGTGCGACGGATGGGTCAAATTGCGGCGCGATGGAATTGCGCAGCCTTCACTATTTTGTCCGTATCGCCGAGCTCGGCAGCATTACTCGCGCCTCGGCTCATCTGCATGTTGCCCAACCGGCTCTCACGCGGCACGTCCAGCGGCTCGAGGAGGAGCTCGACATCACCTTGTTCACCCGCGCCAACCGCGGCGTGCGGCTGACCGAAGGGGGCCAGAAACTGCTCGAGAGCGCGCAGCGCATCCTTCGCGACGTCGAGCGCGCCGGTGACGAGATCCGCGCGCACAAGGCCCATCCCAGCGGGAAAGTCGTCCTCGCCGTCACCCCGACCCTCTGCCCGGTCGTGGTGCCCGAGCTGTTTGGCCGTATGACGCGTCAGTATCCGATGGTCGAGCTCAAGGTCGTCCATGCCGGAATGGTGCGGCTGGAGGAATTCATCGTCGACGGGCGCGTCGATCTCGCCCTGCTGTCGGAGGTGTCGCGCAGCCGTCTGATTCTTTCGACCAGGCTCGCCGAAGAGGAAATGGTGCTGATCACCCGGCCGGGGGCGCGGCCGCCGGGTATCGTTTCGACCGACGAGTTGAGCCCTCATTCTCGGAGACGGGCTGCGCGCGGCGATGGAGACCTTGCTCGCCGGCCGCGGCGTCGAGCTCCAGGTGGAGACCGAGCTCAACGATCACGAGACGATCCGCCTGATGGTGCAGCAAGGGGTCGGAGCTTCGATCCTGCCCCATTCCTCAGTATATCGGGAATGTGCGCGGGGTCTGGTGGAGGCCCATCGCATCGCTGCGGACGGGGTCTTCCGCACCCTCGCACTCGGCATTGCCGCCAACCGCGGCGCCTCGACAGCGCGCGACGCCGTGGCCGGGCTCGTCACCCAAGTGTTGTCAGACATCGAACGCGAGGGCAGGCTGCGCCTGGACCTCGATCACCCCGAAGCCGTCCAGTCCGCGAGGGCCAGGGCTTAACGCGAAGGAGGAAGCGATGCTGATCGTCGATTCACAGATCCATCTCTGGGAAAACGCCCGGATGTCGCCGCATCACCGGCAGATCCCGACCTATAATGTGGATGACGCGTTGAAGGAGATGGCCGAGGCCGGGGTCGATGCGGCGGTCATCCATCCGCCCAGCACGCTTGGCGAAGGGCCCAATGTTCAGGCGGTCGAGGCCGTCAAGGCCTATCCGCAGAAATTCTGCATTCTCGGGAATTTCGACCTGCTGGCGCCAAACCGCGAGGAGGTCGTCAGGAACTGGCGGCAGCGGCCGGGCATGCTCGGCTTTCGCTTCACCTTCAACCAGCCGCACCAGCAAAGCTGGTGGAGCGACGGCTCGGTCGATTGGTTCTGGGCGGCTTGCGAGCGCGAAGGGCTGCCGGTCGGCCTACTCGCCGGCGGGCACATGAGCGAGCTCGGCAGGATCGCCGAGCGCCACCCCCGGCTGAAATTGCACATCGACCATCATGGCCGCGGCGGCGGAGGCGGCTCCGGCACCGACGATGCCGCCTTTGCCAATCTCGGCGACATGCTCGCCTTGGCGAAATACCCCAATGTCGCGGTCAAGCTCTCGGGGGCGCCGAGCTATTCGAGCGAGCCCTACCCCTACCGCAACATCCACAAATACATCCGCCAGATCTTCGATGCGTTCGGCGCGCAGCGCTGCTTCTGGGGCACCGACATCACCCGCATGCCGTGCTCGTACCGGCAATGCGTGACGATGTTCACCGAGGAACTGCCGTGGCTCCAGGGCCACGACAAGGATCTCGTGATGGGCCAGGCGATCTGCGACTGGCTCGGCTGGAAGCGGCCGGCGTAACTGACTTCTGGCCCGCGGCTTTGGCCATACCGGCGATCCAGTCGGTCGTCGGCCCGGCAGGTTAGTCTGAGGTCAGCGCGACCGCCGTTCCCAGCTGCGGAATGCTCGAAAGTGCAGTGTTATTGTGCAAGCCGCCGCATAAAGCGCCTCGCCTGCGGTGTGACGCGTGATCAACCCCGCCGCGGTCATCGGCGGTCAACAGGATAGGTTGCGCCCGCCGGACGCGCTTGTTGCGGGCTCCGCGACGATCGGTTCCGATAGAGGACGCTCGGTCCGGTTACAGGCGACGGGCAGGTTATGCCCCATACCTGCCGTTTGCGGTAACCGTCGGCACTGGCTCAGTTGGGTGGACAGCGGTCGTTCCCGATCGGAGTGGTTGTCGAGGCCTCAGCGCCGATTCCGGACGTTCGCACTTAGCGAGATGGCCATTGCATGAGAGATTGATCCATCTCAATAAGAGACTCCTCCGAGGGGATGACGCTCCAATGAAATCTGTACGCCCCGTCAGCAACGTTCGGGATCGTCTGCGACCGAAGGTTCGGAGCGCAAATCGCGCCGCCAGACGTGCCGAGCAGCGGCGCATTAACGACCACCCAGCATTGACGGCGACAAGGCCCTTGATCGGCTCAAGCTGGCTGTTTGCCATCGTGTCGGAGGGCCTCAAGGAGTGAGCCTCTCACGACATGGCGGAGAGAAGTTGGATTGGAACTGCCGGTCCCTCGGGAGCGGGAGTTGTCAAGTTAAACAACCGAAGAGGGAAATCGGGTCGAAACCAACATTAAGGCTGAACGGGATGCAGCTCATCCGGGTGCCCAAAAGGTAAACTTGACAAGGCCCTCGGAACCTATTCCGGCACGTTCAAGAAAACCGGACGATCATTCTCTGCCGCCTTCGCCGATGTCTGGACGGGGGCGACAAGCTTGCAAGGTTCGACATGTCTCGCGAGACAGACCCGTCGGCGGAGCGAAGGAGATTCGAACTCTCGGTCCCGCCGTCTTTGGGAACGTTAACCATATACCTCTTGACATGATTAGTTACATTCTGTCACAAATGCTGGGTAACCTGCCGACCGAGGCAATGAGAGCCAGGCGGCAATTTCGACTGATCTTCAGTAGTAGAGCGAGGGTGGACCATGGCTGCGGCGACGTATGCTGGCCATATTGGAGAGATTGCGGATTGCTGGTCAGCGGAAGGGCAACCCACTGCGTACTATCGCACAACGGCGGCGCGAGCCCGGAGGCTCCAGGCAGATGCTACCACGCCAAGAGTGAAGCAATATCTCGACAAGATGATTGTTCGTTGTGAACGGTTGGCGGGCAAAGTCGAGCAACCAGCGTCTCGCCCTCTCAATCGACCGGGCTGTGTCGACCGACCCGTGGGAAACGGTCCGGTCAGGATATGCGGATTCGCTCGAAATTGGGAGTGGCCGCGGCGTCTCACAGTTCCTCGCCGGGACTCTCTGGCGGAGGTCCGAGCTCCGGGTGTTAGCAGATCACGAGCCAGCCAGAACTTCAGCAATCCGCTTGCTTACAAAAGAGCGGCTGGCGGAACGAGCTCTTCATCCAGACTTGAAAATGATGATGGAAAATGAAACGGCCACCAAAATTCGTAAGTTGAGCGACGACTTCGGCCGCCCTCGCGACCGTACAGCGCTGGGGAGCCAGCACGCCCATCTCGTCGCGGAGCTGACGCAGGCGGTGCACGCGCGTGACGCGTTCATAGCGATCGCCGCACACGAGCTGCGCAATCCGATGACGCCGATTCTCGAGTATGCCGAATATATATTGTCGGTCGGTCGGCGCCCGGAAAGTGAGTGTCCCGAAGCCATCATCGTCGCGCTGGAGCGCCTGGCTGGCCTGATAGGCGAATACATCAAGCGAGCGACGACGCTTCTGGACATCTCGCGCATTACCGTGGGAAAGCTTCGCGCCGAACTTTCGGTGGTCGATCTCTCCGGAATGATACGACAAGCCGTGCACCGGCATCGGGCGGGTGCGGAGCGCTCTGGTTGCCGCCTAGAACCGAGAATCGAAGGCGAGGTATCCGGGCTGCTCGATAGACTGGCTGTCGAGCAGATCGCCGACAACCTCTTGTCGAACGCCATCAAATATGGTGCGGGCGAGCCGATCGGGGTCTCGTTGGTTCGTAACGGCACCGCGGCACGACTGACTGTTAAGGATCACGGAATCGGCATCTCGGAAGAAGACCAAGCCCGCATCTTCGGTGCCTTCGAGCGCGCGGTGACCCGGCGCGAGCAGGGCGGCTTCGGCATCGGCCTATGGGTTGTCCGCC
>WNFT01006395.1_pt1 | contig 16016 bp, 12 predicted proteins | sample 5400191 | NCBI WGS metagenome assembly WNFT01 (sample SAMN13153359, study PRJNA577476) | soil metagenome | isolation source: 80 cm saprolite under Madrone tree | place: USA:California | collected 2016-06-14 | reverse complement strand
CGGAGGAGGACTGGGACCGGCTCATGGCGGTGAACCTCAAGAGCGCGTTCTTCGCCTGCCAGGAGGCGGCCCGGATCATGCGCCGGCAGGGGAAGGGCAAGATCGTCAACATCGGCTCCCTGGCCTTCGAGATCGTGCTGCCGAACATCGCGCTCTATGCCACGAGCAAGGGTGGGATGCGGCAGATGACGAAGGCCCTCGCCCTGGAGTGGGCCAAGGACCGCATCAACGTGAACGCCATCGCCCCCGGCCGCTTCTGGACGCAGCTCACGGACGCGGTCTTCTCGAAGCCCGACCTGTACGAGAGCGCGGTCTCCGTGATCCCGATGGGCCGGCCCGGGGTACCCGCCGACCTCGCGGGGGCGGCCCTGCTGCTCGCCTCCGACGCGTCCGACTACATCACCGGCCACACGATCGTGGTGGACGGGGGCTGGCTGGTCAGCGGAGGCGTGAAGGCGTGAGCGAAGCCCCGCCCCTCGAGGCCGTCCTCGACTCGGGCGATCCGTCCGTGCTGGACGTGCGGCCGTCGCAGCCCGGCCCGCCGGGCCAGCTCCCCCTGACCTCGGCCGACCTGCTCGAGCGTCCCAGCGGCGACGTGTTCGGCTGGTCGCAGGACGTGGGCATGGGCTGGAGGCCCGAGGAGCTGCGACGCCCCGAGGTCCTGATCCTGAGCACCCAGGGCGGGCTGCGCGAGGCCGACGGCACGCCCCTCGCCCTCGGCTACCACACCGGCCATTGGGAGGTGGGCCTGCTGATGCGGGCCGCCGCCGAGGAGCTGCGGCGGCACGACGCCATCCCCTTCGCGGCCTTCTGCACCGATCCTTGCGACGGCCGCACTCAGGGGACCACGGGCATGCTCGACAGCTTGCCCTATCGCAACGACGCGGCGATCGTCCTCCGCCGGCTGATCCGCTCGCTGCCCACGCGACGGGCCGTGCTCGGGGTGGCCACCTGCGATAAGGGCCTGCCGGCCATGGCCATGGCCCTGGCGGGTGCGATCGGCCTGCCCGCGGTGCTCGTGCCCGGGGGCGTGACCCTGCCCGCGAGCGACGGCGAGGACGCGGGGATGGCCCAGACCGTGGGCGCGCGCTTCGCCCACGGCCAGATAACCCTCGAGCAGGCGGCCGAGATCGCCTGCCGGGCCTGCGCGTCGCCCGGGGGCGGCTGCCAGTTCCTGGGTACGGCCGCGACCTCCCAGGTCGTGGCCGAGGCCCTCGGCCTCGCCGTGCCCCACAGCGCCCTCGCCCCCTCGGGCCAGGCGATCTGGACCGACGGCGCGCGGCGCTCGGCGGTGGCGGTGCTCCGGCAGATGGCCCTGGGCCTGACCGTCCGGGAGGTGGTCACCGCCGCGTCGCTCCGCAACGCGATGGCCGTCTACGCGGCCTTCGGCGGCTCCACGAACCTGCTGCTGCACCTGCCCGCCATCGGCCACGCGGCGGGCCTGCCCGCGCCCACCCTCGCGGAATGGAAGGCGGTGAACGGGCGCGTCCCGCGCCTGGTGGACGCGCTCCCCAACGGCCCGCACCCCACGATCCGGGTGTTCCTCGCGGGGGGAGTCCCCGAGGTCATGCTGCACCTGCGGGCCCTGGGCCTCCTCGACCTTTCCGTCCCCACCGCGGCCGGGGCGCCCCTCGGCCAGATCCTCGACTGGTGGGAGCGGTCCGAAAGGCGGGGCGCCCTGCGCCGGCGCCTGCGCGAGACCGACGGCGTGGACGCGGACGACGTGATCATGGCGCCGTCGGCGGCGACACGAAAGGGCCTCACGAGCACGGTCAGCTTCATCGGCGGCAACCTGGCTCCCCAGGGGGCGATCGTGAAGAGCACGGCCATCGACCGCACGACCATCGGGGCCGACGGCGTCTACCGCCACACCGGACCCGCCCGGGTCTTCACCAGCGAGCGCGCAGCCATCGCCGCCATCAAGAGCCGCGGCCCCGACCAGCTCAAGCCCGGAGAGGTGGTCGCCCTCGTCGGCCGTGGCCCCATGGGAGCCGGCATGGAGGAGGTCTACCAGGTCACGGCCGCCCTCAAGTACCTCGACTTCTCGCGGACGGTGGCCCTCATCACGGACGCGCGCTTCTCGGGCGTCTCCACCGGCCCCTGCGTCGGTCACGTGGGCCCGGAGGCCCTGGCCGGAGGTCCCATCGGCCGCCTGCGCGACGGCGACGTGGTCCGGATCGTCATCGACACGGGGCGGCTCGAGGGCTCGATCGACCTCGTGCGGGCAGCGGCCGACGGGTCGCTCCTGCCCGCCGACGACCTGCTCGCCGGGCGCGATCCCCACCCCGACATAGCGCCCGACCCTGCCCTGCCCGACGACACGCGCCTCTGGGCCGCCCTCCAGGAAGCGAGCGGCGGGCCCTGGAGCGGCGCCGTCTACGACGTGGACCGGATCCTGGCCCTGCTCGAGGCGGGCCGGCGAGCACGCTAAGGGTCGCCGAGCCAGCCTTCGGCAAGGATCCGCTCGCCGACGAGACGCGCCGCGAGGTCCTGCCCCGCCGCGTTCCAGTGGTCTTCGCCGTGACGGTAGTACAACCCGTCCGCGCCCGCCTGTCGGAACGGGTCGAACAGGTCCAACACCGGTAGCCCCGCTCGTCGCGCCGCACCGGCGGCCTCCGATGTGAGGCACCGCCGGTCGTAGTCGGGGTACTTCTGCCGATCGACGGCGACCTCGCACGCGTCGCAGATGTCGATGGGCGAGGGGACGACCAGCACGAGGACCGGCACGCGCTCCCTGACCGCGGTCGCGCGCACTTCACGGAGGACGGCCTCCATGAGGGCCCTCTTGTAGGTTGCCGCGGCGGACCCGGGAAAGAAGCTCAGGTCCGCATCGTAGTGGTCCTTCACGAGGTCCGAGATGAGCGGATTGCCCTTCACGACGTCCTCCTCATATTCCCGGCGGCACATCTCGACGGACTCCCCCAGGTAGTTGGCCATGGCCGCTCGCCGCGCCTCCTCGCGAGCCTCGGGGGTGAGCCGGTGTTGGCGAAGACGGCGACGGAGGAAATGGCGCCAGCGCTTTTGCAGCTCGAAGCCCTGCTCCCGCTCGCTCGGGTCGAACATCTGGCGGGCCGGGTCCACCAGGACCCCGCCCGCCTCGACCGCGAGCTCGCCTTCCAGGCGATACAGCCGGTTGCGGATCAGGTCTCCGAAGTCGTTGTCGGCAAAGATCGTGAAGACCACCCCCGTCGGCCGCAGCCACCGCACCTCGTCCTGGAAACGGCGCAGGGCTTGATCGGGGCCGTAGCCGTTGGTCCCCGCGTTGATGGTCTCCAGGGGACGGCCGGTGGCCGCGCTCAGCCGGACCTCCAGCCGCTTCGTGAAGGTCTCCGTCAGGCGGGAGTAGTCGGCTTCGATGGACGAGTCGCCGTAGACCACGATGCGGGAATGGTCGCCTCGGCGAAGCTCGTCGCCGCGAAAGCCGGCGGAGTTCACGGTGACGAGGACGAGCCCACCACCGTTTCGCGGCGTGTGTGCGAAGAGGGTCCGCGCGCCCGGGGCCAGGGCGTACAGGTAGCGAGGGTGGAGCCGGTAGAGGAACCCCTCCATCGGCAGGTACCGTCGAAGGGCCCACTCCCCAGCGGCCAGGGCGACGGATGTCCCCAACAGGAGCAGGCCCAGGTTCTGCACCCACACCCGCGCCGGAGAACGGCCGCTTCCCCCGCTCACGAGCGGGCATCCTGGCAGAGCCCCTGGGGGAACACAATCGCCATGGTAGAGTCTGCGACGCCACCGGCGGAGGGGCGGGATCCCAGGGTATGCGTCGCGTCGTCCGCAAAGTCCTGCGCCGCGCTCCGGGGCCCGCCGTCCTCCTGCCGGGTGCGCTCCTCCTCGCGCCGTTCTGGGCCTTCCCTCTCTTTCCCTCCCAGGACGGCCCGTCCCACGCGGCGAACTCCTGGATCCTGCTGTCAATCCTGACGGGGCGGCATCCCGATCTGACAGCCGCCTACCAGCTGAACCTCGAGCCGTTCCCGAACTGGTTCAGCCACGCCAGCCTCGCGGGCCTCCTGACGTTCCTCGAGCCCGTAACCGGAGACAAGGTGTTCCTCACCGCCTGCGTGCTGGCGGTGGTCGCGAGCTTCCGTTATGCGCTGGCCGCCCTTCGCCCCGGGTCCGCCAACCTCTATGGCCTGATCGTCCCCTTTGTCAGCGACTCCGCGCTGCACCTCGGGTACTACAACCGCGCCTTCGCGCCGGTCCCTTTCCTTCTGGCCCTGGGCTTCTGGATCCACCGCGGCGGGCGACTCCGGGCTCGGGGGACGGCGTGCCTCGCCGCCCTCCTCTTGTGGCTGTACTTCTGCGCGGCCGCGGCCCTGGTCCTCGCGGTGCTCGGGCTGGCCCTGTTGCTTGCCGCGGTGACGGCGGACGAGCACCTCCGTGCGGTGCCCGATCGCGGGCGCGCCCTTCGGCATCGCACCGTGGCGCTGGTGGCCGCAGCCCTCCCGGCGCTCGGGCTCCTGGCCCGCTTCAACGCCCGGGAGAGCAGCGGCGTGGTCGGCCCCGGTGCGGGTTGGCGCGCACGCCTGCGCGCGCTGGCAACGCTGGAAACCCTAGTGTCCCTCGATCCCCGTGAGGGGTGGCTCTCCTCGGCCCTGGCGGCTGTCCTGGTCGTCGCCGTGGTGATCCTGATCGTCTCGCGGCTGCGGAAAGGCGACTGGCGCTTCCAGGACGGTCTGCTCGTAGTGGCGGCCGCGTACCTGGTGGGCTACTTCGTCGCGCCGGCGGTGGCGGTGGCGGGGGTTGGCCCCTGGGGAGGGTCCACGCACGACCGGATCGGGCCCTACGTCTGGCTGGTGTTGCTGCTGTGGCTCGGGGCCCAGCCGCTGGCCAAGGTGCCTGGCCGTCTGCTGCTCTCGGCCACGGTCGCGATCGGTCTGGGCCTCGTCGGCCTACGCTTGCCCCGCTACGCGGAGCTAAACGACCACCTCCGAGAATACCTGTCCGTTGCACCGTGGATCCCACCGGGAACCACCTTTCTGCCCCTGAGCTTTGCGCACCATGGCCGGCGCGACGACGAGCAGCCGTTGTCGCACGCGACGTGGCCCTTCCGTCACGCGGCGAGCTGGCTCGTTCCTTCGCGCGGGTTGGTCGACGCGGACAACTACGAGGCGGAGGTCGCCTTCTTCCCCGTGACGTATCGCGGGGGCTACGACTCGTACCGGCTGCTGGGGTCGAGCCTGGACCGGATGCCGTCGTGCGTGCGCATCGGCCGCTTCAACCGCCTGGCTCCACGGCCGGCGGAGATCATCCTGGTGTGGGGCGCCCGGTGGGCGGAACGGGGTGATCCGTGTACGGACGAGATCTTCCAGGTGCTTCAGACGCAGTACCGCCGGGTCTTCGTGTCGTCGCCGAGAGGTCAGGCCGAGGTGTACCAGCGCCTCGTGCCCTGAGACTCTAGAAGACCTTCCGCAGCAGGTCGCGCAGCTTGTCCGTGTCCTGGATCCGGTAGATGACCGAGACCTTGATCCGCCACTCCTGGGTTCGGACCTGGCCGACCGCGTCCCGGGCGAGGCCCCCCGCGATCGCGCTGCCCACGCTCAAGACCTCGCTCGCGCGGAAGGCGCCCCAGCGATACTGCACGGCCGCGTCGAACTTGAAGCGGTTCGTGTTGTAGCCGCCGCCTCCGGACAGCATGAGGAAGTCCACGGGGTCGCGCGTCACCTGGTCCATGGCCCCTTGTGGCTCCCAGGCGAAGCCCAGGCGCAGCGGCACCACCGAGCCCTCGCGCAGGAAGAGGTGCTCCGCGCCCAGGTTGAGGGACACCGTGTCCCGGGTGGTGGAAATCGCGGGTGGCATGCCGTCCAGGAAGTTGAGGGGGCCGGGCACTCCCGCAAGGCGGTCCACCAGGGCGTCCGTCCACTGGTCGTGGGTCAGGTCGAACGCGACCGTCCAGCGCGGCCCCGACGCCAGGCCACGCCCCCGGCCACCGAACGCGGGAATCGGAACCGCGCGGCCTCTCCCGCGTCCTGGTTCGAGGGCGGCGCCTGGTTGGAGAGGGCTTCCGAGTGGAGACGGTAGGACGACCAGAACGGGGAGTGGTAGACCAGCCCCAGGTTCCAGGACGGGTAGGTCAGGAGCAGCCCCGTCGTGAAGTTGTGGCCGCGGACGCGGTTGCGGTCCGTGACGAGCGAGAAATCGGAAGAGGGCGCGCCGGCGGACTCCACCAGAGACACCCGGTCGGTCCAGCGGCCGCGCCAGACGTTGAGGCTGCCCCCCAGGGCCGTGTGCGCCGTCACCTTCACCGCGCCGGAGAGCGAGGCCAGGTCGATGTCGCCGCGCGCCTCGGAGTCGAGGAAGATCGACGCGGGAGCGGCGTCGGGTCCGCCGATGGGGTAACGAGAGACTTCCGCGCTGAGGCCGCCGCTGAGCTGGTACAGCCGCTGCCACCCCAGCTGCACCGTGACCCGCTTGCCCGCGATCGTGAAGGGCACCGTCGCGCTGGCGAAGTCGAGGGAGGACCTCGAGTCGTCGAAGCAGTAGTTCGAGAACGCGAACCGGTCGTCCGGGGAGCGGATGCCGGACACCTGGAGGCCGTGGCCATTCACCTCGTACACGAGGGAGAGCTCCGGCTTGCGGAGCTGGGCCAGGCCGGCCGGGTTCCAGGAAGCCGCGGTGCCGTCGTCCGAGACCGCGACGAAGGCGTTGGCCATTCCCGCGGCCCGGGCGCCCGAGCCGGCGCGGTTGAGGGAGACGCCGAGCTGGGCCTGGGCGGGGCCGCTCCCGGCCAGCACGAAGGCGCCGCGGCAACCGCCCCTGGGCATCGAAGCATGGCGTAGTATAGACGGCGCCGCGTGCCCGCACGGGCGCCCACCCGCGCATGGAAGACACGAGGGACCCCAGCCACCGGAGCGCGGTCATCGCGGCCATGCTGGCCGCGGGCGCCCTCGTCGCCCAGCAGGTGACGGGCAAGGCCACCCGCGACGCGCTCTTCCTCTCCACCTTCAGCGTTTCCTCGCTGCCCCTGGTCATGATCGCCTCGGCCCTGGCCTCGGCCCTGGCCGTGCTGGCCTTCTCCACCGCCCTCTCCCGGCGCTCCCCGGCGCGGGCGGTGCCCGCCGCCGTGGCCGCGGCGACCGTGCTCCTGCTCGCGGAGTGGGGCCTCAGCCTCGTTCTACCGCGATGGGCCGCGGTGGCCGTCTACCTGCACATGGCCGCCTTCGGGGCCACCGTGGTCTCCGGGTTCTGGTCCCTGGTCAGCGAGCGCTTCGATCCCTACGTCGCCAGGCGCGTCATGGGCCGCATCGGCCTGGGGGCCTCCCTGGGAGGGGTGGCGGGCGGTGTGCTCGCCTGGAGCGCGGCCGGGCTCTTGCCGGTGCCCGCCATGCTGTTGGTCATGGCCGTCTTCAACATGGTGTGCCTGCTGGCCCTCACTCGGATGCGCGCCTTCGTCTCCGGCGGCGGGAAGAAGGGCGCGGGTTCGGGCGGGGGAACCGGCCCTCTCTCCGGCTTCCGCCTCCTGGGCGACGTGCCCTACCTCCGCGACTTGGCCCTCATCGTAGCCCTGGGAGCGGCCACCGAGGCCCTGCTCGACTATCTGCTCAACGCCCAGGCGGCCGCCGTGTTCCCGCGCGGGCAACCCCTCATGTCGTTCTTCGCCATGTTCCACACCGGGGTTGGCCTGCTGGCCCTGGCCGCCCAGATGACGCTCTCCCGCCCCTCCTTGCGGAGCCTGGGCCTGGCGGGCACGGTGGCCCTCCGCCCCGCCGCGGTGGCGGCGGCCGCGCTGCTGGGGATCATGGACCCGCGTCTCTGGACCGCGCTCCTGGCGCGGAGTGCCCACGGCGTCCTCCACAACTCCCTCTTCCGCTCCGGCTACGAGCTGCTCTACACGCCGCTTCCCGACCACCGGAAGCGACCCACCAAGACCATCGTGGACGTCGGGTTCGACCGACTGGGGACCGTGGCGGGCGGGCTGTTCACCCTCGTGCTGGTTTCCGTCCTGGGCGGCGGGAGCGCCCGCGTCCTGTTTGCGCTGGCGGGGGCGGCCGCGCTGGGCGCGCTGGCGGTGTCCCGGCGCCTGCACCGCGGCTACATCGCGGCCCTCGAAGAGAGCCTCCGCTCGGGGGTGGTCCGGCTGGATGTCGGCGAGGTGAGCGACTCCACGACCCTTGCGACCCTGGCCCAGACCGGCCTCACCCTCGATCGCCAGGCGCTCCTGCGGGAAGTGGCCGCCCTGCGCGAGGAAAGGACGCCCGGGGAGCCGATGGCGGCGCCCGCCGATCCGGTACTGAGGGCGGTGACCGAGCTGCGGTCCGGGAAGCCGGAGGCCGTGCGGGGGGCCTTGCGCCGCAGCGACGAGGGCGACCCCGTCCTCGTGGGCCACCTCATTCCGCTGCTCGCCCGCAACGACGTCTTCCTCGACGTGCTGCGCGCGCTGCGCCGGGCGGCCCCGCGCGCCACCGGCCAGCTCCTGGATGCGCTCCTCGATCCACGACAGCACGCGGCGGTACGGCGGCGCATCCCCCGCGTGCTGCGAGGGTGCCCCACCCAGCGGGCGGCCGACGGCCTGCTCCAGGCCCTGGCCGACCCTCACTTCGAGGTGCGCCGCCAGTGCGCGCTGACCCTGTCCCGGATCACCGAGCGCCCGCCGGCCCCGCTCCTGCCCCGGGCGGCCGTGTTCGCGGCCGTCGCGCGCGAGCTGAAGGCGGGCCCGGCGGGGTGGAGCGAGGACGCAGAGGTGGCCGAGGCTTCGGCCACGGACACCGCAAAGCCCGAGACCCCGACGGAGCGCGGGCTGGCCCACGTTTTCACGCTGCTCTCCCTGGCCCTGGAGCGCGAGCCGCTGCAGATGTCCCACTGGGCCGTGCGCTCCCAGGACCCGGCCCTGCGCGGCACCGCCCTCGAGTACCTGGAGAACGTGCTGCCCGAGGCGCTGCGCAGGGGTCTCTGGCCCCTCCTCGGCGTGCGCGCCCGGCCCGCCCGGGCCGCCCGGCCCGCCCAGCAGGTGGTGGAGGAGCTGATGCGCTCGGGCAACACCCAGGCCTTCAGCCGCGAGCTGCTGAAGCGGAAGCTTCCGCGCTCGTGATCAGGCCCGGTTGAGGAAGTCGCGCAGCTCGAGGACCAGCTCCTCGGCCGCGGCGTAGCGGTCCTCGGGCCGCTTGCCGAGGAGCCGCAGCACGATCCGCTCCAGATCGGACGGCAGCCCGGGCCGGCGGAGGGTGGGGGGCGGCGGAGCCTCGGTGAGGTGCTTGCGCAGGATGGCGAAGGGCGTGTCCGCGATGAAGGGCCGCCCTCCGGTGAGGGTCTCGTAGAAGACCACGCCCAGCGAGTAGAGGTCGCTGCGCGCGTCCGCGCTCCCCCCCTCGATGGTCTCGGGGGCCACGTACTCCGGGCTGCCCAGGAAGGAGCCGGTCACGGTGAGCCCCTCGAAGCGCTGGGCGCGCGCGATCCCGAAGTCCATGACCTTGGCCGTGCCGTCGGCCAGGACCATGACGTTGGAAGGCTTCAGGTCGCGGTGGACGACGCCCTTGTTGTGGGCGTAGTCGAGGGCCTCGGCCACCTGCACCACCATCCGGGTGGCCGTCCGCGGCTCCAGGGCGCCCTCGCGCTTGAGCCGGGCCTGCAGGGTCTCGCCCGGGAGCAGCTCCATGGTGAAGAACGGCACGCCCTCCACCTCGCCCCGCTCCAGGATGCGGATGATGTTGGGGTGGTTCAGGGTGCGCCCGATCTCCGCCTCTCGCAGGAACCGCTCCAGGAACTCCGGCTCCTGCAGGAAGGCGGTCAGCGGGCGCTTGAGGGCGCAGACCTCGCTCCGCCGCTCGGCCTTGTAGACGGAGGCCATGCCCCCGCGGCCGAGGGGCTCGAGCAGGCGGTACTCGCCGAAGTGGTCGACGCCATCGGCGTCGCGGACGACGCCCGGGCTCGCGAAGCCGGGGGGCGTGCTGCGCGCCGGCGTGGGCACGCTGTCGAAGCCGTGAGCCCGCGCGGGCGTGGCCTCGACGGGGGCCGGGCGCGGTCGGCGCAGGGCCCAGACCGTCAACCCCAGGAGCACGAAGGCCAGCCCGCCGAAGAGCACGAGGCGCCGGGCGAGCGGACCGCCGGTCGGAATCAGCCGGCGGCGAAAGTCGGTGAGGCCGCCCGCGCCGAGCTCGACCTCCTCGGTCAGGTCCTGGTGTCCAGCCAGGGCCAGACGGATGCGATGACGCCCGGGGGCCACGCCGTTGCGCACCAGGCGGCCCCACTCCGGGTCCGTGGCCCCGATGAGCTCGTCGTCGAGGTAGACGTTGGCGCCGGCCGGATGCGAGACGACCTCCAGGGAGCAGGCCCCTTCCGTCGGCGCTTCGCGCGCCGGGCGCGTCTCCTTGGCGGGCCTCCGGCGTAGCGGGCGAGGGGGTCGGTGGTGGGACGGGCGTGGGGGTTGGAGCCGCCTCCGTGGTCGGGGGCGGCGTTCTGGTCGGCGGCGGAGTCGCCAGCCGCGCCGCCGCCTCTTCGACCTGCGCGAGAAGCCGCGCGCGCTCGGCCGCCGGCTCGCCTCCCCAGCTCTCGGAGCGCTTGAGCGCGGAGCGCGCCCCCTCGAGGTTCCGCAGGAGAAGATGGGCCTCGGCCAGGCGCAGGTAGGGGTAGTACCGCTCCTCGACGTTGGTGCCGTAGGTGATGACGTTGCGGCCCGGCTGCGGCCGCTGCGCCGCCGCGCGCTCGAGCAGCTCCACCGCCCGTGCGCCCTGGCCCCGCGCGAGGGCGTTGACGCCGTTGCGGTAGGCCTCGTGCCATTCCTCGGCGCGGGCGAGGGCGGCCACCAGTGCGAGCAAGACCAACAACAAGAGCAGGGCTCCGGGCCGCGCCATCGCCGAACACTAGGACCTGGGCGTGCCCCCGCCAACCAAGGGACTCCCGCTCTGCTTCCGGCGGAACCAGGCGTAGAGGGGCAGACCCAGCAGGATCAGGATGATTCCGGTCACGGACTCGACCCGCTTCTCGATGAAGGTATTGACCACCAGCCACGACGACACCAGGACGAACACCAGCGGCACGAGCGGATAACCCAGCGTCTTGTAGGGCCGCGGGGCGTCGGGCATCTTGCGGCGCAGAACGAAGACGGACGACGTCACGAGGCCGTAGAAGATCCACGAGGCGAAGAGCAGGCAGTCGGTCAGCTGGTCGAAGGTGCCCGAGACGGCGAGGACGCTGGACCAGAGGGCCTGGATGATCACGGCCCGTACGGGGACGCGCGACCGGGCGCTCAAGTGCCCCACGCCGGAGAAGAACAGGCCATCGCGGGCCATGGCGTAGGGCACGCGCGCGTTCGAGAGGATGGAGCCGTTGAGGGCGCCGAAGGCCGAGATGACGAACGCCACCGCCACCAGCTTCCCCCCGTACTCGCCCAGGAAGGTTCCCGCGGCCTTCGAAGCCACGGGCAGGGCCGCCCGGTACCCGGTGGAGTTGCTGGTCACGATCTCGTCCAGCGGCAGCGCGTAGAAGTAGGCGAGGTTGGTCATGAGGTAGATGGTCATGACCACGAGCATCCCGCCCACCAGCGCGCGGGGGATGTTGCGTCCGGGGTCCCGTACCTCGCCCGCGGCCATGGGCATGTTGTTCCAGCCGTCGAAGGCCCAGAGGGCGGCCAGCATGGCGGTGCCGAGGAGGGCCCACCCGCTCCAGGCCGGCGTGCCCGCGGGAGTGGCGAGATGGGACCAGTCCGCGGAGCCGGAGAAGAAGAAGATCCCGAGGACGACGAAAGCGATGCCGGCGATCTTGAGCACGGTCAGGAGCGACTGCACCTTCCCCCCGAGAGCGACCGCGAAGCAGTTCACGATCGACAGGCAGAGGATCGCCCCCACCGCCACGAGCTGCCGGGGCCCGAACTGCCAGGGCAGGGTCCGGCCCAGGAGCGACACCTCGCGCTCGGCCCAGACGGCGTTCAGGGGCAGGAACGCGGCGAGGAAGATGGCAAAGCCCGAGGCCAGGCTGGCGATGGAGGCGCTGCCCGCGACGATGAACCGCTGCCACCCGAACAGGAAGGCCGCCGCCTCCCCGTAGGACCTGCGCAGGTAGAGGTACTCGCCGCCGGCGTTCGGCAGCAGGGCGCCCAGCTCGGCGTAGGTGAGCGCCCCCGCCAGCGAGAGCAGCCCGGCTGCGACCCAGGCCAGGAGCACGAGGGTGGGCGTGCCCACCTCTTGAGCCATCACCGCCGTCTTCAGGAACACGCCCGAGCCGATGACCGTGCCCACCACGAGGGCGGTGGTATCGGTGAGGGTCAGGCCGCGAATCAGCTGGCTCTTCCCTTCGTTCATGGGCCGTCGGTACTCTAGCAAGCTTGCGAGAGGGCGGGTGCTATCCTTGCCGTCCATGACGGGCACGTGGGAAGAGCGCTGGCACCCCCTCCGCGAGGAATGGGTGATCGTGGCCGCGCACCGCCAGAACCGGCCGTGGGTCGGAGAGGTGATGGCGCGTCCCGCGAAGACGGTGCCCGCCTACGACGCCTCCTGCACGTTCTGTCCGGGCAACCCCCGGGTGAGCGGGGCGCGCAACCCCGCCTACGACCGGGTCTTCGTCTTCGACAACGACCTCCCGTGCGTGGGGCCCGAGGCGCCGGGGGAGCCGCCGAGCCCCCCCGGCTTCTACCGCAACCGTCCGGCCCGGGGGATCGCCCGCGTGGTCTGCTACACGCCCCGCCACGATCTCACCCTGGCCGAGCTGGAGCTTCCCGGGATCGAGGCCCTGCTCGCCGCCTGGCAGGAGCAGTACCGGGATCTCGGCGCGCGTCCGGGGATCCACCACGTCCTCGTCTTCGAGAACAAGGGCGAGGTGGTCGGGGTGAGCAACCCGCATCCCCACGGCCAGATCTACGCGACCAACTTCGTCTTCAAGTACGTGGAGACGGAGGCCGCCGCCGCGCGGCGCCACCTCGCGGAGACCGGGAGGGTGCTCTTCCAGGACGTCCTGGCCGCCGAGCGCAGCGACGGCCGGCGCATCCTGGCCGAGAACGGCTCCGCCATCGCCTTCGTCCCCTATTTCGCGCGGTACGCCTACGAGGTGTACGTCGCCCCCCTCGCGACCCACCCCAGCCTGGCCGACCTCTCGGACGAGGAGCGGCGCGGCCTCGCCCAGGTGCTGAAGAGCGTGCTCGTCCAGTACGACAACCTGTGGAAGATGTCGTTCCCCTACGTCATGGCCCTCCACCAGGCGCCCACCGACGGAGGCGACCACCGCGGGTTCCATTTCCACCTCGAGCTGCACCCGCCGCTGCGGAAGCCCGACCTGCTCAAATACCTCGCGGGGCCCGAGATCGGCGGGGGCAGCTTCCTGTCGGACACCTCCCCCGAGGAGAAGGCGGGCGAGCTGCGCGCGCAGCCGGAGCGGCATTACCGGGAACAGGGCCGGTGATCGAGCCGGGGGCCCTCATAGCGCCTCTTCGGCGCATCCACGAGGAGATCCGCGCCGCGGTCGTGCAGGCCTGCGAGGAGGGCGCCGCGGGCGAACTGGCCCGGGTGGCCCACGAGGGCGAGGGGGACACGATCTACGCGGTGGATCGCGTCAGCGAGGAGCGGCTCGCGGCCCTGGTGGAGCGCGAGCTGGGGAGCTTCGGGCCGATCGTGCTGGTGGCGGAGGGCCTCCCGGGAGGCCGGGTCGTGCTGCCGGCGGGGCGCTCCGAGGCGGAGGCCGCGCTGCGCGTCCTCGTGGACCCGATCGACGGGACCCGCGGCCTCATGTACCAGAAGCGGAGCGCCTGGATCCTGACCGGGGTGGCCCCGAACCGCGGACCCGGCACCTGCCTGCGCGACGTGGTGGCGGCGGTCCAGACCGAGGTGCCGCTCGTGAAGCAGCATCTCGCGGACACCCTGTGGGCCGTCCAAGGCGAGGGGGCGGGGGCGGAGCGATTCAACCGTCTCACCGGCGAGCGGACGCCCCTGCGTCTCCGCCCGTCGGGCGCGGCCACCATTGCCCATGGCTTCGCCATGGTCGCCCGCTTCTTTCCCGGAGCGCGCGAGGAGCTGGCCGCCATCGACGAGGAGATCGTTGCCGCCGCCCTCGGTCCCGTCCGGCCCGGCAAGGCCCACTGCTTCGAGGACCAGTACATCTCCACCGGCGGCCAGCTCTACGAGCTGATGGCCGGGCACGACCGCTTCGTGGCGGACCTGCGCCCGCTGCTCGAAAGCGTGCTCGCCCGGCGGGGCCTCGCGCTCGGGATCTGCTGCCACCCGTACGACCTCGCCACCGAGCTGATCGCCCGCGAGGCGGGGGTGGTCGTGACCGACCCCCGGGGAGCGCCCCTCGACGCGCCCCTCGACGTGGAGGCCGACCTGGCCTGGGTGGGCTACGCGAACCTGGCCATCCGGGCGCAGGTGGAGCCGCTCCTCCAGGCGGCGCTCCGCCGCCGGGGCCTCGTGTGACGTTCCGGATCGTTGCGGGCTCCCTCCAGGGCCTGCCGGACGCGGCCCGCTTCCTCGAGACCCTGGCGAGCCTGGCCCCCGGCCCCATCCCCATCCCCGAAGCCCGCGGTCTGATCGTGCCGGGGACCGAGGCCGTGGTCGCGCGGGCCCCCGGCCGCCTGGACGTGATGGGCGGGATCGCGGACTACTCGGGCTCCCTGGTCCTGCAGCTGCCGATCCGCGAGGCCACGTTCGCCGCGGTGCAGCGCGACCGGGAGCGTCGGCTCCGCATCGTCAGCCTGCCCGCCGGCCCCGCCGACCGCGCGGCCGCCTTCGAGATGCCGCTCGCCGTGCTCGAAGGGGACGGCGGGGTCGTGTCGTACGAGGAGGCGCGGGCCTTCTTCCAACGCGATCCCGCGACCCGGTGGGCCGCCTACGCGGCGGGCGTGTTCCTCGTGCTCATGCGCGAGCGCGGGTCTCGCTTCCCCGAAGGCGCGCGGGTGCTCGTGGCTTCCGACGTCCCGGAGGGCAAGGGGGTCAGCTCCTCGGCCGCCCTCGAGGTCGCGGTGATGACCGCGGTGGCCGCCGCCTTCGACATCGTCCTCCAACCGCGTGAGCTCGCAATCCTCTGCCAGAAGGTCGAGAACCTCGTGGTGGGCGCGCCCTGCGGCGTGATGGATCAGATGACGGCCGCCTGCGGGGAGGTGGATCGGCTGCTGGCCCTCCGGTGCCAGCCCGCGGAGCTCCAGGGGCACGTCGCGCTGCCCGAGGACCTGACGGTCTTCGGCATCGACTCCGGAATCCGCCACGCCGTCTCGGGCGCCGACTACGGCTCGGTGCGAGTGGGGGCGTTCATGGGCTACGGGATCCTGGCCGAGGCGGCCGGTCTCGCGGTGCGGAGGGGGGCGCCCGGGGCGCCGGTCGCGGTCGACGACCCACGGTGGCACGGCTATTTGGCCAACCTGTCGCCGTCCGAGTTCGAGCGGCTCGTGTCGCACCTGCCGGAACGGATCGTCGGCGGCGCTTATCTGGCCCGCTACGGCGGCACCACCGACTCCGTGACTTCCGTCGATCCCGCGCGGGAGTACGCGGTGCGCGTGCCCACCGCCCACCCGGTGTACGAGCACTTCCGGGTGGGAGCCTTCGCGGGTCTGCTCGGGGAGCCGCCGAGCGAGCACCGGCGAGAGCGGCTCGGCGAGCTGATGTACGAGTCCCACGCCAGCTACTCGGCCTGCGGCCTGGGCTCGACGGGCACGGACCGCCTGGTCGATCTCGTCCGCGAAGCGGGCCCCGGGCGCGGCGTCTACGGCGCCAAGATCACGGGCGGGGGCAGCGGGGGGACGGTGGCGGTGCTCGCCCGTCGGAGCCGGGAGGCCGAAGAGACGGTGGCGCGGATCGCCGAGCGATACGCTGCCGAGACCGGCCGCGCGGTCAAGGTGTTCTCGGGATCCTCGCCAGGAGCCGCGTCGTTCGGCGTCCTTCGGCTGGCCATGGACTGACGGTGTCAACCAGAGGAGCGTGATGAACCCGTGCAGAAAGCTGCGGCTCGACGCCCGGGCCGCTATGAAGTGTGCGTCGACGTGCGGACCAGCGGCCGCGAGAAGCAGTACAGCCGCGACAACGACATGAGCTGCGCCCCGGGAATGCTCGAGGTGCGGGCGCCGACCACCGCTTTGAAATGAACGACCAGGGCCCCCTGTCAAGAGC
>WNFT01002423.1_pt1 | contig 16019 bp, 17 predicted proteins | sample 5400191 | NCBI WGS metagenome assembly WNFT01 (sample SAMN13153359, study PRJNA577476) | soil metagenome | isolation source: 80 cm saprolite under Madrone tree | place: USA:California | collected 2016-06-14 | reverse complement strand
CGCCGGGCAAGGCCCAGCATGTGCTGAGCCTGGTGCGCCAGACGCGCAGGGGAAATCTCTACGTCGATGAATTCGGCGAGCGCATGCGCGGCCATGGCCCCTACGCCGAACTGCTGCAGCGGCGTTGCAAACTGGCCCTCAAGCGCCTCGGTCTGGAGCATCGCCGCGTGAAACATCGCACCGATCTCTTCAAGGTGCCCCCGCGCAAGGGCCAGCAGATGACGCTGTTCTAGTAGCGGCTTCCGAGAATCGGGGGCGCGGCTGTAGACTCCACCCCATGCGCCGCCCCAATCTCGCCATCGAGCAGGCAATCGACGGACCCGTCGCGGGCATCGACGAGGCCGGGCGCGGGCCATTGGCGGGACCGGTGTTCGCCGCGGCCGTGGTCTTCCAGCGGACGCCGCCGCGAAAACTTCTGCGCTGCATCGACGATTCCAAGAAACTTCTGCCCGAGGAGCGCGCCGCCGTCTTCGACTGGCTGCCCGACTACGCACTCATCGCCGTCGGCCGCGCCAGCGTCGAGGAAATCGATCATCTCAACATCCTCTGGGCATCGATGCTGGCCATGCGCCGGGCCCTGGAGGGGCTGACCATTCGTCCCCTGCTAGCCCTCATCGACGGCGATCGGGCACCCGACATCGCCTGTCCCGCGCGCTGCGTCGTGGGCGGCGACGCCAAGTGCATTTCCATCGCCGCCGCCTCCATCGTCGCCAAAGTCACCCGCGATCGTGAGATGGCGGTGCTGGCCGAACACCATCCGGGATATGGCTGGGAACGCAACATGGGCTATGGCACCCCGGAACACCGACTCGGCATCGATCTGCTGGGCATCAACGCGCAGCATCGCCGCACATTTAGGCCAATTTCTGAGCTTCTAACCACAACATATTGATTTAATTTTCTTTATTGACGGCTGGACTCGGCTGAATCATGCTGCCCCGCCATGATCAAGCCCCTGACCAACCGCATTTTGAGCGGCGATTGCATCGAGTTGATGAGGGCTCTGCCGGAAGCTTCCATCGACATGATCTTCGCCGACCCGCCCTATAATCTGCAGCTGGAAGGGGAGCTTCACCGCCCCAACCACAGCAAGGTCGAGGGCGTCGAGGAATCCTGGGACAGCTTCGCCGATTTCGCGACGTACGACCGTTTCACCGAGGAATGGCTCGCCGCCGCCCGGCGCCTCCTGAAGCCCGACGGCACGCTCTGGGTCATCGGCAGCTATCACAACATCTTCCGGGTCGGCGCGCGGCTGCAGGACCTGGGCTATTGGATTCTGAACGATGTGGTCTGGCGCAAGACCAACCCGATGCCGAATTTCCGCGGCCGGCGCTTCACCAACGCGCACGAGACCATGATCTGGTGCGCGCGCGGCCGGGAGTCCCGATACCGCTTCAACTACGAGGCGATGAAATCCCTCAACGACGATCTCCAGATGCGCAGCGACTGGCTGCTGCCCATCTGCAACGGCGGCGAGCGGCTGAAGGATGCCGAGGGCAAGAAGGCTCATCCCACGCAAAAGCCCGAGGCACTACTCCATCGCGTCATTCTGGCGGCGACCCAGCCGGCGGATATCATCCTCGATCCCTTCTTCGGCACCGGCACTACTGGCGTCGTCGCCAAGCGCCTGGGCCGGCACTACATCGGCCTTGAACGCGACCAGGCCTATATCGCCGTCGCAGAAAAGCGCCTGAAATCGACGCCCGCCAACACCGATCCCGATGTGGTGGCCACGCCGGGCAAACGCGACGAGCCGCGCATCCCTTTCGGCTGGCTGGTGGAGCGCGGTTATCTCTCGCCGGGCACGCTGCTGTTCAGCAACAACCGGCGCTGGACCGCCAAGGTGCGGGCCGACGGAACCCTGATCGCCGCCGATTGCCGCGGCTCGATCCACCAGGTGGGCGCCCAGCTCCAGGGCGCGCCTGCCTGCAACGGCTGGCAGTTCTGGTGGTATGAGGTCGAGGGACAGTTGAAGCCCATCGATCTCCTGCGCCAGAAGCTACGCGCCGAACTGCACTAACTGTCGATCGTCCTTAGCGCGTGGTTGGCGACCTTCTTCATCAAGGTCGGCAGCGCCATGTCCGACAAGCGATCGATCGGACACCACACGCCAGTCTGATTTGCCCGTGCCCGGCCGGTGAAGACCCGAAGCTCCAGTTCGAAATGGGTGAAGCCGTGGCGCACCAATCCGGGCAGGGCCATCCATTTGGCAGAAAGCGGCGCCGAGGCTAACGCCTCCGCCGGCCCCCAAGGCCTGGCGCGCCAATCGGTCGAGGGGAATTCCATCATGCCGCCGAGCAACCCCTCCTCTGCCCGTCGGCGCAGCAGCACGGATCCGTCGCGCCTGACGGCCCAGAAGACCACCCCATGGCGCAGCGGCCGCGCAGGCTTGGGCGAGCGTGCCGGCAGGTCGGCGGCGATGCCTTGGGCCAGAGCCTGACAATTCTCCGATATGGGACAAACCAGGCATTTTGGCTTGCCGACCAGACAGACGCTCGACCCCAGATCCATCATCGCCTGGGCGAAATCCCCGGCCCGGCGCTTTGGCGTCAAGGTCGCGGCCAGGCGCCGAAGTTCCGGCTTGGCGCCGGGCAAGGGATCGGTGACGGCAAAGAGCCGTGCCGTCACCCGCTCGATATTGCCGTCCACGGGGGTTGCGCGCCGGCCGAAGGCGATGGCCGCAACGGCCGCCGCCGTATAGGCACCGACGCCGGGAAGTTTACGCAAGCGCACCTCGGTATCGGGAAACCGGCCGCCATATTGCTCGACGACCACGCGAGCGCAGCGATGCAGATTGCGCGCGCGCGCGTAATAGCCCAGCCCCTGCCAGGCATGGAGCACCTGATCGAGGTCGGCCGCGGCCAGATCGTGCACTGTCGGCCAGCGGGAAAGAAAATCGCGAAAGTAAGGACCGACGGTCGCGACCGTCGTCTGTTGCAGCATGATCTCGCTGAGCCAGACATGATAAGGCTCGGCGCGCTCGCCGGGCTCCGCCCGCCAGGGCAAGCGCCGGCGGTGGCGGTCATACCAGGTGAGGAGATCGCGGGCGCGGCTCACAGATACCAGTCGTATTCTGGCATGTATCTAAACCATTGAAATCATTACATCAAAAAATAGAAATTGTGTGCGCAATTGTGTGCATGTAGGGCATTCAGTGGAATCTTGAAGGGTATGCACCATGCCGAGTCCGGGCCGAAATCTTGGTAAGCGATACACCGCGAGGCTATCTGCACAAGGTGAAAGGTCGCTACGTGATCCGTCGCCCTGTGCCCCAGGACATTATCGGACGTGTCCTTGGCACCACTGGTAAGCCGCTCAAGGTTATCGAAATACATCTAGGGACGGGCAACCACAGCGAAGCAAGGCAGCGCACGCCGGCTGCAATGGCGAATATCGAGAAAAGACTCCGCCGCGCCAGGGATGGCAGTTCAGCGGCCGATGAAGCCCTAGAAGAAATCGCCGATACTGAAATGCGCCATGCATATGATTTGATGGCGGCAAGGCCGTTCCACTTCGAATCGAAGATAGCCACATTTTCCGAAGCCCTTGAAAACGATCTATCGGCTATCGGGATGAAGACGGAAACTGCAAGCCCCTTCTTAAGCGATCTCACAATCTGGGAATATGCTGAACCTCAGGTGAAACGCTTGGAGCCTGACCCTAAGGAAGGTTTGTTTTCTTTCCTCGGTTATCACCATCTGCTTTTTTGAAAGCCACTTTCGAGTGGCGGGAAGTTTCGAATCTGACATTTGAGAAAAGCCCAAGCAGTTAAGGAATTGAGCAAGCTTGCTCAATTCTATTATACCCGCTTATTGTCGCCGTTCACGTCCAGCAGAAAGTGGGATTGGGGCATCTGAAGGCCATCGGCATAGAGGCTCTTCAGCTTATCCACCGGATAGCGCTTGCCCCGCGGGCTGCCGCAGATGTCGATGCAAAGCGCATCGACATGGCGAATGGCCGGGTGCTTCTCCAGGAAGCCCTGGTGCTCGGCGAAGGATGGCATGTCTTTCATCGTCACCTCGAAGCCGATTGGTATCATGGCGGCCGCGGACTACGATAGCTGCCCCAAATGGAGGCGCGAAGACGGTGGCAGAGGGCGAGCGACGGGGCGGTATGCGGCCGATCGCCGCCGAATTGCCCCGCCTGATCGGCAAACCGCTGGGCAAGCGGGGATTCGGCGAGGGCGGCCTGATCGCCGAATGGCCCGCGGTGGTGGGCGAGGAGATCGCCCGCCATGCCGCGCCCTTGAAACTCGCCTTTCCCCGCGGCCAGCGCCGCGATGGCACGCTCACCCTGCGCGCCACCGGGGCCTTCGCCACCGAACTGCAGCATATGGCGCCCCAACTCCTGGAGCGGATCAACAGCTATCTGGGCTATGGCGCCATCGCCCGGCTGAAGATCGAGCAGGGTCGCCTGCCGCCCCGGGCGCGAGCGGCGATGCGTCAACCCTCCCCTCTGGCCCCGGCGGAGGAGTCGCAATTGGCAAGCGCCTTGCAGCCCATCGGCGATGACGATCTGCGCCGGGCGCTCGAGGGGCTTGGCCGCGCGGTCAAGGGGTTGCGCCGCCCCACGAATCCTGCCAAATAGCCGCACTAGGGGCCATTGTCTGGCGAGTCTCTGCGAAGCGATGGGTTTCATCCGCCGAGATCCAACCGCCCGGCCTCGCCAAGGAGTCTGAATGCGCAAATTGTTGATCGTCGTCGGCGCCCTGTTGGTCTGCGGAGCCGTGGCGTTTGTCGTATTCAAGCAGGTCACCCCGGCCAGGACCGAAACGCCGGCTGCCTCGACCCAGCCGACGCCTGCCGCAACGACGACAACGCCGCCGGCCGCCGGTCAGCAGACGGCCGACGCCAGCGAGCCGGCCCTCTATCCCGACGACATGTATCTGGGCAAAGCCGACGCCAAGGTTACCATCATCGAATATGCCTCGCTCTCCTGCCCCCACTGCGCCAAGTTCAACGCCGAGGTGCTGCCGCGCGTGAAGAGCGACTACATCGACAAGGGTCTGGTACGCTGGGTCTATCGCGATTATCCGCTGAACAACCCGGCCTATCTGGCGGCCGTACTCGCCCATTGCGGTTCGCCGCTGCGCTATTTCGGTCTGGTCGACAAGCTGTTCCGCAGCCAGGATTATTGGGCCGTACAACCCCAGCCTATCGTCGCCCTCAAGCAGATTGGCGTGAACGAGGGGATCGACGAAAAGACCTATGACGCCTGCCTCGCCGACCAGAAGCTGAAGGACAAAATCATTTCCCGACTGCAGGAGGCGAGCACCAAATACAAAGTCGAAGCCACGCCATCCTTCCTTATCGGCGGAAAACTGTATTCGGGCGAGCTGCCCTTCGACGACCTCAAGAAACTGATCGACGACGCCCTTGGCCACTCCTGACCTGCTTCGCCGCCGACTCTAGGTTTACCGTTGGTCCATTTCAGCAAGCTTCGCCTCACCGGTTTCAAATCCTTCGTCGATCCGACCGAGTTGGTCATCGCGCCGGGCCTGACCGGAATCGTCGGCCCCAACGGCTGCGGCAAATCCAATCTGGTGGAAGCGCTGCGCTGGGTGATGGGCGAGACCTCGGCCAAACGTATGCGCGGCGGGGAGATGGACGACGTCATCTTCGCCGGCAATTCGGCGCGGCCCGCGCGCAATGTCGCGGAGGTCGAGGTCCTGCTGGACAACGCCGATCGCAAGGTGCCGGCGATATACAACGAGCACGAACTGCTGGAGGTACGCCGGCGCATCGATCGCGGCTCGGGATCCAGCTATGAGGTGAACGGGCGCGAGGCGCGCGCGCGCGACGTGCAGCTGCTGTTCGCGGATTCGGCAACCGGCGCCCATTCGACCGCGCTGGTCAGCCAGGGGCGCATCGGCGCCCTGATCAACGCCAAGCCCACCGACCGGCGCGCGCTGCTGGAAGAAGCGGCGGGCATCACGGGCCTGCATTCGCGCCGGCATGAGGCGGAGCTGCGCCTGCGCGCGGCGGAAGCTAATCTCGCTCGGCTGGACGACGTCATCGTCACATTGGAGAGCCAGCTCCTGACGCTCAAGAAACAGGCTCGCCAGGCCGTGCGCTATCGCAATATCGCCGGCCAGCTGCGCCGGGCCGAAGCAGTGCTGCTGCATCTGCAATGGCAGGACGCGACCCAGCGCGCCGCCCAGGCCGGGGCCGCCTTCGCCGCCGCTGAAAGCGACGTGGCCGATTGCACGGGCCGGGCTGCTGCCGCGTCGACCCGCCAAGCCGATGCTGCATCCGCCTTGCCGCCCCTGCGCATGGCCGAGGTATCCGCCGCCGCGGAACTGCAGCGTCTCACCATCGCGCGCCACGGGCTGGACGAAGAAGAAAACCGCGTCATTGCCGCCACGGCGGAAGCCGGACGCCGCCGGGCCCAGATCGCCGACGACACCGGCCGCGAGGAAATCCTGGCCAGCGACGCCGCCGATGCCGGCAGGCGCCTGGTCGAGGAACGCGCCGGCATCGAAGCCGCCGAAGGCGACGCCGCGACCTTGGCCGACGAGGCTAGCCGCGCTCTCAGCACGGCGGAATCCACCGTCGCCGATAGCGAAGCCGAATTGCTCAGCGTCAGCCAGGCCGTTGCGACCGGCGAGGCGCGCGAGGCGGCTCTCGCCCGGCGCATCGAGGAATTGAGCCAGCGCCTGGCCCGCCTTCGCCAGCGCCGCGACGAGATAGCGATCGATCGCGCGCCGATCGAAGCTGCCGTGCGCGACAACGCCCAGCGCCAAGCGGCCGAGACATCGTTGGGTGCGGCCGAGGCCGCCCGCGAAACGGCCGAAACGGAAGCCGCCTCGGCCGCCGCGGCCCGCGCCGAAGCCACCGGCGCCCTGGCCACCGCGCGCGAGCCGATGGAAGCCGCGCGCGCCGCGCGCGACAAACTGGCGGCCGAGGCCGAGGCCCTGGCCGCGGTGATCGCCACCCATGATTCAGACCTCTGGCCGCCGGTGATCGACCGGATCACCGTCGCGCCCGGCTATGAGACCGCGCTGGGCGCGGCGCTGGGCGACGATCTAACGGCGGCGGCCGATGAGGGCGCCCCCCGATATTGGCGCGAGCTCGACGGCCAGGGGTCCCCGGCTTTGCCGACGGTCGCCGAACCCTTGTCGCGCCATGTTCAGGCGCCGGCTTTGCTCGCCCGGCGGCTCTCCCAAATCGGCGTGGTTGCCGATGAGGCGACAGGTCGTGCGCTAGCGCGCCAACTCGCCCAAGGCCAGCGTCTGGTCAGCCGCGAGGGCGCGCTCTGGCGCTGGGACGGATTCACCATGGCCGCAGGCGCGCCGACGGCCGCGGCGGTGCGCTTGAGCCAGCGCAATCGCCAGGCGGTTCTGGCCAGTCAATTGGCCGAGGCCGCCGCGCGCCTCGAGACAGCCGATGCGGCCTTCGCCGAGGCCCGCGGAATCGAACGCACCGCCAGCGAGCGCGATGAGTTGTCCCGCCAGACCCTGGCCGCCGCATATCGCGAGGCCGACCGGGCCCGTCAGGCGCTGGCCGAGGCCCAAGCCCGAGCCGCCCAGCTGGATGGCCGCTTGGCCGCGCTGGTCGAAACGGCGGCGGCAACGGAATCCAGCCTCGCCGAGAGCGAGCAGGACAGTAGTGCCGCCGCGGCGGAACGCGCCGCCCTGCCCGACCTCGGCCAGGCGCGCGCCCGACAGGGCGAACTCAAGGCCGAACTCGCGGAAAGGCGCAGCCATCTGATCGAATGCCGAGCCACCGACGATCGCTTGCGCCGCGAGGCCGAAGCCCGGCGCCAGCGCCTGACGTCGATCGAGGACGAATGCGCCTCCTGGCAGGAGCGCAGCGAGGCCGCCGTCCGCCAGCTTGCAGCCTTGGCCGAGCGCAAGCTGGATGTCGAACAGGAGATCGAGCGCCTGACCCGCCGTCCGGCGGAGATCGCTGAACAACGCCGGGCCCTGGCGGAACTGATCGATAGTGCCACGGCCACGCGCCGGGCCGCCGCCGATCGCTTGGCCGAAGCGGAAACCGAAATGGCCCAGGCCGACCGGGCCTTGAAGGTGGCGGAGGCCGAACTTGCAGCATCGCGCGAAAGCCGGGTCCGGGCCGAGGGCATCGTGGCCCAAGCCGCCGAGGCCAATCAGCTTCTGGTGGAAAGGGTGCGCGAGCGCCTCGAATGCGCGCCGGAAGAAGTGCTGGCGATCGCCGAACTCGATCCCGGCGAGGAGTTGCCCGAGCGCGAACAGATCGAGACGCGCATCCAGCGTCTTGTTCGCGAGCGCGAAAACATCGGGCCGGTCAATCTGCGCGCCGAGACCGAGGCGAGTGAGCTGGAAACCCAGCTCTCCGGCTTGCAGAACGAACGCTCCGATCTGGTGAATGCCATCGCCCGGCTGCGCCAGGGCATCTCCAGCCTCAACCGCGAGGGCCGCGAGCGGCTTCTCGCCGCCTTCGAGGTGGTGAACAAGAATTTCGGCGAATTGTTCGTGCGCCTGTTCGGCGGCGGTCGCGCCCATCTCAGCCTGACCGAGCATGAAGATCCGCTGGAGGCCGGCCTGGAGATCATGGGAAGCCCGCCGGGCAAGCGCCTGCAGATCATGTCGCTGCTCTCGGGCGGCGAGCAGGCGCTGACGGCGCTATCCCTGCTGTTCGCCGTGTTCCTTGCCAACCCGGCGCCAATCTGCGTGCTGGACGAGGTGGATGCCCCGCTGGACGACGCCAATGTCGACCGTTTCTGCACCCTGATCGAGGAAATGGCCCATACCACAGCGACCCGCTTCCTCGTCATCACCCATCACCGCATGACCATGGCGCGCATGGACCGGCTTTACGGCGTCACCATGGCCGAGCGCGGCGTCTCCCAGCTGGTTTCCGTCGATCTGCAGCAGGCCGATGGGTTGCGGGCGACGGCATGAAATCTCGGTGTCATTTCAGTAACTTGAGCGCTGCCCGGGCATGCTTGACAGGCCTGGGGGCAGCGCTTATGGTGCCGCCGCTTTGCGGTTCCGGAATGGAGCGCACCGCGGGGCCGCCTGCTGCGGGCGACCGATGAGCGAGGGGGAACCTCCGACCCGGTCGAACGATTTTGACGAGCGCTTGCGCCGGTTGCGCGAGCGGACGCCCACCGAAGACGAGGCGGTCCCCGGCCCAGGCTTGCCGTCCAGGACCGCCATGGGTTTCGCCTTTCGGGCCGGCGTCGAGTTGATGGCGGCTTTGGTGGTCGGTGGGGGGATCGGCTGGCTGCTCGACCATTGGCTCGGGACCCTGCCGCTGTTCCTCCTGATCTTCTTCTTCCTGGGCGCGGGTGCCGGCCTGCTCAACGTGTTTCGGGCGGCCAAGGAAATGAACCGCGGCGACTGAGGAAGACCGACTTGTCCACCGGCCCAAGCCCTCTCGAACAATTCGAAATCAAACGCCTCTACGAGATCCACATCGGCGGCATCGATGTGTCGATCACCAATTCCGCCGTCTTCATGTTCGTCGCGATTGCGCTGGTGACCGCGTTCCTGACGCTGGGCATGCGCCAGCACGCGCTAATTCCCGGTCGCTGGCAGTCGATGGTCGAGCTCTCCTACGAGTTCATCGCCAAGATGGTGCGCGACAACGTGGGCAGCGACGGGATGCGCTATTTCCCCTTCGTCTTCACGTTGTTCATGTTCATCCTGTTCTGCAATCTGATCGGGATGGTCCCCTTCGCCTTCACGGTGACCAGCCACATCATTGTGACCTTCGTCATGGCCGCCGTCGTCTTCCTGGGTGTCACCGTCATCGGATTCATTCGCCACGGGACCCATTTCCTGAAGCTGTTCGTGCCCTCGGGCGTACCTATTTTCCTGCTGCCGCTTCTGGTCGTCATCGAGCTGCTGAGCTATCTGACGCGCCCCATCAGCCTGTCGGTTCGGCTGTTCGCCAATATGATGGCCGGCCATACCATGCTGAAAGTATTCGGCGGCTTTGTCGTCGCGCTCGGCGTTCTGGCGGGCTGGGCGCCGCTGGCCTTCGTCGTGGCGTTGACCGGGCTTGAAATCGGCATTGCCATTCTGCAGGCCTATGTCTTCGCCATCCTGACCTGCATCTATCTGAACGATGCGATCAACCTGCATCATTAGAAATCAACATGGTTCCACCAGCTAGAAGGATTGAATGATATGGACGCAAATGCCGCCAAATTGATCGGCGCCGGCCTCGCCACCATCGCTCTCGCCGGTGTGGGCATCGGCATCGGCAATATCTTCGGCAGCTACGTTTCGGGCGCGTTGCGCAACCCGGCGGCGGCGCCGAAGGTTTTCGGCAACGTTCTGCTCGGCTTTGCGCTGACCGAGGCGATCGCACTCTTCGCCCTCGTCATCGCGATGCTCGAACTGTTCGTTTTCTAATCGTCCGATATGCCGCAGCTCGTCTTCGCCGACTATGCGCCGCAGGTGGTGTGGCTCGCCATCACCTTTGGCGTGCTTTACCTGATCCTCTCGCGCCTGGCGTTGCCGGGTATCGCGCGCACCTTGGGGGACCGTGACGCTCGACTGACTGGCGACATCGAGGCGGCCGAACGGCTGAGGGCCGAAGCCGAATCAGCGCTTGGCGCATATCAGAAGATCATTGCGGAAGCCCGCCAGAAGGCTCAGGCCGAGTTGAAACAGGCGGCGGTAACCCTTGCCGCTGAGGCGGCAAAGCGCGAATCAGCCTTCACCACCGAGGCCAATGCCAGAACGAAGGCGGCCGAAATGGCGATTGCCTCGGCCAAGACGGCGGCACTCGCCGATATCCGCAATATGGCCGGCGAGGCGGCGCGTCAACTGGTAACCCGGCTAGCCGGCGCGGAGCCGGCGGCGGCCGAGGTGACGAGCGCGCTCGCGGCGGCTGAGCGGGACAGTCGCTAATGGAATTCCTTCACGATCCCGAACTCTGGATTGCCGTCGCCTTCGTTGTCTTCATCGCCGCGGCCGGGCGGCCCATCGCGCGCGCCATCAACAAGATGCTCGACGAGCGTGGCGCCAGGATCAAAGCCGATCTCGACGAAGCAAGGCGGCTACGCGACGAGGCCCAAGCTCTGCTGGCCCAGTATGCGGCGAAGCAGAAGGACGCCGCCCGCGAGGTCGCCGATATCCTGACCCATGCGCGCGAGGAAGCCGAAATCTTCCGCAAGGAAGGTGTTGCCAATCTGACGGCAGCCTTGGCCCGGCGCGAACGCATGGTGCTGGACAAGATCACCCAGGCCGAAGCCCAGGCCGTGGCCGAGGTGCGTGGCCAGGCGGTGGATCTGGCCGTGGTCGCCGCCGGGCGCATTCTGGAAGAGCAGATGAAAGGGCCCCGCGCGGGCGACTTGATCGATCAGGCGGTCGCCGAGCTCGACCGCAAGCTCCACTAAGCGCGTCTGTTAATCCCAAAATAGAAAACGCCCCGGCGGAAACACGCCGGGGCGTTTTTCATTTGCGTCCTATCAGAGAACCTTGAGAACCGCTTCGGCGCTCGACACCTCGTAGGCGCCCGGCGCCTCGACATTCAGCTTCTTGACCACGCCGTCGTCGACGACCATGGCGTAACGCTGGGAGCGCAGCCCCATGCCATAGCCCGTGCCGTCCATGGTCAAGCCGACAGCCTTGGTGAAATCGGCATTGCCGTCGGCCAGCATCATCACCTTGTCGTCCACATGCTGGTCCTTGCCCCAGGCGGACATGACGAAGGCATCGTTGACCGAGAGGCAGGCGATAGTATCCACGCCCTTGGCCTGCAGCTCCTTGAAATGGTTCACGAAGCCCGGCAGGTGCTTGGCCGAGCAGGTGGGCGTGAAGGCGCCGGGCAGCGCGAAGACCACCACTTTCTTGCCCTTGAAGAACTCGTCCGTGGTGAGGGTCTCCACGCCGTCCTTGGTCTTGTGCTGCAGCTTGGCAGACGGAATCTTATCCCCGACTTTGATTGCCATGATTCATCCTCTCCTGGCTGAAAAAATATAAAGCGGAATGGCCCGTAAACTTAGATAGGCATGGCCTGTAACCGTTCAACCGGCGCCGGTCAATCTTGGAAATTCAGGTGCCGGATTCTGGCCTGTTTTGCCACATCCGGGCGCCCAAAACGGGATTGCCGCCTCAGCCGCCGCCAGCCCGGGACACGGCCTCGCGCAGCGCACTTTCGCTCAGCACCGGAGGCAGCGGCAGGCCCTGCTGGGCGCGAGGACCGTACACGGCATTGAAGGGAATGCCGTATCGCCCAAAACTCGCGAGATAATGGCCGATGGCCGGATCGGGGCGGGTCCAATCGGCCTTCAATCCTACGATCTTGCCTGCGGTGAGCGCCTCGGCCGCCCAGCCCCGGTCCAGGACGAGGGCCCTGTTGACCTGGCAATTGATGCACCAATCCGCCGTCACATCGACCAGCACGACCTTGCCCTGCCCGATCAATTGGGCCAGCGCCTTATCGCTGAATGTCCGCCAGGCGCCATCGGCAGGTGCCGTGGGCTGCGGCGCCCCGGCGAGCAGCAGAGGCGCCAGCATGGCAAGCACGCTGGTGACGACGAGCCCTGTCCGGCGCAGCCTCGGTTGAAGTTGGCGCAATGCCAACAGCAGGCCCACCGCCACCAGCGCGGCCGCGGTCGCCAGGCTCGCGGTGCGGCCGACCTGCCCGGCCAGCGCATAGAGCAGCCATAGCGCCGTGCCTGCCATGGCCAGGCCAAGCAGGCGCTTTAGCACCAGCATCCAGCGGCCCGGCCGGGGCAGATGGCTGGCAAGGCCCGGCCAGGCGGCCACCAGCAGATAGGGGGCGGCAAGGCCGAGGCCGAGCGCGAGAAATATGACAAAGATGTCCACAGTTCCGCCCGCCAGGGCGAATCCCACGGCCGTGGTCAGGAAGGGCGCGGTGCAGGGTGTCGCCAGCAATGTCGCAAGCCCGCCGGCCAGGAAATCGTAAAGCAAGCCGTGCTGTCGATCGGTAGCCTGGGCTAGGCGCTCGGCAAATCCCGGCAACGGCAGTTCGAACCAGCCCCAGAGATTGACGGCGAACAAGGTCAGCAGCAGCGCCATGCCGGCAAGAAAATGGGGCTGCTGGAATTGCAGGCCCCAGCCCACAGCAATGCCGGCGGCCCGCAGCACGGCGACAGCAGCGGCCAGAATGAGGAAGCTCGCGAGCACGCCGGCAGTGCTGGCGAGGAAGCTGAGCCGCACCTGGGATTTCGCGGCACCCCCATGGCCGACGAAAGCCAGCAGCTTGAGCGACAGTACGGGCAGGACGCAGGGCATGAGATTGAGGATCAACCCGCCCAGCAATGCCGCGAGCAGGGCGGGCCAGAGCGCCGAGCCGGCGCCGGCCGCAGGAAGAACCCTGGCCTCCATGCCGCGCGCGCCATCGACGACGGTCAGGACGATCGGCGTGCCGGCAAGCGCCGGGGCCTTCGGCTCGCGCCGCACGGCGATCTCAAAGACCCCATGCCGGCCGCCGGCATTGAGGGTGACCTTGGGTGTGGAAAAATAAAATCCGCCCGGACCCTCCACGATCAAATCGGGATGTTCCAGCGGCAGGGCCGAATCGACCGAGACGATCAATCGCGGATGGGCCTCGTCCCCCGTCGCTACCGCCGAGAGCAATTTCAAGCCATGGGCAGCGCCGTCGCCGGGAACCTCGTTGGCATATCGGTCGATCAACTGGGCGAACTGCGTTGGCGCCGGCACGCTTCCCGCCAAGTCGAGCGCGAGGCGCGCAGTGTAGGGAATACAAATTTTCTCACAGACGAGGTAGTTGACCTTCAGCCGCAAGCCCAGAGGTTGTGTCGGATCGGCGGGCTTGGCCGCGATGGGGAAGACGACTTCGTCCTCGTAGCCGAATGTGTCCAAACCGAACAGGGTGAACCGATGGGGCACGGGCCAGGAAAAATCGGCCGATGCCAGATTGGTCGATCCCGCCCAATCCACGCTGACCGGAAAACCCGCATCCCCCGGCGATCGCCAATAGGTCTTCCAGCCGGGCGAAAGAGCGAATTGCAGGCCAAGCGGCACAGCCCCGCTGCCCCCGCTGCCGGTAACCGCCGATATCAGGCGCACCTTGGCCTGGGCCGTCGTTGCCCAGGCGGAAGCAGGCTCGGCCGCTGCCGCGCCTGCGAACGCCAGCAACAGCCCGAACGCCAGAACTGGAAATGAAATCAAACGCTTCATCGCCCGTGACTATAGGGCCAGATCCGCCTGCCAGCCTCACAAAACCTTAATGGACCGTCACAAATCCGTGTAATATCAGCCCTTGTGCGCATGAGATTTGCTACCTAGGTCAAAGCCATGGCTGAACAATTCAGCGACGGCTATCTGATGGGCCAGCTGCTGGTCGCTATGCCGACCATGCGCGATCCCCGCTTTACCCGCAGCGTGATCTTCATTTGCGCCCATAGCGCTGACGGGGCCATGGGCCTGGTGGTGAACCGCCTGGTCGGCTCGCTGACATTTCCCGATTTGCTGGCCCAGTTGGGGATCGACCGCACCGGAGCCGGCCGCGACATTCGCGTACATTTCGGGGGACCGGTGGAAACCGGGCGCGGCTTCGTCTTGCATTCCGCCGACTACAGCGACGACGGCACCATGATGATAGGCGATCGGGTGGGCCTGACAGCGAGCATCGACATCCTGCGCGACATCGCCGCCGGCGGCGGGCCCAGGCAAAGTCTGCTGGCGCTGGGTTATGCCGGTTGGGGCCCGGGTCAGCTCGATCTCGAAATCCAGGCCAACGGCTGGCTCTCCGCCCCGGCCGACGACGCCCTGCTGTTCGACGAGCGCCTGGACGACAAATGGGAACGCGCCATCGGCAAGCTCGGCGCCCGCGCCGAACAGCTATCCGGCGAAGCCGGCCACGCGTGATCGCCCCGCGGGCGCCCAGCGAACTCTCAGCCGAAAAGCTTCGCCGCGATCTCCGCCACGTGCTTGCCCTGGAAACGCGCCAAGGTCAGCTCGTTCGCACTTGGCTGGCGCGAGCCGTCGCCCGACGTGATCGTGCTCGCACCGTATGGCGTTCCGCCAGTGATCTCCGCCATCGTCAGCAGTTCCTTCGCCGAGTAGGGCAATCCGACGATGATCATGCCCTGGTGCAGGAGAGTGGTGTGGAACGACTGGATCGTCGTCTCCTGCCCGCCATGCTGGCTGGCGGTGCTCGTGAATACGCTTCCGACCTTCCCGATCAGCGCACCGGACATCCAGTGGCTACCGGTCTGGTCGAGGAAATTGCGCATCTGCGCGCACATGTTGCCGAAGCGGGTCGGCGTGCCGAAGATGATGGCGTGGTAGCTCGGCAGCTCCTCGGTCGTCGCGATCGGTGCCTTTTGGTCGAGCTTAAAGCCCGACTTCTTTGCAATCTCCTCGGACACCAGTTCAGGCACGCGCTTGATCGTGACCGTCGAGCCCGCCACCTTGCGCGCCCCGTCGGCGATGGCGCCCGCCATGGTTTCGACGTGGCCATAGCTGCTGTAGTACAGCACGAGAATATTCGTCATGCTTGCCTCCTGGTGATGGAACGGTTACAGCCGACATTTCCCAGATAGCCCACGAGTTCACGAGATCAGAGCGGCCGGTAGTCTTGACTCGGACTTTTGAACCGATATTTGCCAGATGGACGGCCAATCCGCCTATTCCGAACGTAGCATAGCGCGGGCGCTGTTACAGGAAATCCCCGATTACATCACTTTGGCCCTATGAACGCGCACGTGAAGTCGGCATAGGCAACCGGGGCGCCCGCGCCGAGCAGCTTTCGGGCGAAGCCAGCCACGCGTGACTAAGGCATCTACGTCGGCCGCTTATACTCCTCAGCAAGCAGTGAATGCAGGACGTGATCCTGCCAGCTGCCGTTGATCTTGAGATAACGAACGGCGAAACCTTCCTCACGGAAACCAAGCTTGGCCAATAGGGCGCGACTGGCCGTGTTATGGGGCAGGCAGGCGGCTTCGACGCGATGAAGGCCGAGGCGATCGAAGGCATAGGGCAGCAGCGCCCCCATCGCCTCGCTCATCGCCCCCTGATGGGCATGAGCCTCGCCCATCCAATAGCCGACGCTGGCCGTCTGGGCGACGCCGCGGCGCAGGTGGCTGAGATT
>WNFT01002421.1_pt1 | contig 16021 bp, 13 predicted proteins | sample 5400191 | NCBI WGS metagenome assembly WNFT01 (sample SAMN13153359, study PRJNA577476) | soil metagenome | isolation source: 80 cm saprolite under Madrone tree | place: USA:California | collected 2016-06-14 | reverse complement strand
GACTTCGACGCTCCGGTCGGTCCGATTCTTCAGATCATCCGCGATGCGGCGTGACCGAGGCCGTCTTGGTGGGCTTGGCGTTGTTCAGCTCCAGATGCATCAGGTAATCGCGCAAGGCCTCGATCTGCTGCTTTGCGTCGCCGTTGAAGAGCTTGCTGGGCGAGGTGGGGTGCGCCTCGTCGGTGAAGTCCCAGAAGCTGGGCATCCGCGTGCCGTCGAGGAGGGCCTGCGGGTTCTTCAACCAGGGGACGATCCAGTCCGGCCGGAGGCGCTCCTTGGCCAACAAGAGATTCGGCGCCGCGCTCCCCGGATCCTGACCCGCGCGCAGCTGCCCGACCACGTGGCACTTGATGCACTGCAGGTCCTGGAAGAGCTGGTCGGCCTCCTTTGCCCGCGCTCCCGTCAGCGGCTGCACCTCCGCGGTCAGGTACGGGAAGCTCTTGTGCGAGGCCGAGGCGAAGTAGTGCACCACCTCGGTCGCGTCCGCGTCGGAGAAATGGAACGTCGGCATCCGCACCGACAGCCAGGGACGCAGCGTGGTCGGCCCCTTGAGGAAGGCGAACAGCCACTCCGGCTGCACCTTCGCGCCCTCGCCGGTCAGCACCGGAGGCGCGAAGGTGGTGGTTTCTTCGTTGTACAGGTCGCGGATCTTTCCGCCCCGGTTCTCCACCACGTGGCAGTTCCGGCACCCGTTCCAGAACACCAGCCGCTCGCCCTTGAACAGCGCCGCCTGCGCCGGGTTCGTGCCGGTGCGGTATTCGGCCGGAGGGTTCTCCCCCGTCTGCCCCTTGAGGAACGTCAGCAGGGCCAGCGCCTCGTCGTCGCTGAAGTCGAACTGCGGCATGCGCGTCTCCACGCGCTCGTAGGCGAAGACGCGGGGGACGTGCAGCTTCTCCCAGACCCAGTTGGCGTAGGTCTGGCGGTGCTTGGGGTCCTCGGTGAAGTAGCGCACGTCGCCGAAGTCGAGCAGCTCCACTCCCTTGCGCCCGTGCTCGGTCAGCTCGGTGCCGATCTTCTGCGCGTTCTCGAATCCCTTGATGTTGTGGCAGCCGAAGCAGCCGTACTTGGCGATCAGCTCCTTGCCCTCGGCCGCCAGCTTCTGCTGCTCCTTCGCGCCGTACTTCGGGGCCGGATAGCTGCGGTCGCTCTTCAGCGTCAACAGATACGCGGTGACGTTGGCCGCCTCCGCGTCGCTCAGGCGCAGGTCCGGCATCTTCGTCTCCGGCCACATCGCCTTCGGGTTCTTCACCCAGGAGTAGATCCATTCCGGCCGGGCCTTGTCGGCGATGTTCCAGAGGTTGGGCGCGTAGTCCCGCTCGTCGCTGCCTTCGCTCCGCCGCGCCGCCGAATCCTTCTCGGCGACGTGGCACGCCTTGCAGCCGACGCTCTCGAACGTCTCCTTGCCCTTCGCCGCGTCGCCCTTGGGCGCGGACTGCGCCAGGAGCGGCGCCTTCTCGCTGTTCACCCAGAGGTAGGCGACGATGGCGGAGACCTCCTGGTCGCGCAGCTTCTGCTGCTTCGCCTTCACTTCCTCGGGCTTCTGCGACTCCGGGTGGGGAATGGAGTCGGCGTCCACCGCGCCGGGCCAGAAGCTCGGCATCCGGGTCCCCGGCCTCCAGCCCTTCGGATACTCGATCCAGGTGTGCAGCCAGCCCGGAGTGGTCTTGCTGGCGATGTTGGTCAGCGTGGGACCGCGCTTGGCCAGGTCGTTGTAGCCCTCGATGGGATGGCATCCCCAGCAGCCGACGTCGGTGAAGAGCTTCTTGCCCTTGGAGAGCAGCGGCGCGTGCGAGATCGTCAGCTCCTGGGCGTGGCACTTGTCGCACTTGGCCTGCATGAACGCGCCCGGGAACTTCTGCCCCATCACCTCCACTTCCTCGGTGAGCGGGTCGTTCCAGTAATGGTCGTCCTCGCCGTGGCGGAAGGCGCGGTGCAAGACGCCCTTGGTCTGCGCCCCTTCGCCGCCGTGGCAGGTCGTGCAGCCGTAGGTGTCCGGGTTGTGCGTCTTGACCAGGAGCTCCCAGCGCTGCGGATGGGTCCGGAACACCGGCTTGACGTCGAAGGGATCGGTCTTCGCGGCTTCGTCGAAGACCGCCAGCGTCTCCTTGTCGGTGCAGACCTGGGCGACGCGGTCCTCGAGCGGGGCTTCCTCCTCCTTCATCGCGTCCAGGGCCGGATTGCGCGCCATGCCCTTCCATTCGCGCTTGTGCTCGGCCAGCACGGCGCCCTTCTTGTCCTTCAGCACCGTCTTCGTCTTCGCCAGCCAGCGCGCGCCCTGCCCGCAGTACGCCGCCCCCATCTCCATCCACTTGTCCCAGGCCGCGCTCGGGCGGCACTCAGTCGCCTGCGCGGGATCCATCGGGGACGGCTCGGGCGGCGGCTGGAAGCCCCCGAACGGGACCATGTCCGGCGGGCGGGGCACCTCTTCGCAGATCGCGTCGTGGACCTTCTGGTACGCCTCGATCACCTCGGGATCGAGGGCGTACTGCCCCTTCATGTCGGCCGGCGAGAGGTTCGCCTTCTTCGCCTCCAGCACTTCCCAGGGCGCGGAGAAGCCGCCCTTGTTGATCCCGGCGTGGCAGTTCTGGCAGCGGTCCACCGTCGGCCCGCCCCAGGAGTTGCGCAGGTTCTCGATCCAGTACTGCTCCATCTGCGGGAGCTTGCCGATCCCGCTGTACGCCTCCAGCCGCTTGTCGATCTCGCGGATGGGCTTCTCGGCGGCCTCGATCTTCGCCTGCGCCGCGTCGCGCCGCTTGACGAAAGCCAGCCGCCGCTCGGTGGCCGCCTTGTGGGCCGCGATCGCCTCGTTGTAGATGCGGGTCTTCTCGTCGATCTTGCGCTGCCAGTCGTCGAACTTCTTCTGCAGCGCCTGCTCTTCCTTCTCGTGCCCCTCGTGGCGCGCTTCGCGGAGCAGGTAGTAGACCGCGTCCTGGTCGGACTTGTCGAAGCCCAGGAACAGCTTCGCCTCGTCCTCCTTCACCTTGGCCGCTTCCTCGGCCTTCAGCGCGGCCTCGTACTCCCGACGCTGCTCGGGATTGCCGCTGATCGCCTCCTCCGCGGCCTTGAGATCCGCGCGGGCCTTCTCCAGCTCCTGCTTGGTCTCCGGCGACTCGAGCCGCTTGCGCGCGCGCTCCTTGTCCGCCTTGATGTGCGCCTCCTCCAGCTTGAAGAACTCGCGCTGGTAGTTCTTCCACGGCCTGCGCGTGACCACCTCGTCGTAGACCGCCCAGGCCGTGGAGAGCGCGAGCAGCACGGCGAGGCCGACGAAGGGCCACTTCAGGCTCTGCAGCTCGAGAGGCTTTCGGGCCATGTCAGATGTTCAGGATATTTGGGATGACGAGGATGTATTTGATGTTCAGGCTCAGGCGCAGGACCATCTTCACCAGCACGCCCGCCATGATCATGAAGAGCGTGGCGACGATCCCGTAGCGCAACATCCCCAGCTGGCGGAGGATGGGCGTATCCTTCTTCCACTGCCAGATGGCGCCGGGGACGCCCACCAGCCATCCCAGCACGCAGACCGCGCCGAAGAGCATCGCGCCCATCTCGCTGCGGATGCCGAGCCTGTAGGGCAGGTCGATGTTGGTCAGCGGCACCACCTTGTGCGGATCCCAGTAGTCCCAGGGCATGAAGAGGTTCCAGCCGGGGCCGCGGAAGAAGACGCCGATGGTGATCATCCCCACCCACATCCCGAGGAAGCCGACCAGGAAGGTTCCGATGGCGAACTTGCGCTCGCTCCAGGTGTAGTAGCCGTTGCCCTTCGGGTTGATGTCCACATAGGGGATCACCATCAGCCCGACGATGATCAGCGTGGGGAGGAGCACGCCGGCGATCCAGGGATCGAAGTAGACCAGCATCTCCTGGAGCCCGAGGAAGTACCAGGGCGCCTTGGAAGGGTTGGGCGTCTTGGTGGGGTTCGCCGGCTCCTCCATCGGCGCGTCCACCGTGATGCTCCAGACCATGAGGACCAGCATCAGCACGCAGCCGGCGATGAACTCGGCGCGCACCAGATACGGCCAGGTGTGCACCTTGTCCGGCAGATCGGCGGCGGGCAGCGCGGCGCGTGCGCGCCCCGCTTGGACCTTCACCTCTTCCTGGTCCTGGATGGTCCCCGGGCGGATGTTCTCGGCCATTCGCGTTCAGCCTTCCTACAGCGGGCCGCTGATGCCGCCGTCTTTGCGGATGCGCCAGAAGTGCAGGATCATCAGGATCGAGGCGATGATGGGGATGAAGATGCAGTGCAGGACGTAGAAGCGGAGCAAGGTCGGCGACCCCACCACCGTTCCCGCCGTCAAGAGGGCGCGCGCGTCGTAGCGCGGGGTCATCCCCAGCTGCGGCCCGAAGGGGCCTTCGTTGCCGAGCAGCGGAGTGGCGCGGGCCATGTTGGTGCCCACCGTCACCGCCCAGATGGCCAGCTGGTCCCAGGGCAAGAGGTACCCGGTGAACGAGAGCAGCAGCGTGAGCGTGAGCAGGTTCACGCCCACCACCCAGTTGAACTCGCGCGGCGGCTTGTAGCTCCCGGTCATGAAGACCCGGAACATGTGCAGCCAGATGAAGATGACCATGCCATGGGCCGCCCAGCGGTGCATGTTGCGCATGATCATTCCGAAGGGGACGTCGAAGTCGAGGTACTTGACGTCCCAGTACGCGTACTCGCCGGTGGGCCGGTAGTAGAACATCAGCACCACGCCGGTGACCACGGTGCAGAGATAGAGGAGGAAGGTGAGCCCGCCCGCGCACCAGGTGTGGCGGTAGCGGATGCCGTGCCGCCGCATCTTCGAGGGATGCAAGTGCAGCCAGACGTTGGCGCTGACCTGGAGGACGCGGTTGCGCGGCGTGTCCGCGTAGCCGTGGCGGAAGATGGAGCGCCAGACGTAGTTGTTGGTCAGCATCTCGCCGAGCGACGGCCGGCGCTTCTCGGTCTCGGGCACGGTCAGGCTCCGGTGTACTTCACGAACGCGTTGGGATCGTCCCACTGCCCCAGCTCGTAGCGGTAGCGGAAGGCCTTGTCGACGACGAGCTGGCCGTCGTCGCCGAGGGTGATCTTCACCCGCTCGAGCGGCCGGGGCGTGGGCCCCTCGAAGTTGACGCCGTCCTTGGTGTACCCCGAGCCGTGGCAGGGGCACTTGAACTTGTTCTCCGGTCCGAGCCAGCGCGGCGTGCAGCCGAGATGGGTGCAGATGCCGAGCAGCGCGTAGAGGGTGTTCTGCGTGCGCACCACCCAGACGCGCTGCGACTTCATCCACTTCTCGGAGACGTCGCCCACCGTGTACTCGGTGGGGAAGCCGGCCTTGAAGCTGGTGGGCGGCTCGAAGAGGACGCGAGGAAAGAGGAGGCGGAGGATGGCGCCGCCCGCAGCGGCGAAGCAGGTGAGGATGGCGCCCCACCCGGCGAGTGAAAGGAGATCACGCCGCGACCAGATGAAGTTTCCGCTCTCTGCTTCGGGGATGCCTGGATTTCCGCCGGGCATTCAGCTCCTCTGCCAAGCCGCTGAGAAGAGAGACACTTCCTGACACGAGGATCGCGACGGGTCAAGCAGCCCGCGCACTCGTGCGGCAGGTTGCCGCACGTTGACCACCCGGCTCCGCCTCGGGTACTTCTCGCTCCATGGGCAGGCTCCTCAACTTCTGGGCGATCGTGTCGGTGCCCGACAACATCCCCATCGTCTTCATGCTGCTGCTCGTGGGGTACTTCACCTATCTGAGCTTCAGCGAAGCGCGGAAGAACGACCGGCTCATCCGCGAAGGACGCAAGGAGCAGATCCTCCGCCGCATGCAGGAGTGATTTCGCGGCTTCACCGGTAGTCGCGGTCGTTTCCCCTCTGCACCGACATCGTGCGCGCGGGACCCACCCTCCCCGCTGCGCCGCCAGACGCTCATAGGCCGCACCACTGCGACCCCGCGAGTGTCATTGACGCGCCGTGCGAGCGCTTGCCAGCATCCGCTCCCAGTGAGGGTGCAAAAATGCTGACTGACTTGATCCGGTCCCTGGTGGTCGCTTCCGCGGTGGCGCTCTTCGCGCCCTCGGCCGCGCTTGCCCTGCCACGGCTGAAGACTCCGGTGGCTCCCGGTACCACGACCTCGGGTGTCATCTACGCCTGCGTCGATCGCGAGGGCGAGGTCCGGATAATCAACCCCAATTTCGGCGGCAGGTGCCGCAGCAGCGAATCTCCTATCTCCTGGAACACGGTGGGTGCCCCAGGTCCGCAGGGCGCCGATGGCGCTCCCGGCCCGGTGGGCCCCATGGGTCCGACCGGTCCGATGGGCCCGGCTGGCGCCGACGGCGCTGTGGGTCCGCAGGGTGCTCCGGGTCCCCAGGGTAACCCTGGAGTGATGGGCCCCATGGGTCCTCCGGGCGCCACGGGCGCGACCGGTCCTCAGGGTCCGGCCGGTCCCCAGGGCGTTGCTGGCCCGACGGGGCCCACGGGTCCTCAGGGCGCCACCGGCATGATGGGCGAGCAAGGTCCGGCCGGTCCGATCGGCCATGACGGTCCTCCGGGAGCGCCGGGTGCCACGGGTCCCGCGGGTCCTGCTGGCCCCACAGGTCCGGCTGGCGCGGTCGGCGCGGCCGGGCCTCAGGGTCCGGTTGGTCCCGCCGGCGCTACGGGTCCGGCCGGCGCCACGGGTGCGGCGGGTCCGCAAGGTCCCAAGGGTGACACCGGTCTGACCGGCGCTACGGGTCCGGCCGGCGCCACAGGTCCGGCCGGCGCCACGGGTCCGGTGGGTCCGCAAGGTCCCAAGGGTGACACCGGTCTGACCGGCGCTACGGGTCCGGCCGGCGCCACGGGTCCGGTGGGTCCGCAAGGTCCCAAGGGTGACACCGGTCAGACCGGTCTGACGGGCCCCACAGGCCCGCAGGGCCCGGCCCTGCAGCCGACGGTCTTCACCCTGGCCAACACGACCACCGCCTGGAGCAGCATCAGCGACGACCTGTGGCACCAGGTGCCGTTCTCCACGATCCAGTTCACCATGGCGAACGCTGGCTCGGCGCTGATCACCTGGAACCTCGCTGTGCCCATGAACGGCGGGTTCGTCACCCGCCTGGTGATCGACAACGTGATGATGGGGGGTACCAACATGATCATCGGCAACACCCTCTTCGTCACCAGCACCGGCACTTACTTCGCCGGGCCGCTGACGGCCGCCCCGCACACCGTCTGGCTCGAGTACCGTACCCAGAGGGCGTTCACCTTCGACCCGACGGCGGACTGGCAGGCGAACCGCATGCAGGTCATGGCGTACGACCACTAGGTCGGCCTGAATCGCAGTCGCGAATCCCCGGTGGGCATCAGCCCGCCGGGGATTTTGCGTTTCAGATCTTCCGCTGCGCGAAGGCCTGGGGCATGTGCTTGCGGACCAGCCGGCCCAGCTCGTCGCCGTCGACGAGGTCGACGGGATTCCCACGAGCCGCGTCCCGCGCGTCCGAGGTGAAGCTGCCCAGCGTGACCAGCACGCCCTTCCCCACGAACTCGGCCCGGGCCGTATCGATCATGTTGCGGACCTCGTCCGCGTCGGCGGGCACCCCGGGCCGGCCGAAGAGGCCGTGCACGTAGACGCGGCCACCCCGGATGGGAGTGGGATCGTTGGCGAAGAGGTCGACGGTGGTCGCTCCGCGCTCGCTGCGCTCGGGATTGAACCCCATCTCGGTGAACAAGGTGAGCAGCAGGCGCTGGAACCCCTCCACGCCGAAGCCGCGCACCCAGGACATCTCGCCGTGGCCGTCGCGGGCCAGGTTCTCCGGCGCGGCGGGCGAGACCGGCTGCCCGCGGCCGATGAGGAAGATGAGCAGGAAGCCCAGCGCCGTCGCCACCACCGCGACGATGAGGATGCCCATGCGCCTCGTCTCCCCCGCGGCCGTCGCGGAGTCAAGCCGTCCTTGACAGCCGGGGAACGCAACGATAGAAGCGGCCTCCCTCGCCGAACGGATCTCCCCCGGGCGACGGGGATTTTTCGCACCGAAACGGGCCTGTAGCTCAGCTGGGAGAGCGCTAGAATCGCACTCTAGAGGTCACCGGTTCGATCCCGGTCAGGTCCAGTTCATTTGACCATGCAGGATCAGAGACTGAAGGCGGAGACCCTCCGCCGGCGGACCTTCGCGATCATCTCGCACCCGGACGCCGGGAAGACCACGCTCACTGAAAAGCTGCTGCTCCACGGCGGCGCCATCCATCTGGCAGGCGCGGTGAAAGCGCGCGGCGCGCAGCGGCACGCCACTTCGGACTGGATGGAGCTGGAGCGGCAGCGCGGGATCTCGGTGACCAGCTCGGTGCTGCAGTTCGAGCACCAGGGCTTCCGCATCAACTTGTTGGACACGCCGGGCCACCAGGATTTCTCCGAGGACACCTATAGGACCTTGGCGGCCGCCGACGCGGCCGTGATGCTGATCGACAGCGCCAAGGGAGTGGAGGCCCAGACCCGCAAGCTCTTCCAGGTCTGCCGGCGCCGGGGCATTCCGATCTTCACCTTCGTCAACAAGCTGGACCGGCTCGGCCGGGAGCCGTTCGACAACCTGCACGAGGTCGAGGAGGTGCTGGGCATCCGCACCTGCCCGATCACCTGGCCCCTGGGACAGGGGCAGGACTTCACCGGCGTGGTCCAGCTCTTCGACCCGGAGTGGCAGCGACGTCGCGTCGACGGCGAAGTCCCCGGCAAGGTGCGCGAGGAGATCGAGCTGCTCGAGGCCGCGGGCGATCCCTTGGACCTGGACAAGGTGCTCCGCGGCGAGCTCTCCCCGGCGTTTTTCGGATCGGCGATGACGGAAGTGGGCGTCGACGAGTTCCTGGACGCCTTCGTCCGGATGGCGCCGCCGCCTGGGCCGCGCGTCCGCGTCGACGGGACCGCGGTCGATCCCACCGAGGCGAGGTTCTCCGGGTTCGTCTTCAAGATCCAGGCGAACATGGACCCTGCCCACCGCGACCGGCTGGCGTTCTTGCGCGTCTGCTCCGGCCGGTTCTACCGGGGCATGGATGCGCGGCTCCCGCGCGAAGAGAAGCCGGTCCGCCTCTCCATGCCGCACCAGCTCTTCGGAGCGGAGCGGCAGGTGATCGAGGAAGCGTGGCCCGGCGACGTCATCGGGCTGTTCGACACGGGCACCCTGCGCATCGGCGACACCCTCTGCGAGGGCGCCGCCTTCGAGTACGCCGAGCTTCCCCGCTTCTCGCCGGAGATCTTCGCCCGGGTCCGAGCCAAGGACGCCCTGCGGCGCAAGCAGTTCGAGAAGGGGCTCGAGCAGCTCTCGCAGGAAGGCGCCATCCAGATCTTCCACGCCCGCGGGGGCGGCATGCGCGATCCCATCGTCGGCGCGGTGGGGGCGCTGCAGCTGGAAGTGCTCCAGTATCGACTTCTGCACGAGTACGGCGCCGACCTCGTGCTGGAGCGGCTGCCGTACCAGGTGGCGCGCTGGGTCAGCGGCGAGGGATTCGACGCCGACCGCTTCGAGGCCGAGGTGGACGCGCTCTGCGTCGAGGACCGCGACCAGAACCCCATCGCGCTGTTCAAGAGCGAATGGAACCTGAACTATGCCGCGGGGCGTCACCCCGGATGGACCTGGTCGCCCACCGCCCCGGTCGCGCCGCTGTCGAAACGTAAATAACTCCGCAGCCGTACGGGTGGCCGACAGGCGACCGCTGCCTACCTTGTCCGACGTGGAGTCCAAGAACCTCACCATCGTCTTTGCCGGCCTCTGCGGCTACGCCGACCGGTTGGGCACGCTCACCTGGGAGGACTCGCAGCGGCTGCTGCGCCTGCACGAGGCGCTGGTGGACCCCGCCTTCCGGAAGTTCGGCGGCCGGCGCATCAAGCAGATCGGCGCGACCTTCCTGGTCGCCTTCGATTCGCCCACCCAGGCCGTGCTCTGCTCGGCAGCGCTCTGCGAGCGGGTGCGCAGGTTCGACGAGGCCCTTCCTCCCGAGCGGAGGCTCCAGGCCCGCGTCGGGATCCATCTCGGCGAGGTGCGGATCGACCGGGGGGACGTCTTCGGCGAGCCGGTGAACATCGCCTCCCGCATCGAAAGCGTGGCCGGACCCGGTGAAGTCCTGCTGGGGGAGTCGGTCTGGCTCTCGATGAACCGGGCCGAAGCGCGCACCGAGGACACCGGAGAGCACCACCTCAAGGGGGTGCCGGAGCCCATCCGCATCTTCCGGCTGGTGAGCGCGCTGACGCCGTTGCCGGCGCTCGGTCCGCTGCCGTCCCCGGACGGGGCCGAGCTGCAGGGGGAGGTCTCGCGGCATCTGCGGGCGGCGGCGCACGCGGTGGCCCGGCAGGCGGAAGGCGCGTTGCCCGGGCTCTCGGACAAGATCCGCGTCTTCATCGGCGCCGGGCTGGCGGCGATGATGATGGTCGCCACCGCTTTCTTCGCGCTGGCCCGGCTCGGAGTCCTCCCGTGAAGCGGCGGGAGAGGAACCTGGTCCTCCTCCTCTCCGACATGAAGGGATTCACCGCGCGCACCAGCCGGCAGACGCGCGAGGAGAACGCGCGGATGCTCGCGCTGCACGACGCGCTGCTCTTGCCGGTCGTGCGCGGCTACCGGGGGCGCAAGGTGAAGGGCCTGGGCGACGCCCTGCTCGCGGCGTTCGTTTCGCCCACCGACGCCGTCCTCTGCGCCATGGCGATGCAGGATCGGCTCGCTTCCTGGAACGCGCGCGCGCAGCCCGGCGACCGCATCGAGATCCGGGTGGCGATCAGCCAAGGCGAGGTGCGGCGCGAGCGCGGCGACCTGCACGGCGAGGCCATGCGGCTGGCGCTGGAAGCGGAAGCGCGCGCGGAGGCCGGCGAGGTGGTGCTGACCGACGCCGTGTACCTCTCGATGAACAAGAGCGAGGCGACCACCGAGATCGCCGGCGAGGTGCCGCTCCATGGAGGCGGGCGCATCCGGTTGCGGCGCGCGGTGCGCGGGCCCGACCCGGCGGCTCCGTACGGCCGGCGCGCCCTCTCGCGCCTGCGCCGCCTGCCCGATCCGGCCCGGGCGGTGCGGCTCCGTGTCGCCGCCGAATCGATGCTCGAGCTCGCGCGCAAGCGGGTTCTCTGGATCGCGGCGGCCCTGCTGGTGGTCGCGGCGGCCGCGGGTGAGCGCGTGGCGCGCGGGAGCGAGAGCGATCCGCTGGGCCGCGCCAGGGCGCTCTTGCAAGCGCACGAGCCGCTCGCCGCGCTGCTCGAGCTGGATCGGCTGGCCGACTCGCCCCGGGCGAACGACCCGGACGTGCAGGTCGTGCGCGGCAAGGCGGAGCATGCCGTGGGGCAGCTCGGGCCGGCATTCGCTGATTTCGCGGCGGCGGCGAAGCGGGATCCGGGCGCCATCGACGACGAGGCGGTGGCGGCGTTGATCGATCTCCTCGAGTCCGAGGCCTTCCCCGCCCTCTGGCGGCCTGCCTTGATCAAGGTGCTGGGCGAGGACGTAGGCCGTCCGGCGGCGGAGGCGGCGCGGCGGCTCTTGTCTTCTTCGCGGATGTGGTCGCGGGACCGGGGCCTCGAGGTGCTGGAGCTGGCCGGCGCCGCCACGGACGATGACCGGCTCGCCGTTTCGCGCTTGGATCTGCTGGACCCGCGATCGACCTGCGCCGGGCGCAAGTCCTCGGTCCGGCGCCTGGCGTTGGTGGCTGGAGCCGAGGCGCAAACGCTCCTCGCCCGGGTGGCGGCCGACCCAAGAGCCTGCGGAGCGGCCGAGGCGCGCGACGCCGTGAGAAGGCGCCAGCTCACGCGGATGGCCGCAGCCAGATAGCGCGATCGCCGGACAGTTGGGTTATGTACCCGCCGTCCGCGCCCGAGCGCGGAGAGGACGGGAAAAGGAATGCTGAAGGGAGCGATCGCCGGTTTCGGGTTCATCTCCGGCAAGGGGCACCATCCGGCTTATCTGCAGCGCGACGACGTGGAGATCGTCGCCATCGCCGACGTCTGCCCCGCGCGCCTGGAGGTGGCTCGCGCGGTGGCCCCCAAGGCGCGGCTGTACGCCGACTCTCGCGAGATGCTCGCGCGCGAGGGCCAGCTCGACTTCATCGACGTGGCCACGCCGCCGCACGCGCACACCGGGATCGCACTGGCGGCGCTCGAGCGCGGGCTGCACGTCCTCTGCGAGAAGCCGCTCACTCCCACGCTTTTGGAGGCGCGCTCGCTGGTCGACGCGGCGCGGGCGCAGCGGCGGGTGGTGTTTCCCGCGCACAATTACAAGCACGCGCCGGTGGTGAAGTTCGCGCAGCAGATCATCCAGTCGGGACGGATCGGCACCGTCCGCGCCGTGACCCTGAACACGTTCCGGACCACGCACGCCAAGGGCGTCCCGGAGTGGAAGACCGACTGGCGCCGGGACAAGAAGCTGTCCGGCGGCGGCATCGCCATGGACCATGGGTCGCACAGCTTCTACCTGACGTTCTCCTGGCTGGGGTCGATGCCCACGCACGTGACGGCGAAGACCTTGACCCTGGACCGGCAGTGGGACACCGAGGACAACCTGAACGCCGTCCTCACCTTCCCCAACGGCTTCGCGCACACCTTCCTCACTTGGACCGCCGGGGTCCGCAAGGTGGTGTACTCGCTGCAGGGAACGGATGGCGCGCTGGTGATCGACGACGACGACTGGGAGCTGACCACGGGCAAGGCAGGCGGTAAGCCGGTGGTGGAGCGCGGCGTGATCGAGAGCGACTGGATGGACGCCTCGCACACCCGGTGGTTCAACTCGATGTTCGATCAGTTCCGGACCGCCATCCGCTCCGGCGACTTCGTCAACCGCGAGCTGCGCGAGGCGGTGGCCTGCGTGCAGATCATCGAGACCTGCTACCGCTCCAGCGCGGAAGGGAGCCGCGAGCTGCCGCTGTCCGTCGACGTGAGCGCGCTATGAGCGACAAAGGCATGGTGGTGATCACGGGAGCGAGCTCCGGATTCGGAGCCGCGACTGCCCTCCGCTTCGCGCAGCTGGGACGTCCGCTCTACCTCGGAGCGCGGCGCATGGAGCGGCTGCGGGAAGTGGCCAGCCGCTGCCTGCAGGCCGGGGCGCCCAGGGCGGAAGCGCGGGAGCTCGACGTGCGCTCGAAGGAGAGCATCGACGCCTTCTGCGCCCAGGTTACCGCGCCGGAGATCCTCCTGAACAACGCGGGGCTGGCAGCCGGGCGGGACACCGTCGACAAGGTGAAGGAGGAAGATCTCCTGGCGATGGTGGAGACCAACGTCGTCGGGCTGGTGCGGGTGACGCGCGGCCTGCTGCCGAAGATGATCGCCGCCAGGCGCGGCCACATCATCAACCTCGGCTCCTACGCGGCGCGCGGCGTCTACGAAGGCGGTTCGGTCTATGCGGCCACCAAGCACGCGGTCCGGGTGATCTCGGAAACACTGCGCCTCGAGCTCAGCGGCACGAACATCCGCGTCACCGAGATGGACCCGGGCCTGGCGGAAACCGAATTCTCCATCGTCCGCCTCGGCGACGAGGAGAAAGCCAAGGCCGTCTACCAGGGCATCGAGCCTCTCACCGCCGACGACGTGGCCGACGCCATCGTCTGGGCCGCCACCCGCCCCGCCCACGTCAACATCGCCGAAATGGTGATCACCCCCACCGCCCAGGCCTCCCTCACCAAAATCCACCGCCGCTAGCCGTCTGCGACTTACGTCGTAAATTGGGGACACAATACGCAATTGCCCATGCCAACAGAGTTGGCACGGGGAGTTGCGTATTGTGTCCCGGATCTCCGACTTTAGTGCTTGGTGACGCCGGGCTTCGGGCCTGGGCCGCCGGGGCGGCCGCCGCCGCCGGGACCGCGACCGCCGGGGCGACCACCTCGGCCGCCGCCCGGGCCACCGCGGCCGCCGCTTGGACCGCCGCGGCCGCGGCCGCCGCCGGGGCCGGGGCGCTCGTTGCGGCGATCCTGGGCCAACGATTCCATCGAGAAGCTGCCCTCGAGCGAGCCTTCGGCGCCCTTCTTTCCGCCGCCTGAGGGACGCTTGGGTCCGCGGCGCCCCCCGCGCTCGTCGCGCTCGAAGCTCTGCTTCATCGACTGCGGCATCAGGTCGACGACGTACTGGAACTCGCCGATCTTCTTCGCGCCCGCGACTTCCTCCTCCGAACCGAAGACCCGCACCAGCCGGACCCGGTCGACCTGCCGCCCGACGGCCCGGAGCGCCTCGCGCAGCCGCTCTACCCGCTCGCCGCTGGTCCCGGTGCCCTCGGCCACCGCCTTGTCCAGGATCTCCTTCACGGCGCCGTTCTCCGGCTCGAGCTCGCGCTTCGGCTCGCCCGCCTCGTCCGCCTTCAGCTCGACCGGCTTGGCCCCTCCGGGCGTGTTCTTGAGGTCCGTCTGCACGCGCCCCGCGAGATCCTGATCGGCCACCGTCTCTTCCCGCTGCTCTTCCGCCGCGGCGCCCGGCTGCATCAGATCTTCCGTCGTCCCCGCCTCCCCCGGCTTTTCCGGGTGCGGCTCGGAAAAGGTCCCGAGCACGGGGTCGGAACCGGCCGCGGCTTCCGCGAGCGCCAGCCCCGCCGCGTCCGACGGGCTGTCGCCCCCCGGGTCGGAGAGCACGGCCGAGGCGTTCTCGTTGGGCTTGGCCGTCACGCCCTCGGAGACCGCCGGCGGAGGCGCGATCCGGGTCAGCTCCGGAGGCAGCGACTTGCGCGCATCCGCCTCCGCCCGAGCTGCCATCCGGATCATCGTCCCGCTGAATTCGGTGAGAGTCTTCATGTGAACACCCGCGCTTCGCGAAAGGGGGCGCCTTCCTACCACAACTTGGCAGCTGGGGAAGGACGGTGCTGATGCTGTGCGGCGGAAGCAAAAACGAGCCTCCGTTTCGCCTCTTGGGCCTGTGCGAAACCGATCCACAACCTGTGGGAAATCCACTAATGGTTGCGCATGATGCGTGGCGTCACCACAATCCGTAGTGGGTTTCATTTGACAAGGCAGCCCCGGTTGCCTCACTCTGACCACACTTCCGCAGCGCCGTGGCGACTGCGAAGTGAAGGGGTACAACCTCGATGGCCAAGACCGGCAAGAACGATCCCGCAGCCTTGTCCGCCCTGCCCGCAGGCGCGCCCGTCCCCGCTCCCAGCTCTCCGGGGCCCAGGCTCACGCGCCGCCCGAAGGGACTCGCCGTGCCCCGGCGGGTCACCCCTTCGGGCCTGACCGCCGCCGAAGTCCTCGACCAGGTCGAGTGGACCCGGCGCCCGGCCAAGATCTCCGGCGCGGACGGCGAGGTCGTCTTCAAGATGGACGACGCGGAAGTTCCGGCCGACTGGTCCCAACTCGCCACCGACGTCGCCGTCTCCAAGTACTTCCGCAAGGCCGGCGTCCCCACCGGGAGCGGAGCCGAGGAATCGGTGCGCCAGCTGGTCCGCCGGGTGGCCCATACCCTGCGCACCGCCGGCGAGGAGCTGGGCGGCTACTTCGCCACCGCCGCGGACGCGGAGAGCTTCGAGGCCGAGCTGACGTACATGCTGGTCCACCAGATCGGCGCCTTCAACAGCCCGGTGTGGTTCAACTGCGGCCTCTTCCACGAGTACAAGGTCAAGGGATCGGGCGGGAACTACGCCGTCGATCTCGCTACCGGCGAGGCCTACCGCACCGAGGACGCCTACCAGCGGCCTCAGGTCTCCGCCTGCTTCATCCAGAGCTGCAGCGACGACCTCGACTCGATCTTCAGCCTCGTCCACGACGAGGCGCGGGTCTTCAAGTACGGCTCGGGCAGCGGCACCAACTTCTCCCGGCTGCGCGGCAAGATGGAGCACCTCTCGGGCGGCGGCACCAGCTCGGGCCTGATGAGCTTCCTCGAGGTGCTCGACAAGGCGGCCGGCGCGACCAAATCGGGCGGCATCACGCGGCGCGCGGCGAAGATGGTGGTGCTCGACGCCGACCACCCCGAGATCCGCGAGTTCATCCAATGGAAGGCGCGCGAGGAGAAGAAGGTCGCGGCACTGATCGCGTCCGGCTACTCGTCGGACTTCAACGGCGAGGCCTACCGCACCGTCTCGGGCCAGAACGCGAACAACTCGGTCCGGGTGACCGACAGGTTCATCGAGGCGGTGATGAAGGACGCGGTCTGGGAGACCACCA
>WNFT01002420.1_pt1 | contig 16023 bp, 22 predicted proteins | sample 5400191 | NCBI WGS metagenome assembly WNFT01 (sample SAMN13153359, study PRJNA577476) | soil metagenome | isolation source: 80 cm saprolite under Madrone tree | place: USA:California | collected 2016-06-14 | reverse complement strand
TCGATCGCGCCGGGAATTTTGCGAGCGAGAACGTGCGCATTGTGGAGCGTTACGCGTTCGCGGATCCGGATCACCTCAACTACGAAGCCACCATCGACGACAAAACGGTCTTTATGCGCCCCTGGAAAATCAGTCTGCCTCTTTATCGGCGTAAGGAAATTAATGCACAACTGACGGAATTCAAATGCGTGGAGTTCACCGAAGAAATGCTCTATGGGCATCTGCGTAAGCAGGCGGACAAGTAAAGGAGATGGTATGAGCTCTCGATCTCTAACGTCGGCGTTGGTCGTCGCAATCGTACTCATATCAGGTGTCCTCGCCTCTGGCCAGACTCGGCCCTCGGCGCCTGCCGCCGCGACAGCGCCTGCCGCCAAAAACACGCCTGCGGCCGAGACGTGGACACCGCCGAAGACGCCGTGGGGTGACCCGGACCTGCAAGGGACATACACGAGCGATGACTACATGGACACGCCTCTTGAGCGGCCCACCGCGTTTGGAGAGCGGCTCTACATTACGCAAGAGGAACTCGCCGAGACAGCGGCTAAATTAGCAAAGCAAGCCGAGGCAGATCGTCAGGGAACCCTTCAAAGGAATCCGGGCCTTCGCGTTTATGTCGTGGGGGAACCACGAGTTGGTTGGGGAGAGCGGCCCAGACGGCCCGCGCGTCAAACGTCCCTCATCGTAGATCCGCCGAACGGAAAAATGCCTCCATTGACGTCGGAAGGTCGAAAGAGACAGTCGCAGATCAGGCAAACCGCTATCAGTCCTCAGACACCTCCTGCATCGTGGAAGGACTTTGACTTCTACATCCGCTGCATCTCGCGCGGCCTGGCAGGCTCCATACTCCCCTCGAGCTACAGCAACGGGACTCAGATTGTGCAGGCGCCCGGATTCGTGACGATTCTCCACGAAAAGATCCACGAGGCACGCATTATCCCACTGGACAACCTGCCGCATGTCGGAAAGAGCATTCGCAGCTACCTAGGAGACTCTCGTGGCCATTGGGAGGGCAACACGCTAGTCGTCGAGACGACGAATTTCTTAGATGACACGACGAGTATCGGGAGAAACGGTGGCAATGCCGTAGCGACGAGCGACGCCCTTCGTCTCGTCGAACGCTTCACGCGTGTTGACCCTGAGACGATGAACTATGAACTGACGATTGATGATCCGAAGATCTTCACCGCGCCCTGGAGGATCGCCTTTCCCATCACGCAGGAACCCGATTACGAGCTTTTCGAGTACACGTGCCATGAGGCGAATTACTCGATGACGAATATGCTCAGCGGGGCTCGCGCTCAAGAAAAGGCCGAACCGGCGAAACAAAAGTAGTTTCAGGCGCGAACATGATTTGCGCACAGCAACACTAAGGAGTGATTCCCGTGCGAAGAAATCTTTCAATCGTCGTCGTTGCTCTCGGAGTTGGCGCATTTCCCGCGTTGGCCAGTCACGACGAGAACGTTGACATGACGTTGCACTAAATCGGCGACGAAGCGCTGATGAGATCATCGTGCACAGCGGCTAAGCGCTTCTCAAAGACAATATTCTGACCGCGATAAAACCGAGTGCACGGATTTGCTGCAGGAACATGCGAATACGACGGGATTGGTCGGTCGGCACAATGATGCACTTTGGTGGCCCGATGGAGTTGCGCCGCTTAACACGCAGGTCTCGTTGAAGAGGCGGAGGCCAGCTCCATCAGGCCGAGCAGTCCATGGACTTCTGGCTCGTGTGGCGCGATCGCAGTGAGCGCGCGGCCCATGCGCAGCGCTTCATTGCAGAGCTGGGGGCGTAACAAGTCCTCGCCGCGCGCCGCGGTGTAGCCTTCGTTGAAGATGAGGTAGACGACCTCCAGCACCGAGGAGAGCCGCTTCGAGAGTTCCTCGCCGCGCGGGGTCTCGTAGGTCAGCCCCGATTCCGAAAGGGTCCGCTTCGCGCGCACGATCCGCTGGGCGATCGTCGCCGTCGGTAGCAGAAAGGCCCTGGCGATCTCCTCGGTTGTCAAGCCGCAGATCATGCGTAGTGCAAGAGCCGCGCGGGCCTCGCGCGAAAGCAGCGGGTGACAGGCGGTGAAGACGAGCCGAAGCATCTCGTCGCCGATGTCGTCGTCCAGAGCGGAGTCGAGGTCGGGCATGGCCTGCTGCTCCTCCTCCATGTCCGAGGCGATCATTGCGTGCTTGCGCTCAAGCATCCGGCCGCGACGCAAATGATCCAACGCCCGGCGCGTGGCGCTCGCATCAGCCAGGCGCCGGGTTTTTCTGGAACGCCTATCACGGGCCACCGCTCAAGGGTGGCCAACAGTGCCTCTTGTGTCAAATCCTCGGACAGCGGCACATCGCGCAGCATCCTCGCCAGGCTGGTGATCAGCCGGGGCTGCTCGATCCGCCAGACGGCAAGGATCGCGCGATGGGCGTCGGCGGTCGTCATGGCCGCCGACCGAATCTGGCGGGCCTTCGCCTCAAGAGCCGCCCGAGGCAAACGCGCGAAGCTCACAGACCCCTTCCCACCCCGGCATGAGATCCTTGTGGAGCTGCATGAACTCCTTCGCCGAGACCAGCGCCTCTTCTTTGCCCGGCAGGTCGAAGATCGCATAGCCGCCGATGACTTCCTTGGCCTCCACGAACGGACCGTCGGTGACGCCCAGCTGCCCGTCCGCTATGCGCACCTGCGCGCCCGTGGCCAGGGGCATGAGCCCGCCATGGTCAAGCAGGCGGCCGGCTTTGATTTCCCGATCGGCGAGCTTGTCCATTGCCTTGAGGAGTGCGGGTGTCGGAGGCCCAGCGTGGGCGGACTTGACGATGAACATGAAACGCATCTGAGAACTCCTCCTGAAGGCGAGCCGCGGGCACCATCGCCGCTGAACTGTCTCGCTAATTAGGTCGACGAACCAGCTCGCTGCAGATCGACAAGCACTTTATATAAATCTTGCCGCTGACTGCAGCTTATCCCCGATAGCCGCCGTCCCGGGCGGATGCCGGCGACGGCGAATAAGGGCCAAAAGCAGTCATTCCCGCTGCGATACAGGGTCATGGTAAAATTGGCCTTGTGAGTTGAACTCTCAACCGCCGAAACGCGGTGGCCTCACTGGGTGCGCGAGACCGGCGTTTCGCTAAAGCCTTCGACAGGACCCCGTCGGAGGCTTTAGGCTTTTTTGGTCACTGAACACGGACTTCCACCTGTGGTGCCCTCCAGACCAGCCCTTTGTTCTACGCGCCACAGGCCGTCGAAATCTATCGGGACGCCCTTCGTCCCGACGCGCATCGTCAGCTACGGGAAACGGCGCGGTCACCGTCAGGGAGTAGCGCAGCGGAGCAGCCCGCTTGTGGGATTGACCGCACGAGCCGCGCCTCGTGGCATTAAGTACCGCGATCTAGCCTTTGCCGCCCGTAATGACTATCAGACGCTTTCGTACGGGCGCATCCGGCGGGCGCGGCGGCAGGTCGGCGAAATTCGGGCCGAGAGGCCGGTTCAGGTTCTCGTACCTGCCTCCGTAATTCTTCGCCACCGGTCAAATGCTCCAATGCCACACGCCGGCCGAATGCCGCTCAATGTAGGAGATCGGATCGCCTTCTGTCGACGACGCCTGGTGGACAAGCGCGGTCCCAGTCCCGCGTCGGCCGGCCGGGTGCGGCTTGCGCCTTTTTTACAAGACGATGGGCGGTCGGGTGGCTATTCTCACGGTCATGAGGCTGATCTCGCAGCAGGAGGCGCTCGGGGTAGGCGAACTCGGCGCCGGGGAGGCGGCCCGGCTCTGGCGCGAGCCGCGGCACGACGGGCTCGATTGCCTCGCCGCGCGCTTCCGCACCCATCGATACTCGACGCACACGCACGAGACTTACGTGATCGGCGTGATCACAGCCGGCTGCGAGGGCTATTGGCTGCGTGGCGAGACGCGGCGCGCGGCGGCGGGGCGAACTCTGCTTCGTCAATCCCGGCGAAGCGCATGACGGCGCCCCGGTCGGCGAGGGCTTCGCCTATCGCATGACCTATCCCTCGACAGCATTGCTTCGCGATCTCATCGAAGACCTGACCGGTGGGGCACCGTGCGCCGCACCCTTCTTCCGCGAGCCGGTCGTGCGCGACGCGCAGGCGGCGCAGCTCTTCGTCGCGGCGCATCGCGGGCTCGAACGCGGCGACAGCGCATTGCGGAGCGACGAGCAGCTCGTCCGGGCGTACGGGCTCCTTCTCGTGCAGTACTCCGATCTTGGCCGAAGCCCCCGCCCAGTCGGCAGCGAGACGCGGTCGGTCGGCCGCGCCTGCGACTATCTCGACGCGCATTTCGCGGACGAGGTCGACCTCGCGACGCTGTCGCGCGTCGCCGGATTGCGCCGCGCCAGCCTGATCCGCGCCTTCCGCCGCGAGACCGGGCTGACGCCGCACGCATGGCTCTCCGACCGGCGCATCCACGCAGCTCAGATCCTGCTGCGCCAGGGAACGAGCGTCGCCGAGGCCGCCGCCGCGATCGGCTTCTTCGATCAGGCCCATTTCACGCGCGCCTTCAAGGCACGGCTCGGCGTGACTCCCGGCGCCTATGCGCGCGCCGGACGTGGGCCAGTCATGGATGGAGCGCGATAGCGCCGAATAGCAAGGGATTCACCGGATGACTCGGTTGGACGATTTTCGCGCCGGCGCGCTCGCCATCCTGCCGGCCGGCATCGCCGCCGCGCCGTTCGGCGTCCTGCTCGGCGCGCTCGCCGCGGCGAAGGGATTGTCGCCGGTCGAGGTCGCGCTAATGAGCAGCCTCGTTTTCGCCGGCGGCTCGCAGTTCGCGGCGCTCGAGATGTGGACCCTCCCCGCCCCCCTCCTGTTCATCGCCTTCTCGACCCTGCTGATCAACAGTCGCCACATCCTCATGGGCGCTTCTATCGCGCCACGCATGGCCCGCTTCCGGCCCTGGCACAGGCTCCTCGCGCTGTTCGTGCTGGCCGACGAGGTCTAGGCCGTCGCCGAGCAGCGGGCCGCGCGCGGTGCCCTCACGCCGTCCTTCTGGCTCGGCCTTGGCCTCGTGCTCTGGCCGGTCTGGGTGGTCTCGACCACGCTCGGGGCGCTCGCCGGTGGCTTCCTCGGCGACCCCAAAAGCTGCGGCTTCGATTTCGTCTTTACGGCGATCTTCATCGGCCTGATCGCCGGGCTCTGGAAGGGCCGAAGCACGGCGCTCGTGGTGCTGACGAGCGGGATCGCCTCGGCGCTCGCGTGGCGCCTTGTCGGCCCGCCTTGGCAGGTCGCGATCGGAGCGCTCGCCGGCATCATCGCTGCCGCCGCGACGACGGGGGCAAGCCGCCAGCCGGCGGAGGCGCTCAATGAGCGTTGATCTGCTGAACCTCGCCGCCATCCTGGCAATGGCGGTCGCCACATATGCGACGCGATTGGCCGGGGCGCTGGCGATCGGCCGTTTGAGGCTCGAAGGCCACGCCGCCGCGGCGATCGAGGCGGTGCCCGCCGCCGTGCTCACCGCCGTCATCGCGCCCGCCGCAATCGCCACCGGCCCGGCCGAGACCCTCGCCGCCATCGCCGCCGCGATCGCCGCGACAAAGCTGCCGCTGATTGGCACCGTGGCAGTCGGGGTGCTCGCGGCGATCCTCTTCAGAGCGGTGCTGTAGCCTATGCCCATTGCGCGGGCACCGGAACTGAATCGACGAAATTGTCTCGAGCCATGCAGCGCAGCGCACGAAAAAGGGAACTTCTAAGAACGCCGTCCTCCCTAATGAAGGATGGCTCCTGCAGGGGACGAACTCCGTCAGTAGGTGAATCCGAACTGAGGGGGAACGATGAACGGGGGATGACGCGGGCCGATATGGCACGCGAGAAGTCGAGGTTCACAGTGCACTCTGGGACTACTCGCAAGCCTTTGTCTGAACGAGGGAAATTAGCTTGGAACGGGTGGCGACCTGCGGCCGTAGATTCGTGTTAGCCACTCGACAAACAATGACAGATAGACCTCCTGGCTTCTTCGAAGGGACCGAAATGCCGACCGCCGGATGGTGGGAAGCGCTCTGGCCCGACCCTGCGGGAGTCCTTGCGGCAGTAGGGATCAAGCACGGCATGGACGTGATTGATCTTTGTTCAGGCGACGGCTGGTTCACGCTGCAAATCGCCAAAATCGCACGCGGCGTCACTGCGATCGATATTGATCCGAACCTGCTTAACGTCGCCCGCCACCGTCTTGCCGAAAACGGTGTGACGAACTGCGACTTCGTGGCGAGCGATGCCCATGCGCTTGCAGATCTCGTGTTGGCGCCTGTCGATTTTGTGTTCATGGCGAACGCTTATCACGGTGTCCCGGATCGGCTTCGACTGGACCGCGCCGTGCGCGAGACGCTCAAGACGAACGGCCGTTTTGCCATCGTCAACTGGCACCAGCGCCCTAGTTCATCGATTTCCAGGTTCGAATCATATCATGCGGGCTGATCGAGCTTGTAGGACCAAGTATGAACGACGGGATGGCGATTGAATTCATCCATGGCGGCCATGATACGGTCCTTGAGTTCCTGTTTGGATGCCACGCGGATGTGGCGCAATACCGAGCGGGCGAGCTTGGAAAAGAAGCCCTCGACGAGATTGAGCCAGGAGCCGTGCTTGGGCGTGAAGGTGAATTCGAAGCGGCCGGCAGGCTGATCGGCGAGCCAAGCCTTGGTCTCCTTGGAGATGTGCGCGGAGTGATTGTCGAGGATCAGCCTGATCGCCGTATGGGCCGGATAGGCGGCGTCGAGGAGCTGGAGCAATTCGATGAATTCGCGGCTGCGATGACGGTCCCTGACGAGGGCGTGAACCTGCCCGGTGAGCAAATCAATGCCGGCCAGCAAACTGACCGTGCCGTGGCGTTTGTACTCATGATCGCGTGCGAAGGTCGCATGCCTGCCAGGCTCGGGCGGCAGGTCCGGGGCCGTGTTGGCGATCGCTTGAATACCGGGCTTCTCGTCATAAGAGACGATAGCCACTGCATCGCTCGGCTCTTGTTTCGCGGCGGCCGCCGTCTCCTTGATGAGTTTCACCTCGCGATAGACGCACAAAACCTCCGCCATCTTCCGCTTGAACTCCGGGTCGCGGCGTTCCAGGTAATAGCGGACCTTGTGCGGCTTTATCTCCTGCTCATTGAGGATGTTGCACAACGTGCCCTGAGCCAGCTTGGCAAGGCAGGGGTGCCCCTCGGGGTGCCCTCCGCCGGCCCACATTCACGCACATGGCGGGCAAGAAGTCGCGTCGTCCACAATTCGTGTGGATAGCCAAGTTCCTTGGCCTTGCGGCAGGCGAGATCCGTAACCCATGCCTTGGCCTCGGCGGTGATCTGCGGCTCCTTGCCGGGCCGCGGCAAGTCGTCGAGCGCTGTCATCGGACCATAGGCCAGCGCCCGCTCAACGCAGCGCTGCACGGTTTGATGATGCACGCCCAAAGCCTGCCCTACCGCAAAAAACGAAGGGTTTTCCCGGTAGGCCAGCAGCATCCGCGCCCGTTCGACCCGGCTCGCCGGTTCCGTCCGCGAGCGCGAAATCGCCCTCAGCGCCGCCAAATCCTCTTCGCCAATCGCCAATTCGATCGCCCGCCGCCATCCCGCCATCACGTCAACTCCCGCTTCCGAATCAAAGCAGAGAGGCTACAAGTCACGCCGGAAAAAATGAATCCTGCGCATATGATTGGTTTCATGGAATCGATGAACTAGGGAGGAAACGGTCATTCTAGGCGAGCCGCGCGGCCCAAAGACGGAGTTGCGCTTATCACCGGAACAGACCATCAAGTCGGTCGAAGCGGGCGGCCTGAAGTTCGCCGATCTGGTCGAGATACCGCCTTATCACTATGGCGCTGTCTTCGAGCGCCCATCGAATTGAGCCTCGGGATGCCCACTATATGCGATAAGTAAGAAGGACACGACAGCTTCTTCCGTGTTCCAACCTGCCGCCCTACTACGCGAAGCGCGGCGACAGAAGGGCCTTACGACGGTCGATGTACCTGCTGTGTGCATCCTCGACCCGGACGGCGACATTGTGAGGCGACTGAGGCAAGACAGCCGGTCACTGCCATTCGATGCGTGGCCCTGTTACCACACGAGACTCGACACATTCTCTCTCGCGGGTCGGACCGTTGGAATCGTCGGGTGTCTGTCGGTGCGCCGTTCGCTGTCCTGATTGCAGAAGAACTGTTCGTCAGCGGCTGCCGCTTGCTGCTGAGCCTGACATCGGCGGGCCAGATCACACCCTCCCAGCTCCTGGCCCTTCGCTTCACTTGCCGCGTGCAGCAATTTATCTGCTATCGCGGGTTCAGCAGACACGTTTCATTCATTCCATCGCCGCCGCGCAAGGAGAGTCCCGGGGTGCGCGGTTACGGCAGCGATGCCCCTCTGGGGGCGACCCGTTGCTGTAGTGGACGGTGGACTTATGCCAGCCCTCTCAGCCACTCGTTCAGTTTCGACCAGCGCCGGCGTCCCGATACGTTGCGCACTGCTATGGCAACTGCCTTTGTCTGTCCGACCAGCACGACCAGCCGTTTGCCGCGGGTGACGCCGGTGTAGAGCAGGTTCCTCTGCAACATCGTGTAATGCTGCGTCATCACCGGGATTACGACCACTGGATATTCGGAACCTTGGCTCTTGTGGATCGTCGCCGCATAGGCCAGCACCAACGCATCGAGTTCGCCGAATCCATAGGTGACGGCCCGGCCGTCGAAGATTGTGGTCAGCTTGCTGCCCTCGGGATCAACGTCCTCCACGAAGCCAATGTCGCTGTTGTAGACTTCCTTGTCGTAATCGTTCTCGATCTGCATCACCTTGTCGCCAGCGGCGAACGTCCAGCCGAACCGCTCGACTTTGCGATCCGTGACCGGGTTCAAGGCTTTTTGCAATTCGATGTTGAGAGATCGAGCGCCAACCCCTCCCCTGTTCATGGGGCACAATACCTGGATGTCGCGGACCGAGTTGAAACCGAAGCGACCAGGAATGCGAGTCTGAACCAGCTCAATGATGCGAGGGACCGCAGTCTCCGGATCATCGGCCGGTACGAAATAGAAGTCGCTGTCGCCCTCCGGCTTGCGAAGGTCGGGAATCTCGCCTGCATTGATGCGGTGGGCGTTGACGATGATCCGGCTCGCCGCCGCCTGTCGAAACACTTCGGTCAACCGGACCACTGGAATGACGCCGGAACCGATCATATCCGCTAGAACCTGCCCTGGACCAACAGACGGCAGCTGGTCGACGTCGCCGACGACGAGCAGGGCCGCCCGGTTTGGCACCGCCTTCAGCAGCGAATTCATCAGCAGAACATCAACCATCGAGGTTTCATCAACAACCAGCAGATCGCACGGGAGTGGATTATCTTCGCATCGCCTAAAGCCACCGGTCTTTGGGTCCACTTCCAGCAGCCGATGGATCGTGCGCGCCTCCATCCCGGTTGCCTCGCTCATGCGCTTGGCGGCTCGACCGGTGGGCGCGCACAGCAGGATACTCACCCCTTTTGCGCTCAATATGCGCAGGATTGCATTGACTATGGTCGTCTTGCCAACGCCGGGGCCGCCGGTGATGACCAGCACCTTCGCGGCTAGCGCGAGCCGCACGGCCTTCTTCTGGCTGTCCGCAAGCGTCAGTCCGGTGAGCTTCTCGACCCACGGTAGGGCCTTCTCGGCGGCGATCGGGTGCCACGGCAGCGTGGCGGCCGCGATGGAAGCCAGACGTTCCGCAATGGCGCGCTCGGCGCGATGCAATCCGGCCAGAAAGACGCAGGCCGTGTCGCCGACGCTGTCAGCCACCACCGTCCCGTCTGTCAGTTCGAGATTGAGGGCAGCGCGTACCGAGTCGCCGGGGACCTCCAGCAGCGTCTCCGCAAGCTTCTCAAGTTCCTCCCGGGGGAGCCCGCAATGCCCCTCATCCATCGCCTCCGAAAGCGCGTAGGAGATGCCCGCCCGCACCCGGATCATGGCCGCCTTCTCGATGCCGAGCCTCATGGCGATGGCATCGGCGGTCTTGAAGCCGATGCCCCGAATGTCACGCGCGAGCCGATACGGGTTCTCGGACATGACCTGGATGGCCTCGGCGCCGTAGGTCTTGAATATCCGCACTGCCCGCGCTGTGCCGACGCCGTGGGCATGCAGGAAGAGCATGATCTCCCTTACGGCCTTCTGCTCGGACCAGGCGGCAGTAATTCGGCCGGCACGCACGGCACCGATGCCGTCGACCTGGCGCAGCCGGTCGGGCTCGGCCTCGATCACGTCAAAGACCTTCTCTCCGAATGCGCGAACAAGCTTCTTGGCGTAGACCGGCCCAATTCCCCGGATCATGCCGGAGGCTAAGTATCTCTCGATTCCGTCAATGGAGGTCGGCGCGGCGGTCTTTAGAAACTTGGCCCGGAACTGCTGGCCGTGGGTGAGATCGTTCACCCACCCTCCCGTGGCGTTGATCCACTCCCCGGCCGAAACCACAGCGGCGTGGCCGACGAGCGTCACGAGATCGCGGTGGCCACGGGCCCGGAGGCGCAACACACAGAAGCCGTTTTCGGCATTGTGATAGGTCACCCGCTCAACAAGACCGGCGAGCGCTTCCTGGGTGATCGTTGCGGTTGGCGATGGCGGCATTGACATCAAACGGCTGCTCGAAATGTGGATCACAGGCTATATCAGCGCAGGCTTCCACGCTTCTCCCAAATCGACCACCTCGCGCCGCCATCACAAAATTCAAGGTAATTCCGTCCTTGTTCAGTGCAGTCAACTGCAAAAAGCAAAATCGGGGCTCCCAAGCATGGAGCGCCCGCATCTGCCAAGGTCAGCAGCGGCTGCTGGAGGGTAGTTCATTGCAGTCAACTGCAATGGAGCAGCCGACCTTAGCAGCCCATCCTTCAGGGCGCGGTCCCGGGCGCCATGATCAGCACGCGCCCTGATCATTGCAGACAACTGCAAAACCTACCTGGCTAGATCGCCGCCAGCGGAACCCAACTGCAATTGCAAAGACGACCATCTTTCAAGTCTGTAGTCACTGGCTGGATCAAATCATTGCGGTCGAGCCTTGCAAGGGCTCAATAGCGGTCGCGCTTCGAAATCCCAGACTTGGGCCCGAACGGCGCGGCGCTCGGGACACTCTATGATGCCCGCGCGGTCTCACCGAATCGATCTTGCTTGCCAATGGATTTGCAGCTGAGACAACGTCGGGGTGCGTTCTGCGACACCACCTCCAAATCCAACGCCGTCTCATGGCCCGGACTTGCCCACGGCGCCCATCAGATCGGCTTGTACGAAATCACCGAGCCGTCGCTGCCGACCAGCTTCACCTGCACCAAGCGCCCGCGCTCGTCGTACCAGATGTCCTGTGAATACCGGCCCTTGATCTCGTAGTGATGCGCCTTCAAGGTGCGGGCACCGAGGCTCAGGTCCTCCGTACCGTTGTCGGTCACCGAGATGGGGTCGACCTGCCCGTCTTCGGTGTCCAGCGCCGTCTTGCGCCGCATAAGCTCGGGATTCCACAGGCTCGCAGGCAAAACGTTCTGATTCAAGCGACTGGTCTTGCCGTCGGCGTCGACCTCCAGCCCCGACGTGCCCCGGGTGGCGCTGACCTTGTGGCGCACGCCATTGTTGTCCGTGGTCGAATCGAACGATACCAACTGACCGTTCACCCAACGCTCGGTGGCACTGTGTCGCAGCCGGTAAGCGGTGATGAACAGAACCTTCACGCTGAGATCGGTCGTGATGCGAACATTGGTCTCCGGGCCCGTACGGCTGATCTCGATCGCATGGGTGCCGATCTGCTCGCCATTTCGCATGATCGCGAACTGCAGCGTCTCAGCCGGCGTATGCGCTGCCACCGTCGTGGCTGTCACCAGCGTGCCCAGCGTCGCGGTCATGATCGCCCTGAACGTTCCGGCGGCGATTCTCATGCTGACCCTCCACACCCAGGCTGCTGAACCCAACGCGAAGCTCTTTAATCGGCTAGAAATTTGGCCGTCTTTTGGCATTTATCCGATACCGAAGGCCAGCCGGCGGTTGCCGCTCGTTGCGACAGGGAACATGGTTCTCCGCAGGCTCAATATCGATACCCGGGACCCACCGCGTCCCAATGCGCATTGGCGCCGTGCGTAGGAGTTACCGATGGCGTCGAAGCAGCACAGCCTTCGCCTCATTGACGCGGGCAGCAAGATACGTCGACCCCCCTGAGACTGCCCAAGTGGCATCCGGCATGTAGGCGGCGCGAACCTCGAACCCGGGCCAGATGGTCGAGCGTCACAGTGCCGGCGCGCAGCGGTTCGGCCAGAATGTTGGCAGCCGCGCCCACGTCCTGGACGGCGAGATTGATTCCGACGCCACCGATCGGCGACATTGCGTGAGCGGCGTCGCCGATGGGTGCCTGGACACACCCGAAAAGAAGCCCGCGGACAAAGGGGCATGATGCGCGCGGGCGAGGTAACACAACTGGAGCTGATCACCGAACGAACCTGGCCGGTGATCTGCCGATGGTGCGCCGACCGGGCGGCATCGTCAATGATTGAGCCCCGGCCTTTTGCGTGGTCGCCTGCCGAGCAAGGGCCGGGGCCGCGTGAGGCACATCCGACGACCCCACGCCGCAATCCAACGCCGGCCACAGCGGCGCGTTCCTGGCCGAAAGAACGCTCACGGGCTACGGACAAGGCGCCAGTCGGCGCTCGGTCAGCCTGTCAATCACCCGCCTACCGGCCTCAGTGATCCTGATGTGCCCGAGCTGTTGTCTGTCAGCCTTAACGGTCTCGCGCTGTGCTGTTGCAAACCCGGCGCGGACGAGGTCGGCCAGCGTCCGGCGTGTGAAGCCGTTGATGAGCATGATTGCTTCGGTGGCACCGAACGGACTGCTGGCGAGCAATTGGAGTGCCCGATGCTGTTCCACGCCGAGACGACGTTTTCGAGCGGGTGCCGCCATCCGTGGCCCTTCATGCTGGAGAAACCCCGCCGGGTTAGGGCGGGGCAAGTCAATGGTCTGGGTAGGGGTCCCTGTTGGGACATCCCAGCGTATGCAAGTCGTCTATCGACGACTGTCGCCAAGCCAACGCAGCCGATCATGTCCACCGGAATCTATCAGCCTTCGTCAACGAGAGCGTCCTCCCGCCCCGCGCCGCTGATCCTCATGCGGACGACCTCAATCGCCCTGCCGTGGCCAATAGCTATAGGGAACACCTATGGCGCGTATTGATTCAGGAATACCCGTTCCCCTTAAAATCGCCCAATAGTCTTCCCCGATGTAGCCGTTCGCTGGGTGGCCAAGAGGACATCCGATGAGCACCAAGGCTTCTGTCGAAATGTATCTTTGCGCTTTTCATCTCGGAAGATGGGAAGTTGACGAGAGCGTGGAGGACGCATATCACCGCGCGCTCAACATTACCGCAGCTCAGTTTCGCCGCATGCAGAGGGATGATTACGCCACTCTGCAGGAAAAGCACGCCGATGCTACTCATCGCATGTATGAAGCAGCGGGGGTGAACTTGAACACAGCCACCGAAGCCGAGAAGGCAACACTGCGGCTGCGCCTAATGGACGAAGCGCGGAAGGGTGGCATGAGGTTTCCGGCTTCATCGATGCCTTGCTTGCGGAATGTAGGTCCGGGATCAGAGTTGAGGCCCCGGCCCTTCGGGGGCAATAGCGGACCAGTCGAGCCGGGGCCGCGTGAGGCTTGTTGGCAACCACACGCATGGATGCAACGCCGACCACATCGGCGCGTTCCTGGGCCGAGACTCGATCAGCCTTCGAGCGCCCGCCGGCCAGCGTCCGTAATCCGGATGCGAGCCACCTGGATCTTTCGGTAACCCACTCTCACGGTTTCGCGATGTCCTGTAGCGAGCCCGTGCGAGACCAGATCAGCGAACAAGCGGACGCTGAAGCCATGGTTGAACAAGTTCGCTCCGGTACAGCCGTGCTCCCCTGCGTCGGCGAGCAATTTGAGTGCACGCCGCTGTTCTGCGCTGAGTTGATGTTCCTCAAGCAAAACGCTCATCGGATATTCCTCCGAAGAGACGCCGCATCGGGGCGAGCGATGATCCAGTCTTCACGGATTGTCTAGGGGACGGGCCGGGATTTTCCGCTCGTTGGGTAAACGTCAGCCCGGAACGGCAGAACGCGCAATTTCTTTTGCCGACCGCGTTGATAAGCCGACCGACAAGAAAACACTCGCAGTGCTTTGCCACTGCGATTGACACCCTAGATCCGAAGGCTAGGGCGATCGGTCGTATTTGGCTCCGGCACGTGATCTCAGCGCGCGCCGGAGCCAGCGATCATTTCGACGAAAGGCCTAAATTTACCGGATCACATCTGCGCCCCTCAAACTGAAAGCGAGGTGATGCAACCTGGAGCCGGAGAGTCCGATGCGCAGCAGAAAGCATTGCGGCACAAGCGAAACGCTTCAACATCAAGATAGGTTTTTCCGCGCGGCGATCGAAATCGGGAAACCTTCAACCCGCGAACGCAACATGAACAAAACCGGGCAACGCTGAGCTAAGTCATCCGCCCCTAAGGTGACAAATTTACTGCTGTAAACTCGGTTAAACTCTGGGGCGATCAGGCTGGGGCGGCCTACGTGAACGTAGAAAGTTCCTTCATGGCTTCACATCCGCTGAACCACAGTGACCGACGCATGTTTTGTCAGCTGGTCGAGAACTACACTAAAGACGTGGCCTTCATTCTCCAAGATAGGATGGGGCAAGCGGCCGCCACTCACGTGATTGACAATATGGCGGTCGTCATAGATTTATTGTTCGATGAAACGCCTCCCGATGAGGTGGCGTTTGCGCTTCACACCGCGATCACGGAAACTGCGCATTAATAGTCGAACTCTCAGCATTGCCGCGTCCGCATTACTCCAATGCGACCACTTTGCTGCCCGGCGACAAACCGCGCGCGGACCAATTCCGGATGTCGACGCTCCTTCGACCAGCATTTACGTACACGGAGTGCCCTAATTTCCAGACTGATCGATGTCCTTCCAGCCGGTGCCTAAATCACACTTGGCTTTTGTCGTGGTGCACACTTCAAATCGCGTGACAGGATGGATTTCCCAAATGGTCATCCGCGGGCCGCCGTTCTTACTAATGTGCTCGGTATCGAGCAGCAAGAAGCCGCTCACGCTGACGTACGGTGTGGGAGCCGACCTCAACTTGTCATAGAACGTCACATCGGCACTTCTTCCTTATTGGGAAGCTTGTTGTCACGCGCGGCGCAACGCTCGTCGCAATAGCAGTACTCGCCGATCTTGAGCCAGCCTTTTGCCGGGAGCGTGTTGCCGCAGCCCTGATAGCAACACCGAACGCCATAAAGATATTTCATTGCGTTCCTCTTATGTGCCTGCGCCGACCGCATAACAGCGGATGACGATCCGGCCATTGCCAGGACCTTTTCCCCACCAGACCGTCGGCTTTCCATGGTTGTTCGGTGTCGTGATGACGAGTTCGTGGGCGTCACAGGCGATCGTGATCACTGATTCCAGACGATCGTGATCACCCGTTCCAGGCCATCGTGATCAAGTCTTTCCAGAGCATCGTGATCACCGAACGCAAATCTCCTTCGCCGTGCTTGGCGCCAGCAATTACACCTATCACACAGAGCTTGCCGGACTGGATCGCCTCGCACGTTCGCGCATTCGCTTATTTCGGCGGAGCGGCGCGGCAGACGATCAGCGACAATCTCAAGGCCGGCGTCACGCGGGCGTGCTTCCACGAACCGATGGTCAACCGCACCTACGCGGATCTATCCCGTCATTACGGCACCGTCATATCGCCAGGACGCCCATATCATCCAAAGGACAAATCCAAAGTTGAGGTGGGGGTACAAATCGTTGGTCGCTGGATTTTGGCGGTTGAGGAACCGCCGCTTCTTCGGCTTGCGGCCCTCAACGAGGCGATCCGCAGCCTTTTGGGTTAAGTTTACACTGAATCGAAGAAGTTCGGTCATGGTGTTTGCTGGATCAACCAGCATCAACCACTGCCGTTTAGGCGGGGAACGTTGCTGAGGTCTCTCGGATCAATACCCACAAGACTCTTATAAGGGGCGTTTGGTTTCAGGCGTTCCAGGAATTCAGCAAGCGCGGCTTGGTATTGA
>WNFT01002419.1_pt1 | contig 16024 bp, 15 predicted proteins | sample 5400191 | NCBI WGS metagenome assembly WNFT01 (sample SAMN13153359, study PRJNA577476) | soil metagenome | isolation source: 80 cm saprolite under Madrone tree | place: USA:California | collected 2016-06-14 | reverse complement strand
GATTGGCGCGGGGGAGTGTACCCGATGCAGGTGGCACACAAGATCGAAACGCCGCCGGGTCCTGCGGGCCGATGGCTAATTGATCGATTGGTGACGTCATCTGCTGGGGCTGGGGCGCATACCGTCCCTGCAGCCGCAAAATCGACCAATGTTAAGAGACACCGTCAAGAACCCAGAAGAGCAGTCCGTTCGCGGACCAAGTGATTCGACGTCTTCTGGCAGGATTGATCTAAAAGCGTCCTCTCCCGGTTGGTGGGTTCGAACCATTGCGGTGCTCCTTTATCGAATGATCGCTGACCCCCCAAAGCCATTGCGGTCAAAGCAATTTGTTGGCCGTGCGTAATCGCTGCAATTTGTCAAGAGTGATCGGGAAATCGCGCACGCGCTTCCCGGTCGCCTGATAGATCGCGTTCGCAATCGCTGCTGCAACGCCGACGATGCCGATCTCACCAAGGCCTTTGATGCCGAGCGGATTGATGATGTCTTCAGGCTCGTCGACGAAAATAACCTTGATGTCGTTCACGTCGGCATTCACCGGGAATATTCGGCAATGTTTGGATTCATGATGCGGTGGATGAAATCAGATGCGTTTGGCGCCTGCTGCACGCAAATCTGCGATGGTGCGGAAGCCGTCGATGGCCATCAGTAGGTCCAGTTCGGCGAGGATGGCGCGCAGTTGGGACACGAGGCCTTCGGTGCCGCCCACGGCCAATGCATAAGCATAGGGCCGCCCGAGCCCGACCGCCGTAGCCCCTAGCGCGAGCGCTTTGGCCACGTCGGAACCGCTGCGTACGCCGGAGTCAAACAGCACCGGCATTCCCTCGGCCGCTTCGACGACGGCGGGTAGGGCATCGAGGGCGGGCAGCCCGCCGTCGGCCTGCCGGCCGCCATGGTTGGAGCAGTAGATGCCGTCCACGCCGTAGTCCCTGGCGCGGCGCACATCATCGGGATGTTGGATGCCCTTGAGCAGGATCGGCAGTTTGGTCAGTGAGCGCAGCCAGCGCAGATCGTCCCAGCGCAACGAGTTGCCCCACATCTTGATCCACTCCAGGGCCGCTGTCTTCAGGTCCTCCTTCGGAGACTTGGCCAGCCGTTTGAGGAACACGTCGTCGGTGAAGTAGTTCTCCAACACGTAGCCGCGCAGCTGAGGGAAATTGCCTGTGTTCAGATCCCGCGGGCGCCATCCGGTGGTCCAGGTGTCCAATGCGACGACGACCGCCCGATATCCGGCCCGCTCAGCGCGAGCCAGGAAGCTGGCGGCGAGGTCTTTGTCGTTGGGGGTGTAAAGCTGGAATATCCCCGGGGTGCCTTCGGCGTGCGGCACCACGTCTTCCATGCGGTCCTGTGTCAAGGTGGAGGCCACCATCGGGACGCCCGTCTGGGCGGACGCCTTAGCTACCTGGATGTCACCGTGGAAGTCCTGGGCACACAGGCCTATGACCCCAATCGGGCACATGAACAGAGGGGTTGGCAATTTCATGTCGAACAGCGACACCGACAGGTCGCGCTCAGTCGCGCCGACGAGCATGCGGGGTACGATCGCAAAGCGTGAGAAGGCATCCACGTTGGCGCGCTGGGTCCGCTCGTCACCGCAGCCGCCGGCGACGTAGGAATAAACAAACGAAGGAAGCACCTCGGCAGCTGCGCGCTCGAGCGAGGGGTAATCGACCGGATACTTCGGGACTCGGCCCTCGAGGCCGTCGAAGTAGATCTCGAACTGGTAGTCGCCGTACTGGACGTTTGACATGTTGAACTCGTCCTCTTCACTTCAGCGGTCGATTAAGGGCGTCGGCCACGGTGGCTAATCTGATGGGAGATGACCAGCAAAATGGTGACGAGAACCGTCGCGGCACAAAGGCCCCACGACGTGATCGGTTGATGCGTCCTCGGGCCACCGCCGAAATCGACGCCACCGGCGTGGTCTCCCCGATTATTAGGAACGCGCCACTATAGCTAACGTCGCAACTTCGCATCTGGATCGCTGATAGTGACCATAAGTCGCGTACATCATTGGCGGCTGCGGCGGCCTGCGTTTTTATCCGGCTGCTCCGCGGATACTAGAGCGGTTCCCGAAAAGACTGAATCGTGAGGGATTCCCCTGGGGGCACGAATCGGATTCAAGATTCGTACTGGGATGGAGGCCAGTATGGGATGGGGAAGCCGTATTCGGAGGATTTGCGGGCACGCGTGGTGGTGGCGGAGCAGGATGGCGCCACGATTCCGGAAACTGCGGAGCAATTCGGCGTGAGTATCAGCTCTGTGGTACGTTTCCGTAGGCTCCACCGCGAAACGGGCAGTGTCAGCCCGGCCAAATTCGGCGGGTACAAAGGATATGCTCTGGCGACGCATGAGGATCTGGTCCGGCAATTAGTGGCGGAGCAGCCGGATATCACGCTGGCGGAGATCAAGGCCGTTCTGGCGACCGAGAAAGTGACAGTCGGTCAGTCCTCGATCTCCCGATTTCTGCATCATTTGAATTTGCGCTTTAAAAAAAAGTCTGCGGGCCGCCGAGCAGGATCGGCCGGACGTCGCCACCGCACGTAAGGCCTTGCAGAAACAGCAGCCAAGACTTGATCCGAAGCGCCTTGTCTTTATCGACGAAACCAGCGTCTCCACGACGATTACCCGCCTCTACGGACGGGCACCGCAGGGCGAACGGCTTGTCCAAAAGGTGCCACACGGCAATTGGAAAACCGTCACTTTCATCGCTGCGCTGCGTCATGATCGTGTTACCGCGCCCTTCGTGCTCGAAGGGCCGATGACCGGCGAGATGTTCAAGGCCTATACCGAACAGTTTCTCGCTCCGACCCTGAAGCGAGGCGACATCGTGTTCATGGACAACGTCAGTGTCCATAAAGTCGATGGAATCGAAGAAGCCATTGAGGCTCGCGGTGCAATTCCGTTCTACCTCCCAGCATACAGTCCCGACTTAAATCCAATCGAGCAACTATTCGCCAAGCTCAAAGCACTCCTGCGCAAAGTTGCCGCATATACTCTCAAGAATGCCGCCTTCACCGTCAGGAGCCTATGCAACACCGTCGCCTCCTGTCTCGATCAAATCTCGCGAGCTGAATGCGCCGCGTACCTCGCAAATTCAGGATATGGTCAACCTAAACGGAGAACGCTTTAAATCGCCGTTCAGCTGATGCTGGGCGCAAATACCGAGCTGTCGTTCGCCAGCAGGAAACGAACTCAAAACACATTCGTTGCCTTTGTGGTGCGATGAAAGTTGCCGACAATGAACAAGCCACAATGGGTATTTTGGCCAAGAGCGAGGCCGATTGTGTTTCGCCCAGTCGGCGCGTCAACGACCTGACGAAGTATACGCAACCCATCAGAGATGAACATGGCCAACAGCAACGTCAGTCTCGAGGGAACTGCTCTTCTGAATGATCCGGTGCACAATCGCGGCACGGCTTTCACCGAAGAGGAACGCACCTCGCATCATCTGGAAGGATTGTTACCGGCTGCCGTCGACGATCTGCCGACGCAGCTCAAGCGCGTTCTAGGGCATTTGTCGGCCAAGCCGACGGCTCTCGAGCAGTACATCTATCTGCAAGACCTGTGTGACCGTAACGAAACGCTGTTCTACACAACGCTAATGTCCGACCCGGCGCGATTTGTGCCGATTGTCTACGATCCGACTATTGCCGACGCGTGCCTCACCTACGGGCACATCTACCGCCGTCCGCAGGGCATGTACCTCAACAAACGCATGAGGGGTCGCTTCGCGGAGGTGCTCGCCAATTGGCCCGTGAAGGACATCCGCTTCATCTGCGTGTCCTCGGGCGGACGCATCCTCGGTCTGGGCGATATCGGGGCCAACGGCGCGCCGATCCCGATCGGCAAGCTCCAGCTGTATACAGGCTGCGCGGCGGTTCCGCCTGACTGCCTGCTGCCGATCCACCTCGACATCGGCACCACGAACACGGCGCTGCGGGCCGACCCACTCTACACAGGCCTCCGAGACGAGCCGCCGTCGCCTGACGAGGTCGACGCGCTGGTCGATGAGTTCATGGCGGCGGCGAATCAAGTGTTCCCGGACGTCTGCGTCCATTTTGAGGACTGGAAGGGATCCGACGCGATCCGCCTGCTGGCGCGCTACAAGGACAGGTACCTCGTCTATAACGACGACATTCAAGGAACCGCGAGCGTCACGATCGCTGGCCTCACAACAGCACTTGAGATCAAGAACGAGAAGCTCGCCAACCAGACGGTGTTATTTGCCGGCGCCGGATCAGCGGGCATCGGCATTGCGGATATGATCGTAGAGGCAATGGTCGACGAAGGGCGCTCGAAGGAGGACGCGGGCAAGCGCGTGACGCTGTTCGACGTCAACGGCCTGATCGAAGCGTCGCGGAAGGATCTAAACGCATCGCAGGCGGTCTATGCCCGCGACCTCAAGCCCAGCCGCGACCTCGCGCAGGCAGTCGTCGAGGTGAAGCCAACCATCCTCATTGGCGTGAGCACAGTGGGCGGTCTCTTCACCGAGACGGTCATCAGGAACATGACGAAGAACGTCGATCGTCCGATCATCTTTCCACTGTCCAATCCGACCGACAAGGCGGAGTGCACACCGAAGCAGGCTTATGAGTGGACCGACGGCAAGGCGCTAGTCGCGGCCGGCGTACAATTTCCCGATGTCACGGCCGGCGGGAAGACGTTCCATCCCGGCCAGGCCAACAATTTCTACATTTTTCCGGCGATCGGGCTCGCAGTGTACGCGACCAGGCCGAAGCGGATCGACGATCGAATGTTCATCGCGGCCGCCCGCGGCAGCGCCGACCAGGTGAGCCAGGCAGACCGCGACAAGGGGATGCTGTTTCCGCCCCAGGATGACATCCTCGAAACCGAGATTGCGACCGCGACCCGGGTCGCTGAGTACATCTTCGAACAAGGTCAGGCGACGGTGGAGCGGCCGGACGATGTCCGCGCCTGGATCAAGGCGATGACCTACAAGCCGGTTTACGGCGCAGAGTGCAAGCCCTGAGGTTTCGCCGCGGGGGCGTGGCCCGACGCGCCCGCGACCAAGTTCACGAGAGATCGGCCATGGCGGACTCGAATAAAGACCACCCGAGGATCAAGGATGTCCCGATCGGCCTGCCGGCAAAGGGCAGCCGCCGCGAGTTCGACAGCATGGGGTACGTCGATGTGCCGGCCGACCGTTACTGGGGCGCGCAGACTCAGCGCTCGCTTCAGCACTTCTCTATCGGACATGACCGCATGCCCAAGGTGGTCTACCACGCATATGGAATCGTGAAGAAGGCTTGCGCGCTGGTGAACCAAGCCGAGGGCCGCCTGCCCAAATGGAAGGCGGAGGCGATCGTCCGCGCCGCCGACGAGGCGATCGCCGGCCAGCTGGACGAACACTTCCCGTTGTTCGTCTGGCAGACCGGTTCGGGCACGCAGTCGAATATGAACGTCAACGAGGTGCTGTCGAACCGCGCCATCCAGCTGTTGAGCGGCGAGCTGGGCTCGCAGCAGCCGGTCGGCCCCAATGACGACGTCAACATGAGCCAGTCCTCCAACGACAGCTTCCCGACCGCGATGCATATCGCGGCGGTGACGCTGCTCGACGAGCGCCTCATCCCCGAACTAGACCGGCTCGCCAACGTGATCGAGACCAAGGCCGGCGGGTGGATGGACGTGGTCAAGATCGGGCGCACCCATCTCGAGGACGCAGTGCCGCTGTCAGTCGGCCAGGAATGGTCCGGCTGGGCTGCCCAGATCCGCGCATGCATCGCCGATATCGAACGGTCTCGCGAGGATCTCTACGAGCTGGCGCTGGGCGGCACCGCTGTCGGCACCGGCCTCAACGCGCCTGCGGGATTCTCGAAAAAGGTCGCCGCCAAGATCACGGAGCTGACCAGCAAGCCCTTCGTCACCGCGCGCAACAAGTTCATGGCTCAGGGCTCGCTGGACGCCATGGTGCGGGCATCGGCAGCGCTGCGCGGCGCAGCGGTCGCGCTTATGAAAATTGCAAACGACATGCGTTGGCTCGCATCCGGTCCGCGCTGCGGCCTGGGCGAGCTTAAGCTGCCGCAGAACGAGCCAGGCTCATCTATCATGCCGGGCAAAGTGAACCCGACCCAGTGCGAGGCAATGGTGATGATCGCAATCCAGGTGATCGGCGATGATACTGCGGTGGCGTTCGCCGGGAGCCAGGGCAACTTCGAGCTGAACGCGATGCGGCCCGTCATCATCAACAACTTTCTGCACGCGGCAACCATCCTCGCCGACGGCTGCGAGAAGTTCCGCCGTTTCTCGGTTGAGGGCACCGAGCTTAATCGCGAGCGGATCGCCGGCTACGTCGGCAACTCGCTCATGCTGGTGACCGCGCTGTCTCCTCTGGTCGGCTACCAAAATGCCGCGCATATCGCTGAGAAAGCAGCGGCTGAAGGCACCACGCTCAGGGAAGCGGCGGTCGCTTCTGGCAAGGTTCAGGCCGACGAATACGATAGGATCATCGTCCCCAAGACGATGATCGGTAGCGGTTTGGCCGGCGCGTGAAGAAGCGAGATGGTGTCGCTGCGATCGCCGCGTATAGTTTACGCGGTCCGCGTTGGTCTTGCCATTGTACAAAACCCCTGGGCTCCTGAGTATGTCTGAGGAAATCCGCGTGATCGCACTGGCGGATTCAACTAAGCAATGCGGCGTAAGACGCGGCGGAAAGTTGCTTCACGTCGATCGCGCAGGCCATCCCAGCAGCGGCTTATCTGCTGGAAGAAGAGGCGACAGCGTTATGGCGCGAACCTACCGTGAAATTGCAATAGAGGAAATGCTGCGAACCGTCGAAGAAGCGATGAGTGGCGTAATTGACTGGTGGAGAGACCTGCCGCCGAAAGAAGCGATCGAGCAGTTTCGCACCCAACTTGGGGCGGCAATTGATTCCGTAGAATTTGTTAAAAGGGCGCTCGACAGACAAGTACCCGAAACTGACCGCGGGGAACGCCCTGCCTGATGTTTGCTGCGGTGCCGTCATCAGCATCCGCCCGACACGGCAGCTATCTGGGGATAAGCTGCCGTAGAAGGCGAGTCAGCACTACGGCCGAATCTGACCCTTAGCGGTCGTCGAGGGCTCCCCGAGCGTGACACTCAACGCTCCGGGAGCTGCGGACGCTCAGCTACCCGCCGGCTCGATGTCCTGTGCACAGAGGTAGAGCGGCGCGGAGAGGCGCCGATGGTTCTCCTCGCCGAAGACGTTCACTATCGCGTCTCGCCACAGGTCAACGACCACGAAAATTGGCAGCGCGCCCTGCGAAGGCTCGGCGCCGGGCGTCCGGATTGCCGGCCACGCCGGTCACCAATAGTGCGATCACCGAAGTTCGTATCATTTATCTTGACGCCTGGCGGCGTGGTGCCTCCCGGTGCCTCGCGTGATTACTTTGTCCCCCGGCAGGACCTCGCCGGGCTCGACATCAGGCAGTCGTTCGACCCGACTGTACCAAGGGACGAAATCGATTCTGGCGAGTTCGAGTAGCTCTCCGAGGTCGCCTAGGACGAAGTAGGTTTCCTGGAAGTCGTCGATCCGGTACCGGGTCCGCATCACCCGCTCGAGGTCGAACTGGATGCGGTTCGGCGACGGATCGTCCAACGCGAAGATGCTTTCAGTGTAGGACGAAACGATGCCCGAGCCGTAGATGCGCAGACCGTCGGCCTGCGTCACCAGTCCGAATTCCACGGTGTACCAGTAGACCCGCGCTAGGCTCGGCAGCACGCCCAGCTGCTGCGCGCGCAGGCCGCCGAGGCCGTAGGCCTGGATGTAGTCAGCGATCACGGGATTCAATAGCATGGGCACGTGGCCGAAGACGTCGTGGAAGACGTCGGGCTCCTCGAGGTAGTCGAGCTGATTGCGCTTGCGGATGAACTGGCCCGCCGGGAAGCGCCGATTGGCGAGATGTTCGAAGAACACCTCGTCGGGGACGAGGCCAGGTACCGCGACGACTCGCCACCCTGTATGCTTCATCAACACGTCGCTCAGCCGTCGGAAGTCCGGGATCTGGTCGGCGCCGATCGGCAGGTCGCGCATCCCCTGCACGAACTCCTTGCAGGCACGGCCGGGGAGCAGCTTCGTCTGACGCTCGAACAGCGTCTTCCAGACGGCATGCTCGTCGGTAGTATATTTCTCCCAACCCTGATCGATGGTCCAGTCGGTTCGCTCGGGCCGCCCGGCCTCGCCGGCCGCGGCTCCGTGTTTCGTGACCTCCGTGATCTGTCCTTGCATCATGACCGCCCTCCGGTCTTGGCATGAATGAACGCTCAAAGCCTAGTTTACACACCAGGCGAGACTGACGTCGCGCGGCGAGGCCGCCAACGTCGTGCGTGGTGCACGTGATCTCGACCCCGTTGTAGACGCTCGACCATTTCGAATGGTTGCAATAGTGGCCATGGCTTCACTCCGCTCCGCTTTACTGCAAGGTCCCGTCCCGCTCGGGCTCTTGGCCGGTCGGTCCAGGATACTCGCTTGACATGGGGGCAAACCTCATAAATCACCGAAGCCATTGGGTTGGAGCGTTCCCCAGGTCTTGGAATCAAACCTGATGCGTCGGATCAACGAGTTACATTTTATGACTCGGGACCCTAGGGATCTCCCGCTTCGCTGCCGGTGCGTTGATCAGATTCTGCAGCATATGCCCCCCCAAAAAAAATTCTCAATCCGGCAAACCACTCGCAATTTACCAGCGACGGGGATGACGCGAAACCGCCAGTAGACAGCCGGAAAATGCCCGCAGATCAAGGAGCGCGGCGGGGTTGTTGCTGCCCGTGCATACCTGAGTGGAAGAGGTTTGCGCGCCTCTTGGCAACGATCTTGCTATCTTTGATCAGCCCGTCGATGCCCCTTACCGTGAAGACCTTCACCGTCTTCGATTGTCGAGTCTAAGCCCCGGCTCCGCCTGCCCGGCCGCTTTCGCCCTTGCGGATAAGGGGATCGGCTTTCTCGGCAAAGACGACACCGCTTAAATCAATATAGCGCTGAGAAATGGCAGATGGTGCGGGTCCTCCGGCGAGCGCGTCTTTTGATTTCTACGGAAACGTATCAGCTCGCACAGCGCGGATCCAATGCGCGACGCACATCCGAAGTCCGTGTGTCCTTCTTCAACGAGCACACTAGGGATGAACGTCCTGCGTAAACCACTCGGTGGGCAGTTCGCGACCCAAGCCGCTCTCCTTCGCCTTTCGATATACCACGGCGCCGGCGGCGGCGAATTGTAACCCCAATCCCAGATTGTTGATGAAACACGTGACCTCACGGTTCGACCGCCGACCCGGAACCGCGCCGGCGATCACATCGATGAGCGTCGGCGTGCCTGGGAAATCGATCCCTTCGCCCAATCTCCAGCCCTTGCCCTCAGTGATCTCCGGCGTCTTGAGATCCTTTGCGGTGACGTGCAGCGGTTTTGTGTCATGGGTATGGATCACGAATCGATCCGCTCGCCGGATGGCTGCGACCTCGATCTCGGGCAGCTTGATGGAGCTGACATGAACGCCAGGCCTTATCCAGCGCGCAAAGAATATGTTCTCGACGGAGTTGGTGGCGCACATCACGATGTCGGCTTCGCCGATGACATCTTCCGGCTGGCAGACAGGATCTACCGTGATCCCGAGAATCGAGCTCATCTCCCGGGCAAATGCGGTGCAGCGGTCGCGGTTAGGGCTGAAGCAGCGAACCGTGTCGATGTCGCGCACGGCGCACACTGCCATTAGCTGCGTGCCGGCCTGCCAACCACAACCCAGAATGCCGACCGCCTTCGCGTCCTTGCGCGCAAGGTATTTGACGCCGAGGCCGTTCGTTGCGCCGACGCGGATACGTTGCAGCATGCCGTCTGGCATGATCGCGAGGGGCTCTCCGCTTTCGCAGGAGAACAGCAACACGAGGCCCACATAGCGGCCGCTCGGGGCAAGGGGCACTTTGACCCGGCGAATATTGTCGCCTTGCTTTGGCCAAGTCACGATGTCCGAATCAATACGGACCGCCCCGACGCCCAATCCCGGAATGACTGCATCCATTGATTTCAGACTGTAGACGGCATCCTTGCGCTTGGATGGGACCAAGCAATCGGAGCGGACGCGGTTGACACTGCGGCCCTCGCTCATTTCGATGTATGTGCGTTCGAGCGCGTCGATGCATTCGGGCATCGTCAACAGTTTCTCGACATCTTCGTTGGACAGAAGGAGGGTCATCCGATCGGACCGGCTGTATCGAGTTCTTGGCGCATTCAAGCTGAGCTTGTCGCGGGGTGTCGCATTAATCGCGTAGCATGCTGCCCGCCGTGGGGCGCCCGCCGTCAATTCTGAGTTCACGGCACATTCGGACGTCCCATGGGGGAGCTCGTGACAAAAGGCTACACCAATTGCCCCTATGCCTAAAGGGCCAGGACGTCCGGTTCTGGCCCAACTCAGCAAGTCTGCTGCACACAGCAGTCCGCTCGGGTTTTTTGGGGTCATGCGGACGCAGCTCGGGATTTCGCAAAAGGCGGAATTCCAATTTTGCGAAAGCACGCCCACGATACGGCCTCTGAAAATTTGGTGGCGAGCGCCCAAACTCGGCCGTATTGCTGCCTCATACGTTCGCGGTCTGTGACATGTTGGGCGAGTTCTCGTCACCAGCTAGAAAAATCAATCGACGAAACTGACCTGGCTAACTTCAAAAAAGCTGGCGGCCGCGGGCTTTGCCCGGCGCGATTGATGGATCCATTGGTGCAAACACCTTTGGGTGACAGCGAATGGGAGGTTAGCAATGATAGGTATCGCTGCACTGCGTACGAAGAGAAAAATCCGACGGCTTGGATACTTAGCAGGCATCCTCGCCTCGACATTGCCGGCTGTCGCTGAAGCGGCGACGGTTGCAAACCCGCTTTGTCCGCGTGAATCCGTTTCGTTCAATCCCAGCAATGGCGAGGACATCGTTTTGCCGCCAGGATTTAAGGTCTCGGTCTTCGCCTCCGGGCTAAACTTCCCAACCGGGATTGCGTTTCTCTCGAAGGGTGAATCCAAAGAGTTTGAAGTCTTTGTGCTGGAGTCCGGACACGGATTGCCCAGCCGCTGTAATGATCAAACAGCATTCGGCGCTGGCGACTTCGACCCGGCGAATCCGTTCACGCCCGACATACTCGTGTTCAACCAAGCGGGGATGAAGATCCGTGGCCCACTCGGCAAACCGTCGGTTTTCGGCGGGTTCCAACCCGCGGGGCCCGCTGTCGACATCGCATTCGAGAATGGGTTCCGGGGAGGCCGCCTATTCGCGACCGACTCGAACCAGTCGCTTCGCACGACAGGAAACAACAACAGCTCACGCATCGTAACTGTGAACCCGATAAGCGGGCAGGTCCAACCCTTCATCACCGGCTTGCCAACGGGTGACCACCCGTCGGAACAGTTGGCCTTCAAAGATGGCTTCATTTATTGGTCCCAGGGGTCGACAACCAACAGCGGAGTTGTTGGTCGCGACAATGGCGGGGGCGCCAATCAACCGGACATCCCCTGCCAGGACATCGTGTTGAGCAACAACGTGTTCGACTCGGGTGGTGGAGTAAAGACGAGCGGCTATTCTCGTTTCGGGGTGCAACGGCCAGGGGCCACGGTGCGTGCTTTTGAAGGCGCATTGCACCGGGGCGTTTGCGACGGTGCAATCTTGCGAGCGCGCCTCAACTCCGGAAACCCGGCCGCCACGATCGAGCCGTTCTCATGGGGATACCGGAACGGCTACGCAATTCGCTTCGCGCCAGAAGATCATGCCCTCAGCGGCGGGTTGCTCGTGGGCGAAGACGGCGCAGACGAGCGCGGTGCGCGGCCTTCCAACAACGCACCTGACGCGGTTCACCTCGCCCGCCAGAACAAGGACGGCAGCCCCGACTATCACGGCTGGCCGGACCGGTACGGCTTCCTCCCAACAAACCAGGCCGTGTTCAATCCGGTTGGCGGGCCGGGCGATGATCTGTGCGTCCCCGATCCGACAAATCCACCGAGCATGTGCACACCGGCGAGCCTCGCCCGGATCTTGAGCGAGGATGCCCCAATCCGGGACGTGCTGGCGTTTCCGCCACAGCAAATCACATCGCCGCTGGCGATCGAGGCGGCGGACTCATCGTTTACCGGCATCGACTTCGTGCCGAATTCCTTTGCCCGTGGACCTGTGCAACGTGGCGCCGCGTTGTACTCGCTTGAGGGCGACTTCGGCTTTTCCAGGGCGAATGGGACGCCTGAAGCCGGACACGAGATCAAACTCGTCAACTTCAGCCGGGAGGAGGAACCGCTTGCGCTCAAGATTATGCGGTTTGCCCACAACAAGACATTTGAACAGGCGTTCGTGAGCGGCGCACGCGGGTTCAATCGTCCAACGAACGTCAAGTTCGGCCCTGATGGCTGCGCCTGGGTCGTTGACTACGGCGCGGTGCGCGACTTCGGCCAGTCTGATCCAGACGCCAAATTCATTGTTCCAGGCGATGGTCCGCTGGTTCAGATCCCGCATACGGGCGTGATCTGGAGGATCTGTCCGCAATGACAGCTTCCGCCAGAGTGGGCGACATCTGAACGACATCGGCGGTCAGCCGGTTGAGGGGCGCCATCAAGCGCCCCTCTGAGACCTAGCTCGCAACGGCGTTGGGCGCCCATGGTGTGACCGAGAGGTCCGGCCCGGTGCCGCAGGTGGAGTCATACGCTACTCAACTGACTTTTCCCTCGCGGTGCGTTGATGCTCTTCGTGTGCGCTTTTGATCCGATACTCGTACTCGCGGCCGTTATGGGGGAGCTGCTTGGTGACCTCGTACGCTCCGTGTGGTGCAGTCGTGCGTTCATCTCGATCAGGGTGGAATTGCACAATCTGCCCAACGCTGAACTTGTGCATTCGGATCACCGCTGCGGGCTATTCCTCGTACGTGGACCGGTGTGACTAAGAATGCGGGCGGTGGCGTCGATGGCGTGGCGCCTCCCCGCCTACAAGCCGATCTTTGTTCCCTCGATAATACGGGCTCTCTTTGCAGAATCCCCCTCTAGTGAAAGCCTCATAGTAACACTGCTCGTAGCTTTTGTAGTAGCAGGACAGCGGCCCGTTTATGCCGTACTCCAGGCACCAAGGATAAGAATAGGCCGACTGCGCCAACGCCGACCGGTCGGCGACCAGGAACGCGGTCGCCAGAGCAAAAATCGAAATCAAAAGTCGAATCATGATTGACCTCCCTACGACGGTGTGTTCCAGCCTGCTGATCTGACGTATTATTTGAAGGCCGATTGTAGCGTCAAACGAGTGCAGAATACGGCGCCGCTATCGCATCTTCCGGTGAGACGCTGCCGCCAGCCTCACGCCGAGCGCCCCAGCTTTCTGCCGCGTTGCGCTCACCGTGCGCCCCCAAGACTACACCGGCCTTGCCGTAGAACTTGTGATGCTACGACTACGACGCTTTGTGCAGCCTTGACCATGACGTCGACCTCGATCTCCTCGTTGCGCGCACTGATGCGCCGCCCGCACCGTCCTATCTTGATCGCCGGGATACCCAGCTCGTTATAGATGTTGATGTCGGTCCATATGCTGGCACGATCCGGCGACGAGATTTCACGCCAAATCGCACAGCCGGGAGCAGGCATCGGGAAGATGCAGCCGACAAAAGCGTGCTATCTTCTCCTAAGAAATCATCGGACATTGATCCCCGCCTTAGGGAGGTTCAAATGACAAGCGCTCGGCTAACCGTCATTATGGCTGCCGTCATTGCTGCACTTGTGCTGCAGCCTGGGTTTGCCATGTCCAAGACCTTCATCGTGATGCGCGGTCCCATCACCAAGAGCAAGCCCGTCCCCAGCATCAACAGCACCCCTCACTCGACCACCAAACAAAATTCAAAGATTAAGAGTGGTCAGACCGTCGGTGGGCATTCTCGCTTTTGATTTGTTCGAATAGATTGATATTTCGAGGCTGCGTACGGGCCCGATGCGAAACCGCTTGCTCGATCACCTCGTCTGCGCGTTCGAACAGCGTGATCGGGAACGTGACGATTGCTCTGCGCGCGCGACTGCAGGTACTTCGATGCCACCAGCGGCATGAATTCACCTAAAACCACGGGGTCTGCGCTCGATCAACCTCCCAGCACCCGTCGCTACGTCCGCCAGAACCCGATGAGCGGCCTTTACGTCCAGGAACGCGCCGACGCGGCCGGCGTTGGATTCCGGCGTCAGGGGCTTGAATTCGATCCCGGTCGCACATGGCGGCGCCGCCTCGAAAACATCGTCTCAGCCCGAAAGCACGCCGGGCGCTAGCACTGCTAATGCTTGGCGCAAGAATGTCAGCGGCATTGTGCAAGCGCCGCTGCCTCTTTTCTGGGGCGTCAGCAAGAGTGCGTAGTCTTTGATGGGAGATCGCCCGGTTGATGCCACAGTTTCTCTGAACCGGTGTGCACCGCCGGAGTCCGGTTTTGACCCAACACCGACATTGATTGTGCATCGCGGCAGATGGTGCATCAACCATAACGGTCTTCTCAGGATCGGAAGAGGGGTCCAATTCCAGTCGGCCGAAAATCCGGGTTGATCAAATGCATTCCGAGACCGACGGGATAATGACAAAAGGCATTCGATAGAGCGATCCCGCCGGTATTGCGCAGGGTCACAACGGGCGTCTGGAACCCCCGCCGCTATGGGATATCCCGACACTGGCTGGGGCCGCCGCTGTGCGTTCGACTGCGAATGACCTAGCCGTGCTCCTTGAGGCCTGCTTGGGACGCCGGCAGATGCCGTTGCGAACGCCGCTCGCCAGACTACTCGAGACCCGGCGGCCGACTGATGTTCCCGGCCAGAGATGGGCCTTGGTTGGTTTATTTCCAATGATCTCGCGGTGCGGATGATGCCGGAGGCTCGTGGCAATGAGCTTGTTTGGAAGTCGGGCGCGATACGCGATCGCATATCTTCTGTCAGTGTGATGGGATTGCTTCGGAGACCGAGCGGGCCGCAGATACGCTCCAGCAGAAGCGCCTCGTAGGTTCGGCCTCGGTGCTCGCGACCGTGGATTGAGCTCGCACTCTATCGATCAAGCATAGTCGGCTTGGCCACCGTGATCCCCGAATTACACGGCAGAAATGTCCACGCTGGAAGTCAGCGTCTTACGCGGCGCACCCACCGGCGCGGCGGGAGCGGGGGCACCGCGGCGCGGTAATGCCAGTGGCCCGCGACAGACCCAGTGGTCCTGCATCGCGATGTGCACCGACACTGATCCGTGGAGGCCCTCACGGTCGCACGGCTGCTCACAACGCGGCCAGCCAGATATTGCGTCCGCCGAAATCCTGAGCTTGCCGGGGAAGCGCCGCGGGCAGACCGCCGGTCCCGCTGACGAGATCTGGTCTCGGCGCCACCGAGAACCTCGAGGTGCTCAACATCGACCGAGTGTCGGTCATCCGACTCGCGCGGTTCACGCGCAGACAAGTCGGCGTTGTCCTTGTGGGAAAGGTGCGCCCCGGGTGATTGGGGGGTTTGAAATCCAGGCGGCGGTCCTTAAGCATTCAATTAGATTCGCACCCAAAAAACAGCATCTGCTGGATCCCAAGGATGGGACTTCGGTTCCCGATGGTCCAAGGTAGTTAGCAATGGGGAGCGTGAGGATGCGGAGACCGTGCCGCGCGGTTCTAGTCACCAGCGCATTTATCTCGTTCTCCGGATGCGCCGTCGGTCCGGACTATCAATTGCCCACCGTCGCCGTTCCGACGGAGTTCAGAACAGCATCATTGACGCCCACCATCGCGAGCGCGCCGACCGCCGGGGAGTTCGTTCGATGGTGGCAAGTCCTACACGACCCGCAGCTGAACTGGTTCATCGAGCAGGCCATCGCCAGCAACCCCGACATTGAAATTGCGCTGACGCGTGTGCAGGAAGCGAGATTGCAGCAGAACGTCCTGCTCGGCGCAATGCTTCCGACCGTGACCGGCAGGGGAGGGATTGCCACAGGCAGCGCCGGTGACCTCATGAGAAGTCGGGCTGGGCTAGCGCTCAGGGCAGGCGACAGTACCCATGGCTTCAGAGCGATTTCGCGAATGGCCGGCTTCGATGC
>WNFT01002416.1_pt1 | contig 16028 bp, 14 predicted proteins | sample 5400191 | NCBI WGS metagenome assembly WNFT01 (sample SAMN13153359, study PRJNA577476) | soil metagenome | isolation source: 80 cm saprolite under Madrone tree | place: USA:California | collected 2016-06-14 | reverse complement strand
CAGGAAGCACGCCGCATTGTTCCGCGAGCTCGCGCTCGAACACATGCGCCTGGGGGCAGGCCGGCGTGAGCGCGGGATAGCGATCGCCGACGACAGCGCTCGTCACACCCAGCTCCCCCTGCGCGTCGTCCGCCAGGATCGCCACGAGGCGCGTTCGCCCACTCCCTTCCGGGGTACCGAAGAGCGAGGCGATGCGCCAACCGCCAGCGACCGCTTCCGTCACCGATTGCCCGAAGTGCTCCACCGGCTCCACGGCGATCGCGGCAAACGGAATGGCGCGCCGGTTGCGCAGGCCGGGTTCCCGCAGCAGGCTCACGGTGCGGTACCGCCGAGCGCCATGGCCGCGCGAGTCAGGGCGTCGCGTAACGGGCCTGGAATGTAGAAGCCCAACATCAGAACGATGGCGGCGAGCGCGACGGGACCCGCCACGAGCCACCGGCTCTCGCGGACCGCAGCGGCGCCGGGGTCGCGCCCGGGAGCGGGGGGTTCCCCGAAGACGATCCCCAGCACCAGCGCCGCCATGCCGACGAAGATGACCGCCAGCGCGACGAGGATCGTCGCGGCGATCCAGGGATGCCCACCGTCAAAAGCGGCGCGCAGGATCGTGAATTCGCTGAGAAACATCCCGAACGGCGGTGAGCCGGTAACCGCGAAGAGCCCCAACACAAGGAGGGTTGCCGACGCGGGCAAGGTGCGGATCAGCCCGCGGTTGCCGGAGTTCGCAGCTCCGGTGGCGAGCGCGATGTTGCCGGTGACGAGAAACATCCAGCCCTTGGCGAGACCGTTGTTGACGAGGTGGAGCATGCTGCCGTATGCGCCGACACCGCCCAGCCCGAGTCCCAGCACGAGCAAACCCATGTGCTCCACACTGGAGTAGGCGAGCAACCGCTTCACGTCACGCTGGCCGATGACGAACGTGGCCGCGACGCCGAGCGAGAGGAGACCGAACGCAATGAGCACCGGTTCCGCGAACGAGCCCAGCCCGGCCGCCGCGACAACCTCGCTCACGCGCGCGACTCCGAGGAAGGCACAGCTCGTGAGCGCGCCGGACATGAGACCGCTCACGAGACTGGGTGCCTCTCCGTACGTGTCGGGCTTCCAGGTGTGCATCGGGGCGAGCCCCATCTTCGTGCCAAAGCCGACGAGGAGGAACAGAAACGCGGCGCGGAGCCATGCAGGGTGCAACTCACGGGCGTGCGCGATCAGATCCGGCAGCAGGAGCGGGCGCCCGAGGTCCCCCTGGGCGCTGGCGAGAAAGAAGGTGCCCAGGAGCGCGAGCGCGATCCCGACCGAGGAGACGACGAGATACTTCCACGTCGCTTCGAGCGAGCGGCGATCGCGGCGCAGGAACACGAGCGGCGCAACCGACAGGGTCGTCGCCTCCATCCCGACCCAGAGCATCGCCAGGTGCTGGGCCAGCGCCACGACCGACGCCGCCGCGAGGAACGCGAGCAGTCCGCCCGCGAATACCCGGCCGCTGCGCGGCGCCTCCTGCCGCAGATACCCGACGATGTAAATCGCCGTGACGAGGAACAGCACGCTGGTCAGCGTAAGCACGGTGAGTCCGAGCGGATCGGCGGCTATCCAGCCGCCGAGCGCGGGGAGCGCGGGAGCGACCCACAAGGAAGTGACCAGTGCCAGGTGCGCGCCCGCCACGACGAGCAGGAGCGCGACGGGGACGCGGCGCCCGCGGAAAGTCGGCGCGGCCAGTACCACGAGCGCGGTGACCAACGGGATCGCGCACAGCGCGAGCAGGCGCATCAGTCGGAGAGCTCCGTGAGGCGCGTCGAATCGAGCGAGTCGAATTCGCGATTGATGTGGAACACGACGATGCCCATGATGAACACGCCGACGAAGATGTCGAGGAGCACCCCGAGCTCGATGAGGAACGGCACGCTCTCGGTCTGCGTCAGGCCGAAGAGGTAGATCCCGTTCTCGAGAATGAGATACCCCACCACCTGCACCAGCGCTTTGCGCCGCGTCGTCAGCACGACGAATCCGATGATGAGTGTCGCGAGCGACACCGGCACGAGCAGCGGCTGTTGCATCCCGGGCAACGGCAGGCGTGACGCAATCGCGAATGCGAGGGCGACCGCGAGCGCACCGAGGAGCTGGGATGCGATGAACCCGACGATCGGCTCGATCTCGCGGCGCACTGCGGCCTCGCGAATCGCCCATGTAAGGAACCAGGGGAGTGCGACAGCCTTCACGATCACCGTTCCGACCGCGAGACTGGCGGCGTGGACCGACAATTGTGGCGCGATGAGCACCGGCAGGAGGCCGAGCAGGAAGCCCTGCGCCGCCAGCCCGCGGATGCAGCTCGAGAGCCGCGACGTGCCGAGGATCGCAAGATCCGACAGCACGACGAGCAGGAGGACGATCGGGGCGGCGTTGCGCATGGTCACCGGACCTGCAGGATCGTCGCGACCAACGCCAGCGCCGCCGCCCCGACGAGCAGCTGCGGCACTCGGACCAACCGGACCCGCGCCATCACCGATTCCACCACGCCCACCGCCACGGCGACGATGCCGAGCCCGGCGAACAGCAGGGCCACTGCCACCGGTCCCGAAAATCCCGCGCGGGGCACGAGGACGCTCACCACGAGCACCCCGAAGAGCGTGAGCTTCAAAGCGCTGCCGTAGAGAATCAGCGCGAGGTCCGGTCCGCTGTGATCGAGCACCATCACCTCGTGGATCATGGTCAGCTCGAGGTGCGTCGCGGGATCATCCACGGGCACGCGCGAGTTCTCCGCCAGGAGGAGAACGAACAAGCTGACGCCCACGAGGCTCAGCGACGCGCCGGCGTGGGGCCACGCCGCTGCCAGCGGTGTCCCGAGGATGCCGCTCAGCGTGAGATCCCCCGCTGCGAGCACCAACGCGATGAAGCAGAGAAACATCGTGGGTTCGGCGAAGCTCGCGATCGTGACCTCGCGGCTCGCCCCGAGCCCCTCGAAGCTCGAGCCGGTGTCCATCGCTGCCAGGACGAGGGCAAAGCGCCCGAGCGCAAGCAAACCGGCGAACGCCACCATATCACCGGCGAACCGAGCCGGCGCGTCCCGCCCGTCGAGCGGCAGGAACAGCGCCGCCACGATGAGCGACGCGAGCGCGACGACGGGGCCCGCGCGGAAGATGAGCGTCGTCGTACGGCTGTAGACCCTGCCCTTGCGAACCAGCTTTGCAAGGTCGGCGTACAGCTGGAGCGCCGGCGGGCCGCGCCGGCCGGTCAGCAGTGACTTGGTCTTCACGGCGATTCCCGGTACCGCCGGCGCCGCGATCCCGAGCAGCCCCAACGCGATCAACCCGTCGGGAGTCACGGAGTCCTCCCGCCGGCGAGCAGGTAGAGCAGCGAAGCGACGACGGCGGCGCCCACCCACAGCAGGTATCGGGACAGGCCGCCACGCTGAGCGTGGCGCAGCCACGCGGCGCCGCTTCGGATGCCGCGCCAGGCCGGAACCAAGACCCCGTCCAAAACGGGGTCGACGGCATGCGTGGCGAATGCCCGTGCGGTGCGGTGCGCGCGTACACCGGCGAAGGACGTGAAGACGTCGAGCAACGGCGCTGCAAACGAGCTCGCCGTGTAGGCCATGCGGGGAGTCGGCGTCGGGTAGCCACAACCCCAAGTCGCCGATTGGATCGGCCGCCCCCCGCGACTCAAGGTGACGTATAGCCCCCACGCCACCACAAGGCTCAATGCGAGCGCGACGGTGAACACGGTCGCCGGGCCGGCGGCGGTCGTCCCGATGAAGTCCGCTGTGCCAGCAGGGAGCCCGGCGACGAGCGACCCCACGCGGAGCGCGGGCGGCACGACGCCGATCGGGACGAGTCCGATCACGACGCACGCCGCGGCGAGGCCGACGAGCGGCCGGATCATGCCCGGTGCGGCCTCGTGAGGAGCCGTTGCGAGCGTGTGCCGAGGCGTCCCCAAGTAGAGAACCCCCACGACCTTCACGAAACAGGCAAGCGCCAGCGCTCCAATGAGCGCCAGCACGACGACCGCCAGCCCCGCGAACTGGATCGCGTCGCCCGCGCTCACTCCGCGGAGCAGCGCCTGGTACACCACCCACTCGCTGACGAACCCGTTGAGCGGCGGGAGCCCGACGATCGCGGCCGAGCCGATCAGAAATGTCGCCGTCGTCGCGGGCATTGGACGCGCGAGCCCCCCCAGGCGGTCGATCTCTCTGGTGCCGGTCGCGTGGATCACCGAACCCGCAGCGAGAAAGAGGAGGCTTTTGAAGAGCGCGTGATTGAGCGTGTGCAGGGCGGCCCCAGCGAAGCCGAGCACGGCGATGAGCGGATGTCCGTACGCGACTCCCAGCGCACCCGCGCCGACCCCGAGCAGGATTATCCCCACGTTCTCCACGCTGTGGAACGCGAGCAGCCTCTTGATATCATGCTGCGCGAGGGCCCACACGACTCCCAGCACGCCAGAGACCGCGCCGAGCGCGAGTACGACCCAACCCCACCAGGGCGGCGGCGCACCGAACAGGACCACGGTGCGCAGCAGCCCGTAGATCCCCATCTTGATGACGACACCCGACATGAGGGCCGAGACGTGCGCCGGCGCGGCGGCATGGGCCTCGGGCAACCAGAAATGGAAGGGGACGGCGCCCGCCTTCAGACCGAACGCGATCAAGGCCACGGCCAGAATCATCCCGCCGCGGCTCGCCGAGAATGGCGGGTGGGCGGCGAGGGCGTGAAAGCTCAGGTCACTCGTGCCGCCCGCCCAGATCGCAAAGAGGGCGAACAGGAGCAGCGTCCCCACGTGGGTCGCGACGACGTAGATCATTCCCGCCCGGCGGACTTCGCGACGCTCGTGCTCGAGCACAACCAGCAGATACGCCGCCACGGCCATCACTTCCCAGGCGATGAGGAACGGCAGCGCCGCGCGCGCGACCACAGCGAGGGCGAGGCTGGCCACGAGAACGGCCAGCAGCAGGTGAGCTGCGCCGACTGCGCGCCGCCCGCGCTCGTGTGTGAGGTAGGTCAATCCGTAAAACCCGCACGCGGCGCCAACGCTCAGAATCGCCAGGAGAAAAACCGCCGAGAGTGCGTCGAGGCCGAACACCCACGGGCCGAACGGCGTTGTCGGCGCCAGGCGCACCTCGGGCACGGTGTCTCCGGACAATACGGCCAGCGCGGGTATCGCGCCGGCGACGCACCCCGCGCCGAACAGGACGCGGAACAGCATCTCCCCTAAGGCCGGGCGCCGCGCCAGCGCCGCGGGCAGGCCCGCGAGCAGAATCAGCGTGACAGAGAGGGCGATCACCGTCATGGGGCCCGGTGCACGCCACTGGCCCGCCCCTCGACCGCCTGCAACCGCGTAAGAATCTCTGAATCGGGCGCCCGGTGACTCAGCAAGCGCCGCAGCCCTTCATCGTGCAAGGCGAAGCCGAGTTGGCCGAGAATGCGGAGGTGGCCGGGGACGTTGGCACTGATCACGGTAAACAGCGCGTGGACCGGCTGGCCGTCCAGGGCGCCGAAGTCCACCGGATGGCGCAACAGGCACAGAGTGACAAAAGGGGCGGCGACGTGAAGCAGAATCGGGTTCCGCACGTGCGGAATCGCGATGCCGTCGCCGACTCCCGTCGAGCCCATCGCCTCCCGCGCTTCGAGCGTCGTGACTAGGAACTCCCGGTCCACTTCGGAGGGCAGCGGGAGGCGCTGCACGATCTCGTGCAGCACACTCGCCTTGTCCTCGCCGCCCACGTCGCGATGAATACCGCCGCTGGACAGCAAGGCCGATAACGGCGGCACCTGCTCCGGCCGGCGCTGCGCTTGCTCGAGCAGCGCGCGCGACACCGGAACCCCGTTTTCCGTCGCCCACTCCCACACCTCGATCGCGTTCAGATAGAGGCGCTCGTTCGCCCGATGGACGGGGAGGGCGCGACGCGCAATCCAGCGGCGCACCGTGGCCTCATCGACCCGCAGGTACGTCGCCGCCTCACGCACCGTGAGCTGCATTATGGGATCACGGGCGACCCAGGGGACGACTCCCGCGCGACGGTCGGCGTCGCAAACCCGGGCCGTTGCACCGCCGGCAGACCGAGGTGAGCCCGGGCGCGATTCAGCGCATCGTCGATGTTGCCGTGCACGTTCTCCTCACCCAGCTCGTCGTACGTCCCCGAGCGCTCCAGCGCGACGACCGGCTGGGCGTGGACGTCCGACAGAATGACGAGCGTCCCTTCCTTGCGGCTGCGCTGCACCACGTCGCGCAGCGCGTGGAGCCCCGTCGAGTCGATCACGGGCACGTGTCTGAGCCGCAGGATCAGCACCTTCGGCTTCCCAGCGATCCGGGTCACCCGGTCTTTGAACATCTCGGCGGCGCCGAAGAAGAACGGTCCCGTGATCTCGTACACCTGGACCCCGTCCGGCACGACGCGCCGCTGCACCGCATTGGGGTCCTTCTCGAAGTCGTCCGTCGGGTCCTCGAACTCGTGGGTGAGGACCTTGATGTTCGTGACTTCGGCCATGCGACGCATAAAGAGGAAGGCGGCAAGCACCATGCCCACCTCGATCGCCACCGTGAGGTCCACGAGCACGGTGAGCAGGAACGTCGCCAGCAGCACCGCCACGTCGCTCTTGGGCGCCCGGAACTCCGACACGAACGTGCGCCACTCGCTCATGTGGAACGCGACGACAATGAGGATCGCCGCCAGCGTCGCCAGCGGGATCAGGCCGGCCCACCGGCCGAAGAAGAGCGTGATCAGCAGCAGCGTGACCGCATGCGTCATACCGGCGACCGGCGTCGCGGCGCCGTTCTTAACGTTGGTCGCGGTGCGCGCGATTGCCCCGGTCGCCGGCATCCCGCCGAACAGCGGCGACGCGATGTTCGCCACGCCCTGCGCGACAAGCTCCATGTTGGACCGGTGCCGCCCCCCGATCATCCCGTCGGCCACGACGGCCGACAGCAGCGACTCGATCGCGGCGAGCAGCGCGATGGTGAAGGCGGGGCCCGCGAGCGCGCTGACGATCCCGATCGAGATGTGCGGGATCCGTGGAAGCGGCAGCCCCGCATGGATCTCGCCGAACCGCGCGCCGATGGTCTCGACCGGGAGGTGCAGGAGTTGGGCGAGGACGGTGGTCACGATCAACGCGACAAACGGCCCAGGAATCCGCGCATAGATCTTTGGCCAGACCAGGATGATCGAGAACGTGGCCAGCGCGACGCCCAGCGCCCACGGATTCACCGAATCAAACGCGTGGATGTAGGCGTCCCACTTCGGCAGGAAAGCGGACGGGACAGACTGCATGCCGAGACCGAGGAGATCGCGAATCTGGCTGGAAAAGATGATGAGCGCGATCCCGCTCGTGAAACCGATGGTCACCGGGTACGGGATGAACTTGATCGCGCCGCCGAGTCGCAGGAGCCCGAAGGCGACGAGAATGACGCCGGCCATGAGCGTGGCCACGACGAGTCCATCGACGCCGTGCTGCAGCACGATCCCCGACACGATCACCACGAACGCGCCCGTCGGCCCGCCGATCTGCACGCGTGAGCCGCCGAGCAGCGAGATGAGGAAACCGGCGACGATCGCCGTGTAGAGCCCGCGCTCGGGGCTCAGCCCGCTCGCGATCGCGAACGCAATGGCGAGCGGGAGCGCGACGATGCCGACGATGACGCCGGCGATCAGGTCCCGGGTGAATTGCTCCCGGTTGTAGTCCTGGAGGGTGGTGAACAGCTTGGGGACGAGCACGGCGGCGAGAAGATACTAAATTCCCGCATGCATTTCATCGCCTCCCTCGCGCTGGCCCTCAGTCTTCAGCAAGGCCTGCCGTCCGACTCGGCCGTCCGAGCGATGCTGACGGCTCGCGTCCAGACATTCCCCGACACCGGCAAGCACGGCGAGGGAATCGTCGTCGGACTCCTTGATGCCACGGGTCGGCGCCGAATCATCGCGGTCGGCGTCGACTCGAGCGGCGTGTTCGAGATCGGGTCCATCACGAAGACATTTACCGCATCGGTGCTGGCAGATATGGTGAATCGCGCCGAAGTGCGACTCGACGATCCGGTCGCGAAATACCTGCCGCCGTCGGTCCGGGTCCCCGCGCGCAACGGCCGTCAGATCACGCTGCTCGACCTCGCGACGCAAGTCTCTGGCCTGCCGCGCATGCCGTCCAACATGACGCCGCGCGACTCGTTGAATCCGTACGCGGACTACAGCGTCCAGCAGATGTACGCGTTCCTGTCGGGCTACGAGCTGCCGCGCGACGTCGGCGCGACCTACGAGTACTCGAATCTCGGCGTGGGGCTACTCGGGCACGCGCTCGCCCTCAAGGCGGGAATGAGCTACGAGGAGCTCGTGCGGCGCCGCGTCCTCGCGCCCCTCGGCATGCGCGAGACGGCCATCACCCTCACGCCGGCAATGCGCGCGCACCTTGCTCCGGGCCATGACGTCGAGGGCCACGTCGTGCCGAATTGGGATCTGCCGACGCTGGCTGGAGCGGGCGCGCTGCGCTCGACCGCGGCCGATATGCTCGTGTATCTCGTGGCCAACCTCGACTCCACTGCTAGGCCGTTGGGTCGTGCCTTGCAGCAGACTCATGGCGCGCGCCAGGCGACCAACGACCCCAACCTGAAGATCGGCCTGGCGTGGCACATTCTGTCCCGTTCGGTCGGGAATCTCGTGTGGCACAACGGTGGGACGGGCGGCTACCGCACCTACACAGGATTCGACCCGGTCCGACGGATCGGCGTCGTCGTGCTCTCCAACGTGAATTCGAGCGTCGACGACATCGGCTTCCACCTGCTGGACGAGACCTTCGCGTTGCGGCCGCCGCCGGCGCCGCATACCGAGGTCGCGGTCGATTCGCTGGTGTTGGCGCGCTATGTGGGGGAGTACGAGCTGGCGCCGACCTTTCACATCACGGTGACGCGGGACGGCGCACATCTATTCTTGCAGGCGACCGCGCAGCCGCGGTTTCCGATCTTCGCCGAATCGGACTCGACGTTTTTCCTGAAAGTGGTGGACGCGCAGATCACGTTCCGAGCGGATGGCCTGATACTGCATCAGAACGGGCAGCAGCTCCCGGGACGAAAGCTGCATTAAATCTCTATAGCGCGATCCTCACCAAGTGTGCGCCAGCGCCGAGTACGCCGCCAAGGCCAGCGCCGATCGAGTCAGGCGCGCCCACGAAGTCGAGCAGGACTCGATACACTTCGCTCGTGAAGAAGAGCGGCCCGCGAATTGGGGTAATCGTGGTAATCCTGGGCCCCTCGTTCTCCGGTACGGCGCTTCCTCCCACCTTCGCAAACGGCACGTCGTTGACCGAAACAATCTCATCCCACGACCTGAACGTATTGAACCACCCGACGGAGCCCCTCAGCTCGGCGCTCCCGGCAGCGTGCTGGACAGAGAGATCCAGGTCGTCACTGTAGGTGTCCACGCCCATCGTCGCTGTGTGCTGTAGCACTACATGCACGCCCGCCGCGGAATCGTCGAGCTGCAACGTGGCGGTCCTGATGTAGAACTCGGATCCCGGGGCCCCGGTCACGTGAAAATCCAGGCGCTGTTGTCCGTCGCTCACGAAGCCCGTCGCGCTGGCCACTCCCTGCGCGTCCGCCAACGCGTGACTGATGGTGTACTCGACCAACGGCGCGCCGCCGCCCGGGCCCAATGCCACGCCCCGCACTGCCGTCGTGCCGGTCGTGCTGGCGTCGAACAGGTCGAGCTGCCCCACGGTCGTGGCCGGGCACGCGATCGACCCGTCCGGAGCGCGCTGGTACAGCACGACCCGGACCCCCGTCGCCGGGGCGCCGGAGTCGCCAGTCACAGCGTAGCGCTGGGACGCGCAGCTCCAGGCGAGCGTCTTCCCGAGCAACGAATCCGGTATGAGCGGCCCGCCAGCCGCGGGGGTAGGCAATGGCGGGACCAGCTGAAAGAACCCGAGTGATCGAACGAGCGGCGACGCGAAGACGGTTTGGACGGGAGCGAGGCTCGAGCGGAGCCCGCTCAGGTCGGTGAGGGGGCCGGTCGATTCGCCGCACGCAGCGGTGAGCACCAGCGCAATCCAGGCGATCGGTCTCATGGGCTCGATCTTCACCTTCCTCTACCCCCGCCAGGTTGGGCCGCGTCACAGCGGCTCGAACGCCTACGCTCGGATTGGAAATGGGAGTTGGGGGAGAGGCGCCGGTCGGAATCGAACCGACGAATCGAGGTTTTGCAGACCTCTGCCTTACCACTTGGCTACGGCGCCAGGGCGTCAAAAGTCACCAAAACACCGGGGTTTCTCAACCCCGCAAGCCCTCCATCAGTTCTGCGGCCCGCGCGAGTATGTGTTGATCCTCCACACCCAGATGCGCGATCCCGCCCATCAGTCGCTCGACGCGGCGCGCACGTCCCTTGTTCAGCAGCCGCCGGCCGGCCGCCGTGGCTTCGACCAGTTGCACACGTCCGTCAGCGCGGTCGCTGCTGCGGCGCACGAGTCCCGCGTGCTCGAGACTCGTCACGAGCCGCGTCATGGTCGGTGCCCGCACCTGCTCCGCCTCGGCCAGCGCCCCCATCGCGATCGGACCCCGAAACACGATCACCGATAACGCGGACGCCCGCGGACCGGTCAGTCCAATCGCCTTGTCCTCGACTCGCAGCCGCCGCAGGAGATGGATGGCGGCGGAGTGCAGCCGATCGGCGATCGTCCGGACTGGGGCTTGACGGGAACCGGGTTCCATAATTACTTAGCATAAGCTAACCAATTCCTCCGGGAGGGGCAATGGAGCTCGCACAGGTGACCAACGTCGTCCACGACCTCGATCGCGCCATCCGGTTCCACCGCGACACGCTCGGCCTGCCGCTCTTGTTTCAGGCGCCGCCGTCGCTCGCGTTCTTTCAGATTGGCTCGGTGCGGCTCATGCTCTCGCCGCCTGAGAATGCCGAGCAGGACCACCCCGGCTCGGTGCTGTATTTGCGCGTGACGGACATCGAGAACGTGCATCGCACGCTCGTCGGGAAGGGCGTCAAGTTCGAGGGCACGCCGCATCGCGTGCACGCAGCGGCTGACTACGACCTATGGATGGCGTTCTTTCACGACCCCGACCACAACCCGATGGCGCTCATGGAGGAGAAGCCAAAGCCGAAGGCTTCCTGAAGGACGACACCACCGCCACGCTGGCGACGAGAATGTTCGCCACGATGACGGGGAGCGAGTGGATGAGCACGCCATACAACGCCCACAAACCGGCGGCGATTCCCTGGACGCGCCGCAACGCGGTCGGAGTCTTGGTGAAGTACGAGACGAGGAAAACGGCGGTCGCCAGCCAGCCGATCCAGTCGACGTGCGTCATCATGCCTGCCCCTTGAGCAGTGTCAGAACGAGAATCCTTTCCGTACCGTAAACGCCCAGCGCTTGCCCGGCATTCCCTGCCCGAACCGATATCCAAACGCCAGCTCGGCCGCGTCGCCACGCACCGCCCGCGTGGGCCCGAACCGTAGCGCCAGGCCGGCGTCGCCCCCCTGGCGCGGCGGCTCGTCGCCGTACCACGCGCCGCCGTAATCGAGAAACGGGGCCAGACCCACCGCCATCAGTCCCATGATCTCGTCGGCGACGAGGATCCGGTCTTCGAGCACAAACCACGTCGTGCGCGTCCCGGTGAAGTCGTGCGCGCCGAACAACCTGGGCCCGCGCTGCGCGGTCCAGGGATCGAACTCCGCCCCCGGCTTCGGATGCGTCACGATCCCGCCTTCGGCGTGCGCGATCAGGGTGTGACGCGGGATGTTCTGGCTCACCACCGTCAGCTCCGCCTGTGACCGCGTCGTGTCCAACCCATTCGCGGCCACACGCAGGACGGCGAAGCCCCGCCTCCAGACGGCGGATGTCTGCCCGCTCGCCTCGTAGCCGACGCCCGCCTGCAACACGAGCCCCACTCGCAGCCTGGGAGAGACGTCCACGTCCTCGCGCCGCGCATAGGAGTTGAAGTGCTCGAGCACGCGGAACCGCACCGACCCGATCTCGATGCCCGCCCGCGCGGTCGAGAACACCGAATACGGAACCCGCGAGGTGTCGGTGGCGCCGAAGTCTTCCCGGCGCCATTCCCACCCGGCCCACAGGCGCGTGTAGCTGTGCGTTGTCGCGGAGGCCGCGACCCCGCCGATGACTCCGATCCGCAGGAGGTGATGGCGCGTGCTGTCCAAGAGCGCGTCGTCCCGAAATCGCAGCACGCGCTCCTGTGCGGTTTCACCGTAGGTCTCAAGGGAGTACGGCGCGGAGGTCTCGTGAAACGGCAAACCGAACCGCCATTCGCCGCGGAGGCCGTCGGAGAGATCGCGGTAGCGCAGCTTGAGCATCGTGCGGCGGCCGAGGAACAGCGGATTGATGAAGTCGAAATCGAGATGACTCCGATCGGGGTTGCGGCCGTAGATGAGCGACACCAGCGTGGCCGTGCCGAGAAAATTGCGCTCGATGAGGCCGATGTCCCACGTGTTGTCGCCCCCCACGCTCGTGAAGCTGGCCTGGGGCTGCGTGCTCCAGCCGTCCGCGGTCACCGCGCGCAGCGCGAGCTTCCCGTCCGGCTGGGAGCGAACGGTATCCACGCGCACCGACCGAAACACGCCGAGGGTGCGCAGGGCCCGCTCGCTTTCTGCCATTCGCGCCGAATCGAACGGAGCACCTCGGTCCAGCAGCAAGCCGCGGCGGATCACCCACTGGCGCGTCCGCCTGTGCAGCTTGTTCGCCAGGTGCGCTACCCAATCGGGCGTCGCGTCGTCCCGGTCGAAGATGTTGCTGTTTTCGATGAGGACGGTATCGATGGTCTGATGGGCCGATGGGCGGATGGGCTGATCGGCGGTTTGGGCAGATAAGCGATCGATCGAGGTGAGGGCGATCGCAACCAACAACGCCTGGACGCAACGGCCCATCCGCCCATCCGTCCATCCGCCCATCAGGGTCTCACCCCATGAATGCGCTGTCGCAGCCGGTAGGTCGCATGTCGCGCAGGGTCATCCCACGCCGTGAAGTAGAGCGTCGCGTCGATCCGGCCGGCCAGCTGCCGCATGCCTCGCGTCTGCATCGTATACGTGCCGCGCACGGAATCGGGTCGCAGCGGCCGGCACAAGCAGGTCACTGTCCCCCACGCGAGGATAGAGTCACCGAGCGAATACGGATGATTGGCGGAGAGTTTCCGTGCGTCCCCGATGTCGAGGGCGACGCTCAGCGAATACTCATCACCCAGGGCATCGCTGGGATCGAAATCGAACCGCGCGAGCAGCACGTCGTGACGCTCTCGGGCGGTCGTATCGACTCGCAGGTGCACGATGGTGTAGCGGGGATCGGGCTGCACGAGGATTCGGCCATGCTGCTCCCAGCGTCCTGCCTGTTGTACGCCCTGGGTGTCGCCCGGCCGCGGCAGAATCTCGCAGCCGGTGATCGCGAGGATCAGTAGATAGTGAGGTACCGCTCGAGCTCCCACGTACCGTCAAAAGATATACCCCACGGCCACCCGCTGGCCGTGGGGTATATCGGGGCGGCTCTAGCCGTGGCGTCAGTACAGGTACGCGACGCCGAGCGCGACGCTGACTTGATCCTTCTTGCCGCCGAACGCCGCCAGCGTGGACCGATCATACCTGACCTCGGGCCTGACGACTGCATTCGGCCACGCGCGGATGTTCAACGTCGCGGTGGCGCTGCCAAACTTGTGGCCCGTGTTCGCCGGGAAGCCGAAGGACCCGCTCGTGCGCGCGCCGTTCTCGTCGTCCACGTAGTCGCCGCGCAAGGCCAGGCCGAGGGACGGCCTGACGTCGTACAGGAACCAGCTGCCGAGCGCCCACCACTGCGCATCCTGTCCCGGCGTCGGCAGGGCGGCGTTCGCCTGCTCCCGGCCGTAGTCACCCTGTACCCACAGCTGCGCGGCGCCCAGCTTCCGCCACACCAGGGCCTCGCCGCCGTAGCGGTTGGCCCTGTCGTCACCGGTCTCCTCCGGACCCCAAAACCCGACGAGGCCGATCGAGGTGACTGCATCAGGGGAGATCCCCACGCGTCCCATCAAAGACTTGCGCTTGTTGTTATCGGAAACCTGGTCCCACCCGTTGATCACCCGGAGTTGCACGTCAACGTGCTGAGTGAGCTTCGTTTCGACACTCACACCCAGCCCGGTGAAGTTCTCGACGTAGATGAACTGGTTTCCCTCAGACCAGTTCGGGTTGCTGGTGGTCTCGATCAGCTCCAGCCCGAAGAGGGTGGGGATACGGCCCACTTTGAACTGCAGGCCGCTCCCATTCGCCGTTGGGAGGTTCAGCGTAACATAGAGGTGGGGGATATCGCCCTGGGTGCCGAGGTCGAGCGCCCCTCCGGCCGACTTGATCACGGTCGCGTTCTGGCCGAACAGGACTTCGGCGTGGAACCCGGTGCTGCGCTTCCCGGGGTCGAACGGCTTGTCCAACACGATGCCGAAAGCATTCAGGGTGAAGCGGTTCTGCAGGCGGTCGTACAACCGTCCCACAATGATCGTGTCCCCCAAGCTGTGCCGGGAATAGGCGTAAGACGCCTCGGCGAAGCCGGTGACCTTGAGCGCCGCAGACGTGGTTGCCGCGCCCTGCGCCGCCAGCAATCCTGGCACGACGAGCAAACCCGCAAGGGTGACTGCGAGGTAGCCGGGGGGGCGCATCAGATCGGCTCCGGCTGCGGCTCGAAGGCTGGCTCGGCGGACACGGCCACGGGCTGCTCGTCTATGACTACGACCGTCGCAGCTTCCGGCGTACTGGGGTACGCCTCCACACCCATCTCCGGAACATCGAGCCCGAGCTCCTCGACTTCAGCCGACACCCGATGGCCGCCCACTACGAGGCCGGTAACCTTGTAGGCGATGAACGCCATCGCGCCCACCGCGACGAAATTGGCCACGCCGCCCACGAGCTGCGCCACGAGCTGCGACGCGTCGCCGTAAAAGAGCCCGCGCACGGCTCCGTCGACACCGTTCCAGCCCGCCCCATAGGTTCCGTCCGCCAGCAGGCCTACCGACAGAATCCCCCACAGGCCGCACACCCCGTGCACCGAGATGGCACCTACGGGATCGTCGATCTTCAGCGACCGCTCGACGTACAGCACCGCCGCGCAGACCAGCACTCCGGCCACGCCGCCGATCAGGACGGCAGATGGGGCCGTCACGAACGCGCACGGCGCGGTAATCGCGACCAGCCCGGCGAGCGTCCCATTCGCGAGCATCGAGGGGTCGGGTTTACCGTATTTACGCCACACGTAGAGCATGGCCGTGAGACCTCCCGCCGCCCCAGCCAGCATCGTGTTCGTCGCGATGACCCCGATGCGCAGGTCAGACCCCGCCAGCGTCGATCCGGCGTTGAACCCGAACCACCCGAACGCCAGGATGAACGTGCCGACTAATGCCATCGGGATGTTGTGGCCGGGAATGGCGTTCGCCGTCCCGTTGGCGTTGTACTTCCCGCGCCGCGGGCCCAGGAGGATCGCGGTGACGAACGCCATGACGCCGCCTGTCATATGCACCACGGACGATCCTGCGAAGTCGACGTGGCCGTGGCCCAGCCCGAGGTTCTTGCCGAGCATGGCGAGCCAACCGCCGCCCCACGTCCAGTTGGCGTAGATCGGATAAATGACGGCGCCGACGAACACGCTGAACACCGCGAACGCGACGAATCTCCACCGCTCGGCCAGCGCTCCGGTCGGGATCGTGGCGGCGGTGTCCATGAACACCATCTGGAACAGGAAGTAGGCGAAGACCGGCGCGGTGTAGGCGACGCCGGTGAGGAAGAACCCGGTCCCGCCGAACAGACCCCACGACTTCCCGCCGATTGTCACCGCGACTTCGTGCGACAGCTGATCGTAGCCACCCAGCGTGCCGAGCGGCCCCACGCCCCCCGCTTGTAGGGCGAAGCCCACGGCCCAGTAGGCCAACATGGCGATGCCGTACACCATGAAGTTCATCGTCATGGTGTGCGCGGCGTTTTTGGCGCGGGTGAAGCCGGTCTCGACGAGCGCGAAGCCGGCCTGCATGAACATCACGAGGAAACCGGCGACTAGCGTCCAGACGAAGTTGATGGCAACGGTGTTGGCGTCCATGTCCCCCTC